>JAABUZ0100006298.1_pt1 | contig 14912 bp, 14 predicted proteins | sample 5562091 | NCBI WGS metagenome assembly JAABUZ01 (sample SAMN12813069, study PRJNA571459) | rock metagenome | isolation source: Antarctica rocks | place: Antarctica: Victoria Land, Linnaeus Terrace sud | collected 2015-12-21 | reverse complement strand
CATCCACGTTCCCATGCCATAGGCTCCATTTTGCCTTTTCCAGAGATTCGCTGCTGCTCTCCCCTAGAGCATTCTTGACGTTTTGGAACTTATAAGCGAAAGTTATTCAAGAAGTATTTGCCCATGCATCTCTTGTATCTGACAGATTTCCTGTCATGAAGATAGTAAATATAAACCTCAACCGCTTGCGGAAAAAAATTGGAATCAAGGACAAGCATAGTAAATATTTACTCCTTAAAAACTTTGAAGATTTAGATGAAACTCAGAAAGTTTATTTAGCAGAAATACTCCAGGAAAGTCCTTGTTTAAAAATTGCTCATGAACTCAAGGAAGATTTTCGAGCAATTTATGAAAAACATCAAACTGTTAAATCTAGTTGGCGACAAATGAATAAATGGTTGAAAACAGCTCTGCTTTTATTTCCTGATGCTGCTCAAACTATTAAAAGTCACTTAGAGGGAATTTGCAACTATTTTATTAGTAGAGCAACCAGTGGTGTTATGTCAGGAATAAACACTCGAATTAAGTTAATTATGCGCCAAGGATATGGCTTTTATAACTTTGAAAATTTTCGTAATCGTTTATTAGCTTGCTTTTTGCATTAGCAAAACTTATCACATGAAGTACAAGAGAGCCGTCAAGGATTGACTCGGGGGGTTTAATATCGTAGACCTTGATCGTGTCTCGTTCAATAACCTTTTGACTGGTAACAGAGACTTTCTCTACGATGACACGAAATTCATAATCCATAGTTTAGAGTTGGCTTAGTGACTTCCCATCATGAGATAGGGTATCATAAACCCCTTGGATCACGCTAATCTAATACGCTCCCAAAAATTATCCTCTTTCGTGACTTGGATTAAAAATCTGGTCAATCGTCAATGGCAACTCCGGGAAGGTGGAAGCGATGATGCGATCGCTTCCACGAAATTGCTGGATTTCATATTCTCCATCCACTAACGAGCAAACAGTAAAGGTCGGTTGCTTGGGTGAACCAATGTAGCGCCGACCGCCGATGCCAAGATAATCTGCAATCCAATATTCCTGGATGCCGAACGCTTCATAGTCTGCCAATTTGACGAGGTAATCATCGCGCCAATTCGTTGCAACAACTTCTACCACTAGTTTAATCGACTGGCTTAAGGTGATGATCGATTCTCGCTCCCAGCGTGGCTCATCAGCAATTGCAGTTTCATCTAAAACAATGATGTCAGGTTCATAGCCCGTGTCACTAGTAATTTTGACCACACATTCTTTAGGAATAAAATAAGGCTGGTTTACTTGTCGAATAACGGTGCCCAAATCAAACGCCAAATTACCTGCCAATCTGGAATGCTTGCCTCTCGGTTTGGGCATTTCGATAATTACCCCTCGCCTCAATTCATAACGGTTCTCTGAATTTTCTGGATACCAATCAATGAATTCGTCAAATGAGACCGGTGTTTTATCAATGACTGCAATCATCCCGATCGCTTCTCCTACGTTTCCTCTGATCCCGATGGCATCTCGATTGAGATTGCCACCAGTTGTCCCATGTAGCCTTCTCCAAGCGTAGCACGGGAGCCAGCCACGCCATCAGTGAGGTGAAAGTGTCAGAATTGAGTACTCACCATTTTTTATTGAGAATTTGACTTCACATTTTTTCCTGAAACCCCTAATGGGAGCGTATTAGATTAGCGTGATCCAAGGGGTTTATGATACCCTATCTCATGATGGGAAGTCACTAAGCCAACTCTAAACTATGGATTATGAATTTCGTGTCATCGTAGAGAAAGTCTCTGTTACCAGTCAAAAGGTTATTGAACGAGACACGATCAAGGTCTACGATATTAAACCCCCCGAGTCAATCCTTGACCTAGGACTTCGGCATGAAGAACAAATTTCACTGCTGTCGAAGGTTCAAAGCTCTTTATTGGCTGAACAATCAAAATTGATTGACCCTGGCTATGATGTCTGTCCCAAATGTGGACATAAAATCAGCAAAAATGGATTCAAGGAATCTAAGTTTCACGCCGTTTTCAGCGACCATAAGCTCCGCATTCAACAGCATTGCTGTAAGAATCCCGAGTGCAACTGGAACAGTGGACCGACTACCACATCTGTGTTTGGAACTGATATTCATCCTGACCTGGCCAAACTTCAATGTGAGCAAGGGGCATTGTTTAGCTACCGCGAGGCCGCTAGCAACCTGGAAAAGTTGAATGCTCAACGCCGTCGGATCAATAACCACGACCGGGTGAAAATCATGACCAATGACGTGGGGGCCCATATTGCCCAGTCGAACCACAAAGCGCCTATCGCAGATGACTTACCTGTCTGTGCTGAGGAATTGATTGTTCAAGTTGATGGCGGTCATATTCCAACTAAGGATAAAGACAAGCGTAGTTTTGAAGCGCTCTCTGGCATTGTCTACCGCCCCAGCAATATTGAAGAGCTTGATCGGCAGCATCGTCGAATTACCGATAAGAGCTGTGCAATTTCAGCGATGGATGATGAGCTGGCCACGATCAAAACCTACTTGTATCACGCAGCGCTTAAGCAAGGTCTAACCGAGAAGACTCATGTAACGACCCTGGCTGATGGTGCGAGTAACTGCTGGTTCGTCATCCTAGCTCTTGGGCCTCACTGCCACAGCCTAGAACTGATCTTGGACTGGTTTCACATCGCTTATAAGTTCCAAAACGTCAAGAATGCTCTAGGGGAGAGCAGCAGCGAATCTCTGGAAAAGGCAAAATGGAGCCTATGGCATGGGAACGTGGATGAGAGCCTTCAGAAACTCACCTTCATTCGAGACAACATCACTGATGAGCAGAAACGGCCTAAACTCAAGCGATTACAGGATTATCTAGAAAACAACCGAGATTATCTCGTTAATTATGACGAGCGCGAGAAAGCAAAAAAGCCCCGAGAAAAAACCTGTGTAAATCTGGGCAACCCTCATTTGCGTTAATGTCTCGCCTCTCAAAAGTGGTGTTGTTTAAGGGTTGCCCAGATTTACATAGATTCATTGTCACCCTTTACGAGCCAGGTAGCAGAATCCCATACAGATTCCATTATCAACACTCGGCATAAACGCAAACAGAAAATGCAGTGGACCCGAGAAGGGGCTGATAATGTCTTGCAAATTAGAGCCCTCATGGCTAGTCATGAGTGGGAGGAGAAATGGTTAGAGTATGTTATGCCTAATCTAGATAAAACAGCTTGAGAATTCGAGATTTTCACGCTAATCTAATACGCTCCCAGATCGCTTTGAGCCGCTAAAAGGGAGAGGCATGGTGAAATACTTCCCCCAGATCTTGGCCTCTATGTCAACCTAATTTAGCTGCAATTGCCCTGTCTCAGGGAGACGGGCAATAGACTGGAGTGCCAACCGTGCTCACTGTAGCCAAGTAATTCTGCAACTGCGGCTGCAACTGCGGAGAGTCACCTCTGGTTATGAAGTCTTGATCTAGGGCTTCAAAAGTCTGTTGTTGAGAGAGACCTTGGTTGTAGTAGTTACAGAGCTTTCGGGCTAGGTATGTTGCCCGCGCTATTCCTCCATGACTTTGCATGTACTCCTGCACTTTTGGGTCAGCCGATTGCAGGAGTGACTTTTGAAAGATATCTTCTTTTGATTTCACTTTGACTTTTGAGCTACACATATGACTTAGGTCGGTAATATGCCCTGTGGCTGTAATCATGTAACACACTGGTACATCTTGCGATTTAGCCGATAGCGTCTGCAACATAACAAAGCTAGCAATGAGAGGAAGAAGATAAAGAACTTTCATGGCAATTGGGAGTAACTGTGTTAGGTAGAGCGCAGCTATGTTTGACTTCAACCGTGTACTATGTTGGCATCGCGCTCTAGGCTAGCACAGTGTAGTTTGCCTTACCGCTGTAGAAGACATAAACAGGAGAAATCTTCTCAATCTATGAAACGTCAAATTATTGCCCTCGTTAGCCTCTTATATTTTGCTTCTCCAGCACTGGCTGAGAACTGGGTAGCAATCTCTCGCAACCCCAGTAACCTACCTGATGCCCGATATGCTGTAGATCGAGATTCCTTGAAAAAGGATGGGGGTATTGTCTCATTTTGGAATGCGGCTTTCGAGCCGGGACCTGACGGCAAACAGGTGAAAGAACTTGCCGTTCACACCGCGATGGATTGCAAAAAGAGAGTTTATCGTCAGCGCACTTTCATCAACTATGATGCTAATGGGAAGGTCTTTAGTCAGACCAACCCTGGGGATAAAGCTCCGTGGCAAACTGTTACCAAAGGAACTTTAATTGATTCCATTTGGGATTTTGTTTGTCGATAGGGGCGATGCTAGTGACAGAGACTTTCTCGACGACGACACGTAATTCGTAATCCATAATAATGTGAGCCAGGAATCGTGATGTTTGCAAGCCAGAGCGTTTACATACGAGGTGTTTAATATAGGAGTTAGAGGCAAGTTGTGAATCATTAGGTATAGTCATGGAACATTGACTCAACTATTTAGTACCGTGGTAATTTAGTAAACGAGAAGGGAGCGTAACAAATTTACCGATTTTGTAGTATGCGATTGAGAGCTTAAAGTTTAATGAGAATGAGCGACGAAGAATTAGGAATTTGAACGTTCCAATTCTCAATAAAATGGTCACTCGAGAACAACATGCTTCAATGTAATATAAATCAGGTAAATTTGTTACGCTCCCAGCAACGCTAAGACTCTCGAAAAGGTATCGTGAGACGGAATCCCGTTGGGAAATTCCAAAAACGTCTCGAGCCAAGACTGTTTCGCTTTGCCATAGGTCTCAACCGCCACCATATCGTTGGCTCCAGACAGCACCGCTTACTGATGGCGATGGCGACAATATCGAGCAGTAAATGCTCGGGTCGCCGTTTTACAAAGGGGGTCGTCCAATGGCTCAAACTGCTTCATCAGACTCTGTTTGAGCTTTTTCGCCGTGGGGGAAGGAGCGGTTGAATCCGGGGCACCGAAGCCTTTTGACATGAGGAATAAGCGCCTGTGAACGGGAGTGATTCAATCTCTAAGCAGTGTCCCGGATTCAAGAGCGGATGTCTAGCCCTTTCCCGCCCAAGTGAGCGTCTTGTCAAGTACAATTTATCCAAAATAAGTGCGATTACCCTGCTCTCTGAGAAGGGGTTGGCATGCATCTGTAGAAGTATTGAAAACAGTATCTCGTTTAATAGATTCTTTAAGAGCGCTTAACCTGGCACTGATAGGGTGAGTGATTGATAGGGCAGTAGAGTTACGCCTTACAAATCGTAAGTAATCTAGGTTGTTCTAGGGTGTCCAATGGTAAATAAATTACGTTTCTCTCGCCTGGCGAACTATCTGACCACAGGCTGGTTTTCAGCATGTTCCCTTACGGCACTGGTCGGCTTGGGTTCTGCTGTCATTCCTAAATCTCCAGCTCTAGCTGATGTACCACCAGTTTCAACAGCTACGACCCCCGCTGACTTGGCTATTCCTAGGTACGATCACATCATTGTCATCATCGAAGAGAACAAGTCTTACCAACAGGTTATCAATCAGTCCTTCGCGCCCAACACCAATAACTATGCCAAGCAATATGGGGTAGCTATAAACTACTACGGCGTAGTACACCCCAGCGAGGGTAACTATGTCGCCATGATCGGCGGTAGCACCTTCGGGATTCACGACGATGATGCCTACTACTGTACGCCTAAAAGTTCCGATCCAAATTGCGGCAGTGACCTAGATCCCACCTACGTTCAACCTTATGTTAACCACACTATCAACTCGCGCAATCTAGTCGATCAATTAGAGGATCACGGGCTGACTTGGAAGGGTTACTACGAGAACCTTCCCGCAGGGGGCTATACTACTGGCGCTAAAATTGTGAATGCTGGTCCAAACGATCCTAATACTGGCAGACCCGTAGCGCTCTATGCTGCTAAGCACAACGGCTTTATCAACTTTGCTGACGTTCAGAACAACCAAAAAAGGTTGGCAAATATTGTTGATTTCAATCAGCTAGATGCCGATCTGCAAAGCGGTAACCTGCCAAACTTCAGCCACATCGTGCCTAACCAGTGTAACGAGATGCACGGTGCTAGCATCTGCCCTGCCGGACCAAGCGGCACCTCTGCCGTCACCGATCCCAACCTCCGGGCAATCGTCCAAGCTGGCGATACCCAAATCGGTACTTTGGTAAATAGAATCACGAGCTCTTCCTTCTGGTCGAAGGGCAACAATGCGATTATTCTCGCTTGGGATGAAGACAACTTCGTCGCGCCTTTCACCCAAGGATGCTGCGGTTACGACCCAACTAGCCCGGCTAACTTCGGTGGCGGTCTCATCCCCATGGTTGTGATTACCAATAATGGACCTCGCGGAGTGAAAGATCAAACTCCCTACAATCAATACTCACTATTACGCACTGTCGAAGACGCTTTCGGCATCCACGAATACTTGAACTTGGCAGGCGATACTGCTGGCGGAGTCAAACCTATGACCCCGCTGTTCCGCAAAACTCCCTGGAGTTCTACAACCGCGAACCATTAGGTCATGAGTGAATGCGCTCTTTGTGCATCATTTGCGAGGGTTTTGTTCTCTATATTCCCAAGTTTGAGGTTAGCAATTCATGACCACCAACATGCTAAAAAGGTTTGCGGCATCAACAGCAGTCGCGATTGTAAGTTTGGCTGCAACTGTAGCCCCCTCGCAAGCCGCTTTTGTGAGCCGTTCCTTTAACGTCTCTAATTTGACTGGTTCGCTTGCTGGCAATTCTTATCAAGGCTCTTTCAGCTACGATGACAGCTTGACATCAACGACTGAAGGTGCACCAGTTACAAGTTTCAGCTTCAACCTCCCAGGTTTCGGCGGTAACCTGTCGCCGAGTCAGTCGCAGGAAGCCCCAGATCAATTGTTTGGCACTTATCCGAGTGAGACGTATGGCTCATATGCCTTTGTGACAGATACCCCGGCTGACTATCTCACTTTGGCTTACCTTCCTACTTCGGGGTCTTCGTTTAGCTTCGGGCAAAATCTTTCGGCGTTCAACTCGCCCTTGAATTTCACCTACGGAACTACAGATCCGACGACCGGTGTTTCCAGTGTAGTTGGTGGCGGTCAAATCACTTACAGTGCTGCTACAGCAGCAGTTCCAGAGCCGTCAACCAATTTAGGGACAGTAGTTGCAGGGGTTCTGTTAGGTGGAGCATGGCTGCGTAAGAAGAAGTTCCAGGGATAAAAATCTCTTGGAATGCTCTCAAGCTGTATCTATAGTAGAACCCGAAAAGGCACTGGTTAATTCTAGTGCCTTTTCGGGTTGGGGTTTGAGTAGCCACATAGAGCAATCCTATCTGAATTGTAAACTATTGCGTGGCGTCAGTAGTCAGTAGTCAGTAGTCAGTAGTCAGTAGTCATGCGGTTACTAGCTACTGGCTACTGGCTACTGGCTACTATTGCCACAAACCAATTTACTTTTCAAGTAGGACTGCTATAGATCAGAAAATGGTGTCTGTCGTCAAGTGAGGGCTTGATCGGATTTGCTCCCAGCTTCAGATTAAGGTCAGTCTCCTCAAGACACCAATTTCTGATCTATCTGGAGGGTCAAACTGTCTGCGGTTTCGTTGACGATCTTGGCGGTCATGTTTTACGTGACCACGGAGTTGGTAGTTTCTCTAACGCACGTTCATCTCTTTTCCATTTCACATTAAATCACAGCCACACCCGTTAGCCACTCAAGTAGAGTACGTTTTGGGCCAATACAACCAGACGCCTTCGTTTATTTCTCCGAAAACATCAACATTTTTCGAGCTACTGGATTGACACTCTTAATGCTTTCTTATCTTTCATTTAATCTAATATTTATATGCTTTTGATGTTTGGCTCTATTAAGAAAATAAGCGAGCGAATTTATGGCGATAAGAACGGTTATGGCAAAGGCACCAAGTCGAATGGCTGTGATGGCTTGCCGACCATAATCGCTCTCGTAGACACAACTGATACATTACTATCACTGAAGTCAAACGCAGTCGAATCATTTAGGCGACGGGTGCGTCATCTACCTTCAATTTATTCTATAGACCTAATGATACCCCAATCCTAGACTCTAGTTCTAGCGTTCAGGTTACATCTGCTAGCGTGCCTGAGCCGACGACGACTGTCGGGACGCTGGTAGCAGGCGGTCTGGGTATTGCATTTCGGCGGAAGAAAGCGGCTGAACGAGCATAGAAACCTGCGCTTGAACGAGCGTGGGGCTAGCCGCTTACATCGAGTGTACTAAATGTATCAGAGAGCCCCGCTAGTTAGTCCAGCTAACTAGCGGGGTTCTTGCATAAATGTCAAAAAATCGCCAACCGATGCGATCGCCTTCCTCACCTAGATGACTTAGCCTCAAGAAGCTGGATTCGTGCTGCTAGCCAAAGCCCTTGAAGGTGTGGCCATCTGGATTTTCTCTAATATGAGGTCAACTGGAATGAACACAGTATAATGGAGAGAGCTATCTCGCGCCCGTGTCTTGCCGCATGCCCAAACGGATCACAATAGCCCCATCGCATCAATCGTAACTATACAACCCGATAACTCTAAAATCTTGAACAGTTCTGGAATTGCTGTAATTTCATTTTATTTTTTATCCACTTTAAGTTGTCCAAGCACTAGTCGATTTTCTGTCGCCCCAGCACTTACCATAGGAATTGCTCCTTGCTCTGCTCCTTTATCATAAGAATGACGTAAAGATTTTCCATCAATCGCTATCACTTCCCCGGAAGTCCTGTTTGTTAATCGCTTTAATCCAATTAAGAGTGTTAGACGAGGTTGAACTGACATTGACAGTCAGTCAATTATTTGACTGGCTGAAGATGGTACGTTAGTGAGCCAGTGCAGAGTCACCAAAGCTTTTGGGTAAAGAGCAATCATTTAACAGCAGAGTCGTTGAGTCAACCATTGAATTGTGAGCCTGACGCTGCTCTCGAACAGTCCTGGAGCTAAGGATAATTGGCTCTAAGCAACGTCTGGCATCTTCGTAGCCACGCTGTTTCAGTTCTGCGATCCGTTCAGCACTGAAGTTCAGCCAACTATCAACTAAGCCAATCAGCGGTGTATCAGACGTGTTGATTGGCTGTTCCGGTCTAATTTCAATGATGGTTTGCTCTGGAAAGTCGTGGCGACTCCACACAGCTCCATTTTGCAGGTGAATGATAATGGCATGAGTACACCCACGCGCCGCTAGCGCTCTCAGGGGTACATTATCAGCTAAACCACCGTCCACATAAAACTTGCCATTGACTTCGCGGCTGGGAAATGCCAGAGGAAGGGCGGCACTGGCAAGAAGTAAGTTGTAGAGGGTATCCTCATCGTCAAAATCCTGTACGCACCAGTGGGTATCGGTTCCAGTCTTGGCGCGAACAAAGTCAATCAACCAGTCGTAGCCTAAACCAGGGATTTTTAGGGAAGGAAAGACCGTTACCCATAACTCAATCCCGTATCGGAGTGCAGTTGGGTTGACGGATTCTCGTAACAGCTGCTCGATGGGAGCAGGATCAAAGATAGCAGTGCGGTCTTTCAGCAGTCTTCCAGAAACGAGGAAATCCAGCACCCACTCCCGCAAAGTTGGTACAAAGGTCTGGGAAACATAGCTGAGGGTATGGAGAACAGCACCTGTGTTAGGTCGCAGGATGGGTGCAGTACCTAGCTGTTCCCAGAGTTCATTCACGCGACGCACCCCTACTGGGAATGACCCGTGAGATGATAAAACAGCACCGTTGAGAGCACCGATACTAGTTCCGGCAATGATGTGTGGCTCTAGCCCTATTTCAGCAAGATACCTCAATGCACCTGCTTGATAGGCTCCTTTAGCACCACCGCCAGTAAGTACAAGTCCAAATTGGGGATTGGCGGATTTCATTTGCCGTTAACTCCTGGATATCATGGCTAAGCAGTCATTGGCGGTTTCTTCAACCACAGCCCAGACAAACTGGCGGGCGTCGGTGGTGCGAGAGATGAAATCAATTTGGGCGCGACAGAGTGCGATCGCACTTTGGGCTGGTTTACTTGGTCTAGCTGATTCTGGGAGGGTGGCAAGTTCGAGCGTTGTACCTATCGTAAACAATATCGGTGTATTCTGAAGACGCTGTAGTGGGATTGAGCGAATTTCTAGCAGTGCGGCTGATAGTTCGCGATCGCCTGGAGCCATTTCTGCCCAAGACTGATCGAGCAAGTCACCCAACCCAAAGAAACTTTTAGGCAGGTCTTTACTAGTAGCTAGTATTTTATTGACAACTAACGGGCGAAACCGAGTTTTGTCGCCAGTAACACATTCATAAGTAGCGATGGAACTGCTGAACACCTCTCGCACTAACAGGGCAACTTGCATAGCCCAAGGGAGGTGGTTGTAGGTTTGCTCGGCTGCCCATGCAGTCACAATTCGGTCTAAATCTTCATTGGCAGCAACTTGCACCTCTAGCTTTCGCACCCTCGCCTCTAAGTGGTTGAGTCTGGTGCCAACCTGTTGAGCGAGTAGCTCGAACTGTTTGCTAAGTGCCAGCAGTCCTTGTTTTTGGTTATGCTCGCTTTGCTTTTGCCAGCCAATGGCATCCCGCGCTTCGATTAAGGATTGCTGAGTAACTTCCAGGGCGACTTGACTGATGCGAAGTGAATCACTGAGTTCGAGTACCCATTGATACAGAGCTTCTTGACCTGCAATTAAGTTGCCATCTAGGAGTAATTGACGTTGGCGGTCGCTCCCATCTAGTGTATCTATAAGTTGCCCAAACCAACCTCGATTCTTGCGATAGCGAATCAGGTCTTTGCTAACTTGAATACCATTAACGAGGCTAATCAGGGCTTTATCCCCAACAACGGGAACTCGCCGCTGGAGTTCTTCAATCCGGCGGGTAGACGGGCTAGTCACACCTACGCTTCGTGCAGGCGTATTTTGCTTTTGTTCCGAGGAAATATTAGCCATCACTTAACCCTTCATCAAGTCATCTTTGTATTTGCGATAGGTGGCTGTATCTTCAATCTGCTCAGTAGCTGCTGCAACTATGTAATTAAGTTCACCTATCAATCTGCTCCTCACATCAAGCGACAGCTTCTGATCTGACTGGGCTTGCATCAAACTGTCCCGGTAGTCAGTTAGGTAACGATCAAGATCATTGTAAAACTCATCAACTCGCTGTTGAAAATCTTCATCAAGGTACTTGCCAATCCCCTGTTTTATATTAATAATACTCTGCTCAATCAGTTGGTTGACCTCTGCAACTATTTCTGGTAGAAAAACCGTATAATAATCTTCCTTTTTCTCCGGCCGTTTAACTTGAATTGTTTCTTCAAGCGGAAGCATCCAAAGCCAATTATACCATTCTCTGCGCTTGATTATTTTTATTGTTTCATAGCCTTGATCTACTGACCTAGTGTCCTTTTCGATTTGAGGCTTAACGAAATCCATTTCAACTGGCTTCAGCGTTGGTGTTGGCAAGGACAAATCCAGGTTGAAAGTTTTATTCAACCGCTTACGAGCTGACTCAATGATAAGTTGAGTTTCTTTTTTCAACTGCTGAATTAAATCTTGACGTGACAGTTCAATTTGTTCTCCGATTTGTTCTCGATATGCTTCTAGCAATATCTCAGCTCTTCGCTGGGGATAAGACACAGCTAAGTTGGTAAATTCTTCTGCTTCCCTTAAATTGTCAAAGTAAATTTTGCCAGTTACTTTGTACTCGATGCCCTGAAGGAAGTTAAAAAGTTTACCAAATTCCATTCCTACCTTCTTGAATGCCCCAGCCCGCTGGTATTCTGCTTCACTAAAAAAAGTCTCAATACTAACCTGAGCCTCCTTTTTTAGAGCTTCAAGTATTTCATTAAGCTTCTGGTAGAGTTGTGCCTTGATTTTATCAACCTCCCTTAATCGAGTCCGACACAATTCAAGCTGATGTAAATCGGCTTCTAACGCACCTACTTCCAGCCGGAGTTTCTCTTCATCTTCAGCAATGGCACTGCTGCGTAATTGCACATCTTCTTGTAGTTGCACAAGACGACCATGAGCAATGTTGAGTGCAGACTCTATGCACCTCGGTGCTGCGCGTTCCATGAGTGCGGCGATCGCCGAGGACAAGAAAGGAGGAAAACCTGACTTTTTCCAAAGTCTCTCAGCTTTTTTCTGGAGGTCTTCTACTGTTGCCTCTTCAAGTTCTTCTTCCCAATCGATTCCGAATACTTCTTGGGCAAGCACTCGTGCTGTTTGCATCTCGTCAAGCTCAATGTCTTGATTCTGCTGCAATTCCAGCAAGAAGTTAGCAGCAGAGAATGCCCACCTAGCTGCTACTTCAAACACCCGCTCTACATCATCCAAACCTAACTCGGCAGTAACGAACTCTCGCACCTGCTCCGAAGTCATATCACCCTTGCGGCGCTGGTCAACTTTGTTAATCAGGACATAGAGGTTCTCAATGCCCCGTAGTTTGACAACCTTCTGAACGTCTTTTTTAACTTGCTCTGCCGCTTCGTTCTTCAGTTGAGTGAAATCCAGTACAATCAATACCAGCGAACTTTTCTTAAGTTCCTCATAAACCACATTCGTCAGTCTCAAGTTTTCTCCTGCTTCATTTGGTCCTGGCGTGTCTATAATCACCAGGTTACCCAGTTTATTTGATTGCTCACTTGTCTCGGAGCGCAAGAATGGAGTGTAGATACGTGGAATCTCCATCATGCTCCCGAGAGGGTCTGCAAGGGGTTCTAGAACGCTACACAGCCGGATAATGTCGTTCAGGTCAGCCAGACTTTTAACGATCCGCTCACGCCCTGTGATCTCGCCAGGAATTGAAACTACTACCATGGCTTGAATCCTCTCTAGCAACTGCACTAGGTGAGGATACTGAGCAATCTTTTCCCGCGCTTGACCCTCTAATGCAGTAATTTTGCGCTTCAAAGCCAGAAGTGTCTCTTGGAAAACTGTTAAGATTTGAGGACTCAGGGTTAAAATTGGCTCTCTTCGTTCAGCGTCAAAAATAATTTCAGTCGGTACTGTTGTCATCGCTGCGTTGCGACTTGGCAGCAGCTCCTGCCCAACGATGGCGTTGATGATGGTGGATTTACCAGCCTTCATCGGCGCCACAATCGCCATTCTCAGCGCTAAGTCTTCTACGTTACGGGCGGCATCAGCGACTTCCTGCTGAAATTCTCCGTACTTGTTGCCAGCACTGTCAGAACTCAGGGCTGTAGTGGCGCGACGCATCAGCACACTGATTTGCCCCAATAGCTCGATCACATCTCTTTGCAGGTCTTGGACATTAGGCAACAGAGGCTCAGAAGTCATTGGCTTGCTCGTGTTGAGTAGTGAAGGAACGCAGTCGTTGTACGAACCTTAACTTAGAATTACCAGAAAACTCCGGATAAAATCAGCAACTTGGGTAGTAGATCCTCAATTTTTAAAATATCTACTATATTTTCGCTGGCAATACCGCAGCCAGCGCCTGTAGGTCACTAATAAAGTGTATTTCTTTGTCTAGTTTTACACTGAGTATCTTTTATTATTCGAGCTATAGTTCAGATTATAGGTCGAATCGGCAGCGGTTAATTTAAACTGATTAGCTTGTAAACTAACTAGGAGATAGGCGCTAAGAACAATCTCCCACCAGCGCTCAATGCTCTGATAGTCGGTGAGGCGAAAATCCGCCCATCCTAGCTGATTTTTAATCTGCTTAAAGCTATACTCAAGCAAACTTCTTAGGCTATAAAGTTGAGCGACTTTTAACTGGACGTTTTCCGGTAGATTTGTCATAATCAACCACGTGTTCTCAGGCTTGGGATGGGAATCAGAACTTTTTCTGATTTGGTAGTAACGCATAGGAAAACGTGGATCAAAGATAATCTGACGAATAAATCTGCTCTCTGATTGCCGATGAGAAAGTGCCTGTTCATAAGCAAACCACCGGTTGTAATGCACTCGCTGCCCTGGCAATAACCAGACTGGATGATTGCTACGAATTGCTACAATAAAGTGTAATTTTCTCGGTTTCAACGCTCCAATGACATCTCCATCCCCATACATACTATCAGCCAAAACAAGTTTAATATTGAAACCCCATCCTTTTAACTCTCGCAGAATTTCCACTGCTAACTGAGGCTTCGTTTTATATGCGTCTCCTTCTTTGAGTCGATTACCAGGTTTGAAAATTTTAAACATCAAGGGGTAGGTAATACCATCCATAACTGTATAGGCATTGACCGAAACAAGCCCCTTGACAGTTTTCCCCAAATTGCCGATATATTGTTTAGCCACATAGTCCGTCGCACTTCCCTTTTTTTCATCTCCTGTTTCGTCAATGCACAATGTGATTGGACTATCACCAATGGCAATTTTAGTTAGCCACAATCGCATCTCTCGAAACGCAGTGATATCCCAGAGAGAGTCCCGCAAAAAATTATGCAAAGATTGCCCATCTTTAAGACCAACGTCACGGGCAATTGCCGGTAGAGATTTACGCTTGATCTCAGAAATCATCCCCAAGTGTAGAAACTTAAACGCTTCAAAATTTCTCACATCCGAGAAGAGGTTTTGGTATATTTGACAGTATTGGTCAACAAAACCTACGGTTGACACTGGCTCTCTAGGCTCAACCATAGTCAGGGCTTAACTTACAAGACTTCATCCCAAATTTTACTCTCGCTAAGTCACTGGCATAATTAGTTCTAAAAATATTTCTGCTTGAGCCTAAAACGAGACAAGCCGTCAAACCAACGGTAAATTTACGGGCCTTTTACACTGCTTGCAATGAGCGTCTGTAATAATACTGAGAAGCATGGTGTGTGTTCCCGGGGTGAAGGGGTAATACCATTTTAACTTTGGTATACTACAGATAAAATCACTAGTTTCATCTCTTTTGGTTTTATGGCTGGAATTGTCAAGATAGATATTACTGAGACCCCAAAGGAACTTAAAACCCTCTTGAG
>JAABUZ0100006296.1_pt1 | contig 14921 bp, 13 predicted proteins | sample 5562091 | NCBI WGS metagenome assembly JAABUZ01 (sample SAMN12813069, study PRJNA571459) | rock metagenome | isolation source: Antarctica rocks | place: Antarctica: Victoria Land, Linnaeus Terrace sud | collected 2015-12-21 | reverse complement strand
AAGCTGAGTATCAGATGCAAGAAAATACGACAATACGCGTGCAGCCACTACTACACGTTGACGACATGGGGAAAGCTCTGGACTTTTATGAAAAGCTCGGTGCGACAGTACTCAATGGGAGCCGCGACGGTGATTGGGCCTTACTACGCTTCGGCGGCAGTGAGTTAGGCGTTCTGGCACATCCAGCGAATCCAGAGCAGAATGAGGGCAAGGTTGAACTGAACTTTGAGTATACAGCCTCTCTAGAGGAACTTGAGAAAAAGCTGCGGAAGGCCGGAGTAAAGATCGCACGCCCAACAGGTGACGAGGGATTCGGCTATCAACTGCAGCTTGAAGATCCCGATGGGTTGCTGATTAAAATCAATCAGACCGACTCCGAACTTTATAAGTAAAGGTAACTCTTAGAATCATTGTTCCTGGTCACCTGCCCTTCTTTGAAACCAGGGCAGGTGGGATGTCTGAGCCAGTATCACACCTGCAATAATGAGCAGACCGCTCACGAGGGTCATAAAAGTGACTTGCTCATGTAGAAAGATAGCGCCGCCAGCAATGCTAACGAGTGGGACAAGATAGAGAAAGAGCCCTGCCTGCGAACTTGCTGTACGGGCAACGCCGTAGTTCCAGAGGATGGTTGCCGCAACTGTGCTGCCAAGCACTAAGAGTGTCAGCGCGAACCAGGCAGTGGTGTCGAGATGGAGAAGCAGTGGGCCAGTACGCGCATCCCAAAAAGCCAGCAATGGCACTGTACCAATCACGAGCGTGAGAGCAGTACTGGTTCGCGCACCAAGCTTTTTACTGAGAGCGCGTATTGATACGGTATAAATTGACCACATCAAGGCCGCCAGCAAGACGAGCAGTGCGCCCGTCAGAAATCCTGCGTTGTTGACTCCACCAAAAGCCTCCTGACCAACCAGGAGCACGATTCCGACAAGCGAGAGGAAGAGGCCAAGCACTACAGACCAGGAGATTTTCTCATGCAGGGCTAGCACGGCTATAAGCAGAATCCAGATTGGCTCAGTCGCGATCAGCAATCCTGCGATTCCAGCAGGTAGTACACGCAAACCATAGGCAACAGGCACGTTGTAGCCAATAACGCCAGCCGCTCCACAAAACAGCACCCGCGCGACCTCTCTCAATGTCCAGTGAGAGTGACGCAAGGAGAGAAGGAGTGGCAGCAAGAAGAGCACAGCAATTAAAAATCGCACCACAACAAGCTGCAAAGGTGCAAAAGAGGAGAGCAAATACCGTGTAGCGACAGGAGCCAGCCCCCAACAAAGAGCCGCCAGAAGAAGCGCACCCAATGTGAGCAGAGATCCCGACGAACGATTTGCCATACAATAGCTCTCCTTTTTTCTATTGTGCAGAACTTACCACCATCACACAAAGACGCATACTAAAATTCAGACTGTATAGCTGCATAGAGCAAGCTATCGCGCCAAGTTCCATCCTCGTTTAGAAAGTTTTCGCGCATACGTCCTTCATACTGCATGCCTATCTTCTCCATCACACGGAATGAACCGATATTATCTGGATGGCATACAGCAGAGATGCGATGAAGGCCAAGCTGTGTAAATCCAAAGAACAGCATAGCTTGAGCTGCTTCAGTAGTGTAGCCCTGACCCCAATAATGCTGATCGAGACGATACCAAAGCTCTGCTTCACGGTGGTCAGGTCGGATGACTATCAGTCCAACAATACCAATCATTTGTGCTTGCCCTTTAAGGATTATTGCAAAGGCGTAGTTAGGGCGTGGATCTTGTTGTAGCCATTGCTGCGTTCTTTGAATGAAAGCGCGCGTATCCTCCTCCGTAGCTACACCACCACCTCGGTAGCGACTCAATGCTTGCTGAGAATCAAAAGAGTAAACCGCAGGAGCATCATCTTGCGTAAAGTCACGAAGGAGAAGACGAGCTGTGTTGATCTGCATAGATTCACCTCCCACAATGCTAGTGCAAGTCTGTCATGGTTTAGCTCAATGCCTCATCACAAAGAGTATTAACATATATGTCAACAAGGAAAGAGAAATGTAGAAGCCGAGGGCGAACGCACCTAGTAGAAAGCCGTTGCGAGCATTCCTGAAGCCCGGCTTTAAAACAGGGTGCAATTTCTTCGCATGCCGCATGCCTATCTGACCGAAGATGATGCCTAACAGCGCGGGCAGAAGAATGAAGATGTTAAAAAGGATACGGCTAGTATCTATCTCAGGAAGTGATGCAGTACAGAGGAAAAAGTACATGGGGAGGACAACGCCAATACTGCTCAAAACAAGACTGGCGATGGCATAGCCATTGGAAAACGCAGGCGAGGTTGAGAATGGCGGCGGCACAAACTGCTGAATTGGGATAGCAAATTGTTGGATTGGAACGGCGAATTGCATCTGCATAGCCTGCTGCCCACTCCCTGCCGCAATCCCGTTGTTCTTGCTTACATCTGAAACTGCCGACCTATCAATCTGCCACGTGAATGCTGAAGGGTTTTGAGAAGCTTGAGCACTTATTAGTACGCGCTGCATCCCGGCAATCCGCTGCAGTTCTTGCTTGATCATTATCATATTCGCTAGCCGTTTACCAGCGTCCAGCTCAATCATATGAGAGAGCAGTTCATTTAGCTCGGCCATGCCAGGTCGATTGTGCGGAAGGGGGGCGAAAGTAAAGGGAGTGAGAGATGGATCATTGCCCGAAAGTAGTTGATGAAGGAGTGCGCCCAGGCTAAATACATCGGCCTGTGACGCCGTCTGGGCGCGTCCATACTGTTCGGGAGCGGCATAGCCAGCGGAACCGAATGGCACGGTATCCTTCGCCTGTCCGGGCTTAAAGCGGCGCGCGATGCCAAAGTCGATGAGATAGAGATGGCCGTCTGTGGCGAGCATAATATTAGCGGGTTTAAGATCACGAAAGATAATCGCGGGCTGCTGCTGATGCAGATACGCTAATACATCACACAGCACGATACCCATATCAAGCACATCCTCAATGGGCAGCAAAGCCGATTCCCGTCGCTCCAAATAGCGCTCCAGCGTTATGCCATCGATGAAGTCCATCACCACGTACCAGCACTCAGGATCGGAGAAATACTCGTGGATGCGCGGCAATGTGCGATGACGGACCGTCGAAAGAATACTCACCTCGCGGTTATACGTATCCGTCGCATCGATCTTCTCCTGCGCACTCAGACCACGCAGCGTCACAGACTTGATCGCTACGTGCGCTTCATCCTGCAAGTCGAGGGCCTCATAGACCGCACTGAAGCCGCCCTCGCCAATTTTACGCAACAACCGATAGCGATTGCGCAAAAACTGCCGCTCGGTCGGCTCATTCGCGCCTCGATTCAGCGGCTGCTTGCAAGCAAAACAGACCTCGTCCGCTAGATCATTCTTCGCTCCACACGAAGCGCAGTAGGGATCGTGACCGTTCATATACACCACTCTTGTCCTTATTTATCTCTCCAACTATATACACCTCCTACAAAGTATAAGCAATAAGTATGACATTCTACTCAGTACAAATGGCTCACTGTTTAAGATATAAAACGCTCAAACCAATGCACCACGTTCTCCCACGCCTGCTGCCAATCCTGTTCAGACAAATCATGAGCAGAGTCTTGATACTCTATGTAACGTAGACGTTCAGGAGTTTGTGCATAATAGGAGACAAGTCGCTGGTGAAGTTCGCGAGCAAAGTCAGGCAAGACACGCGTGTCATTGGAAGCGGTTTGAGAAAGCAAAGCTGCCGGGAAGAATTGATCAATATGCAAGTGTGGACTTTCGGGCCAGGGAAGCTTCCACTGAGGCGAGCCTACAACAGATGCGGCAACGCGGATACGCTTCTCTGCCACTACAGCAGCGTATGTGACGAAGCCACCGAAAGAGTGCCCCGATATACCAAGCCGTCCACCATACACCCAACTACGCTCAAAGAGAGCATCGATAATCGCCGGTATTTCCTGGGTAGTGGCACGGACGACGGAGAGAAAGGCGGCCTCTAATTGTGTATCACCTATCAAAGGAGGCTGGATAGGAGGGAAACGTTCCGTGAAGTCTGGGTAGCGTCGCTCGCCATGCCCAACTCCATCAATGCCAATAGCAAGAAAGCCTGCGGCGGCAAAACGTGTCAAAACCTCAACGTATTTATCTTTGGATTCACCGAAGCCGTGGTAGAACAAAATTGTGCCACGCTGAGCATTCTCTTCAGGTCCATCCTGAAATAATGCAAGGGCTGGAGCAGAGGCTAAATGAAGATAAAGAAATTTTGTTTGCATAGAGCTTATTTCATCCTTTCTGATGATGCTGTACGTGATACCATATAGATATATCTCACTGTTCTAGAAAGGCAGGAAGCAGTATGCCAGTCGACCCACAACTTCAAGTTTTACTTAATCAGCTTGCGAGCGCGAATATGCCGCCGATGAGCAGCCTCCCAGTGGAGATCGTGCGCCAGAGCATCGATCAGATGAGTACAGCAGACCCGAATCCACCGACCGTTCACAGTATAGTCGATCGCACTCTACCAGGACCAGTTGAAGAGATTCCAATCCGCATCTATACGCCCAAAGGCGATGGCCCTTTCCCCACGCTCGTCTTCTTCCACGGCGGCGGCTTCGTTCTTGGCACGCTTGCATCCTACGATTCTGTGTGTCGCATGCTAACCAATACCACGCCCTGCATTACGGTCTCGGTTGACTATCACCTCGCGCCCGAATATCCATATCCAGCCGCGCCCGAAGATTGCTATGCGGCAACTCAGTGGGTGGCGGAGCATGCGGCAGAGTTTAATGGCGATCCAACGCGCATCGCTGTCGGTGGCGATAGCGCGGGCGGCAACCTCGCTACTGTTGTTGCGTTGATAGCCAAAGAAAGAGGCGGCCCAAAGCTGCTCTTCCAACTTCTGATCTATCCCACAACCGACAATCATCAGCCAGGTACGGCATCGCTAGCAGAGAACGCCGATGGTTACTTCCTCACAAGAGATGCCGTAGAGTGGTTTGATCATCACTATCTTTCAACCGAAGTTGATCGAAAAGATCCTCACGCCTTTCCGCTCTATGCTGATGATCTAGCCGATCTTCCTCCTGCACTCATCATCACAGCCGAGTACGATCCACTGCGCGACGAAGGCGAAATGTACGCCAAACGGCTGCAAGAGGCGAAAGTGCCAGTCACGCTCACTCGCTATGATGGCATGATTCACGGCTTCTTTACCATGACAGGTATAGTGGACCAGAGCAAGATAGCCATCTTAGAAGCTGTTTCTGCTCTACGCAAGGCATTTGCTTATCATTCATCATAAAAGACGCTTATCCCTGGTCGCAAGTGCTATTGCCTCGCTGCTGTAATCTCATGCCTTCATAAACGAACGTTTTATCCGAGAGTATATATGTCAGAACATTTCTCTATGATTATAAAACCACTTCAATAATGATATGTAACGCATGAAGTAGACAACAAAGGACAGTAGAGAGGCATGGACACATTTTTCACTTTATGTATCGCAGCAGGAATTCTTAGTCTCCTGTTGCTCCTTTTCAATACGTTTTTTGTCACGTCATACCGATGCGCAAAATGCGGCTATGTGACAAGTAGCAAAATCGAAGCTCAGATGCATGAGAAGATTGAGAATTCACATAAGATGGTAAGCTAATTCCACAGGTAGCAATTGCAAAATAGAGGCATCTACACCCACTCATTACCACGATGTGGAGGACTAAATATCCTCCACATCTCGTTATTTTGGCTAAAACAGATTGAGGCTAAGCTGTTATAATTCTTATTATACAGACTATGAATCATTCTGACCTGACCTACAGCTCTATGGAAATATATTTATAGGATTAGCGGTACCTTTTTGCTGTTCATTGCGCCATTCATCTTTAATTCATCGTCATGTGTTAAATAGGAATTGCTTACTCGTTTTTATTTGCAGATACACTTCGCTTATCTACTCTTATTGAAGGAACAAAAAGATGCAGAACGACCCGAACAATCAACCTTATTACTACTATACGCCTCCACGCGTGGCGGGTCGGCTCATTGGTCAAAAACCATCTAACGTAGGACTGTGGACATCTTTCAAGCAGCAGAGCTCCGGGGTAAAAGCTGGCATTATCAGTATCGCTGTTCTGCTGGTTATTCTGGTCTTACTTGTGCCATACGTTCTTTTTTCGGGTCTCTTTGATAACACTCAAACGAATCAAGTGGTGACAGAGCCAAATCAAAACAATGCAGTTACAACTCCAGCAGTCGTGGCAACGGATACACCTACAGTTGTTGCCACCGATACGCCAACCCCTGTGCCAGCGCCAACAGTCTCAGCCCTGGATCAGGGTGCACCCAACAATCCCTGGGGCTACGATTTCAATGCAGGAAGCTTTATTACCGCGCCGCCAGCAACATTCTGCAGCTATTTTTCATGTATAGCTGGCTTTTGGAACGGACAGGGATATATAGAGCAGTGCCAGGACGGGATCTATACGCTAGCAGGTGGAGTGGGAGGCGACTGCGACGCGCACGGAGGCGATCTCAGGCCGCTCTACTATCATCCATCTTTAGCGGCACCACAACCGACGTTACCAGCACCACAAACTCCAACGCCAGCACTTAAACCCACAGCAACTCTTGCACTTAAGCTCACCATCACGCCTGTCTCCAAACCCAAACCTACTCCTACCACAACATCAGCTACACCCACTCCAAAGCCACGTTAGCATATGAATTTCTACGATTTCTACATTTTACACAATTTTGCACTTCGTGCAAAATTGTGTAAAATGTAGAAATCGTAGAAATTCATACTATTTATTTTATATTTGCTTTTTAACACATTTCGGGCTAAGCCCGAAATGTGTTAAAAAGCAAATATAAAATAAATAGGCAAGCGTCGGAGACGCAAGAAAGGGAAGGAAATAGCAGCCAGGCACATTCTAAGATGATAAAGCAGATTGTTTTTGTTTGGGAGCAGATTGAATGGGAGGAACACGAAGAAGCTCGGCTAGATGCAGCCTTCGGGCAAGACTGAAGCTTATTTCGACGGCTGGACCAATACCAAAGGCAAAGATGAGTGTGCCAATACCCACGGTACCGCCGAGAAAGAAGCCGATCACCAGAACCGAGCACTCGATGACGGCACGTACAATGGCAATGCGAGCTTTTGTCAGAGTGTGCAGCCGCATCATCAAGCCGTCGCGTGGACCTGTCCCGAGTTGTGGCGTGATGTAAAAGGCCGATCCGATTCCAACAATCGCGACTCCAGCGACATTTACCAATAGACGTATAAATAGAGATGATGTACTCACACCCGCTAACCAGTTGAAGTGAAGTTCCATATCCACAAAAATACCGATCAGCGCCATATTCAGCACGGTTGCTACGCCTGGAAAAACTCTTAAAAATAGACTAAACAGGATGATTATAGCTCCGACGACGATGCTGGCAGTACCGAAGGAGAGAGGGGTGTGAAGGCTGATGCCCAGGTGTAAGACATCCCAGGGGTCCAGGCCCAATTGCGAACGATAAATAAAAATGGTGCCCGTCGCAAACAGAAATAAGCCGAAGATGACCACAATAATCCGGATCAGGTAAGCCCAGGGTAGTAAAGGACGCAGAGAATTCAGGTTCATGAAGACTATCTCTTTTCTACATATTTGCACGCCGAAGGTGTGCTATTCTTTTTCTTATGTTTATAAAATTTATAAACATAAGAAAAAGATTTAGAGAGCAGCGCGAAAAAGCAAAGCACGGGAAGGCAAGCACAATGTGAATCAAGCACAATGGTAAAGTTGTTGCAAGTGTTGTTTAGAGTGTAGCTACTAAAGCAATAAGATGCAACCACCAAGCACCCACACGAAGATGAGCCAATGTGGCCTTCACAGAGTGTTTGCTTCCCATCGTATCCGCCTTTCTACACTCCACGAATTCGCAGCTTCGCTGTTCTCTACTCGTTTTCATTTATTTTTTGCATTTTTTGACATTTTTGCAATATTTTGTACGAAGTACAAAATATTGCAAAAATGTCAAAAAATGCAAAAAATAAATGAAAACGATCGTCAGGTGTTGACTACGAAGTAGAGGGTCTGCGCCCACTGATTATTCCAGTAGAGCTCTACTTTACCCTCTGCAGGTAGAAGATAGCGCATGGTGAAAACTCCATCCTTGACTGAGCCAGATGGGATATCTTTGACTTTCAGTAAATCACTCGTCTGCGCAAGAAAATATTTGTTGTTTGTATACCATTTGGCTATGACCTTGCCATCCTGCTTCGGTGTCTGCACGCTGAAGGTGAGATAGATGGTCTGCTGCGTCATAAACTTCGTTTGTGGTGATAGGGCCATGTATGTTTTTGGATCGTAGCGATCAGTCGTGGTCGCGGAAGGAATAACGGCGAGTGCGGGCCCGCTGCGATCCTTGTCTGTCTGTTCAGGAGGATCTGGCAGCTTTGCCCAAACCGTCGGAGGAATATTTTTCGGCGCGGTATTCAAGTAGATACGGCTGACCTTCGCGAAGAGTCCACTTGCCTGTACATAATAGATGGAACCTGAACAGAGTAAGGCGCAAACGATCAGAACGCTGAGAAGGCCACTGATGATACGATGGGTAGGAATGAGCGGGCGCGGACGAGTATAGAGAGGAGGAATAGCAACAAAGGCGTGTTTGCCCGTTTGCTCAGGCAACAACTGAGTCAACACATGATCGGGAACGAGCTGCAGCGAGAGCGTTGACTGTTGCTCCTGTAACAAAGGATCTGTATCGGGCGCGTGAAACTCGTAGAGATCATTATAGAGATCGGAAGGCTGAGATGAAGAGAAAGGAAGGGATGGAGAGAACTGGTGCTTAGCCTGTAGCGGAGCGGTATGAGGCCGATCTGGAACTCGTTGTACTTTCTCTGTTGTACCCTCCTTGAAGCTTTGCCTATCCGATACATGCCTCAAAGACGCTCCACAATCAGGACAAAGAATAGCGTTCTTAGAACGCACACATCCACAATATGAACAGAACATCGTCAAATACCCTCTTTATTACCTGTATTCAGCCTTTATTCAGAGGAACGACGTTCTCTTGAAATTTAGAGTATCCTTTTTGGTGGAGAGAGGAAACTATGTTGGAAGAAGATTAGAAAAGAGCCTTCCTCTTTCATATTGACATTTGCTCAAGTTATTATATTATCAATAGTGTTTGCAGACAGCTATTTGCTATGTCTCGCAGCCTGAAAGGAAGCGAAGGCTGTCAAGCCCTTCCCGATGAGATAGAATACCGTATACTTGCTCACACCATTAGTAGAGAGAAGGACGTACCTGGAATGACCTATGTAATTACCAACCCATGTATTGGCCAAAAAGATGCCTCCTGCGTCGATGTTTGTCCGGTTGACTGCATCCACCCTGGACCCGGCGAAGCAGAATTTGAGGCTGCGGAGCAGCTTTATATTAACCCCGATGAGTGCATCGACTGTGGCGCGTGCGAGCCCGCCTGCCCGGTAACGGCAATCTTCGAAGAGTCGGCTGTTCCCGATGAGTGGAAACAGTATATTAAGATTAACGCTGACTTCTTTAAGTAAATCTACGATCTTTTTTTCACAGGAGCGCTACTGTTCTTGCTACATTTGAGTAGTAGTGCTCTTTTTTAATGTACTTACGTTCATGTTTTACCTGATTACTACGCCATTTTTACATATACTACTTGAAAAATAAAGCTGTAACCTTTCAATTCCTACCCAGGCGTACTACAACGCTCTAATTCAGGCATGCCTGAACGTTTTCCATTTATGAACGTTTTTATTCTGCACGATATTCTGCCGTCTTTATTAAAAGAGAGGTAGTCCTACAGATTGATAGGAAAGTTACGTCGCTGGCCCTTATCCGTCCTTGTACCTGAGACTTTCTGGCCATTTTCTATCTATGGAATATAATCATTATGAGTTCAATACAATTGATCTGGCTGATAGTGAGCTTCGTCGCCTGCGGAGTGGCGAGCCTCTTCCTCTGCGGAGTTGCAAAGATACTCTTCACTACCTTTCGCAGTGGAGAGCACAAGCCAGGCACGCATCGCACAGATTTACCGACGGGGCGTGAGATTAAAACCGTCGAACTCCCCCTGGTGGGGGGCCCGGCATTCACTCTGGCCATCGCTGGTATAGGCATTCTAGCTGGTTATTTCCTAAAATTTACGTCCGATCAATGGACGCTTCTCTTAATTGGGCTGGGTGCCACTCTAGGTTATGCCATTGTTGGTTTTATAGATGACTGGCAAAAGGTATATAGCAACCAGGGTCTTGGAGAGCGTACCAAGTTTGCCGGTGTCTTTCTCGTTTCAGTGGCCGCCGCCGTCTGCTATTTCTTTCTCCTTCCAGCCGGAAGAGAATCATATAGCTTCTGGAAAGATCTGCCGCTACTCGGCAAGGTGCTATGTGAACACCCCAGCCTGAATCCTGTTTGTACCGTCGCATTTCCGCAGGCGGCTTACTTCGGCTGGTTCGTCTTCCTTGTGCTCCTGGTAGCCAGCACCGGCACGGCCACAGCTATTGCGGTAGATTTCAGCGACGGCTTTGATGGGCTGGCAGGTGGATTAGTCTTTAGTGCAGCGCTTGCCCTGGCCATCGCGGTTACCGGCATTCTCGATCCAGAGCATCCACAGGCGATCGTGCTGGAAGTGTTGGCGCTGACGTGTGCTGGTGGCGTGCTAGGCTTCTTGCCCTGGAACTGGCCCTCTTCCTGGGCGGCGAGGCGTAGCGCGGGCGTCAAGCGAAACGCGAAGATATACATGGGCGACTGCGGAGCACTCGCGCTCGGTGGGCTGCTTGCAATGGTGGCCCTCTTTTCGAGAAACGAGTTTCTTCTGCTCACTACCATTGGCGGCGTGTTTGTAATGGAAGGGCTCTCAGTGGTCATCTCAGCACGGGTCATGACGCCCTTCTTCCGCAAGCGGCTTCAGATCCTGCGCTTCGCCGGTCGCAACGATTTTATTCCCCACACAGAGTTTCCCTTGCCATTCCTGGCCACGCCACTCCACCATCACTTTGATCTACTGGGCTGGGATCGGCGGCGTCTGGTGTATAGTGCCTGGGGATTAGGAGCCATCTTTGCCCTGCTCAGCGTATTAGTCAGCGTCGACCAAATCACCTGGCAGCGCTACCTGGCACGCTTCCTCGCCCTGATCCTGATGGGTCTGATCTGGGTCGCGTGTGCGTGGTCGAAAAGCTACTTCGTCGGCAAGCATCCAGCAGAGCGCCTGCGCCGGAGAAGGCTGGCGCTCTACTATGGCTACCCCTTCGAACTGATGGGTATTCGTCTCTATCACCGTGTCGAAATCATTGAAGCAAGCGAAGATGTCATCGAGACACCCGCTGAGGATATCGCCCTCTGGCAACGTATGACGATCTTTGACGCACGCGCACTTCTCGGGCTCTACTGCTACCGCGCGGGCTACTTTCCGGCAGCGATGGCGCAATGGAGCCGCATCCCTGAGCGCAACCGCATCCTGCGACCAGAGATTGCGCGCCTGCTTGATGAGGTGGATACACGCCTCTCAATGGAGCAGCAGGAGACACAACCACTGCGACGCGAAGATATCCAGCGCCAGCAGCGCCCAATCCTGACTGGCAACCTCGCACCCGCCGACCTGCCCAACCCCTACGAACCAATCAGCCGGGACGAGATAGAGGATAGCAACGCCGGGCCGTGGTCAGAGATCCGACCCGACAACCCAGAAGAGGTTCAGAATCTACAAGCCTCTTCTAATGGACATGAATAAGATATTCTAAGTCGAATAAGCACTACAAGCAGGTTTCGTGTTAAACCTGCTTGTAGTGCTTATTCGATACTTAATAAGCGCATTTGGTCAAGCTATTACTTTTGCAAAAATTCCAATACAATGTCGTTGAATTCTTCTGGCTTTTCCATAGTAAGCATGTGTGCTACTTGCGGAATACGTACAAGTTTGGCCATAGGGAATTCCGTAGCCAATTGTTCTGCAAGAGCTTGCTTGTCAGGAATATCATAATCTCCAACAATAACGAGAGTTGGGACGCACACTTCTCCTAAACGCTCAATGGCTAACGGCTTCAAAGCAATCTCTTCCGCTTCCGCAGGTTGAGGGATTGCAAGTGCATGATATTGCATGTCATGTACCCGCTGACGAACTACAGGATTGACTTGCCCTGGCGTTCTTTTTGGCCCATCTAGCCATAAACGCAAATTTAGCTCAGTTGCTCCCTCCAGATCACCTCTTTCCAGCAACGCCTCCTCCTGCTCGTTCAAATGGAGCACTTCTGGAGGTTGATTATGTCCTCCTACACTTGGAGCAATTAGAATGAGTGATGCAACCAATTCTGGATGAGCAAGTGTAAAATCGAGCGCGACCTTACCACCAAAGGAAATGCCTATGACATGCGCCTTGCTGATATTAAGACCAGAGAGGAGAGCGGCTGGATCATCATGATGCGCGAAGGGTCCTGGTGGGAACACAGATTTACCGAATCCACGCAGATCGTAGCGAATCGTCGTATAGTGCTTTGAAAATACTGCGATCTGCTCATCCCACATTCGGCTATCAGCAACGCCAGCATGCAGCAAGAGAAGAGGAGAGCCTTGACCTGCTACTTCGTAGTAAAGTGGCGCACTCTGTATATTTAAAAAGCCTGCCCTAGCAGACATATCTACCATCAACACCTCCCTCTCCTTATACACATGCCGTCTTTTAATTTTTATTCCAAATCGATTTGATATTCCTTCGTTGCCTCTTTTAAAGTCTCATTCAAAGCGGTGAGAGCTGTGTGAGGGTCAACAGGCTCCTTCATCACTTGAGCCTCTGGATCGAATGTATTACGTACAGAAGGAAGATCCTGACGGAGCGCATCCATCATTTCGATCAACTTGCTTACTTTCCGTTCGGTGAGCAAATTGATTTGCAGGTCGAGATGGCGCCGTTGCTCAGAGAGTCTTGCCTGCCTATTCTGAGTAGTAAGGATAATTACAGTTAGCAATAGGGCGGCTAGACTCACTATATCTTGCAGCCAGGGGAAGGGGGGAGTATCATAGAAAGGAAGCCCTATATAAGTATGGGATACACTTATAAAGACCCAAACCAGAGTAAACATTAAGATAAAGTAGACCGAAAACGGTCTTCCTAGCGCACTGGTTATCTTCTCAATAACGCGTTGATGACGACTAACTTTCCGTTCAGCATGTATACGCAACGCAACGATGGTCTCTATATCCTGGTCAAGAATATCCGTCAGTTCCGTAATCCCTTTTTCCTCTTCCTCTGTCGCTTCTACCAATTCTTTCTCTTCCAAAGCGTTTTTACTCATACAAACCTTGCCTATTCTCCTTTAGAGTCTTCTAACCTCTACAAGTTTGGTATTCTTTGTAGTCACGTTTCTTCCACTTGCTTTGTTTCACAGCTAGTACGAATACTTTTGTGCGCATAACAACGAATTGACCTGTTTGGAAATCTCTTTCTCACCAGACGCATCAAGACACCAGGGAGATGGCAACGAACAGAATTGCATGGAATCTGAATACACTGGAAGACTGCAGAATTAGCTCTCAGTGTATCCAGATACAGGGACGATGAGCACTCTGTTATCAGATCAGCTATTCCATATCACTCATTATGTCGTAGCAGGCGTTGGTGGCGTAGCGGCTATTGCAGTAAAGCTTAAGTAGCCAGTATATTGATTTGTGGCGATATCAGTAGCCTGGATGGAGAAGGTATCCCCAACCTTCAAGCCACAGAATTGAACGGAAGTCGCGATATTACCATTGACAAGCACGTTTGTCCTGGCACCTCCACGTAGTTGTGCTCCACCCTCGCCCTCAAAACCACCGATAGAGGCATAGTTGGCCTTCGACGTTGAAGCGATAAAGCCATCGCCAAAGACAACGATGGTTCCACAATCATTTAAGAGAGGTGATGTGCTAACGTTTGAGTAGATCGAAGGGGCCGGAACAGAGACATTAAAAGACAAAGGTCCGACGCTTTGATGAGAGGCTGTATCAACGACTGTCAGCAGAAAATCCTTGCCCATAGGTGTATTTACGATGTCAGCTAGATTGCAAATGTAGAGAGGGATGAAAAAGTTGCCCTTCGCCGCCACACTAACACTTGTCGGCGTTACAGGAAAAGACGTGTTTGTTGGAAGTGTGGCCGTGAGGAGGACTTCGCTAGCCGGTAGAAAGCCCTCGCCATGTACAGGTAGTGTGGCACAACCATGAATATTCAACTCAATATTAGGCTTCGAGAGAGTAACGGATGGACCACCACTCGTCGGTGCCGCTAGCGTTGGACTCGTAAAAACAAGCATAACTAATCCCAAAACACACATGAATACAACCACCGCTTGCTTGAAGTGCACTACCATTTGGAAGCTTCGTATACAGCGCAATACTCTACCTCGCTTTCTTGAGAAACCACTAAAGCATGTCATTCTCAATACATTCTGCTCAACACCTCACCCAAACCACATCCTTGCGAGGCGTCAGGAGTATAAATACTCCCGTTACTAATATATAACATATAGTAGTAGGCTTTGCAATATAAGAAAGTATTTGATATCTTCTATGTAAAATACACTTTAATAAATCTGAAGTTGTCCAAGTTTGTATATAGTTTAATATACACGTATACATCTATTAATTTATTCTCATTAGAGAGCGTCGGCCACCTATAGTATCCATGTTCTGAGTAGAAAGTGGTGTGCAGCTTCGCTGCCTGAAACAGTTTTTAGAGATGGTTTTACATTTTTCATACTTTTTTGTGCAGAGCACAAAAAAGTATGAAAAATGTAAAACCATCTCTAAGAGAGTGCCGGAACTCCATCACGATGGGCATCTCTCCGCGCCCTCGCATGCGCACGCCTTCGGCGTGCCTCCTTCTTTTTCATTCATTTGCTTTTTCTGCATACGTCGGGCTCCGCCCGACGTATGCAGAAAAA
>JAABUZ0100006295.1_pt1 | contig 14925 bp, 8 predicted proteins | sample 5562091 | NCBI WGS metagenome assembly JAABUZ01 (sample SAMN12813069, study PRJNA571459) | rock metagenome | isolation source: Antarctica rocks | place: Antarctica: Victoria Land, Linnaeus Terrace sud | collected 2015-12-21 | reverse complement strand
AAGGCGAAGCCCAGCGTCACGCCGAGCAGACCCATGCCCGTGAGCCAGGTCAACTCGCGCGGATACTTGTAGGCGCCCATGAAGAAGCCGCGCAGCATGTGCATGACCACGAGGACGACCATGAAGTAGTTGCCCCAGAAGTGCATCGAGCGGATGAGCCGGCCGAAGGTCGTGCTCATGATGACCGTGATGCTTTGCCACGCCTCCGAGGGCGAGACGGTGCCGGTCTTGGCGCAGTAGTGCTGGGCGACCTGAGCCGCGGTCGTGCAGTAGAAGTACGGCGTCTGCGCGACGGGGTGATACTGCATGGCCAGCATGATGCCGGTGATGGCCTGGCTGATGAAAATGAACAGGGTGGTCTCGCCGAGGTAGTCGAGCGGGTGGATGTGCAGCGGGACGGGATGGTTGAGGGCGAAGTCGAAGGCCTTCCCGGTATGCAGACGCTCGTCGAGCCACGCGTCAATGCCGGTCCGGCGCTTCCCTCCGGGCGCGGGCTGGTGTGCGGCGCTCATTTAGGCTTGCCTCCCCTTGACGATGAGATTGCCGTTCTCGATGCTGAACTCGTGCTTGTACAAGGGCGCTGGGGCCGGTCCGGACACGTTCCCGCCCTTGTTGTTGTAGACCGACCCGTGGCAGGGACAGTTGAACTGACCGGTCCCGGAGGTCCAGGCGACGGGGCAGCCCAGGTGAGTGCAGGTCTGCTCGAGGACGAGGTCGACCTTGGTGGAGTTCGTGCCGAGGCGGACGGCGTAGACGCCCTGCGCGTCGCCGCGCCCCGTCGCGTCGTAGGTGAAGGGACCCGCGACCCCGGCCTGGACCGGCAGCCCACCGATCGTAGCGGCGCTGATGGGCCCCATGGACTGGGGCTTGGCGCCCTCGCCCTTGCGGGGGAGCAGATAGGCGACGATCGCCCCGATGTAGCCCAGGCCGACAATGCCCAACAGGGCCGTCAGCGTGAGTATCATAAAGTTGGCACGCGATGGATTGTTGTGCGTGCCCGATCGAACCGCGTTCGACGCCATTCCTCCTCCTCTGATTTGCGATCGTGTAAAAAGTCACACGGGGGCAGAAAGAGGCGCGCGCCGGTCGCACGCCCATCAGAGGCGGGGCGCCTCATTACCCTGTAGTATACGTGGTTCCTGGCGCGGCGCCTAGAACCTGCCGGCCCGTCGTCCCACTGGGACCGCCGGCATCTTGCCGGCCCGTCGTCCCAGTGGGTCCGGCTCCCTTACAAGGGTAGGTTTTTGTGTGGAGGGGTGAGCAGCGTCGCTGCTCACCCCTCCACACAAGAGGTAACACGGAGGGCGTCGCCCTCCGACCCTCCCTCTCTCGTGACAAACCTACCCTTAAAAGGGTCCGGCCCCTCGGCGGTCCCGGTCGCGCGTTCCCTCCTCCCTTTAGGGAAAGGAGGCCAGGGGTGCGGCTTTACGTCCCCGCGAGGACCTTGAGCGCTTTGCCCTCGGCGGGGGGCTCCGTCGCCGCCGCGAGGGCCAGAGGCAGGACCTCGTCCATGTGTTCGACGAAGACGATCGTCAGGTCGCGCTGCACGTCTTTGGGGATGTCGGGCAGGTCCTTGCGGTTGCGCGCCGGCGCTAGGAACGTTTTGAGCCCCGCACGGTGCGCCGCGAGGGCTTTCTCCTTGAAGCCGCCGATTTCGAGCACGCGCCCGCGCAGCGTGATCTCGCCCGTCATGGCGACGTCGCGCCGCACCGGTCGGCGCGTGAGCGCCGATATGAGGGCCGTGGCCATCGTGATCCCGGCCGAGGGACCGTCTTTGGGGACCGCGCCGGCCGGCAGGTGGACGTGGACGTCGCGCGTCTCGTAGAAGCGTGGGTCGAGCCCGAGCGCGCCCGCCCGCGAGCGCGCGTAGCTCAGCGCGGCCTGCGCCGACTCGCGCATGACCTCGCCCAGTTGCCCGGTGAGGATGACGTTGCCCTTCCCTTCGAGCAGGGCCACCTCGCAGGTGATGAGGTCGCCCCCGGCCGAGGTCACGGCCACGCCGGTCGCCACCCCCACCTCGTCGTGCTCCTCGGCCAGACCGTAGCTGAAGCGGGCCGGCCCGAGGTACGTACGCAGCAGGTGCGTCGTGACGGTGCGCGGCGGACGCCGTCCCTCCGTGATGCGGCGCGCGGCCTTGCGGCAGATCGCCCCGATCTCGCGCTCGAGGCTGCGTACGCCGGCCTCGTGCGTGTACTCGCGAATGATCGTGCGCAACGCGTCGTCGCCGAAGGTGAGTTGCTCGGCGGTCAGGCCGTGCTCGGCGAGTTGGCGCGGCACGAGGAACCGGCCGGCGATGTGGAGCTTCTCGTCCTCGGCGTAGCCCGGCAGTTCGATGATCTCCATGCGGTCGCGCAGCGCCGGCGGGACGGGGTCGATCATATTGGCGGTGCAGACGAAGAGCACGCGGCTCAGGTCGTAGGGCACTTCGAGGTAGTGATCGGAGAAGGCGTGGTTCTGCTCCGGGTCAAGCACCTCGAGCAGGGCGGCCGAGGGGTCGCCGCGGAAGTCGGAGCCGATCTTGTCGACTTCGTCGAGCATGAAGAGCGGGTTGACCGTCGCGGCCGTGCGCATCGTCTGCAGGACGCGGCCCGGGAGCGCGCCGATATAGGTGCGGCGGTGGCCGCGGATCTCGGCCTCGTCGTGGACGCCGCCCATCGACACGCGCGCGAAGTTGCGGCCCATCGACTGCGCGATCGATTTCCCCAGGCTTGTCTTGCCCACGCCGGGCGGCCCGACGAAGCACAGGATCGGCGAGCGCATCTGTGGGGCCAGCTTGCGCACCGCCAGGTACTCGAGGATGCGTTCCTTGACCTTGGGCAGCCCATAGTGGTTCTCGTCGAGGGTGCGGGCCGCCGCCTTGATGTCGAGGTGGTCGTCGGTCGCCTTGCTCCAGGGCAGGGTGAGCAGCCAATCGACGTAGGTGCGTACCATGCCGACCTCGGGGGAGGCCGGCGGCATGGCGGCGAGGCGGCGCAACTCGACCTCGGCCCGCTCTTTGACGGCCGCCGGCAACTCCTGCTCCTCGAGCTTCTGCTGCAGGTCGGCCACATCGCGCGCGGAGGGGTCGCTCTCGCCAAGCTCCTTCTGGATCGCGCGCATCTGCTCACGCAGGAAGTACTCGCGCTGGCCCTTGTCGACCTCCTGCTGCACCTGTGAGTGGATGCGGTTCTGTAGCTCCAGGATGTCGAGTTCCTTGCTGAGCAGGACGCTGACGCGCTGCAGCCGCTCCTCGGGATCGAGGGCCTGCAGGATCTCCTGGCGCCGCGCGACCGGGACGTCGAGCGCGCCGGCCACGAGATCGGCCAGCCAGCCGGGTTCGTCGACATTCATGGCGGCGATATAGGCTTCCTCGGGCAGGCTCTTGCTGGCCTTGACCGTCTTCTCGAACAGGGCCAGCACGGCCCGCGTCAGCGCCTCGACCTGCGGCGTCTTTTCGATCTCGTCGGAGAGCGGCTCGACGCGGGCGATGAGGTACGGCTCCTGCTGCTCGTAGCCGACGACGCGGACGCGGCGCAGCCCCTGGACGAGGACGGAGGTGTGGCCGTCGGGCATCTTGAGCACGCGGCCGATGTCGGCTTCGACGCCGATCTCATAGAGGTCGTCGGGTCCGACAAGCTCTTGTTCGCCGTCGCGCTGGGCGACGACGAGCAGGTGCGCGTCGGCCGCTGTCGCCGCTTCGACGGCGCGCAGCGACTGTTCGCGGCTCACGTAGAGCGGCGTGACGGCGTGGGGGAAAGTGACCGTGTTGATCAAGGGCAACACGGCGAGATCGAGCGTTAGGGGTCCCGTGCGGGACGCCCGGCGCGCGCGTGGCAAGGGCATATCCTCCGTCTAGTGGTACCGCTTAGTGTACCAGATGGCCCGGTCCGGGCGGGACAGGCCCTGCCTTTTTTCTCGCCTTTCTCAAAGCAGGAATAGCGGATTGTGTGGGGCATGTTGTACAATGGCGGGGCGCGGATAGACGCCGAGGGCGGTCGTCCTGTATGCGCGCCTGGACTGCTGGACTGCTGGACTGCTGGACTGAAGGGCACATGAGCGAGAGCCGCACGACGCTGCACGAGGATCCCGCGCGTCCGCTCGTCCCGGCGCTCACCACGGGCGAACCGCCTCTCCTGGACGTACAGTCCGGCGACGCGGGGGACGCGGAGGTGGACGCTCCCAGCTATCGCGCCGTCCTCGTCAACCGCCCGTTCCTCGCGCTGTGGGTCGCGCAGATCTGCTCGCAGTTGGCGCAGAACCTCACCTGGATCACGCTGGGCACCTTCGTGGCGATACAGACCGGGAAGGCCACCCTGGTCTCGGTCACCACGGTCAGCGCCATCCTGGCCCAACTGCTTCTTAGCGGCTTCGCGGGTGTGCTGGTGGACCGCGCCAGCAAGCGCGGCGTGTTGCTGGGCAGCGATCTCTTGCGCATCGCCTTGACGGGCGTCTTCATCGCCACGACGTCGCTGAACGTCGCTCCGCAGACGACAACGATCATCGTGCTCATCTTCGTCGCCAACGCGGTCTCTCAGTTCTTCGCGCCGGCCGAGGCGGCCACGATCCCGCTGCTCGTCGAGAAGCGCAACCTCATCGTCGCCTCGTCGTTGTTCAACATAACGTTCAACATCTGCCAACTCCTGCCGGTGACGTTGGGTGTGCTCCTGTTCTCCCTGATCGGGATCGTTCCGGTGCTGCTGCTCGTGGCGGTCCTGTACGCGTTCGCGGCCGCGCTCGTGGCCCTGTTGCCCGCGCGCGCCGCGACCACCCGTCCGGGACCCTTCGGCGGGTCGCTCAAGACGACCGCCGGCCATGTGGTCGGAGACATCCGCGAGGGGCTGCGTTTTCTGGCGCGCGATCCAGGGTTGCGGCTCACGCTGTTCCTGATGAACGTCGCGCCGACCTTCGTGTTCGTCTTCCTGCCGCTGGGGCTGATCTTTGTGCCGCAAACCTTCGGGTTGGGCGCGGACCGCGCGTGGATCCTCTTGCTGCCGGCGGGGGCCGGACTCATCCTCGGCGCGGCCGGAATGGGGCTCGTCGCCACGCGTTTCCGCAAAGAGGCGCTCATCAACGCCGGGCTGCTGACGATGGGGACGGCGGTGACGGCGCTGGGCGCCCTGGCTCTCGCCGCCGTCGTGTTCTTCCACCGCCCCGCGACGGCGCCCGCCAGCCACTCCTTCACCCTCCGCGCGCATCACGCGGCGGCCAGCGCTCCCAACATCGGCCTGATCGCCGTCGCGATGGTCCTCTCACTCGTGATCGGGGTGTCCATGGCGCTGTCGACGATCCCGGCGCAGACGCTTGTGTTCGAGCGGACGTCGGAGGAGGTGCGGGGGCGGGTGCTCTCGATGCAGCAACTCGTCGGGGGGGCGCTGCCCATCATCCCGCTCCTGACGATCCCCCCGTTGGCCGATATCTTCGGCACGGCCATCGTCATGGCGGCCCTCGGCCTCATTATCATCGCGGTAGGCGCCTTTAGTGTGCGGCTGGATCGCCCGCCGCGCCGCGCCGCGCTGGTAAGCTAGAGGTACATGGAAAAGACACCCGTGACGGGACGCGACGACGGCTCGCGCCACGATGCGCCGACCGTCCACGCCGATGGTCCCGCATTCCCGCTCATCGTGGCGTCCACACCCGACGAGGGGCCGGGGCGCCCTAGTTTCGGCGCCGTCCTCGGCAACCGCGCCTTCCGGGCGTTGTGGATCGCGCAGATCTGCTCGCAGTTGGCGCAGAATCTGACCTGGATCGCGCTGGGCGCGTTCGTCGCCAATCAAACAAGCGGCAGCTCGACGCTCGTCTCCATCACGATCGTCAGCGCCATGCTCGCGCAATTGCTCCTCAGCGGCTTCGCGGGCGTGCTGGTGGACCGCGCCAGCAAGCGCGCCGTCCTGCTAGGCAGCAACGCCATTCGCCTCGCGCTAGCGCTGTTGTTCGTCGCCGCCACGCGCCTCGACGTGGGGGTGCAGACGACGACGATCATCGTGCTCATCTTCGTCGCCAACGCGGTGGCGCAGTTCTTCACGCCGGCCGAGTCGGCCACGATCCCGCTGCTCGTCGAGAAGCGCGACCTCATCGCCGCGTCGTCCCTGTTCAATATCACGATGAACGCGTGCCAGGTCATCCCGGTAACGCTGGGGCTGGTGCTCTACGCCGTGATCGGCATCGTGCCGGTGCTGCTCGGGATAGCGCTGCTGTACGCGGCGGCGACCGCGCTCGTCGCGACGCTGCCGGCCGCCACGACGGTCGCGCGGCCCGCGCCCATCGCCGGTTCGCTGCGCGAGGCCGTGCGGCACATCTTCGGCGACCTGCGGGAGGGGCTGCGCTTCCTGTCACGTGATCCCGGATTGCGGCTGACCCTGTTCCAGATCAACGTCGCGCCGACCTTCCTGTTCGTCTTCGGTACCCTGGGCTACGCGTTCGTGCAGCAGACGTTCGGGCTCACGGCGGACAAAGCCTGGATCCTCCTGTTGCCGGCCGGGTTGGGGCTCGTCATCGGCGCGGCCCTGGTGGGTCGGGTCGCCGCGCGGGCGCGCAAGGAGGACCTCATCAACCTGGGGCTCATCGCCATGGGGGTGGCGGTCGCCGTGCTCGGCGCGGTCGCCGTCGTCGTGGCCCTCTTTGGCCGGGCCGCGGGGGACGTGGGAGGATTCATCGCGGGGCACATCCACCGACTGCCCCCGGGGCCGCATAACGTCGGACTCATCGTGCCGGCGATGGTCATCGCGTTCGTGATCGGGGTGTCCATGGCGCTGTCGACGATCCCGGCGCAGACGCTTGTGTTCGAGCGGACGTCGGAGGAGGTGCGGGGGCGAGTGCTCTCGATGCAGCAACTTGTCGGGGGGGCGCTGCCCATCATCCCGCTCCTGACGATCTCCTCCCTGGCCGATCTATTCGGAACCTCGACGGTGATGACCGGCCTCGGCGTCGTCATCGTGCTCGTCGGCGCGTTCGGCGTCCACCTCGACCGGTCGCTGCGCCAATAATACGACGGCAATAGGCAATACTACGACGGCAATAGGCAATACTACGACGGCAATAGGCAATACTACGACGGCAATAGGCAATACTACGACGGCAATACTACGGCCGTCCTTGCCGCTTGGCCCGGTAGAGGTTGTCGTCGGCGTGGCGGGTGAGATCCTGTACGGTCGCGCCGTCGTCGGGGTAGACGGCCACGCCCGCGCTGAAGCGGACGGGTTGGCCGTGGACGAGTTGATCCTCGAGCTCGCGCTGTAGACGCTGGAGGAGCGCGAGGGTTCCCGCGTGACTCGTCTCGGGCAAGAGGAAGGCGAACTCGTCGCCGCCGATGCGCGCCGCCAGGTCGATGCCCCGCGAGTTCGACCGCAGCGCCGCGGCAAAGATGCTCAGGAGGCGGTCGCCGGCCGCGTGGCCGAATGTGTCGTTGACCGTCTTGAGGCCGTCGATGTCGATGAGGATGAGGGCCAGGGTCCGATCCAGCCGCCGCGCGCGCGCGAGTTCCTCCTGAAAGCGCCCGTCGAACGACCTTCTGTTGGCGAGACTCGTCAACGAGTCGCTCAACGCCAGCATCTTGAGCGAGGAGGTGGCGTTCTCTTGATAGGCGAGCAGGGCGTGGCGCCCGATCTCGAGCATCGTGCCGCTCATCTGAATCATCGCCGCCGCCAGGGCGCGGTCGCTGTCGCGTAGGTCCTTGACGAACCCGTGCAGCAGGCGTTCGTACACATCGATACACTCCGCCACGAGGTCCCGCAGCGGGATGCCCTGTTGGTGGAGGAGCGCGCCCAGCGTCTGAGCCGTCTCGACCATGCGTGGGTCGGCGTCGTCTTGGACGAGGCCAGGGAGGAGCGCGACGAGGGTGCGCAGGTGATCTAGCAGCGCCTCCGGCAACGTCGTCAGCGCGTCGGCGTCAGAGTCGTCGAGGAAGCGATGAAGCCGGTCGACGAGCAGGCGTTCGCCGGTGGCGGACATGGCATTCCCGGCGCGCGTGAGTATGACGGAGACCGCCGCCTCCGCTTCCGCGGGCGGGGCGGCCGGGGGTAAAGCCGTCACTGAGACGCTCTCGCGCCTATATGTCGCGGCGGCCGTCCGTCGGCCGTCCGGACCCTGACCGCGTCGTCGGCGCCGCAAAAGCGCCTGTTCTCGTGTCGTATACGCATGGACGGCCGCCGTCGATCCCTCCTATGGTGGTTAAGCATACTTGTGTTATCGGCAGTAACCGTGCCACGCTTGAGCGTCGGCTTATCACTATGGCCCTATAAGGGGCGCCGCCGCGTTAGCCCGGAGTCCTTTAAACTAGGGGGGAGCAACACGTCACGACAACCCTGCATAGGAGGCAGCAGACATGCAATCAGGGTCCGATGCATACGGGGCGCGGGCGACGCTGGACACCGCCCGGGGCGCCTTGACGTACTACAGGCTTGGCGCGGTCGCCGACCGCTTTGGGATAGACCTGGCGGCGCTGCCGGTCACCATCAAAATCCTCCTCGAGAACCTCGTGCGCCAGGCCGACCGCGGCGATAAAGCCGCGCCCACCCCCGAGGAGGTCGAGGCGCTGGCGCGCTGGCGGCCCAGCAGCGGGGCTAGCGAACAGTTCCCCTTCCTGCCCGCCCGCGTGGTGATGCAGGATTTCACCGGCGTGCCCGCCGTCGTCGATTTGGCGGCGATGCGCTCGGCCACGGCCCGCCTCGGCGGCGACCCCACGACCATCAACCCGTTGGCTCGGGCCGACCTCGTGATCGACCACTCGGTGCAGGTCGACCTGTTCGGCTCCGACCTCGCCTACGCGGCCAACGTCGACCTCGAGTACGAGCGCAACCGCGAGCGGTATACCCTGCTGCGTTGGGGTCAACAGGCCTTCGACGACTTCCAGGTCGTCCCGCCGGGGACCGGGATCATTCACCAGGTCAACCTCGAGTACCTGGCCGACGGCGTCCTCACCCGCAAGGACGGCGACGTGACGATCGCGCTGCCCGACACGCTGGTGGGGACCGACTCGCACACGACGATGATCAACGGCCTGGGGGTGCTTGGCTGGGGCGTCGGCGGGATCGAGGCCGAGGCGGTTCTGCTGGGTCAGCCGCTCTATCTGCTGACCCCCGCCGTGATCGGCTTCCGCTTCAACGGCGCGATGCCCGCGGGCACGACCGCGACCGACCTTGTGCTCACCGTCACGCAGATGCTGCGCGCCTATGGCGTCGTCGGCAAGTTCGTCGAGTTTTGCGGACCCGGCTTGAGTTCGCTCTCGCTGGCCGACCGCGCCACGCTGGCCAACATGGCCCCCGAGTACGGCGCGACGGCCGGGCTCTTCCCGGTCGACGCCGAGACGCTCAACTACCTGCGCATGACCGGCCGCCCCGCCGAGACGATCGGCCTCGTGGAGAGCTACAGCAAGGCGCAGGGCCTATTCCGCACCGACGAGACCCCCGACCCGCGCTTCGACGACATGCTGGAGCTCGACCTCTCCACGGTCGTCCCGAGCATGGCTGGCCCACGCCGTCCGCAGGACCGCGTCGCGTTGGGCGACGTGGCGCGGAGCTTCCACGCGGCCTATCCTGACCTCCCCACGCCCGATGGGATGTCGGCCGACAGCGATGGAACGGGGGGACAGGGTGGGGCCGCCGTCGCGACCGCGACGCGGACCGCTTCGTCCGAACTCGGGCACGGTTCGGTCGCCATCGCGGCGATCACGAGCTGTACCAACACCTCCAACCCGTCCGTCATGATCGGAGCCGGCCTGCTGGCCAAAAAGGCCGTACAGCGGGGGCTGCAGGTCAAGCCCTACGTCAAGACGAGCCTCGCGCCGGGCTCGCGCGTCGTGACCGACTACCTCGAGAAGGCCGGCCTGCTGCCGTATCTACAGACGCTGCACTTCGATGTCGTCGGCTACGGCTGCACGACGTGCATCGGGAACAGCGGCCCGCTCCCCGAGCCGGTCGCCAGGGCGGTGCAGGACAACAACCTTGTCGTCACCTCGGTCCTCTCAGGGAACCGCAACTTCGAGGGGCGCATCCATCCGCAGGTGCGCGCCAGCTACCTGGCGTCCCCCCCTCTCGTCGTGGCCTACGCGCTGGCCGGCTCGGTCGACGTCGACCTGACGCGGGATCCGCTCGGCCACGACCCCGACGGCGCGCCGGTCTACCTGCGCGATATCTGGCCCACGGCCGAGGATATCAAACGCACGATCGAGGAGTCGGTCCTGCCGGAGATGTTCGTCGACAAGTACGGTCACGTTTTTGAGGGCGATGACCGCTGGAAGCTGCTGCCGATCCCCGCGGGCGCGCTCTACGAGTGGGACGCGGACTCGACCTATATCCAGGAGCCGCCGTTCTTCCAGGACTTGTCGCCGGACCCGGCCCCGATCGTCGAGATCGCGGGCGCGCGGGCGCTGGCGGTGTTAGGCGACTCGATCACGACCGACCACATCTCGCCGGCCGGGTCGATCCCCGCGAGCAGCCCGGCCGGACTCTACCTGCGGGAGCACGGGGTCGAGCAGCGTGACTTCAACAGCTACGGTTCGCGGCGCGGCAACCATGAGGTGATGATGCGCGGCACCTTCGGCAACATCCGGCTGCGCAACGAGATGGTCCCCGGCAAGGAGGGCGACTGGACGGCGCGCCAGCCCGACGGCGAGGTCATGCGTATCTACGACGCCTCGCGGCTCTACCAAGGGGCCGACACGCCCCTCGTGGTCATCGCGGGCAAGGAGTACGGCTCGGGCAGTTCGCGCGACTGGGCGGCCAAGGGCACGTTTTTGCTGGGCGTCAAGGCCGTCATCGCCGAGAGCTACGAGCGCATCCACCGCAGCAACCTCGTCGGCATGGGCGTGCTGCCGCTGCAGTTCCTCCCCGGAGAGGGGCGCGGCAGCTTGGGACTGAACGGCACGGAGACCTTCGATGTCGTCGGGCTCTCCGACGCCCTCAAGCCCGGTCAGCGCGTCACCGTGCGGGCGACGGACCCGGACGGTCAGACGCGCGAGTTCGAGACGCTCGTGCGCATCGACAGCCCCATCGAGGTCGATTACTACCGGCACGGCGGCGTGTTGCAGTACGTCCTGCGCGGGCTCGCCAAGAACTCGGTCGAGACGTCAGTGTAGGATAGCTATAACACAGGAATGAACCCTCTCATTTTTGACGGCCACAATGACACGTTATTAAGCCTGCATTTGCGCGAGCGGGGCGGCGGGCGCGGCTTTTTCGAGCGGAGCGAGGTGGGGCACCTCGATCTGCCGCGGGCGCGGGAGGGCGGGTTCGGGGGCGGCTTCTTCGCCGTCTTCGTCCCCGCTCCGGGTCCCGAACAGGATGGGCCGCTCAAGTCCGGCCCCGGCGTCGTCGTGACCGCCGACGGTTATGAGGTCCCCCTCCCGCCGCCCCTCGACCCCGACTATGCGCGGCGCACGGCGCTGTCGGTGATGGCGCGCCTCTTCCGGCTGGAGGAGGCGGCGGCGGGGAGGGTCAAGGTCGTGCGGACGGTAGACGAGTTGGAGGCGTGTCTGCGCGGCGGCGTCCTCGCCGCTGTGCTGCACATCGAGGGGGCCGAGGCGATCGACCCTGAGCTCGACGCGCTGGAGGTATTCTACCGGGCCGGACTGCGCTCGCTCGGACCTGTCTGGAGCCGGCCCAACGCCTTTGGGCACGGCGTGCCGTTCGCGTACCCGCGCTCGCCCGATACCGGTCCCGGCCTCACCGACGCCGGTCGCGCCCTGGTGCGGGCCTGCAATCGGCTGGGCGTCATGCTCGACCTTTCGCACGTGAACGAGCGTGGCTTCTGGGACGTGGCCGGCCTCACCGACGCGCCCCTGGTGGCGACGCACTCGGGCGTTCACGCCATATGCCCCTCGACGCGCAATCTGACCGACAAGCAACTCGACGCGATCGGGGAGTCCGATGGGATGGTCGGCGTTACCTTCACCGTGAGCGACCTGCGCCCCGACGGGCATGACGAACCGGACACCCCGCTCGGGCTGCTCGCCGACCACGTCGACTACCTGGTGTCGCGCATCGGGATCGACCGTGTGGGGTTCGGCTCCGACTTCGACGGCACGACCGTGCCGCGTCCACTCGGCGATGTGACCGGCCTCCCCAGGCTCCTGGATACCTTGCGCGCGCGCGGCTACGACGACGCGGCCCTGCGCAAGATCGCGCACGAGAACTGGGCGCGCGTGCTGCGGAAGACGTGGACATAGTGACACGTAGCCGACATCGCCAGCCTGGCCCCTCGAGCACGGGCCAAGTGATAGTATAGGGCGCGCAAAGACTAAAGAGTGTTGGCGCTACAATGCGTCGGCGCGCCAGTACGTCCAGTCTTGCGGCGGGAAGAGGCGCCCCAGGGTCGCGCGCAGCTCGGGGGGCGCGTCGGGGGATAGGTACGCGTCCACATCGCCCGCTCCAAGTGCGAGGGCGCCCAGGGCGGGTTCGGGCAGCGCGTGCGGGTCGTCGCGGCGCGACGGCTCCACGACGACACGGCCGCCCGCGACGCATAGTGTGACGCCGCCGCGCAAAGGGCCGACGCGCACGCGCGAGGGAGGGAAGGTAGGGGCGCTGTTCAGCCGGGCTTCGAGCAACGGCGTGATGTCGCGCAGCAGGCGCGCGGGATCGATCGCGCGCAGCATGAGAGTGTCGTCGGACCGCATCGTGACCTCGGGACCCAGCGCGCCGGCGATACGGGCGCGGTAGTCGGCGGGCAGGACGGCGTGGATCGTCGCCGCGGCCCCAAACTTGTCCGCGACGGCGCCGAGCAGGGGGCGCCAGGCCGCCTCGTCCCCCGGCGCCAGCAGCAACTCAGACGCCTCCACGCGCTCACTGTTCTCGCCGTCGGGGTACGCGGCCGCGTAGCCCACGGTCCGGCCGGCGCGCGTGGCGACGAACGCCTGACCGCCCCGCAGCGCGAGCGTGTCGAGGACGGTCAGCCAGGCGTCGCGGTCCCGCACCGCCGTACCCGTGCGTTCGGCGTTGGCCTCCGCGTGCAGCGCCACGAGCCCGTCGAGGTCGGCGCGCGGCGCCTCGTGTACGCGTAGAGGCGCCCCGACCACATCGCCATCCCTGGATACTACCGGGCGGGGGCGATGCGGCGCGCGCAGGGCGTCGACGGGGATCTGAAGGGCGATCCGTGGGACGGCGTGCCAACCGTGGCGGGCGAAAAGGTCGTGGCGGCGGGCGACGAGTGGGGCCAACGTCCTCCCCTCCAGGCTCAGCGCGGTGGCGCACTCGGCCAGCAGCGAACTCGCCAGCCGCTTGCCCCAATAGCGTGAGTCGGTGCGCACGAGGCCGATCGTGGCCGCCGGGACGGTCATCGATCCGAGGCGCACGGCGCGCGGTGCCGCCCGGGCGCAGGCGATGATGCGGCCGTGCGTCCAGGCCACGCGGAACTGGCCGGGGTCGAAGCAGCGGTCGGCCCGCAAGAGCGCGTGGACGTACGCGGGCCCCCGCGTCGCCGAGGCGAGCAGCGCGCAGATCTCGTCGACGTCCGAGGCGCGAGCCGGTCGGAAAAGCATGTGCGTGTCCCCTGGCGCCGGGCCCGACGCCCGTGAGATACTGACGGGACGTATGACGGGTAGTAGGCCCATACACTATACAACAGTTGACATAAAATAAAGCCTCTAGCCGGGGGAGAGCCCGATGACGACCGCTTCCAGCGCCCCGACCGCCCCGACCCCCCTCCACGCCTGGGACGACACGGCGCGGCGCCTCCTGGGCCTCACGCTCGACGACCTGACGCTCGTCTCTGACCGCACCCTCGTCGGCGCCGCCGCGCTGGTGGCGCGCGAGGCGGGGCCGCCCATCGCGCTGGATCTCCTCGATGTCGTACAGGAAGGCGCGCGGCCCGTGGAGGGTCCGCTGGTGGCCGACGAGCGCGTGCGCCTGCTGCTCGAGGCCGAGCGTTACGGAGAGGCCGCGGCGGCGGCGCGCGAGCGCCTGGCGCGCGCAGAGTCGCTCATCGTGCGGGGGTACCTGGCGCGCGCGCTCCTCAATAGCGGAGAATCCCGGGCGGCGGTGGAGGTCGCCGCGGCGATGCTGGCCGCCGCGCCGGATAAGATAACGAGCCTCTACGTGGCCGGCCTCGTCGCGCTGTCCATCCACCGGCCCGACGAGGCGCGCGCGCACTTCGAGCTCTTGTCGGAGTTGCACGCCGACAGCCCCGCCGGGCCGCGCGGTCTCGCCCGCCTGGCGCTCCTCGCGGGCGACCCGACCGCGGCGTTCGACCTGGCCCGGCGGGCGCTGGAGTGTTACACCGCCGTCCTGCCGCCGCCCGACCTCGTGCGTGAACTGGAGGCGTACGCGAGTCGGATCACGGACGGCGCCCGCGCCGAGGAAGCGCGACGCTACGTCGAGGAGGCCGCGGCGGCGCGCGCCGGGTCGCAGGCCCGGCGCGACGAGAGTCTGCGCGCGCGGCTGGCCGAGGAGGCGGCCCGGATCCGCGCCGGCGGCGTGGACGCCCGCCCCACGCCGCGATCGCATGCGCGGGCGCGCGATGCGCGTCAGGCCGAAGAAGAGGAGGACGACGGGCCGGAGGAGGCGGTGACGGCGCTGCCGCCCGCCCCGCCCCCCGATCCGGCCCGCCACGACGGGCTCGTGGCCCTGCTGCGCGAGACCTACGGCTACGAGAGGTTCCGCGCGGGACAGGAGGAGGTCATCTCCGCTGTCGTCGCGGGGCGCGACACCCTCGCCGTGATGCCCACGGGGGCCGGAAAATCGCTGTGCTATCAACTCTCCACACTGCTGAACGAGGGGGTGACGTTGGTCATCTCGCCGCTCATCGCGCTGATGAAGGACCAGGTCGAATCGCTCCCGCCCGCGCTGCTGGCGCGGACGACGCTCGTCAACAGTGGGCTCGGGACGGCCGAGTTGACGCTGCGCCTCGGCGAGATCGCGACCGGCCGCTACCGGCTCGTCTACGCCTCCCCGGAGCGGCTGCGCCAGCGTCCCTTCGTCCATGCCCTCACTCGCGCGGGGGTGCGCCGCGGCGTCAACG
>JAABUZ0100006293.1_pt1 | contig 14927 bp, 14 predicted proteins | sample 5562091 | NCBI WGS metagenome assembly JAABUZ01 (sample SAMN12813069, study PRJNA571459) | rock metagenome | isolation source: Antarctica rocks | place: Antarctica: Victoria Land, Linnaeus Terrace sud | collected 2015-12-21 | reverse complement strand
GCAGCGTTGCTGCTCACCTCTCCACACGAGAGGTAACACGGAGGGCTTCGCCCTCCGACCCTCTCGCGCGCGTGACAAACCTACCCTTAAGAGATCCCCGTTCCCCGCGGAACGGATATTGCCGCTCTACTGTGCTGATAGTATTATGGACGGCGTGAGATCGTATCATAGACGGCGTGAGAGGGAGGAGCCACACATGAGCGAAAGCGAGAACGCGACAGCGGCGCACCAGGAGTATTTAGCCGAGGCCAGAGGGCTGATCGACGACCAGATAGAGGCCCTGTTTACACTGATAGCGACGGCGGCGGAGCGCGTCGGGGCGTCGAACGGGCGTCAGCCGTCCGTCGCGCGCCAGGGCCACGCGCTCACGGTCGTCAACGGCGCGCGCACTGCCGTCTTCACGGTCGAGTCCATCACCGACCTGCCCGAAGGGGCGGATCGCGCCCAGGCCTTCCCTGTCGGCCAGGCGCGCTGTACGATGCGCTGCCAGGGCGACGTGATGGGGGAATGGGAGTTGCACCGCATCGGTGAGGGCGACGCCGCGCCGGGCTACGCCTGGATGCGCGCCGGCACGGAGACGCCGATCAGCCCGGAAGAGGTCGCGACGCTGCTGTAGGCCCGTTCCCGCTCGGCCTACGCACACCTATGTACACCCTGACTATCGGGTGCGCCCTTTTTTTCGTGCCCGGTGGATTTTCGTGCCTGGTGGATACGTCGCGCGCGACGCGAAAGAGTGGCGGCCGCCCCTGACTATCTGGCTACATGTGGCGTGGAACGCCGGACGCTATACTAGCATCAACGATGTCCCCTATGCCACAGCCCGGCTTGACAAACCGGGGGACACGACCGACAGTACGCGTTAGGCGTTAGATGGGGGGTTGGCGTGTCAGTAGATAACGGACAGGGTCAGGATGGTGGCGCGGCCGAGATTCACAGTCACAGCCTCGATGCCCTAGGGATCATCGGGCTGCGCAGCGCCGACCTGGCGCTCGACAACGTGGCCTGCTGCGGCGACTGCCGCAACGCGGTGGCCGGCGCGGCGCCGTTCCTCTGCCGAGCGGGTTATTCCACGACGGTCTACTCGATCAAGGCCCTGTACTGCCCCGACTTCACGTCGCACGAGGCGCTGCCGGAAGACCCGCAAGAGGATGAGCGGAGCGGCCTGGATCGGCGCAATACGCTCGCGCGCGTCCCTATCGAGCGGCGCGGCGAGCCCGGTCGTCGCCGCGACCCGGAGGGATGGAAACGACCGGACGAGTAGTCAGGTACTGATCACTGACTACTGATCACCGGGCTGGCGATCATGGCCACGGCGATGATCGCGATGAGGCCGAAATAGAGGGCGCCCATGGTGAGGCGCTCGCGCGCGGTAATGTCGTAGTAGCCGGGCCGCATCGTCGGCGCGTGGCGGCCGCGGAAACGCGCAACCGTCTCGGCCCCGCCGATGAGGATGACGAGCACCAGGAAAGGGTTGTGGGAGTACAGGAACAGCCCGACGAGCCCGACCAGCCCGACCGGCCAGAGCCAGCGCGAGATCGCGGCGGCGACGCGTCCGCCATCCATCGGCGAGACCGGCAGCAAGTTGAACAGGTTGAGGAACAGGCCCATCACGGCCAGCAGGGGCCAAAGATGTCCGCCGTAGATCTGACCGAGGCCCAGGCAGGCGAAGGCGCCGGCCGTGCCGGCGATCGGGCCGGCGATCCCGATCTCCGCCTCGTCCCTGACCGAGCGCGGCATGCCGCGCATACCGATCACCGCCCCCAGGAAGGGGATGAAGACGGGCGCGGTGGCCGGGACGCCCTTGACGCGCATGACGACCCAGTGCCCCATCTCATGGATGAACAGCAGCAGGACGAACCCGACGGCGGCGGGGATGGTCAGCCCGAACGCCCACGCGTAGGCACCGATGCTCACGAGCATCGTCACGGCCGTGATGCCGAGTTTGAACTTCGTGACGGCGAGCAGCAGGAACTTGAACTTGCCGAGCAGGTACACGAGCGGGACCAGCGGCGCCAACAGGCGGCCGACATTCTTGCGCGCCCTGCCGGCCGCGCTCGCGGGCGCCGGCGCCCGTGTTCCGCCGAGCGCGATCGTGCCGTCGGCGTTGTAGACCGTGTCGGGGAAGCGCGGCGTCGCGTAGCCCGCCTCGCGCGCGGTCGACGCGGCCGTTGGGGCATCCGTCGGGCGGGCCGCCCATGGATCGGCCTGGTAGAGAGGTCGCGCGTCGGCATCGGAGCCGACATCGGGCGACGGGGTCAACCGCGCGCCGCAGTTGTAGCAGGTGGCGCTGGACGAGGGATTAACGCGGTAACAGGTCGTGCAGGTCATAGTACGGGGCCAGGGAAGGGGTAATGGCGCGGCGTCGCGCCCGCTGCGTATCCCTGGTCTCACCCTCCATACCTTGAGTATACCACGCTCAAGGTTGTAGTACGTAGTGACCGGTGGCCAAGAATTCCAGCGCCGCGAGGTAGCCATACGGGCCGAGTCCGGCGATCGCGCCGCGCGCGACCGGCGCGATGAGTGAGCGGTGGCGGAACTCTTCGCGCGCGTACACGTTGGAGAGATGCACCTCGACGACCGGAAAGGGCATGGCGGCGACGGCGTCGCGCAGGGCCACGCTCGTGTGCGTGAGGCCGGCGGGGTTGAGGACCGCGCCCGCGGCGTCGTCGCTATGGGCGTGCAGAAAATCGATCAGCGCGCCCTCGTGGTTCGACTGGAACGGCAGCGTCGCGCAGCCGAGTTCGGCCGCGCGCCGCTCCAGCCGCGCGTGGATGTCGGCCAGCGTCGTGCGCCCGTACACGTCCGGCTCCCGCCGCCCCAGCAGGTTGAGGTTCGGCCCGCTGACAATAAGAATCAACATCATTCTACCGAAGAGTATACTCCGCGCGCCGTACGACGCCGCCCGCTCTACTTGCCCCTGGCAAGGTCTGTGAATGCTCCGCTGTGCCTGCCGTCAGGGTGGGTACCCTCACCCCCTACCCCCTCTCCCGCCGCGGCGGGAGAGGGGGTAGGGGGTGAGGGGGTACACATGTGTATGGGGGCGGCGGCCTTCGGGCGCCGCCCCCATCGAAACGAGCATTCACAGACCCTGCTTGCCCCTGGCGGGATAGGCGCGTACCATAAGGACGACGCGCATCCGCGGACACCCGCGGACACCCGCGGACACCCGCGGACACCTAAGATATCTATCCTGAGAGACAAACGTCTAGTATCCTCAATGGGGAGGAGACCCGATTATGATTGCAGCGGATACTCCGGCAACAGCGGCGAGTGACGGCTCGGTCCTCGCGACGGAACTCACCTTCTTCGACGACGCCGCCGCGCGCCTCGGGCTCGACCTGGGGTTACGCCAGATCCTGCGCCACCCCCGGCGATCGCTCATCGTCAGCGTCCCGATCAAGCGCGAGGGCGGTGGGATCGATCTCTTCGAGGGCTACCGCGTGCAGCACAGCATCGCGCGCGGCCCCGCCAAGGGAGGGATACGCTACGACCCGCACACGACGCTCGAGACAGCGCGAGCCTTCGCCATGCTCATGACCTGGAAATCGGCCCTCGTCGATATCCCCTTCGGGGGCGCCAGCGGCGGGGTCGCGGTCGACCCGACGACGCTCTCGGCCTCGGAGTTGGAGCACCTGACACGCCGTTTCGCGACCGAGATCTCGATCCTGATCGGACCCGAAAGCGATATCCCCGCGCCCGACCTCAACACCGGCGAGCGCGAGATGGCCTGGATCATGGACACCTACAGCATGCACGCCGGCTACTCGGTCCCCGCGGTCGTGACGGGCAAGCCGCTGGCTATCGGCGGCACGGAGGGGCGCAGAGAGGCCGTCGGGCGCGGCTGCGCGGCGGTCATCGAGGCGCTCAGCGGCGAACTGGGCGTCGGCCTGGCGGGCGCGGGCGTCGCGATCGTGGGCTTCGGGAGCGTCGGAACCTCTGTCGGCGCCTCGCTCGCGACGCGCGGGGCGCGCGTCCTGGCGGTCTCCGACTCCGCGGGCGGGATACGGGCGCGCGGCGCGGACGGGCTCGACGTGGCGCTGTTGCGCCGCCACAAGGCCGAACGCGGGGGCGTGGCCGGCTTCCCCGGAGCGGACACGGTCGCGCGCGACGATGTCCTGGCGACGGATTGCGACATCCTGGTGCTTTGCGCTAACGAGCACACCGTCACGCGGGACAACGTCGGGACGATCCGCGCCGGGGTCGTCGTCGAGGGCGGGAACGCCGTGGTGAGCGCGCCGGCCGCCGCCGTCCTCACGGAGCGCGGCGTCCACATCCTGCCCGACCTCCTGGCCAGCGCCGGCGGCGTCGTCGCGTCGTATTTCGAGTGGGTGCAGGACATCCAGGAGACGTTCTGGACGGGCGACGAGGTGGGCGAACGGCTCGACGGCATCATGCGGCGCGCGGCCGAGGAGGTGCTGGCGCGGCAGCGGCGCGACGAGGTGAGCCTGCGCCAGGCGGCGACCGCCATCGCCGTCGAGCGCGTCGCCGGGGCGCACGAGGTACGAGGCCTGTTCCCGTAAGGACACCCGTACCCCTCATACAGAGAACCCAACTCCAGAGGATCATGGCCCAGGACGGACTCTGAAGGGTCTCAGGACGGTCGTGGCCCACCGCAGGTGGCGTATGCTAGACGTATGCTGTATGTAAAGAACGGATGAGCGAGGGAGAGGAGCCGTGCGGGCCGATGTCTTACGTGCGCCGTGGGCGGAGTTGGCGCCGTATCCCTATGGCGGACGGCTGTGTACGGCCGACGACCTGGCGGCCTTGCCGGAGGACGGCTGGCTGTACGAGTTGGTCGAGGGGCGCGTCGTCCGTATGCCGCCTCCTAAGGGACGCCACGGCTATCTAGAACTGGAGATCGGCGTGATACTCCGCGCCCACGTCAAACCCCGCGCGTTGGGCCGGGTCTACGTCGGGGAAACCGGCTTCGACTTGACGCGGCCGGGCGAGCCCACGCAGACCGTACTTGGCGCCGACGTGGCGTTCCTGCGGGCGGAACGCGTGCCGCCGGATCGCGATGATGATGATGATGATGATGACGACGACGAGAAGTATATTCCTGGCCCCCCCGACCTGGCCGTGGAAATTGTCTCGCCCTCGCAATACCGCCCGGAAATGGGCACCAAGGCGTGGGTGTGGCTGGAGCGGGGCGCACGGTTGGTATGGGTCGTCTGGCCGAAGCGGCGGCAGGTCGACGTGTGGACACCAGGCCGGGATGAGCCGGTGACGCTGGGCATGGGAGACACGTTGGACGGGAACACTGTGCTGCCGGGCTTCACCCACGCCCTGGCCGATCTATTCGCGCGCTAATGGAGACGGTTTCGCCGCCCTCGACACCCGACCTCGGACTGGGAGCCCTCGCGGAGCGCGCGTACGAGTTGCTCGACGCGCGCGGTGAACCCGTGGCGCAGGACAAGCTGCTGCTCCATGTGTTCGGCCTCACCGGGGTGCGCGAGAAGGCTATCGGCTTCTGGCGCGGGCAGCTCGCGCGCGTTCTCTCCGCGCACGAGCTCTTCACGCAGCGCCCCGACGGCGCGTGGGCCCTCGCGCGTTGGAGCCAGGCGAGCGAGACCTTGCGGTCGCTGCGCTACGTCGTCGTCGACGTCGAGACGACCGGGCTCAGCCCACGCGCGCACAGCCTGATCGAGATCGCGGCGCTGCGCTGCCAGGGCACGCGCGTCGTCGAGACGTTCACGACGCTCGTCGACCCCGGACGGCCGATCCCCTCCTTCATTCGCCGCTTCACCGGCATCGGCGACGAGATGGTGGCCGGCGCGCCGGACCCCGCGACGGCGATCGCGGCGTTCCTCCAGTTCGCGGGGGGCGATCTGCTCGTGGGGCACAACGTGCGCTTCGACCTCAACTTCCTCGGCACGGCCGCCGAACGCCACCTGGGGACGACGATCGCCAACGATAGCCTCGACACGATCGCGCTCGGCATGCTGCTGCTGCCGGGGTTGCGCCGTCCCTCGCTCGATCGCCTGGCCCAGGCGCTGAGCCTCGCCACCCCCACGCGGCACCGCGCCATGGCCGACGCCGAGTTGACCGCGCACGCCTTCTGGCGTCTCCTCGAACGCGCGGAGGCGCGCGGCCTCGCTACCCTGGAGCGCCTGCAAAAGGGGGCGGGCGGCGGTCATGAGGACGGGCGGCGCGCGCGCGCGGCGCCTGTTCGCGCGACGCGCTCGCCGCTCGACCCGTCGCTGCGCCACAACCTGCCCACGGCGCCGGGCGTCTATCTGATGAAGGACGAGCACGACGAGATCATCTACGTGGGCAAGGCCAAGAACCTGCGCGCGCGCGTCTCATCGTATTACGCGCAGCCACAAGGGTATCGGCGTAAGATAGACGGCATGCTCGACACGGTGCGCTCACTCGATACGATCGTCGTCGGCTCGGAACTGCACGCCCTCATCCTGGAGAACCAGCTCATCAAGCGCTACCTGCCGCGCTATAACGTGCAGCAGCGCAACTACGAGCAGTACCCCTTCATCAAAGTCGACGTCCAGAACCCGTACCCTCGCGTCTACGGGACACGCGAGGTCGCCGCGGACGGCGCGCGCTACTTCGGCCCCTATCGCTCGGGGCGGGCCGTGCGCACCATGATCAATCTGGTGCAGCACCTCTTCCCGATCCGCGTCTGCACACATCGCCTCTCCGCGCCCGTCGCCACGCCCGTGCCCTCTCTCCCACCCACCGCGGGGTCACGGGCCGTCGACGCGACGGGGAGAAAGGGCAAGACGCTGAAGGTACGCGCAAGCAGCCCGTGCCTGCGCTTCGCGTTGGGGAAGTGCCTGGGTCCGTGCCACGGCGGCGTGAGCCCCGAGGCGTACGGCGAGGTCGTGCGACAGGTGTGCGATTTCCTCGGCGGGACGGGCGATGAGTTGCTGGGACGCGTCGAATCCGCGATGTACCGCGCGGCCGACAACCTGCAGTTCGAGCGGGCCGCCAAGCTGCGCGAGTTGCTGCGTGAGGCGCGCCAGGTTCTCGTCTCGCAGCAACTGCTCGCCGGCGCGGTGGAACGCCACAACCTCCTCATCATCTACCCCTCCAGCGAAGACGGGCACGCCGAGATCTTCGGCATCCGCCACGGCCGGCTTCAGGAGCAGCGCCGACTCGACGCCCGACGGCCGTTGCGCGACCTGCGCCGGGAATTGCGCGACCTGTGCGACGCGCTGCTCCACTCGGAGGAACCGCCGACGGCGATCGGCCAGGACGAGGTCGACGGCATCAACATCATCGCCCGCTGGATCTACCGGCACAGCGACGACCGGAGTTTTATCCCCCTACACAAGGCGTCCAGGGGTTCGGGGGGCGCGGCCCCCACGATCGACCGGGCGCTCGACGCCGTGCGGGTCTGCCGGATCGGTAGCCAGTAGCCGGGCACCGGACGCCGGGTGTAGTACTTCCATCCTATGGGCGGACCTCCCCCGGACGTGCTACCGTAAGGCCCATGGCGAGGCCGCGTGGCCGGCCGAAGCGGAGAAGAGGACAACCCCCATGGACGAGGTCAAATATCTGGTGGTCTCCAAGCAAGAGGCCGAGCTGATCATGGACAGCTTCAAAGTGTCGAACCCCCTCACGCGCAATATCGCGCTTAAAGCGGCCGGCCTGGTGCTGGAGTTCGCGGCCGAGGACGGCGTGAAAGAGGCCGAGCGCCTCACGCTAATTCGCCCCCTCGACAACGTCCGTCTCGAGGCGTAAGGGATATCCGTACAAACCCTGGGCCCGCGCCTGAAGGCGTGGGCGCCGTCTTACGAGGACACATGCGCGTGAGTATTCGCGGCCGCTTGCTCGCCAGCTACCTCGGCCTCATCGCCGTGCTGGCCGTCACCTGGGCGGCGTCCGTCGTCAGCGCTGATACGCTGCGCCTCAACTACACCCACACGGTGAACGGCCTCGACGCGCTCTCGAACAACGTCCTCCTGCGCCTGAATTTGATGGACGACGAAGAGACCGGCCTGCGCGGGTACCTCCTGACGAGGCGCACGGAGTTCCTGCAACCCTACCTAGCCGCGCAACGGGCGCTCCCCGGCGCCTGGAGGGAGGCGAGCAGCCTGCTCCATCAAGAGCCCGACCTGCGGGCGCTCGACGACGCCACGGTCGCGCGCGCGCAGGCATGGAACCGCTGGGCGCGCCGGACGCTGCGCGAGGCGCGGACCCCGACACAGGGTTCGTCGGCGTTGGTCGAGCGACAGGCGGAGGGCAAAACCCTGTTCGACGCCTATCGCGCCGCGACCGCGCGCGTCACACGCGGCCTCGACGCGCGGCGCCAGGCCGAACTACGCGGTAGCCTCGCCACGCTGACGGACGTGACACGTCTGTTCACGATCGTCTTCGCCGCCGCCATCGGCCTCGGGGCGCTCATCGGCTGGCGCACGACCCGCGCGGTCACCGTACCGCTGGTAGCCCTCGAGCGGTCGGCCGCCGCCATCGGCGCGGGCGACCTGGCGCAACGGATCACGGGCGGCGGCGCGCGCGAGTTCGTGCGGCTGGCGGAGCGTATGGAGTGGATGCGTCTCCAGATCGAGGGTCAGCACGCGCAGCTAATGGCGCGCGCGGCCGAGATAGCCGCCTCCGAAGAGCGGACGCGCGCGCTCTACGACGAATTACTGGAGAGCAAAAAGGAACTGGAGCGGTCCAACGATGAGCTTTCGCAGTTCGCCTACGTCGCGTCGCACGACCTACAGGAGCCGCTGCGCACCGTCGCCAGCTATACGGGACTGCTGCGCCGCCGCTACGCGGGCAAGCTCGACGCCGACGCCGACGAGTTCATCTCCTACGCGGTCGACGGCGCCACGCGCATGCAGACCCTGATCCAGGACCTCCTTGCCTACTCCCGCGTCGGCAATCGGAGCCGCGAGCCTGTTCCGACGGAGTGCGGCGCGGTCGTGGCGGACGCCCTCGCCAATCTGCATACCACCATTGAGGAGTGCGGAGCGCGGGTCGACTACGACGGCCTGCCCACTGTGTACGCCGACGGTTCGCAGGTGACGCAGCTCTTCCAGAACCTCATCGGCAACGCCCTCAAGTTCCGCCGCCTCAATACGGACGAGGCGCCGAGGATACGGATCCACGCCCGGCGTGACGGGGCGGGGTGGACCTTCGCGGTCCAGGACAACGGGATCGGGATCGACCCTGCCTACGCCGGGCGCATTTTCGTCATCTTCCAGCGGCTGCATACGCGCGAGGAGTACGCCGGAACCGGCATCGGGCTGGCCATCTGCAAGCGCATCGTCGAACGCCACGGCGGGCGCATCTGGGTCGAGTCGCAACCCGGTCAGGGCGCCACGTTCCTGTTCACACTGCCGGCGGCGCCGGACGCCCTGGCGTCGCCCGACGGCCGGACGACACGCGGCCTGGAGGGCGAGATGGAGGGCGAGGCGGCGGCGACGCCGGTTGTGCGGGAGTTGGCGTCGTGACGGCTAGAACGTCCGATCCGATCGGGGTGCTGGTGGTGGAGGACAACCCGGCGGACGCGCGCCTCGTCGCCCTCATGCTCGCCGCCGCCGACCCCGCCGCCTTCCGCGTCCGCCACGTCGCCCGCCTCGCCGACGCCCTCCCCCTCCTGCGCGACGCCACGGGAGCCGGAGCCACTATTGGGGACGGGGCTGGGGCCGCGGGTCCCCACGTCGTCCTCCTCGACCTCTCCCTCCCCGACGGCCACGGCCTCGACCTCGTCGCCCGCGTCCACGCCGCCGCCCCCCGCGTCCCCATCGTCATCATGAGCGGCTCCGACGACGAGGACCTCGCCATCGCCGGCGTCCGCGCCGGCGCCCAGGACTACCTCGTCAAGGGCCGCGTCGAGGGCGACCTCCTCGTCCGCGCCCTCCGCTACGCCATCGAACGCAAGCGCGCCGAGGATCGCCTGAGCGCCAAGACGCGCGAGCAGGAGGCGTTCATCTACACCGTGTCGCACGACCTCAAGGCTCCCCTCCTCTCGATCCAGGGGATGGCCGGCGCCATCGTCGAAGACTACGGCGACACGCTCGACCCAACGGCCCGCCGCTACGTCGATCGCATCGCGGCCAACGCGGACAAGATGCAGGGGCTCCTGCGGGACCTGCTCGAGCTCTCGCGGATCGGGCGCGTCGACCTCGAGTGCGAGGACGTCGACCTCGGGACGGTCGTCGATCTGGTGACGGCGCAGCTCGACCACACGTTGCGCGCGCGCGGGGCGACGGTCCGCGTCGACGGCGCGCTCCCGGTCGTCGACGCCAACCCCACGCGCATGGCGCAACTCTTCCTGAATCTCATCGGCAACGCCGTGGCCTACACGCCGCCCGACCGCGTGCCCCTCGTCACGCTACGGGCGGACGACACGGGAGACCGCTGGGAGATCACGGTGCGCGACAACGGGGTGGGGATCCCGCGGGCCTTTCACGACAAAGTTCTCGGGATTTTCCAGCGCCTGCCCGACGGCCGCCGGCTCAACCCCGGTGGGACAGGGGTCGGCCTGGCCATCGTCGCACGGGTCGTCGAGGCCCGCGGGGGAGAGCTATGGTTCGACTCCGACGAGGGGGTCGGAACGACGGTCCACGCGACGCTGCCCAAGCGGGCCGCGGTCGGCCGGGCGCTCGCCGTCCCGGCGAGCGCCTGACGGCAAACGCCGCATCTACATCGGGATCAAGGGTATAGACGGAAGGAGACCACATGAATGCTATAGACGAACGGTCCTTGCGCGTCTGTCTCGTCGACGACGACGAGGACCACGCGCTGTTGATTACGCGCGCGATCAGGGAGTCGGGGCAGGGGACGACGGTCGAGACGGTGGATGACGGGGAGAAGGCGCTCGCGTTGCTGCGCGGCGCCGACGCGGCGCCTGACCTCATCCTGCTCGACATCAACATGCCGGGGCTCTCCGGGCTCGACGTCCTGGCGGAGGTCAAGGGCGACGCGGGTCTCAAGCGCATCCCGGTGGTCATGCTGACCTCGTCGGAGCTGCCGTCCGATGTCTCGCGCGCCTACGAACTTGGGGCGAGCGGCTACATCACGAAGTCGGGCCTCTCGCACGATATGCGCGCCGTGCTGGGGAACACGCTGTTGTACTGGTCCGCCATGAAGCGGACGCCGGGCTCCGCGCCCGCGGGCGCGGAGGGGTCGTTATGAGCTACACTCCGGTCGTCTTACTGGTCGAAGAGGACATCAAAGACGCCCAACTCGTCTCGCGCGCGATCGAGCGCCGCGCCATGACGCGGCCGCTCCACGTCTCGCGCGGGGAGGAAGCGGTCCTCTGGGTCGGACTGCACGCGTGCGACGTTTGCCTGGTGGACTACCGTTTGCCGGGGATCGACGGGCTCGAGACGCTGGTGCGTCTGCACCAGCGCAAGCCGGACCTGCCGGTTATCATGATGTCGGACGCCAAATCCGAGGGGGTCGCGGTCGCCGCTTTCCGCGCCGGGGTGGCCGACTTCGTGCCCAAGCGGCACGACTTCGAGGAGATCGTGGCGAACCTCGTCCAGCAGCACACGCAGGGACTGACCGCGCCGGGGCAGGGCGCGTCCGCGCGGGCGTCGGCGGCGGCCGACATGCCGCCGGAGCTCTTCCAGCCGACGTACCAGAACCGGCTGCGCGTCATCGGGCGGCAGCTCGACCTCTACGGGTACCGCTCGATCAGCCTGCTCGAGGTCGCGGGGGGATTCCTCGTCCGCGCCATGATGTCGGGCGGGCGCACGCCGGAGGCGCTCGAATTCACCGACCGCGATTTCCCGCAGGCCGCATCCAACGCCTTCGCCGCGCGGGGCAAGCGCGAACAGCGCCACCCTGGTACGCCGCTGCTGCAAGCGGGGTACGAGGACTTTCTGCGCGCGCTCGGGCATCGCCTCGACCGTCGCACCGCCGAGGCCGTCACCGTGACCGAACTCGACAGCTTCATCGCCGTAAGCGGGGTCGAGCGCGCCGACGGGACGAGCCACACCGCGATGCAGCCGTTTCAGGAACTGCTGCGCCCCGACGACGTCGCCTTCCTCGTCGACGAAGCGTTCCAGCGCCGCGTCAAGCGCGGCCTCGGCTTCCGCCGCGTGGCCAAATAGTCAGCCGCCGATCACCAGTTGGTCGGCGCCGGCCGCCGGTTGGTCATCGCCGGTCGCCGATCGTTAGAGGGCGACAAAAAACCGGGGTCGCGGCTACTGCCGCGACCCCGGTTTTTTGTCGCCCTGACCGGAGTTGTGGCGACCGGCGCCTATTCAGGCTATCTCCCCGGCGCCGACCGTGCCATGACTCTTAGGCCATGGTTCGGCGCCGCGAAACCGTACTACCGTGGAGACGCGATGGCGAGTCGGGCGTAGGTTATAGGGTTGTAAGGTTATGGTGATGACGACACGGTCCGTGGACATTTTGTTGGTCGAGGACAACCCAGGCGACGTGCGTCTCACGCGGGAAGCCTTCGCGGAGGGGCCGCTCGCGGTCAACCTCAGCGTCGTCCCTAACGGGGTCGAGGCGCTCGCCTTCCTACGCCGCGAAGAGCCGTACACGAACGCGCCCCATCCCGAGCTCATTCTCCTCGATCTCAACCTGCCGCGCGTCGACGGACGCCAGGTACTGGCCCAACTAAAGGCGGATCGGCGCCTGCGCCGTATCCCCGTGGTGATCCTGACGACCTCGACGGCCGAGGCCGACATCATGCAGACGTACGATCTGCGCGCGAACTGCTACATCGCCAAGCCGGTCGACCTAGAGCAGTTCTTCACCGTCGTGCGGGAGATCGAAGATTTCTGGCTCACCGTCGTCACGCGGTCGGACGCGTAGGCGCGGGCAGGTAGAGAGACATGGACCCTATTACAATCCTGGTGGTGGAGGACAACCCGACGGACGCGCGCCTCGTCGCCCTCATGCTCGCCGCGGCCGACCCCACCGCCTTCCACGTCCGCCACGTCGCCCGCCTCGCCGACGCCCTCCCCCTCCTGCGTGACACCGCCGAGACCGGGACCAGGACCGGGACCGAGACCGGAGCCACTATTGGGGACGGGGCTGGGGCCGCGGGTCCCCACGTCGTCCTCCTCGACCTCTCCCTCCCCGACGGCCACGGCCTCGACCTCGTCGCCCGCGTCCACGCCGCCGCCCCCCGCGTCCCCATCGTCATCATGAGCGGCTCCGACGACGAGGACCTCGCCATCGCCGGCGTCCGCGCCGGCGCCCAGGACTACCTCGTCAAGGGCCGCGTCGAGGGCGACCTCCTCGTCCGCGCCCTCCGCTACGCCATCGAACGCAAGCGCGCCGAGGATCACCTCGACTACCTGGCGCACCACGACACGCTCACGGGGCTACCCAACCGCACCCTATTCCACGATCGTCTGCAACAAACCCTCGCGCACGCGCGCCGGCACGACCACCCGTTCGCCGTGTTCTTCCTCGACCTCGACGGATTCAAGCTCATCAACGACACGCTCGGGCACGACACCGGCGACTTATTCCTGCGCGAGATCGCGCGCCGACTCACGGGGTGTACGCGCGAGAGCGACACCGTGGCTCGCCTGGGCGGCGACGAGTTCACGATCATCCTCCCCGATGTCGACGGGGCGGCGGAGGCGACGCTCGTGGCGCGCAAAATCCTGGATGTCCTCGCCACGGGCGTCGAGATCGACGGGCGCGAACTCTCCGTGACGACGAGTATCGGCATCAGTCTATATCCCTCCTGCGCCCTCGACATGGACGGCCTCATCAAAAGCGCCGACATCGCGATGTACCGCGCCAAGGAGCAAGGGAAGAATACGCTTGACGTGTTCTCCCCCGCTATGGACGCGCATACACAGACACGACTAGTCATGAAGGGGGACCTGCGCCACGCCCTCGCCCGCGACGAGATCACCCTGCACTACCAGCCGCGGGCCAGGCTGGCCGACGACGCGATCGTCGCCATGAAAGCGCTGGCGCGCTGGCGCCACCCCACCCTCGGCCTGATCTCGCCGGCCGACTTTATCCCAGTAGCGGAAGAGACCGGGCTCATCGTGGAGATCAGCACGTGGCTCTTGCGCGCCGCGTGCCTGCAACAGCGCGCGTGGCAGGAGGCCGGGTTGCGCCCCCCGCGCGTGGCGGTCAGCCTCTCGGCGCGGCAATTCAAGCAGCGCGACATCGTCGGCGTCGTCGAGCGGGTTCTGGCCGAGACCGGCCTCGACCCACATAACCTGTCGTTGGAGCTATGCGAGGACGCGGTGACGCGCGGCTCTGACGACGCGCTGGCCAAGCTTACCGCGTTAAAAAGCCTTGGCATCGAGCTCGCCATCGACGAGTTCGGCACAGGGGCGTCCTCGCTCTCCCTGCTCAAAAAGCTCCCGCTCGACACGCTCAACATCGACCGCCGCTTCGCGCGGGGGCTCGACGCGGGCGGGATCATGGAGGGGCAGAACGCCAACCCGGAAGCGGCCGATCACGCGGCGATCGTCACGGCCACCATCGCCATAGCCCGCACGTTTGGGCTACGGGTCGTCGCCGACGGCATCGAGACGGAGGGACAGCGCGCGTTCCTGGCGAGCCTGGGGTGCGACGAACTACAGGGGCGCTTGTTCCACGCGCCCATCCCCGCCGCTGTCGCGACCGGCCTGCTCACGCGGGGGCACACCGGCCCTGACGCCCCCCAGGACTATTCTATGTTCGACATCGCCGTGTAGGGATGCACGGCCCGGCCGCCTGGCCGCCTGCCCGCGACGCGTAGGGGCGCAATGCATCGCGCCCGCGACGTGCCCCTACGCGCCGGGTGGCGGGCGAGGATGACATGACCCTGGTTGACCCCGTGTTGCCTCATAACTAAATCTGCTTTTAGGTGGGGTCGTTGCCTCATCATAGGATCTACGTTTTGGCGCCATGTGTCACGGCGCTCTGGGGCGCCCCTCTCCCCCCCGACGGTCTGTTACGCTAGTATTAGGGAAAACTAGCGTAATAGGGAGAAATGAGGCCATGGCGATCAAGGAACGGCGCGTCAAACGCGCGGCGTG
>JAABUZ0100006292.1_pt1 | contig 14928 bp, 16 predicted proteins | sample 5562091 | NCBI WGS metagenome assembly JAABUZ01 (sample SAMN12813069, study PRJNA571459) | rock metagenome | isolation source: Antarctica rocks | place: Antarctica: Victoria Land, Linnaeus Terrace sud | collected 2015-12-21 | reverse complement strand
CCTGGCTTAACCGCTTCCGGCGCATCCTCACCCGCTGGGAGAAACACCCCGAGAACTACCTCGCGATGCTCCACCTCGCCTGCGGCATCATCACCTGGCGAAGTCGCCTACCGGCATAGGCTCTAAGAGGAGGGTCAGCCATCAGTCGCGACCGCGCGCGACAGATTTTCGGCTCAGCGTCCTTCGATCAGTAACCAGGCCAGCGTGAACCCGCGCCGATCCTTGCTCGAGCGCGGTCCTCCCATTCTGCGCCCAGGGAACGAAACCTCAACCGGACCGCCTCCCCTGTGCGTTCACTCCCAAGCTCGTCGACCGGCGTCCTCCCGACCGGGTGGTGTGACCGTCGAAATCAACCGCCGGCGATCGTCCACCGCGCGGGTCAGTGACCTGGGCGCGCGGAACAGCCACGAGTCGACGATCAGCTCGGCGGCCTCCCCTGCGTCGATGGCTTCAAGGCGCACCAGGACGATGGGCTGACCGGCGTAGTGCGCCGTGGTGAAGAATTTGACGGGGTCGGCGGCGGTAAGCGCCTCCTTGTCTTCGACTGTCTCGACCCACGCCACAAGCGTCTCCGGATCGTCGCGCAGCCAGGCGAACATCCGCGGTGCAGTCCGCCACGAGGGTCGCCCCCCGTACGATGCCTGCTCGTACGCGCCCGGGAGCGCCAGCGCCAGCTGGCGGACGTCGTCCTCGGTGACCACCGTCCAAGGTTCGCACAGCCGGTGCTACCTCCACCCGTAAGCCGATCCTCCGGCGGTACACGCACGGCCCTTCAGCGCTTCGGCTTGTGCCTCCTGTCGACCCGCGTTAGAAGGGAATTCGGTCACTGGCTTGCGCCTCCTGTGCGGGTCGACGAAGCGCGTGATGGCGACGCGGAGCGGTCTCTGGATAGCCTCACTCCTCAATGCAGGCTGAGCAGGTCATCGCGTTCCGGCTCGCGCGGTCAGGGCTCGTCAGCCGCGATGCCGGAAGTCTTGCCGACGCGGCGGCATGCCCTGCCTCCGACTTCGCTCGAGATTCGGCCCTGTTCGCGCTCGCCGCGCGACGGGAGGACCTCAGGCGAGAAACCTACGACCAGGCTGTCGACCAAGGCGAACTCGTCGTAGCCCACATCATTCGGGGCGCGATTCATATGCTGGCGGCCGCGGACTTTGGCCTCTACGGACGTGCGCTGGTAGCGACCGACGACGATGAGCTGGGTGCGCAGCTTGGTCGGCAGTTCCAGCAGCTGGCCGTCCAGACGGGCATCGCTCCCACGGATGCGCTCGACGAAGTTGCGCAGGCGACGACGGATGCGCTCGGCGACGGTCGTGCGTTGACCAAGAATGAGCTCCACGACGAGCTTCGCCAGCGAGTCAGCGCCGACTTGATGCCGTGGTGTAAGGGTTGTGAGAGCCATCACGTCGCTCCGATGCTATGGCGCTATGGGACCGTCGTGGCCGGGGCGCGCCTTGATTCCCAGCGCCGTTACGTGCTCGGCCGGCCTGGCCGGACCCCGCCGGGGGCCAAGGCGGTCAGGCGCTTTCTGCGCTTCTACGGGCCCGCCACCGTCAGTGACTTCGGCGACTGGGCCGGGGTCGCAAAGCCTCACGCCAACCGCCTCTGGCAACAAGTCGTAGGATTGCTACTAGCGCCTGACGTCGAACTGCGAAAGCGTCTCTTTCGCCCGGTTGCGAGCCCCGGCGCGGTGCTCAAGGACGGCCGGCTCGTCGGTACTCTGGCGCGTCAAGGCCAAGGGCAAGAAGGCCGAGATCACCGTCGAAAAGCTCGGGCGGCTCGCGCGCGCGGAGGTTGAGCCAGAGGTCCAGCGCATCGCTGACCTGCGTGGCGCCGCACAGGCCACACTCGTGCTGCACTGACTCGATGCCCGCTTGGGGCGCCCCTTGGACTGCAAGGAGCTCATGGTGATGGGTCCTCTCTGAGGTTGGCCCAGTCACGTCGTCGATCACCACGACTACATGGCGATGCTGCGTTTTGTGCTCGCGCGGAAGTCAGGCCCGAAAACCGGCCTCGCAACCGGGCTGGAGCGTGCCCCCAAAAAGAGCACAATTGCAGGATAATCTCGTAATGGCGAGACCCGGACTCGAACCGGGGACACCACGATTTTCAGCAGCCTCAGAAAGACTCCCGTTTGCAGGTAAACGGGCCGCAAATCCGCGATTCCGGGGCGCACGGTTAAGGGCCAGAACTACCGGCGGATCCAGCAGGATACCGGCGGGTTCTGGACTCGGGCCGGGGCTCGGAGTCCAAAACCGGAGGATGGGTGGCATTCACCGCCACGACAGCCGTCGGCGCGTCAAGGCTCTCGCTTGCTGCTAAGCAGGGCTCAGTCGTTGAGGCGCTAGGCGACGTGGCCAATCGAAGCAGGTCCTCCACGAGGTCGGCTGCCGTGTTCCTGCGAACTTCCCAAGAGCCGGCCTTCAACATCCAACTGTTCTCGCCCAGGATCTCGCCGCGTACCTACGATCTGCTCGAGTGGCCGGACATGTAACCGGGACAACCCCTGCGACCGGGACGCGGATCGGACGTTCATTGCCGAGGATCTGTCCGATGGTCGCGCAAGACTCCGAGATACGCGAATCAGTCTCGGACCGGAGAGCAACGACATGCCAAGACCCCATCGACTGCCGTTCCGGCACTCCCGCAGCGCCGGAGAAGGAATGCCATTCATCGAGTACCTGGATCAAGCGGCTGGAGGTAACCGGGTGGTGCGCGAGCGCCAGCTGGTCCTGATCGAGCAATGGGACTACCTTCTCGACCACCTCGGCGCACCGCCGACCGCGGCCGAGTACGCCGAGCGCTGGAACGCTTCGATCTCGACCGTTTACAAGCTGCTTGAGGAATTTCGGATCCTCTTCCCTGGCCAGGACGATCCGACTGCGATCTGCTACGAGATCTGGGAGGGGGTCGGGGCGCAGCAGCACGAGTGGCCGCACGGTTTCGTCGAGACCATGCGCGTGAGGGTTGTGCCGGTGCCGCAGGCCGCATAGCAGCGTGGAATCCCAAAAAGGAAGGAGGCGACAATGCCTGAGGAGAGCAGCTACCACCGTGCCGAGAGCCTGCTCGCGGACGCCATCGAGTATTTGCCCGTCGGTGGCGCACTGCAGGAGGAGGGCAACAACCCGATGGGCTACGCCCAGGTCGTTGCCATCGCCGGCCTTGGGACTGCGATCCTGGCGCTGGCCGAGGAGCTCCGCACCGGGCGTGAAGCGGGGACATAGCAGCGAACGCACGTCAGCTCACGCGCGTCTGACTCAAGCCGCCGTGGCGGCAACGACTCGGAGCGTTCAGTCGGGCGGGGCGTCTACGAGCACATGACCGGAGGCGGTGCAGCGCCATACCGAGCCGGCCAGCGGCGTGCTTCTACTCCGGCTCTTTGTCCTCGTCGGCGAACTGGCTGCGCGCCTGGCTGATCTGCTCGCGCAGCCGGTCGGCGACCTGCTCGTAGACGGAGAGCACGCTGTGATCCTGGAGGTGATAGCAGCGCGATCGCCCTTGCCGTCGCGCGGCGACTACCCCGGCGCGGCGGAGCAGCGCGAGATGCTGGGATGCGTCGTAGACGCTGACCCCCACCTGCCGGGCGAGCTGACTCACGGACACCTCGCCGCCTCGGTCCAGCGCGTCGACCAGGCGGATCCGCACGGGATGGGCAAGCACATCCAAGCGGCGCCCGACTCGCTCAGCAACCGCCTCCGTGACAGGCCGGGGAAGGCTCACCGCAACCGGAGCATCGTCACCCCACCGCCATCGCCGTCGGCAGCCGTGCACTCCCCGGACCATCGGCTGACAAGAGCGTTCCGCTTGGCTGCGATGGCCACCCGGGCAACGGGCCGGAGAACCGTCGATAGATCGTTTGGCAGGCAAGCATCGAACTCAGCGATGAGCGACCCGATCAAGTCATCGGTCGCATTCTCGCCTCGTTGGTCTGCTTTTCCGATCGAGGTGCTTTGCTCGGCGGCGGCGCGCGCGGGGGGCGCCGTGCCTTGTTCCTCCCAGGGGGGGATGTCGACGCCGAGGTCAAAGAGGTCAAGGACGCGTGCCACTCTGTGGGTGACGAGGTCCTCGTCCCAGGCCGCGCGTAGAAGGCAGAACAGGCGGCGCGATGATCCCGCCGCTCTCGATCGGGAGCGGATCCTTCACAACATGGCGGCGGCGCTCGCTGGCAGGCTCAAAGCGGTCCGAGTGCGAGAAGCGCCCCATGAACGTGATCCCGAACCCGAACCCGGACGACCGATCCTGCGAAGAACGGCACCGTAGAGCCGGCGTAGTTCGTGCCTGGAGTCGTATCCAACAAGCTCACGGTGCGGGCTCGTCGACTGCCACCGTCGCAGAGTGCAATACGGCAACGGTGGGAGCACACGGCGGCACCGTGCACGGACCCGGCGGAGGAAGGCTCGCCGACGGTTGACCGTCGTGGTCGATAACGCTCGTTCGGGCGTCCCGGCCACCTCGGACGACCAGCCTGGCAAGCACGATTGCTGCGAGTGCGATCACGGCCGCGCCGTAGACGTTGATGGTCGGGTGCAGCCCGACCTGGGTGACTGCGGTCCCCGCGGCGATGGCCGGCAGGCTGAACGCGAGGTAGCCGACGATGTACAGGGAGGAAATGACCGCGCCGCGCTGGTTGGGCGCGGCGAGGGGAACTAACGTCCCGTACGCGCCTAGGAACGAGACGCCGAATCCGACTCCCGCGATCGCCGTGCCGATGAAGAAAAGCACCGTCGAGGGGGCCGCGAGGGCGATGAGGGTCAGCGCGATCCCGAGAATCAACCCAATTTGGCCAGCGAACATAGCCCGGCGAGGCGGCCAGGCGCGCAGCACGACGGAGGTGAGCGCCGCAACGCCGGTGAGCGTGAAGATGACCAGGCCGCCGACCAGGTGGCTGTGGACATGCAAGATCCCGACGGCGACGGAAGGGCCAAGCGAAAGGTAGAGCCCACCCAGCGCCCAGACCGCGACCAGGCACGGCATGACGACGAAGAAGTCGCCGCGAAGCTCCCGCGGAACCCCGACCTGGGGGCGCAGCGAGCGCAGTGCGCCGCCTTGAGCGTCGACGGGCTCTGCCATCATGAGGATGCCGATCACGCCCACCGCGAAGATGCCGAGCAGCAGAAGGAAAATCAGATGCGTGGGGTCGGGCGCATATTGGACGAGCAGTCCGGTGCCCAGCGCGCCAGCGGCAAGCCCAAACGTTGGTGCGACGCTGTTGATCAGCGTTCCCTGGCGAGGCTTCTCTGGGTGTTGCAGGTCGATCAGGGCGGCGCTGATCGCGCTCGTCGCGACCCCGGTCGCCAGTCCCTGAACGACCCGTGCGACGTACAGGCCTGCCACTCCGTCGGCGCCCGCGAAGGCGACCATCGCGGCGATCTCGACCAGCAGCGCGCCGATCACGACCGGGCGGCGCCCGAGGTGGTCAGAAAGCGACCCCGCGAACACCAGCGCCGCCATCAGCGCGAGTACGTAGACCGCAAAGACGCCGGTCAGCGTGGTCGCGGAGAAGTGGAACTTCGCCTGGTAGACGACGTACAAAGGTGAGGGCGCGCTGCTGGCGAACAGCAGAAAGACCTGCACCGCGGCGACCATCCAGAAGGCGATCGGGCGCGGCAGCAACCCGCCCAGCCCGCGCGACGACCCTCCCCGCGCGGATTCTCTCCGCCCGGGTGCGCGCCCAGGCCCGCCGGCATTTGCCGTCGCGTTGGCGTCCGTGCGAGCGGTACGGTCCATCAGCAATCTCTCCGCGCGCCTCGCTGGGCGGAGGTGCGAGTCAAATGTGATCTCAAGAGTTCGTCGACGGCGGGGACCTTGCCACTGAGCTGCGGGCCGACGCCGTCACGTCGGCGGCGCCTCCGTCCGGTCGCGACCATCTGTAGCGGCCTGGAGTCCGACGGGCGCGCCCACGAATCCCGGTTGGATTCCGGTGACCGGTCATGCCATGCGAAGACGAGCTTGTCGCGGACGTGCCCGTCACGCGCGCTCCGCGAGCTGCCGCGAGCTGGATCGCGAACACGCCGGGTCCGCCCGGCATCCGCGGTAGTCAACACCTTCTCGCCGCCGCGCGCCCGTCGAGGTCATCCACGATCGCCTGATGCGTTGTGACTCCCGAGATCGGCACCGCATTCGCTCGCGTCGCCGGCGCCCTCATTGGCCATCCTTCCGTGTGGTGGGGGCCAGCGCTCTGAGGCGCCCGTCGCGGTCCAGGCGCTGGAGCCCGTCGAATCCGCCGATCGGCTCGTCATCGATGAAGATCTGCGGCAAGGTCAGACCGGTGCGTCGAGAGAGCTCCTCTCGGGTCCGCGAGTCGTCTGTGATGTCATAGGCGCGAAAGGCGACCGCTCGGGCCTGCAGCAGACGCTGGGCCGCCGCGCAGAACGAGCAGCCGCGCTGAACGTAGAGGCTGACCTGTTGGCCGGCCGCGTGGCCGTCGTCGCGGTCGGCTTCGCGTTCGTGCTGAAGCAGATACATCGCCTCCTCAGTCCTCGGCCAGCCGGAATGCGACTTCGTCCTCGTAGCACCAAAGCCTGTCCTCGCTGGGCTCCAGCGAGCGGACGATTGGGTGGCCGGCGGCGTGGTGGGCGCTGGCCTGGCGGTTGGGACCGTCGTCGCAACAGCCAACCTGCCCGCACTGGTTGCAGCGGCGCAGGTGCAGCCACGTCGAGCCGATCATGCATTCCGGGCAGTCGGCAAGCCCCGTGCGGCCCTCGGACTGCTTGATGGTTTCCAGGTGCGTGCAGATCTCGGTCATCAGGCCCCTTGTCGTCGTCGTGGTGGCCGTCGAGCCGGTGTCGATGGCGTCTGGCTCTCGGTGACAAGTCCTTCGCCACGGCGGCCATCCTGCGCGACCAGAGCGCGACTGGCGGTCGTATTCGCTCATCCACATCGAGCGGTTGGCCGATCGCCTCACGGGTGACGGCGTCCGAGATCGCGACTCGTCTTCGAGCGCCAGCGCGTCCTGCCGTTCGATTCGAGCGATGGCGGCCGGAATCGGGCCGGCCATACGAGCGGCGTCGCCGATGAGCACGAGGCGGTCGCGCACCGTTGGGCTTGGCGCCCTCATCCGCCGAATACCTCGCGGTGGTCGGCAGCGAACTGTCGATAGTCGCGTGGCGGCCGCCGGGTCACCCGTTCGAGATCCGGGCTGGTCGCTTCAGCCAGCCGGTTGGCGTACAGGCGAAACAGCTCTCCCATCCGCTCGGCGTTCCACGTTGGCCAGCCCGCGTCGCGCATCGACTGTTGCGCCTGTTCGATCGACACTTCCTGGGCGGCGATCTCACGCCCGAGGACCTCGGCGAGGATCGCCACCTGCTCACGCGGCGAGGAAGCCGCGGATCCGGTGATCGTGTACGCCTCGCCTCCGTGGGCCTCGGGGTCCTGCAGCGCCGCGACCACCACGGCGGCGATGTCGCGCACGTCGACAATCGACCAGCGCGCGTTCATCACTGGCGCGTAGACAGTCCCCCCGGCGATCTGTCCGGCCCAGGCAAGCGTGTTCTGCATGAAGCCGTTGGGTCTCACTATCGTCCAGCGCACGTCTGAGTCCTTGACGGCCTGCTCGGCCTCGAAATGCAGTCGCCCGAACGTGATCGGTGACTCCGGTGAGCATCCGATCACCGACAGCTTGAGCAGATGCCCGACACCAGCCCTTGCGGCGGCGCGGGCGAGGTTGCCCTCATGTTGGGGCAGCTGCGGCGAAGCCGGGCTGGCGACATAGACGGCATCGACGCCGTCCAGAGCTGGCGGGAGCGACGCCGGCTCGCTGAGGTCGGCGACCACCGCCTCGAGGTCCTGGTCGCGCAGTCGCCCCGCCGACTCGGCGCTGCGGGTCATCGCCCGCACCGCCACCCCGGCGGCGCGCAGCTGGCGGACCACCTCCGAGCCGGTTGTGCCGGTGGCTCCTGACACGAGGACCGTCATGCCCGCGCCTCCTGCTCGTACTGCGGGGTCTCGGGCATCGAGCGGCTTTCGCGGACAGCTTCAGCGACCTCCAGCGCCTCGGGCAGCCGCCACTCCTCGCCGTACACGGCGCCCGGACGGCGCGGAGCCTCCATCACCGCGCAGCCTTCGACGTTGCCGAGGTCGACCGGCACGTAGCCGGCGTCCTCGATCAGGCCGGCGACGAGCTTCTTGGCTTCGGCGTCGTCGGCGCACAGCCACTGCACCACCCGCTGCTCGCGCGGGCGGTCTGCGACCTGCGCCTGGAAGGCAGAGGTCAGCGTGTTGAACGACTTCGTGTACCGCGCTCCGGGCATGCGGGCCGCATTGAAAGCGGCAGCGGTCTGACCTGGCGCCGGGTGCGGACCGGGGCCGAACTGGTTGGTGGTGTCGATCACCACCTTGCCTTCCAGCGGGCCGGCCTGTTCCAGCGCCTCGGGTAGCGCGACCCAAGGCACCGAAACCACAGCCACATCGGCGCCGGCGACGGTCTCGGCCGGCGTGGCCACGGTGGCGCCGATCTCTTCCGCCAGCGCTTGGAGCGCAGCCGTGTCGCGGGCAAAGCTCAGGCTCAGATTGTGGCCGGCGCGCGTCAGCCGGCGGGCGATGTTGCCCCCGATGCGACCTGCTCCGATAACGGCAATGTTCATGAACGGAACCTCTGCGAGTTGTTCGTGGATGCGCGACGAGCGTGGCTTATGGTGGAACACAAACATTGTACTCAAGTTGTTGTCGGGCGCATGTTGTCTTATCCTTTGTCACGATGAATGCTGACGGGCGCACGGACGCTGCCGGCGGGGACCATCACTGCGTCCCCCGCGATTCCGTGGATGCGTTGGTGGCTTCGTGGCGCCAGCAACGCCCCGACTTGGACTTCAGCCCAGTCGCGATCGTGTCGCGCGTGGGGCGGGTGCGCAACCATTTCGACGCGGAGCTCGAGCAGGTGTTCGCCGCCCATAGTCTGTCGGCGGCCAATTTCGCTGTCCTGGTCACGCTTGCTCGCATCGGCGACGAGCGCGGCGTGAGCCAGCGCCGCCTCATGGACGAGTTAGGCCTGACCTCAGGGACCATCAGCGTTCGCATGGATCGCCTCGTGGAAGGGGGGTTGGTCGAGCGCGGGATCGACCAAGAGTCCAAGCGCAATACGCTAATCACCATGACCGCCCGGGGTCGCGAGCTCTTCGAGCGCGTCGTCCCGGCCCACCTTGCCAACGAGCGACGGCTGCTTTCCGCACTTGAGCCAGACGAGGAGGAGATGCTCATCTCGCTGCTTCGCAAGTTGCTGGTGGAATTCGAGGGTTCGCTGCCGGCCGCCGACGCGCCGATGCGCCTAGGGCTCACGGTCGCCCCCGCGCACGTGACCATCGCGATGCGCGAGTCGGTCGGCCTGCAGCCCGTCCCGGCCCTGCTCGTGCGCGCGGTCGAGGAAGGCGGCGCGGGCGCCCGAGCCCACGTGCGTCCGGGCGATGTGCTGCTGCGCGCCAGCAAGCGCGACCTGCGCTCCGTCGCCTCATTGTACGCCGCGATCGACGACGCGGCTGACAATGGCCGCCTGCGGCTCAAGCTGCTACGCGGTCTCGACGAGCAGACGGTCACGCTGCAGGTCGCGGGTGCCGGCCGGCCGAATGGAACCCGGGCCGCTACCGCGGGACGCACCGCGCGCGGCGAGCACATCGTCTGAGCTCGACCGACGTCGGTCCGCCGACGCTGCCGGGGCCGGCGGACCAAGCGGTGCGCGCTGGGACTGTCGGGGCACGTCCGACAGCGTCGATGATCGATCACATCAGCGGCCTCGGCGCGGGTGAAGTTCTGTTGGCCGGTGATCAGGTAGCCGTCACGGATGGCAAGGCCCTTCCACAGACCGGCCTGGACGTAGTTGGCGCCGAGCTTGTTGACCTCATCCTCGATACGCCAGGGCATCACGTGCTTGTCGTGCTCAAGCGCACCCGCGTCCCGGACCGCCTGGTCGGCAAAATCCTCCTCGATGTTGGCGAACCCTGTCACCGTCTTGCCCTCGACCACCGCGTCGTCGCCATGAGCCGGACGGCGCGAGCGCCTGCCGAACAGATCACGCGCGGTCTGACTCCTCTTGCGGCGTGCCTGTCTGTTTGGGGACGTCCGATGTCGTGCCGGGAAGCGCGTAGAACACGGCGACGAGGGCGCAAATCGCCAGCGTAATGTAGGGGGTGAGTATCCCCGCGAGCGTGGCGACCGCGTACGGCAGCAGACCGGTGGCGTTGCGGCGCAGCACGACCCGTCGCAGATCGGGCGTGAGGTGCTCGTGCAGGAGGTGCTGCTTGGCTACCAGCATGTGTTGCTGCATGGCGAAGAAGGCGAGTGACATCGCAAGGAACGAGCCGCCGTAGATGACCGCCGCAAGGTTCTCGCCGTGCGCCGCCTTGAGGTATTCGGCCATCAGTGCCGTCGAGAACGGGAGCACGCCAATGGTGAGTAGCAGCACCAGGTTGAGCACCAGGATCGCGTGATCGACGCTGACCAAGCGGCGCAGCATCGCGTGGTGGTTGATCCAGATGATCCCGATCGTCAGAAACGACACAAGGTACGCGGCGTAGTTGGGCCACTGCTCGCCAAGGCGGTGGGTCAGCGTGCCCGGCTTGGCGGGGTCAGGGATGTGCAGGTCGAGCGCGAGCAGCGTGATAGCGACCGCGATCACACCGTCCGAGAACGCTTCGATGCGCGCCTTGGTCATCGCCGCGCGGCGCGTTCGGCGTCCGAGCGCATCGAACTACTGGCGCATACCGGTCGTGACCCACCGGTCGAACGTCTCGAACTTCGCCTTGGGCCACGCTCCGTCGCAGGGCATCGAGCCGTCGCGCAGGCGCTCGAGGATCGCGTGCGCGTTCTGCTTGACATCGTCAAATGCCCACAGATCAAACGCGAACTTCATCGACTGGCGGTCGCGGTTGCGAAACAGGCTCTTGACGTGCTTCTCAAAGCTGACCGGCTCGTCTGCGTGGGGCAGGACGACCGGCTGGTCCTCCTCGCTCGCCGGCTCAAGGACCGAGACCCGGCTCCCGGGAGGACCCGCCGCGGTCCGCCAGTCCCAGTGTGGCATCGGCATGCGCTCCGGGGGCTTGGCGCCGGGTTGGGAGTTCTCAACCGCGAGTCGCGAACCCCACTCGATGTAGGACTGAAACGCGGCGCGAAACTCCGGGTCGTTCGGCAGCCCCGCTTCGCTTGCGGAGCGGAGCAGCAGGCTCACCCAGCGGGCGCGCTTCTCTTCGCTGAGGCCCTTGCCGATGTGCTGGGCGATCATCCGCGAGTAGCCGCCCGCGTACTCGCCGCACTGCTCGCTGTAGGACGCCGGTCCGCCGAACACCTCGCCGAGCCACATCGCGACACGCTGGGGGTGATCGACTGACATGTTCGCGAACAAGGGTGCGAGCAGCGGATCCTCTGGTACGTGCTTCTCGTAGAACAACCGCGTCAGCCTGGTCAACCCTGGAAGGCCGCCCGCCCACTCAAACATCGACGGCTCCAGGTCGGGATCGGGCACCGGATCCTTGAAATCGACATACCAGTGCATGCCGCTGCAGAACGGCTTGTTCTGCGATTTACCGCAACGACATAGCGCGTAGTGCTCGCGCGAGGCTCCGTCGTTTCGCTGCTCGTCCTCGCCTTTGCCGTCGGTCAGCGCGATCACCCCCGTGACCCGGTAGGGGCCGTCCTTGGAGACTTCGATCGTGGGTTCGCGCTCGCCGTGATAGTCAACTTGATCGCGTGCTTCTCGTCCGTCGATCGCGTAGCTGAGCGCCCCGGAGGGGCAGTCGCGCACGGCGCGGATGATCTCATCCATCCGCCCGCCGCTCGGCGCTACGAATGGCTCCTCGTCGAGGCGAAAAACCGTCTGAAGCCGATCGGTGCACAAGCCTGAGTGCTGGCACGTCCCGCGGTTATCGAGAATCGTGACCTGCTGGCCAACGTACGTATCAAGACGGTCGGGCACCCGCTTAGCGTCCTTCTCCGTCGTGAAGCCGATCTCCGCGTGCGAACCATCACAGAACGGCTTCATCTTCGATGCCCCGCAGCGACACAGCGCCATCTGCGGCCGGGCGGGCAACCGCTCACCGAGCCAGTCGGTCATGTTCTCAACGTGCGTGACCAGGTACGGGCCGTCGGTCTGGCTTCGAATCTCACGCGGCAGCCCGGCCATGATCTCCTTGAGCTCGGCGAGGCGCGCCGTAGCTACATCCTCGCCCTGCTCGGAGGCGAACCGCAGGGCCAGGTCCTGAAGCGCAGCAATCGCCTCCGGGAGCCCGTTGGGAAGGCTTAATGAGAGACCGAGCATCGTGGCATCCTTCGCGACCTGCCAGAGCTGCTCACCCACCTGCAGCCCAGCCCCGTCCAACCCAGACCCGCCGCCCGCAGCCGGCGAGCCCGCTTCACTAGCGTTAGCCCGCACTCGAGCGCCGCTCCCGTTCTCATCAGCGGACAGATCCGCGAGGGCCGCACGAAGGGGGCGGACCGCTGAATCGTTCATTCGCTCCGCGGCGTGACGGATTATCGCGCGCCGCAGGCGTTCCGCAGCGCCGCTTGGCCTGCTCTGTCGATCGAGGCGCGGCTCGTCGGTGCCAGCCGCCGCGGTCAGCAGTGCAGACTCAAGCTCGCTCGTCCACTGAAGCAACGCGGCCAGCTCGGTACGAGCTGCGGCGCCTGAGAGATCCACCGGATCACTCATCCGGCGCTCCTGATCCCCGTGAGCTCGTAGTGGCGCATCTCCTCGATCTGATCAAAGAACGGCTTGACCGCCTGAAAGAACGGTCCAAAGCCCGCGCTGCCGCGGAAGTGCCGCTCGTGCTCCTCGAGCGAGCGCCACTCGATCCTCACGACATAGTGTTCCGGCTCCTCGACCCCGTGCGCGACCTCATAGGCCAAGCACTCCGGCGCCTGATCGAGAACTGTCCGAGCGTCCTTCCACGCATGCTCGAACTCCTCCTGGCGGTCTGCCGGGACGCTGTAGCGGATGTACTCAACGACCATGTCGTCTCCCCTGTCATAGACTTCGCATATCTCTGAATCTAAAGATAGTATACCTGAACTTGAAGATAGCTCCACCGGCTCCTCCGCCGCCGACGCCGACCACGTAGATCGCGTCCTCGCGCAGTGGGCGAGCGTGCGCCCGGACCTAGACACAGTTCCCGTCGCCGTAATCGCCCGCCTAGGACGCGCGACCGCCTACATCGACGCGGGGATCAACGAACGCCTCGCCGAGTTCGGCTTGACGCGCGGCTCCTGGGACGTTCTAGCCAGCCTGCGACGTAGCAGGCCTCCGCACCGCCTCTCACCGACTCACCTCTATCTCGCTCTGATGCGCACATCCGGGGCGATGACGCATCGCCTCTCCCGCCTCGAGCGCGCAGGGCTGATCAAGCGCGTGACAGACCCCCACGACGGCCGCGGACTGCTCGTCGAGCTCACGCCCAAGGGAGTCACGATCGTCGATCAGGTAGCACCCGCGCATCTGGCCAACGAGCGAGCGCTGCTCGCAGCGCTCAGCAACGACGAACAGAACCACCTCATCGAGTTGCTCCGGAAGATGCTCGCGGCGTTCGAGCGCGAACAACCGGCCCCGCCCCCCAGCGGACGCGGCGGGCGGCCCAAATCCCACGCGCGAACAACCCGAGAATGCTAACTTCAAACCACTCTCGGGCACCCGTACCACGACGAGAAAACGTCAAGCTTCTTGGGCCAGCCGTAGTAGCGAAACATGTTCGCGATGTGCGGCACGACAACGTGCGCGGCGCCCTGGTAGAGCAACGCTCAGCGGGGCACAGTTGCTCCTACCCGGCTGTCAGTAGTTGCTGATCTCGACAAGGTTTCCGTCGGGGTCGCGGAAGTAGACGCTCGTGATTGGGCCAGTGGCGCCGGTCCGCTGCACGGGCCCTTCCTCGACGGAGACGCCACACTCGGTTAGGTGCGCGAGGACTGCATCGAGGCAATCGACGCTGATCAGGCAGAGGTCGGCGCTCCCCGGGGTAGGTGCGGCGGCCTTCGGCTCGAACTCGTGGCCGACTTGGTGCAGGTTGATCTTGCTGGTGCCGAACGTCAATGCCCGCCGGCCGCTCCCGAAGGAGACCGGGTCCATGCCGAGCACGCGACTGTAGAAGTCGACGGTGCGATCGACATCCGCCACAGTGAGCACGAGGTGGTCAAGCCGGTCGATGCGCAGCGGATGTCTCCGAGGTCTCTGCGGGGGGGCGAAGAGCTGTGGCGCCAGCACGATGCGGAATGCAGGTCGCGGGTACGACTGAAGTCTCTCATCATTCAGCCATGTCTTGCCCTGGCACACGAACCCTGAGAGGAACGGCTACCGAACGTGCAGAGGCCGTCTGCGGCCGTGGTGACCCCGCTGCTCCGCGGATGTCCCGTGAGACCCGTCCGCAGGACTGCCCGGCCAGGGGGCGCCAAACGAAGCCCCGCCCCCACCGCCGGCGAGCTGCCGGCTTCCCCATCGCCGAAAGCGCGTCCGCGGATTCGAGCCGCGGCGAAGAGGACCGGTGAGGGGGTCGCTCTGCCCAGGAGCGCGCAAACCCTCAACCACCCTCAGGTTTTGGACCTGAAAAGGACTCCGCGCGCAAATCCGGCGCTGAAACGCCCCCTCAGGCAGGCTGCCGAGTCGCTCCAATACCCGCTCATATGCAGGGATGTTTACAAATGGCGAGACCGGGACTTGAACCCGGGACACCACGATTTTCAGTCGTGTGCTCTACCAACTGAGCTATCTCGCCGCGGCAGCGCATCGTACCCGGCCGGCAGGCATCTGAGGCCGGTGGTCCGAGGCCGACTCAGCGGCCAGCGCCCGGACCTGCGCTTGAGGCGTCCTCGGCTCGATCGGCGGCCGTGCGCGCGTTTTCGGCGGCCTCGCGGGTGCGCTTGGCCTCACCATCGGCATCGGAGGCGCGGTCGTTGGCTTCGTGAGCGCGACGGTGTGCCTCGTCGGCCCTGTCGGCTCGATCGCGCGCCTCCTTGTCGAGCTTG
>JAABUZ0100006291.1_pt1 | contig 14932 bp, 11 predicted proteins | sample 5562091 | NCBI WGS metagenome assembly JAABUZ01 (sample SAMN12813069, study PRJNA571459) | rock metagenome | isolation source: Antarctica rocks | place: Antarctica: Victoria Land, Linnaeus Terrace sud | collected 2015-12-21 | reverse complement strand
GTGCTCATCGCGCCCGCGCTCAAGACGGGGCGCCTCACGCTCGTGACCAACGCGATGGCGCGCGAGGTCACCGTCGGCAAGGACGGCCTCGCGACCGGCGTGAGCTACGTCGACAAGCGCGACGGCAGCGACCAGCACGTGCGCGCGCGCGTCGTCGTGCTCGCCGCGAGCGCGCTCGAGAGCGCGCGGCTGCTGCTCAACTCGCGCTCGACGCTCTTCCCGAACGGGCTCGCCAACTCGAGCGGCACGGTCGGCAAGTACATCACCGACACCACGGGCACCGACGTCGCGGGGTTCATCCCCGCGCTGCTCGACCACGTGCCGCACAACGAGGATGGCGTCGGCGGGATGCACGTCTACATGCCGTGGTGGCTCGACAACCGGAAGCTCGACTTCCCCAGGGGCTACCACATCGAAGTGTGGGGCGGCCAGGGGCAGCCGGGCTACGGCTTCGGCGGCGGCATCCAGACGCACCCGGGCGTCGCCGGCGGCTACGGCGCGTCGCTCAAGCAGGAGTACCGCCGCCAGTACGGGGCGGTGATCGGGCTTTCGGGGCGCGGCGAGATGATCCCGAACAGCAAGTCGTACGCGGAGCTCGACCCCGACGTCGTCGACCAGTGGGGGATCCCGGTGCTCCGCTTCCACTGGCAGTGGACCGACCACGAGAAGCTGCAGGTGAAGCATATGCAGGAGACCTTCCGCGGGCTCATCCACGAGATGGGCGGCACGCCGCTCTCGCCCATGCCGACGAAGGAGAAGGGCTACGGCATCGCCCCGGGCGGGCACATCATCCACGAGGTCGGCGGCGCGCGCATGGGCCGGAACCCGCACACGTCGGTGCTCGACGCCAACTGCCGGGCGCACGACGTGAAGAACCTGTTCGTGGCCGACGGCGCGCCGTTCACGACGCAGGCCGACAAGAACCCGACGTGGACGATCCTCGCGCTCGCCTGGCGCACGGCGGACCACATCGCGGCGCTGCGCAACCAGGGGGCGGTATGAGCGACGAGAGCCCGGACGGCGCGACGCCGCCGACCGCCGACCCAGCGCGCGTGCCGCGGGGCGTGTCGCGCCGCGACGCGCTGCGCACGTTAGGCCTCGCCGCCGGCGGCGTCGCGGCGGGCGCGGCGGCCTGCGCGCCCGAGGCGCACGCGCCGCCCAAGGCCGCGGTCGCGACGCCCGCCGCGACCGCGGGGACGAACGCCGGGGCGGCCGCGGCCGCCCCGAAGCCGTTCTTCACGCCGCACGAGCGCGACACGGTGACCGTGCTCGTCGACTACATCATCCCGCGCGACGAGCGCTCGGGCAGTGCGACCGACGCGGGCGTGCCGGCGTGGATGGACGCGTTCCTCGCCGACCCCGACACCGAGATCCCGTTCCGCCTCGCCGTCCGCGGCGGCCTCGCCTGGCTCGACGCGGAGAGCGAGCGCCGCACGGGCGTGCCGTTCGCCCGCGCGACCGACGAGGCGCGGCGCGCGCTGCTCGACGACGTCGCGTACCCCAAGCGCGCGCGCCCCGCGATGAGTCACGGCGTCGCCTTCTTCAACCGCTTCCGCGACTTCACGGCGTCGGGGTTCTACTCCAGCCAGATGGGGCAGAAGGACCTCCAGTACCTGGGCAACGTGGCGGTCCCCGTCTGGGACGGGTGCCCGCCGGAGGCGCTCGCCAAGCTCGGCGTGAGCTACGATGTGATGGCGACGCGCGTGGCGCCGCGCACGGGCGGGGAGCGGGCGTGAGGGGGGCGAGAGTTGTGCTGAGTGCACGCATGTCATCCTGCGCGCAGCGAAGAATCTTGCGTACCCCGCGAGGGATCACGCATGCCGGGACGGTCTGTCCGTACAACACGTTGCTCCACGTTCGGCACGCGAGATCCTTCGCTGCGCGCAGGATGACACCGCTTTCCTTATGAGCTCCTCACTCCCATGACCGCCCCCCTCTCCCGCCGCTCCTTCCTCGCCCACACCGCCGCCATCGGTGCGGGCGTCACCATCGTCCCACGCCATGTGTTAGGCGGCCGCGGCTACACGGCGCCGAGCGACCAGCTCAACCTGCTGATGGTCGGCGGCGGCGGGATGGCGGCGAGCAACGCCTTCGCCTTCGTCGCGGGCGGCCAGCGCATCGCGGCCATCGCCGACGTCGACCACGCCTACGCCGACCGGAGCGTCGCCGGGCGCGCCGTGCCCGACCCGCGCACGGGCGTCGTCAACCCCGACGGCCCGCGCCTCGTCGCGCAGTACGCCGCGGCCACGCGCTACGCCGACTTCCGCCGCATGCTCGAGCGCGAGCGGAACGCCGACGCCGTCGTCGTCGCCTGCCCCGACCACATCCACGCCGTGGCCGCGAAGGCCGCGATGGAGCTCGGCAAGCCGGTCTACGTGCAGAAGCCGCTCACTTACTCGGTGCACGAGGCGCGCGTGCTGCGCGACACCGCGCGCCGCACGGGCGTCGTCACGCAGATGGGCAACCAGGGCCACTCGAGCCGAGAGGCGGGGCTCATCAACCAGTGGGTGCGCTCGGGCGGCATCGGGGCGGTGCGCGAAGTCCAGGTCTGGACCAACCGCCCCATCTGGCCGCAGGGCGTGCCGTACCCGTCCGACGCGCCCACCACGCCGGGCGGGGCGCCGTTCGGCAACACCTACACGTCGCGCTCGCTCAACGACCAGCTCGCGGCCGCGATGGCCGCCGCCGCGCCGCACACGCCGCCCGCCACGCTCGACTGGGACCTGTACTGCGGGCCGGCGGCGATGCTCCCCTGGCACCCGATCTACCACCCGTTCAACTGGCGCGGGTGGACCAACTTCGGCTCGGGCGCGTTAGGCGACATGGGCGCCCACCTCATCGACCACCCCTACTGGGCGCTCGGCCTCACCTACCCGACCGTGATCGAGGCGACGAGCACGCCGTGGGGCGGCGACCAGGGGCGGCCGGCGTCGTACCCGATCAGCATGCTCGTGCACTACGACTTCCCCGCCCGCGGCGCGCAGCCGCCGGTGCGGATGTCGTGGTACGACGGCGGGCTCATGCCCGCGCGCCACCCGCAGCTCCCCGACAATGTCGTGCTCGACCGCAGCGGCGGCGTGCTGATCGTCGGCGACCGCGGCGTGCTGCTGCACGAGACCTACGGCCGGAACCCGCGCATCTTCCCCGAATCGCTCTTCCAGAGCGTCGCGCCGGAATACGTGGCCGAGCGGGATCAGGAGCGGCGCGCGCAGGAGGAGCGCCGGCGCCAGCAGGCCGCGGGCGTGGCCGCGGCGCCCGCCGCCCCGCCCGGGCCGCGCGCGAACGGCCCGAGCCCGGTCATCACGCACGAGATGAACTTCGTGAACGCCGTCAAGGCGAACCGCCCGGCGAACTGCCCGTTCGACTACGCGGCCCCGCTCACCGAGACGATGCTGCTAGGCATCGTCGCCCTGCGCGCCGGCCAGGGCCGCCCGATCCACTACGACGCCGCCCGCATGGCCGTGACCAACGTGCCGGAAGCGGACCAGTGGCTCCGCCGCGAGTACCGCGCGGGCTGGACGTTGTGAGCGGACCGGCCGAGCGGGAGCGCGCCGGGCGCGCCCCGTTCTCGGCCAACGTGGTCGTGCTCACCGGCGCGTCGCCCTGCGCGGGCTCGAGCGGATCATGCAGGTGAACGACGTCGGCGCGGTCTACTCGGCGGCAGGAGGTGGTGATGACGGCGCGCGGGAAGGTCGGGCAGTGGCTGCGGCTCGTGGCGCCGGGGGTGACGGATGGGATCGCGAGGAGGGCGATCGAGAGGGGGAGGTAGGAACCCATCGTACCCGCCTCGACCGAGGGTCGGTGCGGCCGACCCGGTGCTGCAGACTCGGGTGGGGCGACGGGGAGAGCGGGACGTCGCGGGGCGTGTACGTCGCGGTGCGTAGCGGGTAGGGCGTTGGGGCGGTTCCGGACGCGGCGGGGCGGGAGTCCCGAGGCGACGGCCACGGGGCGGGGCGGGCGGCTGATCTGACGAAAAGCGCGAGGGCGCGACGGTATCCAGCCGTCCCCGATCCAGCCGCCGGTCTCGCGTCGTGCGTCCGCGGACGCCGGTGTCGCCCCGCTCTTCCCGCGTCGCCCCAACGCCCTCCCCGCTACGCACGGCGAGTACACGACGTGCGGCGTCCCGCCCGACCCGTCGCCCCACCCGAGTCTGCAGCACCGGGTCTCTCGCTCTTCTCACCGACGCCGGCGGATCCCGCGGGACGACAAGCGCGGTACACCGCCTAACGACAGGTAATCACCCCTTCCACCGTCGCCGGCGCCAGCGCCGCCACCTTCCCGTAAAACACCGCGCACGTGACCGGCACCGCCGCCGGGTGCACCGCGAGCGCGGAATACCCGTCCGCCCCCGCCTGCACGATCGTCACGTTCACGCCCTGCGACGTCTGCACCCCGAGCAGCGCGAGGCTCCCCGCGTACGCCGAGTTGTCGTTGTAGTACCCCTCCTGCGCGAGCACGAGCGTGTGCAGGTCCGACTTCACGTTCGCCAGGTCGGCCTTCGCCGTCGTGTTCGAGAACTTCGGGATCGCCACCGCGGCGAGGATCCCGATGATGACCACGACGACGAGCAGCTCGACGAGCGAGAAGCCCGGACGACGGCGGCGGGAACGGGGGCGGAGCACGGGCACGGAAGCAAACCTCGGCGGGGGCGAAACTCCGCGGCAGACGCCCCGCGAGCACGCGGCGTCACGCGCGGGAGCCTACTTCGCGTCCAGCCAGTTCGCCCCCGCCCCCGTCTCGACGACGAGCGGCACCGAGAGCGTCGTCGCTCCCTCCATCTCGCCCTTGACGAGCCCCGTCACCTCGTCGAGCTCCGGCCCCGGCACCTCGAGCACCAGTTCGTCGTGCACCTGGAGCAGCATCCGCGCGTGGAGCTTCCGCGCGCGGAGCGCGTCGTGGATGCGGATCATCGCCACCTTGATCATGTCGGCGGCCGACCCCTGGATCGGCGCGTTCTGCGCGACCCGCTCGCCGAACGCGCGAATGTTGAAGCTCCGCTCCTTGAGCTCCGGCACGTAGCGCCGCCGCTTGAACAGCGTCTCGACGTAGCCGTGCTCCTTCGCGAACTCGACCCGGGTTTCGAGGTAGCGCTTCACGCCCTGGAACCGCTCGAAGTACGTGTCGATGAACTGCCGCGCCTCCGCGTTCGAGATCTTGAGCTGGCGGCTGAGCGCGTGCGCGCCGATGCCGTAGATCGTCGCGAAGTTGATCGTCTTCGCGCGGTTGCGCATCGTCGGCGTCACCTCGCCTAACGGCACGTCGAAGATCACCGCCGCCGTCTGCCGGTGGATGTCGCCCCCCGACCGGAACGCCTCGACGAACGCCGGGTCCTCGGAGAAGTGCGCGAGCAGCCGCAGCTCGATCTGCGAGTAGTCGGCCGAGAGCAGCTGCCAGCCCTTGCGCGGCACGAAGCCCCGGCGGATGTCGCGGCCGAGCTCGCGGCGGATCGGGATGTTCTGCAGGTTCGGGTCGCTCGACGAGAGGCGGCCGGTGCTGGCCACGGTCTGGTTGAGCGACGTGTGGATGCGCCCCGTGTGCGGGTTGACGAGCACCGGCAGCGCCTCGAGGTACGTGCCTTCGAGCTTGAACAGCTCGCGGTACTCCATCAGGAGCTGCGGCAGCGCGTGCCCCTCGTCCGCCAGCTCCTGCAACACGCTCGCGTCCGTGCTCGGCCCCGTCGCCGTCTTCTTCTTGGACGGCAGCTGCAGCTTGTCGAAGAGGATCGCGCGGAGCTGCAGGTTGGAGTTGATGTTGAACTCCTCGCCGGCCTCGGTCCAGATCTCGCGCTCCAGCCGCTCGCGCTCCGCCTTGAAGCGCTCGCGCAGCGTGCCGAAGTACGCCACGTCGATCGCGATCCCCGCGGCCTCCATGTCGGCGAGCACGCCGACGAGCGGCACCTCGATCTCGCGGAACAGCTCGGCCAGCCCCTGCGACTCGAGCAGCGGCTCGAACAGGCGCCGCAGCCGGATCGTCATGTCGACGTCCTCGCACGAATAGTCGCGCGCCGCCTCGATCGGGACGACGTCGAAGGGGAGCTGCGTGCGCCCGCGGCCGCACAGCTCCGTGTACGACGTCATCACGTGGTCGAGGAACTCGAGCGCGAGCGTGTCGAGCCCGTGCGAGCGGCGCCCCGGGTCGAGCACGTAGCTCGCGAGCATCGTGTCGAAGTCCACGCCGCGCAGCGTCACCCCCGCCTGCCGCAGCGCGAGCACGTCGTACTTCGCGTTCTGCAGCGTCTTCGAGACCGACGCATCCTCCAGCAGCTCGACGAGCGGGCGCATCTCCGGGCTATCGAGCGACGGCAGGTTCCGCACCGGGTAGCCCCGCTCCGCCAGCATCCGCCCCGCGATCCCGCTCGGCTCCGGCACCTTGGGCGCGGCCGCTTTCTTCGCTTTCGGTTTCTTAACGACCGCGTCGTCGGGCGGCGCGTCGGTCGGCAGCCGGTCGGTGTCGGTCGACGCCTCGGTCGCGCCCTCTGCGGGGGCGTCCGCCGGCGCCTCCCCGCCCAGCAACTCCGTCTGCTCCGGCCGGTACTCGCGGTGCGCGAGCGGCAGGTAGTACGCCTCCGCCGGCTCGAGCGCGAGCGAGATGCTCACGAGCCGCGAGCGCAGCGGGTCGACCTTCACCGGCGCGCCGGCCTCGATCACCGTCTCGGTGTCGACCGCCACCGTCCCGCCCGCGGCCGCGACCTTGCGCGCCCGCGTCACGAGCCGCTCCAGCGCCTGCACGGTGTCGACGGTTTCGTAGCGAACCGCTTCTTTCTCCTTCGGCTCCGCCACGTTGGCGCCGAAGTCGAACGAGGTGTCGGGCGCGCCGTCAGCGACCGCCGCGGCCGCGCCGACCGCGGCCTCCCGCGCGAGCGTGTTGAACTCGAGCTCGACGTAGAGCTGCTTCAGCCGCTCGCGGTCGGGCTCCTGCAGCCGCATCGCGTCGAGGTCCCACGGCACGTCGACGCTGGTGAGGATCGTGACGAGATCCTTCGACAGCCGCGCGTCGTCGGCGTGGGCCAGCAGCGCCTCGCGCGGGCGCTTGGCCTTGATCCGCTCCACGTTGGCGAGGATCTCTTCCAACGGCCCGAACTCGGTGATGAGCGCCTGCGCGCCCTTGTCGCCGATCCCCTTCACCCCGGGCACGTTGTCGCTCGCGTCGCCGACGAGGGCGAGGTAGTCGACGGTGCGCTCCGGGGGGACGCCGAGCCGGTCGCTCGCGTTCTCCATTCCGACCCACTGTTCGTCGATCGCGGCGGGGCCACCCCGGCCCGGGTTCAGCAGCCACACGCCCGGGCGCACGAGCTGCTGGAAGTCCTTGTCGCCGCTCACGACGACGACGTTGAGGCCCTCGTCCGTGCCGCGGGCGGCCATCGTGCCAATCACGTCGTCGGCCTCGTAGCCGCGCACGGCGACGACGGGCACGCGGAACGCCTCGAGCAGGGCGTGGATGCGCTCCATGCCGCGCGTGAAGTCGTCCTGCAACTCGTCCGTGAGCTTCTCGCGCGTGGCCTTGTAGGCCGGGTACTGCTCGTGCCGGAAGCTCAGCCCGCTGTCGTTGACCCACGCCAGGTACTCGGGGCGGTGGGTGGCGACGAGGCGGTTGAGGAAGTGGACGACGCCCCACGCCGCAGAGGTGTTTTCGCCGCGACTCGTGCGCAGCGGGCGCGAGATGAGGGCGAAGAACGCGCGGTAGATGAGCGCGTAACCGTCGACGAGAAAGAGGCGCGGGGCGGGAGGCGGGGTGACCGCCGGGGTGACGTCAGCCATGCCGGGATGATACGCCGCCGCCCGCCCGGGCGGACCCGGGCGGGCGGCGTCGAGCGGTCGTCAGCGCGCGGTCAGACCCGCTGGACGTTGGCGGCGTGTAGCCCCTTGTCGCCGTTCTTGATCTCGAACTCCACCGCCTGCCCCTCGGCGAGGGTCTTGAACCCGTCCATCGTGATCGACGAGAAATGGACGAACACGTCGTCGCCGCCGTCCTGTTCGATGAAGCCGTACCCCTTGGCGTCATTGAACCATTTGACCTTACCCGTGGCCATGCGCGCTGTCTCCTGCCGGTGCGCAGGTGCGCGCCGGTGATGCGGGTGCTCGCGCCGCACGCGCCCACGCGCGCACGACGGCGCCAACCGGTCGGCCGGCGCGGCGCCTATATAGGAACGCTCGGCGAGCGTGTCAAGAACGTCACGGAAGCGTGCGGCGTGGCGCGCGTCACATCGCGCGCAGCGCCCACGCGGCGCCCCACGCGGCCGCACCGGCGGCGACCGCGATACGCATATTGTCGTCGACCGCCCAGCGCGGCCGTTCGGCGAGCATCGCGGCCGCCCCGCACGCGACCGCGGCGGGCGCGCTCAGGCGCGCGACGACGAGCGCGCCGAGCGTGGTCGCGGCGAAGCACGCGACACTGCCGGCCCACGTCTTCGCGCCCGCCGCCCGCGGCGGGTTGCGCCGCCCCGCGAGCCGCCCGACGACGGCCGCGGCCGCGTCGCCGAACGCGACGGCGAGCATCGCCGCCACGGCCTCGCGCCGCGGGAACACGAGCGCGACGATCAGGTACGCCGCGCACATCCACGTCGCGCCCGACCAGCGGCCGTGCTCGTGCGGCCGGAGCAGCGGGCCGACGAGGCGGTCGAACGTGGCCCGCACGTGCGCCGAGCGTGCGCGCGCGACCTCGACGCCGGCCGCCGCCACACCCGCGAGCGCGAGTGCGAGCACTACCGCCGCCCGCGGTGCGCCGAGCGCGTACGCCGCTGGAATTGCGGCCGAGACGATGTGGATCGTTTTGCGGGCGATCTCGTGCCGGAGCGTGGCGGGCATGGCGGCAAGAAACGCGGCGAGAAACATCGCCGTCCACCCCCCTTGCACCTCACGCCGCGTGAGGGCCTACCGTGTCGGCGTGGCCACACACGCACGACCTCGCACGCTCCATCGACCAGAACCCCTCGACAGCGGGGTGACCGCATGACGCCGCCGTGGAAGGTCGGAGAACTCGCGAACCGGACTGGGCTGTCGGTGCGCGCGCTCCACCACTACGACGCGATCGGACTCCTCCCGCCGTCGCTGCGCACGGCGGCCGGGCATCGCCGGTACGCCCGCGCGGACGTCGAACGGCTGCAGCAGATCCAGTCACTCCGCTCGATGGGATTTTCGCTCGACGAGGTGAAGCGCCTGCTCGACGGAGCGGCGTTCTCACCGCGGCATCTGGTCGACGTGCAGCTCGCCCGGATCCGAGAGCAGGTCGCGCTGCAAACCCGCCTGGCCGAACGCCTCACCGCACTCGGCCATCACCTGGACGCGGCCGAGGTCACCTCCGCGGACGACCTCTGCCGCATCATCGAGGACATGACGACCATGGAACGCATCAACCAGTACTTCACGCCCGAGCAGCTTGCCGTACTCGAGGAGCGCCGCACCGGTGTGGGCGAGGTCCGCGCCCGCGAGGTCCGCGACGCGTGGAACGAGATCATCCCCGCCGTGCGCGCGGCGATGCAGGCGGGCGTCGACCCCGCCGCGCCGGAGATGCTCGCCATCGCACGCCGGTGGCGAGCGCTCGTCGACGAGTTCACCGCGGGGGACCCTGGCATCGCGAACGCCGTCCGGACGATGTACGAGCACGAAGGGCCGACCCTCGAGGAGAAACTCGGCGAGGTGCCGACGCCGGAAATGTTCGCCTACATGGCGAAGGCGTTCGCCGCCATGCGTGCGTAGCGGAACGTGATGCCGGGCCGCTCGGTGGGACGGCTTGCTTGCCTGCCTTCCCGCCGGGTAGTAGGTTCGCGCCCATGTCCCGAGAGTCCCTGGTGGGCGAGACGCTCGCCGGCTACGCGATCCGCGACGTGGTGGGCGAGGGCGGGACGTCCGCGGTGTACCGCGCGGACCACCCCACGCACGGCACGGTCGCGCTCAAGGTGCTGCGCGACAAGCTGCGCCAGGACACCACGGCCGTGACGCGCTTCGTGCGCGAGGCGAAGTACGGCGCGCGCGTCGTGCACCCCAACGTGGTGCGTACGCTCGAAGTCGGCGAGGCGCCGACGTCGGCGGGGGGCCCGGTGCTCCACTTCCTCGCCATCGAGTGGGCGGGGGGCGAGCTGCTCGAGAAGTACGCCAAGCGCCACTGCCCCATCCCTCCGGGCGAAGTCGGCGAGATCGTCGGGCAGATCGCCGACGCGGTGCAGGCCGCGCACGACGCGGGCATCGTGCACCGCGACCTGAAGCCGGACAACGTGATGTGGGACCCGGTCACGCGGCAGGTGAAACTGCTCGACTTCGGCATCGCGGCCGCGTCCGACCAGACGGCCGACGAGCGCCTCACGCGCGCGGGGTTCTTCGTCGGCACGCTCATGTACGTCGCGCCCGAGGCGCTCTCCGGCGAGATGGTCACGCCCGCGGCCGACCAGTACTCGCTCGCGACCATCGCCTACTTCCTCCTCTCGGGCTGCCACCCGTACACCGGGAAGTCGCCGCGCGAGATGTTCACGCAGCTCCTCTCGCAGCCGCCGCAGGCGTTGAGCGAGGCGAAGCAGGGGCTCCTCGTCAACCCCGCGGTCGAGGCGGTGGTGATGAAGGGGCTCGCGAAGAAGCCCGAGGAGCGCTACCCCGACGTGCGCACGTTCGCGGCCGCGCTGCGCGAAGCGATCGCGCAGCCGATGCCGGCCGCGACCGCGCGCGCCGCCGCGGCCTCGGCCGGCGCGGACGAGAGCGCGGGCCTGTTCGGCCGACTGCGCGACATCTTCAAGCGCGGGTAACCGCACCCGCTACCGCTGGTGCGCGGACCCGCTCGCCGGCGTGGTGACGTCGTTCCGGTCGCTCCGCCGGCGCCCGCCGGTGCGGGGGTCACTCGCGCGGCGCTCGCCGGCCACCGGTGGGCGCGCGGCGTGGCCCGGGTCCCGGCCGTCGGCGTCGGCGGGCACGTCGACCGGATCGACCGGCAGCCAGAGCGTGAAGGTCGCGCCCCGACCGGGCACACTCTCGAGCGTGAGGGCGCCGCCCAGCAGTTGCGCGAGGCGGCGAGAAATGGCAAGCCCCAGTCCGGTGCCGCGCTCGGCGCCGTCGCCGGTGCGCGGGCCGACTTGCTCGAACTCGTCGAAGATGCGCGCCTGGTCCGCCGGGCCGATGCCCACGCCGGTGTCGCTCACCTGGAGCGCGATCCACGGCACGGCCGGCGCCGCATGTCCGTCGGCCGACCCGTGGTCGACGGCCGTTAGGCGTCGGCCGGGGAGGAGCCGACGCATTCCGGCCTGGGCCCGCGCGTTTGGCGCGGGACGCGGCGCGAACGGCGGTGCGCCCGGCCGCGCCTCGACGAGCGACGCGCGGACGACGATCCGCCCGCCCGCGGGCGTGAACTTGACCGCGTTGCCGAGCAGGTTGATGAGTACCTGGCGGACATGGAGCGGGTCGCTGCGGAGCCGCGGCAGCGCGCTCGGGACTCCGATCGAGAGGGCGAGCGCCTTCTCTTGGACCAGCGACTCGATCTCGCCCGCCACCTCGAGCACGAACGGCCGGAGCGCGACCGATTCGGCGTGCACCTCGAGCCGGCCGGCGGCGATCTTGGCCAGGTCCAGGATCTGGTCGACGATGTCGCGGAGATGCGTCGCCGCAGCGGCGATGCGGTGGACGGGCCCGGCCTGCTGCGGCGTCAGCTCGCCGTACACGCCGTCTTCGATCAGCTCCGCGAAGCCGACGACCGCGTTGAGCGGGGTGCGGAGCTCGTGCGAGACGTTGGCGAGGAACTCGCTCTTCGCCCGGTTGGCGCGGATCAGCTCGGCCGAGAGGCGTTCGAGTTCGGTCGCCCGAGCGGCAGCGCGGCGGCGCATGCGTTCGCCGTGCACGAGGCCGATGACGACGCACCCGAGCGCGGCAGTGCCGAGCAGCCAGCTCGCGGCACGGTAGCGGCCGACCGCGATCGCGTCGGCAGGCGGCAGAGCGTCGGCGGCGGTCGTCAGCCCGCGGTTGGCCATCCACAGCGCCGCGACCACGGCCCCGCACGCCGCGACGAGCGCGAGCGCGGCGGCGCGTGCGGCGTCCGCGTACGAGGTCGCGCCCGCCCGCACCGCGTGTTCGGCCACGGCGGGCGTCAGCAGCGATTCAGACGACGGGCGACGCCCAGACGAGTCTGCCGTCTGGTCGGCTGAGGGGTGGGCGGGCGAGGACACCGGTGAACGAGCGAGAGAACCGGAGAAGTACGGCGAGCCGTGAGGAACGTTGTCAATGGGGACGGCCGTCCGTAAGCTCCCCGCGACCGGTACCGCCGATTCCGCGCCCCTGCCCTGCCTGCATGCCTAGCTCCCCGCCAACGTCCGCCACGATCGCGCAGCGCCGGTCGCAGCTCGCCGACCTGCTCGCGGCGCGTTCGGCGCGCCGCGGCACGTTCACCCTCGCCTCGGGGCGCACCTCGGACCTCTACATCGATGCGCGGCTCACGACGATGAGCCCGGACGGACTCGCGCTCATCGGTCCGCTCGCGCTCGAGCTGCTGGCCGACTCGCGTTGGACGGTCGACGCGGTCGGCGGCCTCACACTCGGCGCCGACCCGATCGCCTACGCCGTGGCGTATGCGAGCACGATGGCCCGCGGGCCAGGCGAGTGGGTGCGCGCGTTCACCGTGCGCAAGCAGGCCAAGGCGCACGGGACGGGGCAGCGCATCGAGGGACCGTTCCGGCCCGGGGACCGGGTGGCCGTCGTCGAAGACGTGATCACGACCGGCGGTTCCGCCCTGCACGCTGTGGACGCGGTGCGTGCGGCTGGCGGAACGATTGTTGGCGTGCTCGCCGTGGTCGACCGCGAAGAGGGTGGGCGCGAGGCGATCGAGACGACGGCTGCCGTGCCAGTCGTGTCGCTCGTCCGCGCCCGTGACGTCGTGAGCCGGCTCGCCTCAGCGAGCTGACGACAGCGCCGTTTCGGTGGTCGGCGTCGGCGAGGGTCGCGACGGCCGCGCCGAAGCACTCGGCGACGTCTGGTGCGACCCGGCGTCGTCCGACAGGGGCAGGCGCAGGTAGAGCGCCTCCGCGTCGACGAGCGTGTCGGGTTCGACCGCATCCGATCCGGTCGCCTCGGCGCTCAGCCCACCGCCGTGGTCGACGGCCAGCAACGCCGCGAGCCCGAGCCCCTGCGGATCCCAGCGCGGCGTGCCAGCCTCGGGCACAGACGGGCCGCGTGACAGCGTGACGCGCACGACCGCGCACGGCCGGCCGTCGGCCGACTCGCGCGCTCCACGCCCCGTCGCGTCCCCACGGTTGGTGCAATCGATCCGGACGGTGTCGCCCGGGCTGGCGTGTGCGAGGGCGGCGAGGAGGAGGGCCGTGAGCGTGAGTTCGAGCGCGGCGGGGTCGACGTACGACGGCGGATCCGCCGGGACGTCGCCGACGATGACGTGACATCCCGCGAGTCGGGCCGCCTCACGCACCTCGCGGCGTGCGGCGACGGCGACGTCGCGCAAGCCGATGTCCTGCGGCGGGACGAGCAACGCCGTCGCGGACGCGTCGTCCAGCCCGCTCGCGATGAGCTGGTCGAGCGAGCCCGCGTTGCGTGCCACCATCGAGCGGATCCCCGGCCCGTGGCGCATCTCCTCGGGCACGCTCTCGTCTTCCATCAGCGACAAGGCGCTGCGGATGGTGCCGAGTGGGTTGCGGAGGTCGTGGCGGAGCAGGCGGTACCGCTCGCGGAGGTTGCGGAGGAGCGCGTGGACGAAGCCGGACGCGGCGGCCTGGGTGTACCGCCCCATGCCGCGTTGCAGCCGTCGCGCGGCGCCGAACGCACCGGCGGGGGTCGCCGTGACGTCCGGCGGCAGCGCCTCGACCTCGCGCTCCAGGTCGGCGAGCACGATCGCGAGGAGCAGGTCCGCGTCCCGCACGACGTGATGCACCGAGAGCCCGGCCTCGTACGCGCGTCCCCCGGCTTCCCAGCCGAGCCGCATGACGTCGGCCGAGAGCCGTGCGTCCCTGCCCGTAGGATCGAGCGGATCGGCGGTGCCCGCCCCGTTGTCGCCGACGTGATCGCCGGCAAGGAGCGCCGCCGCCGCCGTGGACGCGGTGACCTCGTCGGCGAGTGCGCGGAGGACACGTTCTGCGTGGCCACGATCGGGCACCGCGCCCGAGACTGGCTTTGCGTCAGCGGCGGCTGGACCAATGGTCCGATCACTCGGCGACGGCTGCCGCGGGGTCGCCGCGCGCGCTCGATCCTGCCAGTGCTGCGCCAGGAACGCGGCACGGGTAACCAAGCTGGCGGCGACAAACTGGGGGAGCGTGCGATGCTGCACGGAGGAGCAACGGGTACATGGTCAACGACTGCCGGACGGCGCCATCCAGTGCCAGAGCTAGGCCAGCCGCGGCCGGCGCGAACGCATGCGCTCTCCGGGCCGGCGACGGCGTCGGCGATGCCCTCGCGGACGCGGAAACGGCCGTCGAGGACGTCGTCGGGGGCGCACGCACGGTCGCGGCCGAGCTTGCCGACTACCGTCGGGCGACGGTCGCCGCCGACGCGTCGCTGAGCGCCGCGACTGCGCACGCGCGCACTGCGGCCGTTGCCGTGGGCGAGATCGGGACCGCCGTCGCGCGCGGGGAGGGGCTCGTGGGCACCCTGGCGCGGCTCGCGCGGCAGACGCAGCGCACCGCGCTGAACGCCTCGATCGAAGCGGCGCGCGGCGGCGACGAGGGGCGGGCATTCGCCGCAGTGGCGGAGGCGCTGCGCCGTCTGGCCGAGGAGGCGGCGGCCGCGGCGCGGACGGCCGCGGCCGAGATGGCCGACGCGCGGGACGAAGCCGCGCGCGCCGCGACCGCCGCGCGCCGCTCGGCCGACGCGCTGGACGAGGCGCGTCGGCCGGTGCGGGACCTCGTCGGCTCGCTCGGCGCACTCTGGGAGGAGGCGGACGGGACGGCGGCCGCGGCGACCGCGTGCGCGACGGCCATCGAGGCCGCGCGCGGTGCCCTCGCGCATCACTTGCCGACGCA
>JAABUZ0100006290.1_pt1 | contig 14933 bp, 12 predicted proteins | sample 5562091 | NCBI WGS metagenome assembly JAABUZ01 (sample SAMN12813069, study PRJNA571459) | rock metagenome | isolation source: Antarctica rocks | place: Antarctica: Victoria Land, Linnaeus Terrace sud | collected 2015-12-21 | reverse complement strand
CCGGCTCCACTGGGCGGACGGGCCACCTCGCGAGGTCGAGTCCGCAGTGGACGACGTGCAGCTTCTCCCAGTCCTCTGGCCGCGCTAGGGCGGCGAGCTGCGCACGTCCGTACTGGCTCACCGCGACAACGAAGTCCGCAGAGGCGATCTTCGTCCGCAACCGGTACCGGCCTGCGTGAAGCAGCTCGTCGGGCCCGTGGATGGTCATGCTCCACGTGAACGGCTGCTTCCGACGTCGTCCGTCCTCCACCCGGGCGACGATCCGAGCGACGTCCGCAGCGACGTCGCCCATGTGCACGTGCAGGTGATCGATTTTTTCCCTACGAAGGTGCTCTGCGAGCAGGAGGGCACCAAAGAAGTACCGGATGTGCTGACGGATCCCTGTAGCTCCCCCTCGGTGCCAACCCTCTTGGAGCGCTGCGAACAACGCGGATGCCACCTTCACAGGGGACCGAACCCATGCTCGCAAGGTGCCCGTCGCGGTGCGTGCGCGACCGAGCGAGCCGATGGTCCAGGTCTCGTCGGCGCTACGCTGCTCCAGCGCACTGAGGATATGAGGTGGGTGACGGACCGCCATCGTGAGGACCTCGACCCCGCGCTCGCGCAGCGCCGCCACCTCGCGCTGCACGAAGGTCATCGAGACGACGGGATAGAACCAGACGAAGTAGCCCACCCTCAGATTCGTGTCGCTCCGGCCCCGCGCTCCTTCAACCGAACGGCCGTTCAAGGGTCCTCCTCGTGATCCTCCCGACTGGGAGGGGTAGTTCGTTGCGGCCTCGGCGTGGACACGCGTGCGCGCTAGCCTGCCACCCATGAAGGACGTGGCAGGCCTGGCAGCTTTCCGCGTCGATCGCAGCAGATATCGCCGGTCGGCGTGGCTGACACAGCGTTCTTTGTGGGCCGTCTGGGTTCACCGGCTGGGCGAGGAGGTTTCGCGGCTGCCCGGGCCTTTGCGAGTGGGCGCAACTGGCCTGCACAGCCTGCTGACCCTGCTTGCCCAGACGGTCACGGGGGTCGAGATCGGCCGGGGCGCTTTGATCGGGCCGGGGCTGCTCGTCCAGCACGGCTCGGGAGTTGTGGTGCACGGGGAGGCCGTCCTGGGCCGTGACTGCGTTCTGCTGCAGGGAGCAACGATAGGCAACCGTTCCGAGGGCGGCCGCGCACCCGTCCTTGGTGACCGCGTCGCCCTCAACTCGCACGCGCACGTCCTCGGAGCAGTGACCATCGGTGACGACGTGGTTGTCGGAGCACTCAGCTTGGTCCTGCACGACGTGCCCGCGGGAACCACCGTCGTGGGCAACCCCGCCCGCCCGACAGCCGCCTTTTCCGGGTAGCGCACGCGACTGCGACTACTCGGCGGGGCGGGCACCACGAGGTCGACGGGACCGCAACGACTAGTCGCTTGACCCCCATTCAGGGGAACATCGATTACGCTAAGTAGCCGAACTGCTCGGCATGACCCTCCACGACCCCCAGCTCGCGAACCGGCCCAACACCACTTCTGAGCCGAGCAGCGCGAGCACGCCCGGACGTAAGACCCGCACCGTGCGGCGACCCGCCCTCGCCCTCGGCGTCGCCGCGCTCGCCTCGGTAGCGGCGTGCACCCCGAGCGCGACCGTGCCAGCTGCGCTGACGCCCGGCGGCTTCGCCGCCGCACCCGCGTTCAGCAAGGCCATCCCGGCCGCTCCGTGGCTCGACGCGAACAGCGCTGCCATGGTCCGCCGGCTCAGCGACCCGACCAAGAACCGCATCCTTAACGTCGGCCTGTTCGGCCAGGCCGTCTACGAGGCCAGCTCGACAACCCCGCGGGTCAACGTACAGGTGACGAACGCCCCCGGTTGGGGCGACAACGACCTCGCGCACGTGACAGTCCCGATCCCCGCAGGAGCCACCCCCTCCACCGGCTCGGACAGCAAGCTCGTCGTCATCGACCGCAGCGCCGGCCAGGTGTACGACATGTGGGACACCCACCAGACCGCCTCGGGCTGGACCGCGGGATGGGGAGGGGTCTACCCCCTAAACGGCGACGGGACAAGCCACAACGTGACCTACGGCAGCGGCGCGAACCAGGTCGCGTGGCCAAAGCCCGTCTCCCGCAGCACGGGCTCCGGCATCTCAAGTCTGGCGGGCCTAGCCAAAATCGATGAGATCGCGGCCGGCCGAGTGGACCACGCGCTCGTCATCTCAAGCACCTTCGCCTGCGGCCCCGCGAACAGCGGCCCCTTCCGCTACCCCGCGACGACCACCGACGGCTACGACAGCCAAGCCGGATGCATCCCCGAGGGCAGCCGCATCCAACTCGACCCCAGCGTGAACCTAGCGGCCATCCCCGGCATCTTGCCGTTCGAACTCACCCTCGGCCGTGCCCTGCAGACCCACGGCGCCTACGTCATCGACAACGGCGGAGCCGCCATCGGCATCGTCGGTGAAAACCCCCGCTCAACTGCGGACCACGAGACGTGGATGAAAGCAGGCGTCTACGGCGACTACAACGGAATGAACCACCTGCCATGGCTCTCCCTGCGCGTGCTGCGCAGTTCGGACGGCAACTGACCCCAACGACGGAACGCCGCCCGACCGTAGCCCTATCCTTCGCGTCATGCGGCTGCTGTATTCGATGGCTCACCCAAGCGATCGCCTGAACTCCGAGCGAGCAGGACACGTCGTCCGACCGCGGCAGCTGCTTGCAGCGCTGAGCGCCGACGGCCACGACGTGCGCATCGAGGAAGCCGCTGCGGCTCCGGCAGCCGCCGCAGCCGCGCGCTCCTACCGCTCGATCCGGTCCACGCTTCCACCAGCCGTAGCCCTCACCGCACGAGACCTCACCCGCACGCTCCAAAACGAACGCTTCGCCCGACGGCTCATCCACAGCCTCACCGACGCACCCGCCGACGTAATCCTCGAAACCCAGGTCGCGTTCTCGACAGCCGGGGCCCGGGCGGCACGGCGGGCAGCTCTGCCCCTCGTCCTGGATGACGTGTCGCCTGCGTCAGAGGACGAGGACGTCTACGACGTCCGGCTGCGGCACCTCGCTCGCTCCCGGCGTCGCACCTCGCTCGAGGAGGCGTCCCTCGTCGTGGTGACAAGCAGCAGCATCAGGGACACCGTCGTTGAGGAAGGTGTCCCGCCGCACCGGGTCGCGGTGATCCCCAACGGGGTCGCAGAGAGCGAGGCGCCGGCAGTCGGCGGCCAGCGGCTCCGTGCCATCCTCAACTTTCCTCAGGACGCGCTCGTCCTTGCCTACGTCGGCTCCTTCCAGCCCTTCCACCGCGTCGACCTGTTCCTGCAGTCGCTCGCGGCCCCGGAGGTGCCTGCGCGAGTGCATGCGCTCCTCATCGGCGACGGCATCGCCCGAGCAGAGGCCGAGCGCCTGGTGGTCGCGCTGGGCTTGGAGCACCGTGTGAGCTTCACCGGCCAGGTCCCGTCCGATGCGGTGGGCGAGCACCTCCTAGCGGCCGATGTCGGGGTCATGCCCGCCACCGCTGACTACACGAACCCGATGAAACTTTACGACTACCTGCACGCTGGCCTGCCCATTGTGGCGCCGCGGCAACGCGCCGTGACGGAAATCGTCCCGGAGGCTGCCGGTCGTCTGTTCGAACCGGGGTCCGCCGCGGCCCTTGCCGCCGCCATCGTCGTCCTGGCAACCGAGGAGGAGGCGCGTTTAACGATGGCGGGAGCCGCGGCGGCGGCCGGGCGCGGTCACTCGTGGCGCGCGCGCGCACGGCTCCTCGTCGAGGAGATCAACTCACGGAGCTGAGCAAGGAGACGCGTACGGGGCCTCTAGCAGGGGCGGTGAGCCACCGCTTGAGCTGGGCGACGTTTGTCGGCCGGTCGAAGCCGTCGCGAACGCGCGGCGGGCCAGCCGCGCCGAACTGCTCCCTAAGACGTGGGTCGACCGCCAGCTTCTCGAGGGCTTCCGCAAGAGCCTGGCTGTCCCCGGGAGGAACGAGCAAACCCGTCACTCCTTCCTGGATCAACTCCGGGATACCCGACAGCCGGCTCACGACGACGGGCCGCCCAACAGCCAGCGCCTCCATCAGCGCTACCGGAATGCCTTCCATGACACCCGAGGGGAGGATGATGCTCGGCAGGACGAAGACGTCGCAGGCCTCGAGCAATCGACGGACCTCCGGCGCCGGAAGTCGCCCTTCGAAGGCCAGTACCTCTCCCAGCTCGAGCCGGCCGGCCTGCCTGCGTAGTGACACCCCCTCCGGCCCGTCGCCAACGAGGCGGCACCGTACCACCACCCCCCTGTCGCGCAGCGCCGCGATGGCATCGAGAAGGTGCCGGTGACCTTTGTAGTCGGTAAGACTGGCGACGCACAAGAGCTCAAGCACTGGGCCGCTCCCAAGCCTTGGCACTGCAGCGAAGTCGCACGGGTCAATGCCGCAGTGCAGCACGCGGACCTTTGACGCGGCCGTGGGGAACCTGGCACGCAGCAGCTGGTCGTTGAAGTCAGAGATCGTCACGACGAGGTCCGCGGCCCGGAGCTTCTCTTCCAGCATCCCGTTCTCGCCATATACGTCATGGGCGTGCGCCGTGAACCCATATGGGACGTCGAGCAGATGGGCCATCACGTAGACCGCGAGGGCGGGATGCGTGGCCCAGTGGGCATGCAATCGTCGGGGGGGGCGGTTCGACAGCTCGGCCGCCCATGCAAAGGCGGCGGCGGTGGTGAGCAGGCTCCTGACCAGCTCGGCGACCGAACTGCGGTTGAGCACCAGCGTACGCAGCCACAGCACGACCACGACGGTCGGCCGCCTGAGCAGCCACCGGATCTGGGCCCGGGCCAGGACACCCAAAGAGCGCGGCGCGTAAGTCGCCCGCTCGACGAGGAGCGCTGCCGCGGGCTGGACGACTCCCTCGGACGACCCGACGAGCGCCCAGACGTCGATGGTCACGCCCTGGCGCTGCAACTCGACGACCTCATCGATCACGAACGTCTCCGTGACCTTGGGAAAGCGCGACACCACGTAGGCTACGTCGAGTAACTCCTTTCTCACACCGCTGGATTGTCCTCGCCCAGCCCCATCCCGTCCCGTAATGCCAGAGCTCCGATCCATATCGGCATTATGGCCACTACGGCGCGACTCGGGCATCCTGGACCTCAGGCGAAGCGGAGACTCGGGACGACAGGACCCGCGACGAGAGGTGGCTCTTGATGCTCCAGCAACTCGACCACGCCGCCGTCAGCAGCCGCACGCGTCACGTGCTCGCGGTCCCGTCCGCCCGTCGCCTCCGACATCTACTAGCGGGCCTCGCCGTGGGCATAACCGTCGTGGGTGGAGTCTCAGTCGGCCTCGAGCAAGCCAGCGGTTACGCCCCCTCGCCGGCCTATGAGGGAACGATCTTCCCGCTGGCGAGCGGCTTCCGGTCTGCGATCCCGCCGGGTGCCCGCTCCGACCTGGCCAGTGGTCCGATGGTCTCTCGAGTGGACGCGAGCGGCGAGAACCACATTGTTAACGTCGGCTTATTCGGGCAAGCGGTGTACGAGGCGAGTCCGCAGACACCCCGGGTACGAGTCGGTGTGTCGAACGCCCCCGCGTGGGGGGACAACGACCTGCTTCACACCACCGTACCCATCCCAGTGGACGCGAGGCCCAGCACGGGGAGCGACAGCAAGTTGGTGATTGTGGATCGGCTGGCCCGCAAGGTTTATGATCTTTGGTATGCCCGACGTGACTCGACGGGCTGGACGGCAGGCTGGGGCGGCGTCTACGCCATCGACGGGGACGGGCTGAGCCATAACGTCACGTACGGCGCTGGCCCGGATCGGGTGCCATACCCCCATCCGCTGACCCGAGCGACCGGGTCGGGAATCTCGAGCCTGCTGGGCCTTGCCACGGTCGATGAGCTCGCTCGTGGCCGCATCGACCACGCACTCGTGTTCTCGAGCCGCTTCGCATGCGGACCCGCCGACACCGGTCCTTTCCGGTTCCCGGCAACGACGACCGACGGCTACGACCTCAGTTCCGCATGCATCCCTGAGGGGACGAGGGTGCAACTCGACCCCTCGATCGACCTCGCATCGCTCCCGGGGATTGCTCCCTTCGAGGTCACAGTCGGCCGGGCGCTTCAACGATACGGCGCGTACCTCGTCGACAACGGTGGAGCGGCCGTCGCGATCGTCGCTGAGAACCCGCGAAGCGCGGGTGACCGCGCTCTGCTGCTCGCACAAGGCATCTCGGACGGCTACAACGGGGCGAACCATCTCCCATGGGGGCGGCTACGCATCCTGGCCAGCGACGGCGGATGAGTGCGTAGGACGTTGCGGATTCCGCCGATCAGAGGAACCCACGCGCCGCGTACGCCCGGAGCCTCCGGCGGTGTCGCCGAGCCAGTGAGCGCCAGGCAACGCCAAAAAAAAGGACGAGCCATATTAATAACGCAGGCAGTTCAAGAGGGCTGCCTGCCGTGCTCAGCCGAAGCGGAGCCGTCGGAGGAGTGCCGGTGTCGAGGCGGAAGACGCTGCCCTGTTGCTCGAACGCCCCTGCCGCCGTCGATGGGAGTCGGCGCCCCAGAGCGGTCGTCGCGGCGCGGTCGTCCCCCTCGAGCACGAGAGTGATGACAGCAGACCGCGGCTTGGTCACAGCCGTGAGCGAGTAGTCATGCCAGGTCATCGGGTCCAGGCCCGCGAGTTTGAGGCTCTGCGTCACGACGGTCGGCGTCGTCGAGATGGCAGCGGCAGTCGGTACCAGTTGCCCGCGCGTCAGCAGGTCGAAGGCATAGGCGTCATCGGTGCTGTACGGCGCCGGCTTGGCGCTGACCACGACGGTGTCGGTGACTCTCCACCGGGCCGGCGCCAGCTCCGAGGCGGCCTTCACGGCGAGACCGCCGAGGAGCCCCAAGAGCACCACCGCTGCAACCGGGACGAGCTCCCGCGCAGGTTGACGCACTTGGAGCGCGGAAGCAAAGGCCCGGCGACGGCGGATGTCGAGGACGGCGGCGACCGCGGCGAGGACGAGCAGCGTCCGAAACTGGCGCACGTGGAGCACTGCGCTCGCCGCTACCCAACCAGCCGTCCCGGCGAGGCAGGCAGCCGCCAGGAGCCGTTCGCTGCCGCCGCCTAGGGGGGAGCTGCCCTTGGTAGCCGCCACCCACGCGCGGCCCGCACAAAAGATTATGGTGCTGACGAATGCCAGCAGTCCGGCAAGCCCGACGTAACCGCCCTCGGCGGCGTACTCGAGATAGGCATTGTGCGGAGCGATGACCCCTGACACATCGTCCGTCGTCGCGAAGCCGAGCGTCCGGGTGAGCCGCGACTCCTCGAGCTGGTAGTTGCCGGCGCCCACGCCAAGCAGCGGGTGCTGCCGCACCATCTCCGCACCTGCCTGCTGGCTCTCGAGCCGCAGCACCAGGGATGCGTCTCCACCCCCCGACGACGACTGCGATACCTGCAGCAGAGTCTGCAGACGCGGGCCCGTCGCCGGCAGAAGAAGCAGCACTCCCAGGACGACCGGGGTCAGCGCGAGCCAGCGGGCGTAGCGCCAGCCGGCCAGGACGAGGAATGTGACCGCTGCGACGCCGAAGGCGAGATATGCGCCGCGCGACTGGCTGAGGAAGATCCCGAGCGCGATGCTCGCCGTCCCGATCCACCAGAAGACACGAGCACGGCGTCGGTTCCGCGACAGGGCAAGCGCTGCACCGAAGGCGACAAAAATGACGAGCACTCGTCCCCAGAAGTTGGGGTCGCCCACCGGTCCGCTGTGACGGTAGGTACTTGAGCCGATGTCCGGCGGGCCCAGCACGGCGAACCCGAGCAGGTTCGAGGAGTTTCCGAGCACGAACTCCTGCACGGCGGTCAACAGCGAGAGCACGGCCAGGCTGCTGACGCAGATCCGCAAGAGCCCGATCAGCCGACGCGTCGTGAGCAGCAGCGCCATCGTCAACACGAGGCTGAGCAGGTCCTTCGCCATGCTGGCGATGTCCTTGATCGAGGTGGAGGGGTCGATCGAGGTGGCGACGGACAACGCCCGGGACGCGAACAGCAGGAGGGCTCCCAGCAGGACCGGGGACCACGCCATGACGATCCGGCGTCGAAGTAGGGCGATGGATAACGAGAGGACCGCGATCAGCTGGCTGAGGACGAGAGGGCTGGGCACCCCCAGGGCCTCGACCGGGGCACTGACCTGAGAAACTTCCAGGCCAGCGAAGATGAGTAACGACACGAAGGGATCGCTCACCGCGAGAGGCAGGATGCCGACGGCACCAGCGGCGGCCACAGCGACCGTGATCCCGCCATGAGTGACTAGGACAGCGACGAAGACGAGGGCTGCCCCCGCCGACCCAACGAGAAGCGGGCCTGCGAGCCGGCCGCCGAGCAGGGGTCGGTACGCGGCCTCGGGCCAGGCGAGTGCGGTCATCCGTTCGGGCTGCGGGCCGGATCCTCAGCCGGGCGGGAGCCGGCCGTGCGACGTGAGGCGCTGCGGCGGCGGAGGCCGAGGAACGACTGCTGCACGGCGAGCCCCAGCGTGATGGCCACCAAAGCGACGATCGCCCCTAGCTTGGTCTTGCTGGTGCCCCCACTTTGGGCGTGCCCCGCCGCGGTGTTCGCCACGGTCGCGGCGTATGGGAGCTTGAGCGACTGAACGAGGGCGACCGCGTGCATCAGGCCTGCGTCAGCGGCCTGCTCGGCCTGCATAGCGGTGGGGGCCGTCACGTCGATCTGGACGATCGACGTCTGGTCGACGACGCTTACCACCAGCGGTGATACGCGGGGGGGCGGGGTCGGCTGGTCCGCCTTCACAAGTTGAGCGATCGTGGAGACGATCTGGCCACGGCTGAGCGTCTCGTAGTAACCGGCCTGGGCCGGGTTGTCCAGCGGACGCGGGAAGAGGGCGAACGAGGCACTGGCCGAGTACGTGGGCCGCTGGCCGACGACGTAGAGCGCACCGACAACGGCCACGAGCAGGAACACGACGATGCCGGCGAGCACGCCTGGGGGGCGCGTCGCCTTCCGGACAGGCCCTACGCCTCTGTGGACGGGAGAAGCAAGCCGCTGGCCTCCGCCCGCGGCGCCGGGACCGTGGACCGGCGTTGAGGTCGCCGCGCCGGTCACACGTCGGGGCAGCCGCTCGGTGGTTCCGCCCCCGGCAGTGAGGGTGCGAGCACCCGCGGCAGCCAGGGTGTGGGCGCCAGCGGCTGAGGCAGGTAGGCCCTCGTCCGGAGCCGGGACCTGCGGCGCGACGTTGGTCGCGCTTGCATCACTTCTTGGCATCAGGTCCACTCCCCACGGTCGGTACGTCTCCACTGTGCCTGCTGGCGTTGCCGCAGGTGCCGTGCTCCGCCTCGGATAGCGGCGATGTTGGTCATCCCGAACTGGTACTGAATCGCCAGGGCTCGGGTGTCGGTGCGCGCGCCGACGGCCGCCGACGCCCAGCCGACGATTTGGAAGACGGTCAGCAGCCGTGCCCAGGGCGCTGAGAGGCGGCGCAGGGGTAGGACCAGGAGGACCAGGAGGAGCGGAGGCACCACCATCGACCGAAGCACGCGGTGCGAGACGAAGGCCACGCTCGTCCAGCCATGTCCAGGGAAGGCGAGCTGCCACTGCATCCCCGACACCTGCCAGATGCCGGCGGCAATGCGGGTGCGTCGCTCGAAGTCATCTGCCTTCGAGGGCGACAGCGACTCAACCGCGACCGCGGCGGCGACGTGGACGACACGATGGCCGCGACGCAACGCGTCGAGCGGCACCCAGTAGTCGTCCGCGTAGACCCCGTCGGGGATGGGCGTCCACTGGCTGCGGCGGACCGCATAGATCCCCCCGTCGACGCCGACCACGCAGCCGAGCGCGCTCTCGGCTGACTTCAGCTGCCCCTCGAGCCGCCAGTAGGTCGACTCCCCCGCACCGTGCATCCCTTGCCCGATGGGGCGCTTGGCGCCCCCGGCGACGGCCGTCTGGGGGTCAGCGAAGGCGCCGCTGATGGCTCGCAGGCTTCCTTGAACCAGAGAGCCGTTGGCGTCGGTGAAGACGACCACGTCACCGCTGGCCGCGGCAACTCCCCGGTTTAGGGCGGCAGCCTTGCCCAGCCAGGCCGGCTGACGCAGCACGGTCACCCTCGGAACCGTCTCCGCCAGGGCGGCCGTCTTGTCCGAGGAGAAGTCGTCAACGACGATGATGTCGAGCAGGTCGGGCGGATAGTCCTGCTCGAAAATGTCGTTCAGCTTTGCCTGAATGAAGTCTTCCTCGTTACGCGCTGGCACGACCACCGTCATGCGAGGCAACTCGGGGGGGAAGGGCGTCGTACCGACGTGCCGTGCAGCTGCCGCCCTCACGACCTGCCGATATCCCACGTGAGTCCAGGCGACTAAGGCCAGCCCCGCAATCGTGGCAGCCGGGACCCAATACCCCGAGTCGTGCCGATGTCCGGTCGGAGGAGTCATCACGGCTCCCACTCGGACGGAGACGTTCGCCTGATGTCGCGCCGGGCGTTTGATGGTCAACGAGCCCACGGCGCCTGTCCAGACTCCCATAGCTGGATTAGCAGGTCGCGGTCACGCATGGTGTCCATGCACTGCCAAAAGGCCGTGTGCTGGTAGGCCATCAACTGGCCCTCGCGCGTCAGCCGCTCCAGGGGCTCCTTCTGGAAGAAGGTCATGTCGTCGTCGATGTAGTCGAGCACCTCGCGCTCTAGGACGAAGAACCCTCCGTTGATCCAGCCCTCACCGGTCTGCGGCTTCTCGGTGAAGGACGCCACTTGGTGGCCGATGACCTCGAGCGCGCCGAATCGGGCAGGCGGACGTACGGCCGTCACGGTCGCGAGCTTGCCGTGCGACTCGTGGAACCTCAGCAAGTCGTTGATGTCGATGTCGGCCACGCCGTCGCCGAAGGTCATGAAGAAGCGTCCGTCAAGCAGGTGCGCCAGACGGAGCAGGCGCCCACCGGTCTCAGTGGAAAGCCCCGTCTCGACGAGGTCAACGCACCAGTCGTCGACGTCCGAGGCCTGGCGGCGGGTTAGCCCGCTGCCGGTGTTGACTCGGAGATCGCCCGAGAGGGTCGCGTAGTCACTGAAGTACCGCTTGATGACCTCGCCCCGGTACCCGAGGGCGACCACGAAGTCCCGGAAGCCGTAGTGCGCGTAGGTGCGCATGATGTGCCACAGGATCGGCTGGTGGCCAATCTCGACCATCGGCTTGGGCCGGACCTGGGTCTCCTCCGACAGCCGAGTCCCGAGGCCGCCGGCCAGCAGAACGGTCTTCACGCCGTCTGCCCAAAGAAGGAGCGAACGGCGTCGACGATCCGCTGTAGCGTGGTCGCGTCCATGTACGAGTGTAGGGGCAGCGTTACGACCTGCTCGCTCACTTTGCTGGTGACGGCGAGGTCGCTGCGCCGACATCCCGAGTAGTGGGTGAAGGTGTGCGCGCCCAGGAAGTGAATCCCGGCGGCGATGCGGTGCTCGGCCAGGTGCGCCATGAACGCGTCGCGCGTCGGCCCGTCGGCCACTCGGACCACGTAGATGAACGGTGAGACGCCCGACCAGTCGGTCTGCAGCAGCTCGAGCCCCTCGACGTCGCGCAGGGCGGCATCGTAGGTCCGGCAATACTGCTGCCGGTTGGCGATGAACTCGTCCACCATCGAGAGCTGGGACAGGCCGATTGCGGCCGGAACCGTCCCCAGGTGGCAGCGATAGCCCTGCCGCACGACGTCGTACTGCCAGGTGCGGGCGTTGCGGTAACGGGCGTCGGTATCGCTGTCGACGCCGATGAGGCGTAGCTCGTGCAGCACCTGCACGTCCTCTGCCCGGCCGGTCACCACCGCCCCTCCCTCAAGGCTGGTCACGATCTTGACGGGGCCGAAGCTGAAGCAGGTGAGGTCCCCGTCCGCCCCAACCCGGCGGCCGCCGCTTTCGGTCCCGAAGGCATGAGCCGCGTCCTCGATGACGCGCAGGTCACGCTCGGCGGCGAAGCGGCGGATCTCCAGTAGGTCACGCGGCGGCAGCCCGGCGTAGTGCACCGCCATAATCGCCTTCGTGCGCTCGGTCACCATTGACCGGACCGAATCGACGCTGACGCCGAGGGTGTCCGACTCGACGTCGCAGAAGACGACGTCGGCCCCGGTCATCCCCACCGCCTGGTGCCCGGCGACGTAGGTGAACGACGGGCAAACGATCTCGTCGCCCGGGCCGAGCCCGGCGACGATCGCCGCCAGGTGCAGCGCCTCCGTGCAGGAGTTGGTCGACACGACGTGGCGGTCGGGTGCCCCGAGGTAGCTTTCGATGCCCTGCTCGAACTCCCTCGTCGTCCGGCCCATGCCGAGCCAGCCGGCGGCGAGGGCGTCCGTCGCGGCCTGCAGCACCTCGGGCCCGAGGTAGGGCCGAAACACGGGCACCGGGTCCTGCGGCCCGAGGAAGGCATCCCGGTGGGTCATCGCCGCCGCCGGTGGCGTCGCAACGGCGGACGCTGCGGGCGTCGTCACGTCGTCACTCCATGCCGATCGGGGAAAACGTCTTCGGACCCTTCCGCTCGCCACCGGCGTCGTAGATCGCGGCGACATCGTTCGGCACCGGGCCAAGTCCGTCGAGGCGGTAGAAGTCGTAAATGGTGCTGCCGGTCGAGGCCGAGTCAACGATCGCAGCGCCGCGGCGCTTTCGCAGGTCGTCGATGTGTGCGGTCCGGAAGTCGACGCTGACCCGCACGCGGCCCGAGGTGTTGGGGACCGTGGCGTGCAGCTGCGCGGCCGAGAAGCACAGCAGCGAGCCGGGCGCGCCGACGATGCGGACCTCCTCGCCGAGGTCCAGCTGAATGGTTACGCGCGGGTGGTTGCGGGGGTCGGTGCCGATGTGCTGGGCCGCTGTCGCGCGCCCGGTCGCGTTCCAGGCAAAAGCGTCGAAGCCGCCGGACGAGTTCGCGGCGGGCCTCTCCCACCACTGCGGGTAGAAGGCGAGGGAGCACTCGGGGAGGATTTCCGAGACGGGCATCCACCAGTTATTCTGCCCGGGCGGACAGGAGTACCAGACGTCGCGGTGCGCCGTGTAGGCGTAGCCGACACCGGTCGTGAGGTAGTTCGAGTGCGTGACGATACGCAACTTCGGCACGTCAAAGTAGGTCTCCGCGGGCTCGCAGCCGTAACTGACGAGCATGTCGCGCAGCAACTCCTTGGCCTCGGGCGCGTGTGTGAAGCGCGGCTTAAGCTCGGCGACTACGGCGACGAAGTCCTCGACTGCTAGCTGCTCCTGTGCGGAGTCGACGTCGAGCGGGTCGAAGGCCTCCGCGACCATCCGGGCGGTGAACGCGGCGAACGCGGTCGAGGTGTCGGTAGCCGGGAGCGCGAGCAGGGCACCTTCGTACAGGCGCGACCGTCGCTCGTCGTCAGACGCCGGGATACGGTTCATCACCAACACGGTTCCCCCCAGTACTACGGCAGCGGAGTGCGCTCTTTTCATGACAACGGGTCAACACTGGACATCGTGACGACAGTTGGCATCTTACCGGCCGCCGGTTGGGCCGTTCGGCTGGATGGGCTGGTCACGGGCTCGAAGGAGATGCTCCCGGTCGCCGGGCGGCCGGTCGTCGAGCACGTCGCGGCAGCCATGCTGCGGGCGGGGGCCGGCCGGATTTGCATCGTCACCCGGCCGTCCAAGAGCGACCTCATCGAGCACGCCCGCTCGCTTGGTTGGCACGTCGTGCTGGCCGAGCCGCCGACCGCGGCTCACTCAATCCACCTGGGGATACGAACGCTCGCGGCCCACGACCGGGCTCTCGTCGGCTTCCCTGACACCGTCTTCGACGTCGGCGACCCCTTCACCCCCATGCTGCAGGAGCTCGATGCGGGGACCGACCTCGTCGTGGGGCTGTTCCCGAGCCGCGTCCCCTCACAGGGTGACGTCGTGCAAGTGCAGTGGGACGCCGCCCCTGGAGGCGTCGGGGCGGTCCGCTCGGTTGAGCCCAAACCAGCGGATCCCACAGGGAATTTGGTCTGGAGCCTGCTAGCCGCACGCGCTGGCGCCCTGTCCGAGTTGAAGTCGGTCACCGAGACCGGCTTGCTGCTTGACAGGCTAGCCCGCCGTGGGCGGGTACGCGCCGTTTTGATGCCCGGCGGTCTACTCGACATCGGCACCCCCGAGGGGCTCGCCGACCGCGGGGCCTGGTCCGCCGCTGGACCGGGGCCCGGGGCCATCTGATCGGGCACCGGGTCGGCACGCTCGTCGGGGTCGGGGTCGGGGTGGACCGGGTCGACGTCCTGGCCAGCGATCAGCGCCAACAGCCCGAGGGCGTCCGCAGCCGGCCCAGGCTCCGGGTCACCCACCGCCTCAAGCACGGCCAGGGCATCGCGGACCAACGCGTCGATGAGCTGCTCACGGGCCGCCTTGTCATCCCAGGCGATCGCAGGCTCGCCCGGGTCGTCATAGTCGTGCGCCGACGTCACCCGCGCCACGACCGCGGCAGCTCCGGGGGCCTCGCGGCGGACTCGGCGCACCGCCGCGATCAGCTGCGTGACGGTGTCCTGGGTAGCGACCGCGTCGTCGAGCACCGTCGAGTCCAACGCCCGCCGGGTCTTGCCCTTGATCGCCCCGCTCTGTGCGATCACCTGCTGCACCGCATGGAAAATCCGCTTCGGGTCGTCGCTGGCAGCCAAGCGCCTGCGCCAGTAGGTCAACGTCGTGTCGTGAAAGGCCGGGCCGTGACCGGCCAGCCGACCGCGGCCTTCCACCGCAGATCGAAGGTCAACGCGTCGGTCGTCTCCGCGTCCGAACGCCGGACAGGGTCTGCAGCACGATCACCGCGGCCATCACGTCTGCAGGCACCAACGGACGGCCCCGGCCCGAGGGGAAAAGTCGGCGAACATCTGATCCGGGAACAGCATCTTGCGGTACTCAGCCAAGAACGCGTGCACGCTGCCGGGCTTCAACAAATGCCCCGCTACCGACTCCGCGTCCAACAGCTCCCGCTCATCGTCAGATCGACCCTGCATCGCCACATCGTCCCGGCCC
>JAABUZ0100006285.1_pt1 | contig 14936 bp, 19 predicted proteins | sample 5562091 | NCBI WGS metagenome assembly JAABUZ01 (sample SAMN12813069, study PRJNA571459) | rock metagenome | isolation source: Antarctica rocks | place: Antarctica: Victoria Land, Linnaeus Terrace sud | collected 2015-12-21 | reverse complement strand
CGCCAAGCGAGCAGGGATCGAAGGCACGATCTCTCAAGGGGTACGCGCCTTCGGCTTACGACGCTCCCGCTACATTGGCCAAGCGAAGACCCACCTCCAACACGTTCTCACCGCGACCGCCATTAACTTCGTGCGTGTTGACCGCTGGCTTTGTGATGTTCCGCTCGCGCAAACACGCCGGTCACCGTTCGCCGTGCTCATGAAGCCTCAATTGCAGATCACATGAATTCGCCAGCGGTATCGACTTTGGGGGTAGCCGAGTGACTGGGTGCACCCTATCCGTTGTTCGGAGCGCCGTTCGGAGCGAAGGAACGGCCAGAGCAGGCGGCCGCGGTCTCCTAGGCCTCGTACCGATCGAGGACGCGCTCGGCGCGGTCGAGCTGGCGGGGCACGTCGTCAGTGTGGTGGTGGATCTGCCAGGACGTCCACCGCAGCGCGTGGTGGGCGACGTACGCCCGAAGCACGCGTGCCTCGATGCCGGTGGCCTCGACGACGTCCCAGACCGGCTGATCGTGCCCGTCGAGGTCGTACGCGAATGTGACGAGATCGAAGCGGGGATCGCCGGCGCACGCGCCCTCCCAGTCGATGATCCCGGTGAGCATGCCGTCCTCCCCAGCGAGGATATTGTCAGTGTGCAAGTCCAGGTGCACGAGCCCGTCGGTCGGGAACCATGCCGCGTCGACATCGGCGCCGACGGCCAGCACACGGTCGAGCACCGCCGCACTGCGACGCCCCCCGGTGCGGAGTGGCTCGTGCATCGCCCACCCGTCCAGGCCGACGGTGAGCGTGTGCACGACGGACGCACCCCAGGGAAGCAGGTCCGGCGCCGGCAGCGGACAGGCGACACCGGCCATGGCGGCGACACACTCGACCACCTGCTCCACCATCGCCGGTGACGGGTTGCGCACTGACGCACCCGGCAGGACCTGCTGCGCCGACAGCGTCCAGCCGTCGACGGCGAGGACGTGCGGGTACTCTGGTACTGGGACGCCGCGTGATCGGAGCGCGTCGAGGCCGGGGAGCAGGACCGCATAGCGCTCAGCGACGGTCTCGTCTGGGAACCACTTCAGCACCACCGGCGCGCCGTCCGGCGCCGTCGCGAACCACGCACCCTCGTCGGACACGCCGGCCTCGGCGCGAACGCCAAGCTCGAAGCCAAGCTCGCGCAGCCGTGCGCGGTTCACGTCGCCGGTGGCTGCTCGAACACCACCGTCACCATCTCAAACCCGAGCGACCGCATCTGAGATCCTCATCAGGCTCGGCCGAATCCCCAGCGCGGCGGCCACGTCGTCCGGATGCATCCCGTCCCCGACCGCGTCTACCGCCCGGAAACGCATCTGCGCGAGCGTCGCGTGATCCAGCTTCCGGCCATCGTTCTCGCGCATACGTCATTCTTTCGGAAAGGCAAGATCAAGTCCACTTACTTACGAGCGTGTTGGTATAGCTAACCGCTGGCAGTGCCAGGGATCCCCTCCTCATTCGGCCACGGAAATGGAAGCTATATGGATACCGAGCTCTGAGGCGGTTTGCTAGTTTACGACCAGCAGGATCAGGATCATGACCTGTCGCAAACTTGGGGTCGGCGAGACACAAGCGTTTACGCGTCACAGGCGCGTGCGCTCCTCGGAGCGTTTGTCCCTCACCAGGGTGCCACTGTGCAAGATGCCACTCATCGCCCCCTTTCGCCAAGCGGGGGTGGGTTCGTAGAGATCAGCCTTCGTGTCTACCGCCGAGATTAAGACGCTTGCGGTATGGAGGCGGAGACGACCCGTAATCACGCCATCTGCTCGGACAAAGAAGCTCGGCCAACTGCTTAGGCGAGCCGAGCTGTTGGAGCAGCTAATCCACACGTGATTTGAGGCCGCCGCTGCCTTCATGCTTGCCGGCATGATGATGGCGGGGAGGGTTGAGCCGCCGCTCAAGCGGATATGCTTTGTACCGAGATACTCCTCATGCTCTCGTACCCGTTCGCCAGTAGCGTGAGCTGCATGAAATGAGTGGAACATTACCTCGGCCCCCTCCTGTTTATATTTTCTGTACAGTTCGGGAAACCGGTAGTCGTAGCAAATTAGCGTGCCACACTGAATGCCTCTGATGGAGAACAGAGAGAAATGGTTCCCAGGACTGTAGTGGGCGAGGTCTCCTGTCTGTCCATCCGGATCTCCGGAACAGAACCGCTTGTCGTAGCGGTCGACGAGGCGACCACGATCATCGATGATGTACAAGCTATTGTGTGGCTTGTGGGGAGGCGTTAGGCGGTGCGTGGAACCGAGGATCACCCAGATTTTCAACCGGCCCGCCAGGTCCAGTACGCGTTCCATGCTCTCCCGCAGGAGATCCCAGTCCAACCCCTCGGTTGACTCAATATCCGACCCGGCGTAGCCAGAGAGACAGGCCCCTGGGAACTGGGCTACATCTGCCCCTTTCTCCTCGGCAATCTGCATCTGACGCAGGACGTACCGAAGATTCCGGTACACATCAGCTTCGACAGGGAACTGGCACGTGGCAATAGTCAGCTTCATTGATGTCGCAATTGTACCGTGGTGGTTGTCAATCGGGCTGATGGAGGTACGGGCGCGCTTCTACCAGTCACGGTTCCTGTGGTCGTCGACGCAGATGCGATAGTCCCACACGCCATCCAGTAAGTCATCGGACCGCAAGAATTGCTTCGCCGAGAACATCTTGGAATGACGACGCCGTGTGCTCGTCATGCCGGGCCAGGGGCGCGGCCGCCATCAGCTACGCCAGGGCCACACCCCGCGCGCCAAGCCAGCCGGCCAATTCGTGCAGGGCTCCCTCGATCGCCGCCAGTGCTCCCTCCGGCGCCTCCGGCTCCAGGTGGATTGAATGCACGCGGAGGATCCCCTGTTTACGGTCGAATTCCGGGTCGACGCGTCCGATCAACCGGTCACCGTGGAGCGCCGACAGGACGAAATAGCCGTATTGCCGCCGTTCCTTGGGCACGTACATTTCCAGCCGGTAGTGGAAGCCGAAGAGGGCCTCCGTCCGGTCACGATCATGAATCAGCCGGTCGAACGGCGAGAGCAGAGTCGTGCGAGCCGACAGAGGCGTGTCAATGGTGGTGAGGGCGTCTTGGTCGACGACCCAGTCACCCTCCACACCCTCGATGGAGACAGGGAGGGCGAGACCGCCGCGCACGATATCCGGACAGGTGAGTCTCTGGCGCGTGTAACTCACAATGTGGGGCTGCTCGACAAAAGCGCGCAGCGCGATACCAAGTGCTTTCAGCCGCTGGCGGACGAACCAGCGATCGGCCTCGTCATCCGAGAGGGACTTGGTCTCGGGAAACCAACGCTCCGCCAGATCCCAGAGCCGCTGCGCCCCCTGCCGCCCAACGATGGCGATCTCTCCCCGACCCGCAAGAAACGCCAGCATCTGTGAGACGTTGTGATTGCCCGTCCAGCCCGTTGAAGCCCACGGTTCGATCGCGCGGTCCTCGACATTGCGCGACAGCAATGGTCCTCGCTCGCGAATCTCCGTCAGCATGTACTGGCGGAACGGCTCGTTCACCCGCAGCCAGCGCCCCACGCCTTCGGGTGACTCCGCATGCTCGCGCCATAAACGCTCCATATGGGATCGAATGGCGGGCAGGGCATCCGCCGGGTAGATGAACGCCCGCCACTCGAAGAGGCCGCGGTCCTGCCAGAGCAGGCGCTCGAGCTCGGCTGGGTCGTAGCTCCCCAATCGGCTCCAGAGCACGAGCAGATGGCTCCGCGCCACGCGAGTGGTGGGATCAAGCTGGAGGTAGCCCAGATGGCGAACCGAGTGGAGGACATCCGTCGCCGAGCCATCGAGCAATTGGGCACGCACGGCGATGCGACGGGCTTGCTCGGCGCTCAGTGGAATTGGATCATGTGAAAGGGTTGGGTTGGGGCGCATGGGGATATTGTACCGAGTACCAATCGCCCCTCAAGCAGAAGCCGAGCGGGACAGCGGAAGAGCGGCGGCCCGCCTCCTGTGCGAGAGCGACTAGGATAAAACCACAAGGACAATGATGTAATGCGTCATCGGAGACATTGATGCCCAGGGCCTGATCGATCCGTGGTCTTAGGTCATTCGTTCTTATTTCTGAGCAGGAGCGTCAAGATGGCTGAAGTCGTGCTCTTCCACCACGCGCTGGGGCTGACGCCTGGTATCACCGCCTTCGCCGATGAGCTGCGCGGCGCTGGGCACACCGTGCATACACCTGACCTTTTCGAGGGCCGCACCTTTGACTCCATTAAGGAGGGGGTAGGCCACGCCCAGGAGGTCGGCTTCGATGAGATCATCGAGCGCGGTGTCCGGGCGACGGAGGGGCTGCCGGCGGAGATGGTGTACGCCGGGTTCTCTCTCGGCGAAGTCGTGGCCCAGAAGCTTGCTCAGACCCGTCCAGGTGCGCGCGGCGCGCTGCTCTTCTACTCCTGCGTTCCCATCTCGGAGTTCAGCTCATCGTGGCCGAAGGGGGTGCCGGTCCAGATCCATGGGATGGATGCCGACCCGTACTTCGTCGGTGAGGGCGACATCGACGCCGCCCGCGCGCTCATCGGCGAGGCTAAGGACGCCAAGCTGTTCCTCTACCACGGTGACCAGCATTACTTCGCCGACAGCACCTTGCCATCGTACGACCCGAGCGCCGCTGCCCTCCTTCTGGATCGGGTACTGGGCTTCCTCAGTTCCCGCTAGAGGAGAGGGCCAATGGCGGCGAGGAAAGAACTGGATTTCCCGGGGGGAGCGTCTGGACGACGCCGACTTCTCTGGAGCGCGGTTGCATTCTCCGAATCTTGAGGGCACCAGGATCACGGATGGATGGCTGCGCAACGCCGATATCTCCGGATATATCGACGGGCTCCGGGTGAACAGCGTCGAGGTAGCACCGCTGGTGGAGGCTGAGCTGGATCGCCGCTTCCCCGACCGCATGAAGCTGCGTGCCGCCGACCCGCAAGGACTGTCTGATGCCTGGGCCATGATCGAAGAGGTGTGGGCGGCGACCGGCGCACGCGCTCGGACGCTGGCGGAACCGCTGCTCTCTGAGCAGATCGACGACGACTGGAGCTTTGTCGAGACACTACGGCATCTCATCTTTGCCACCGACGGCTGGCTCTTCCGGATGGTTCGTCACGTCCCGCGTCCGTACCATCCGTGGGGACTCGCCGGATCGTTCCTGATCGATCCCTCCAGGCTGGGACTCGACTACAGGGCGACCCCTTCTCTGAACGAGGTGCTTGCGGTGCGGCGCGAGCGCATGGACGCGGTGAAGGAGACGATGGCCGCGCTGACAGGTGAGGAGCTCAAGCGGGTCTGCGTCCCGCCGGAAACTCCGGGGCATCCGACAGAGCCCCGCTCGGTGCTGGAGTGTCTGCACGTGATCCTCGACGAGGAGTGGGAACACAGCCATTACGCCAGCCGTGACCTTGCCGTTCTTGAGGCACGGCAATGATGAGGCTCACTCGAGTCGTCGGCATGCATGCAACCGAGCACTGCACGATACCCCCGCGCGGGAATACTGATCGGCAGGAGGAGGACCCGACGGCTGCTCTGATTAAAACGCGTCTCTGTGGACCCATCTACCGACATCGCTGCTAGTACATCGACTTCCGCTACCTGGTCCGGATCGTCACCGGGTCTACTCGCTCCTGATCCTCGGTCTCGAATAACGGCTCTCCCTTCACCTCCAGCGCCTATGCATGGCTGCTGGAAACCCAGGAGATCGAGGACTGCTCGATCGAGAAGGGCAAGTCCTGGCAGAACCTGATCGAAGCGCAGTTCAACGTCGAACTGCGGCTGGCCGATGTCCACTTCGAGCGAGCCCAGGATCTGGAGGAGAACATGGCGATGGCGGAGCCAAGGTCAGCTGAAGCAACACGACCCGCTCACCTGGGAAAACGCCACGTCGTTTGGCTATAGGTGTCACCCTTCCGAAATCCGAGGCCATGCACGGGTCGCACGCAGAAGACGAGCGCGCGGCCATTGGAACCTCGGTGGGTGAACCCGCCATCGCGGACGACGAAATGCCAGGTCTCGGTGCCGTACTTTGCCTCGAACGCCTCAGCGATCGGTTGCAGCGTGGCCCCGCTCGTCACTTGCTCGGCCATTTCCTCGAGCACAACGTCGAAGCCACCGTCGACGAGGTCGCTGCATCCAGTGGTCAGAATGCACGCCTGGTTTGTGGCAATATTCCTCGCCTTTTGCTCGTCTGGTCCGGTCGAAAACCAGATTCCGTCGCCATGCCAGACGGCAATGAGCGGCCTGCCGTCCGAGCGGACCGTGGAGAGCCAGAACGTCTGAGCGGCGACGACGTGGTCGAACCTCACTGACCAGGGCACAGGTGTGGCGTCGGGATGGCTGAAGCCGTGGATCTCCGCGGTGACATCGGCAGGCGACATGCTCATCATTGGGGGCTCCTTTTGTGTCGCAACGCGATCACGTCCGCGTACGTAATCGCCACGAGCAGTTCCGACTCCGCTCCACGCTGTGGCCGGGCGGGTCCAGGAATGCGGTAGGCAGTAGACAACTGCATAGGATGCCAGGATTCATCCAACTCGCACAGGCGGCTGCAAACTTCAGCTCCTCGGCTCCCTCTCTCACGGTTGCGCAAGCCGGCGCCCGAAGCAGCGCTCGCTCAGCGCCCCCACGCGGTGATTCCCGAAGTCGACCTGAGTCTCAACGGCGGACATGACAGCCGCATCCTGGACGACTACGCCCTGGTCACCGGTTTGGTTGATTCTTCGGTGCGCTACCGTGCACAGGGACGCACCGTGCAGGCACAGCTGCAGCCACAGACGGCACGGAACCGCATGGCAGATTTGTGGCGTCGATTGAAGACAACCTGCCTGCACCCGTGGACGCCGCACCCGCACTACTCCGCCGTAAAAAGCGGGATTCGGGCAGTCATTCCTGGGATTGCTGGTTTCATCAACAATGCTCGATTCATCACCAATGCCGAGGCAGACAAACGCGGCAGAACTCTCGCCTCCGCTGTCTCGAGGCCCGGCACCCTGTACGGCCACCCCGCTGGCTGGGCACAGGGAGTCTACGACGCCCACTGGAGCATTGAACGGGTCCAGACAGCGGTAAAGGCTCGAACAGCCGGGTATGCCGCACACAGTCAGGATTCCCTGAGGCGGGCTCGAACTTAACTGGCCTCCCTGAAGCGCGACGTTGCCGCCCTCTGTTCCGGTGCGTGAGCCGGCGAAATGTCATCTGCGGCTCAACACGACAGCATGGACAGTCGGTCAGGACACGGCCACTCCTACAGCCTGTAGCTCCCCGTGCGACACAAGCCACATCACGCTTTCGTATACCGCCTGCAGTGAGCTGTACCTCGGCTGATACTCCAGCAGGTGCTGCGCTTTGGCGATGCTGCAGTTGGGACTGTGCGCGATGTGATCCCAGGTGGCGGCTGCATCCTCTTCGGAAACTGTGACTCGCCACCCCTCCCACGGTAAAACTCGCAGCCGGGCATCCCGGCCGAACCATTGGGCCGCGGCTTCTGCGTAGCCGCGCAGCGTGAGAGCAGCCGGAGAGACCACATGAAAGCTCTCGCCCAGGGCAACGCTCCGGTGCGTCATCGCCTGCTCAAACGACTGCGCCACGTCGTCCGCATGAACGTGGTGCACGGTCTCCATGCCCAGATTGGGCAACGTCACCTCCTCGCCCCGTGCGAGACGAGTGAAGACCTCGAGATTGAAGTTACCGGTCGGGTTCACCGGCACCCACCCGGGACCCACGATGTGGCCGGGATGGAGCAGCGTCACGGGAAAGCCGTGACGCCGGGCCTGGTCCAGCAGGTACGTCTCAATCGCCAGCTTCTTGCACCCGTATTCCCCAAACGGGTGACGCGGCTGGTCCTCGCATGTCGGCACCTGCGTGCTGGGCCCGTGGATCCAGATCGTCCCGCAGTGCAAGAGATGCTGCACCTCCCCGCGCAGCGCCTCGACAAGCTGCCGCGCACTCCCCGGCTCGAAACAGATGAGATCGACCACCACGTCCGGGTGGAGATCCCCGACATGCCGGCCAAAGACGCCCGCCTGTTCCTCCACCGCACGATCGAGCTGCACCTGCTGAACCTGCTGCCACGCCGCATGGGACTGATACGGGTCTCGCTTCCCACGGCTGATCGCGACGACGTCGTGACCGGCCTCCACAAGTCGGGGCACCAGATAGGTGCCAATATGGCCACTCCCGCCGATAACTACAACGCGCATCTCTCCACGTCTCTCCGCCCTCTGGTTGCCGGGTCTCGCTCCCAGTTAGCCACCCATCCTACCCGACCGGCAAAGGCATCCCGGGACCGACCCGTCCACGCGCTCAGACCGTCGGCCCATCTTTCTATGTTCGCCAGGGAAGCGTCCGGCATGTCCTCGCGATCCAGGTGCGGAAACAACGAGAAGTCAACCAGTCCCAGCACTCTATCGCTGACGATGAGTGGATCACTTTCGTCGAAGGTCTCTCCTCCAAAGTCGGGAGTCGCCACCATGCTCCCACCGCTTACGCCGACATAGACCGTCTCAGGCCGCAGCGACGGCACGAGGTCTGCCAGTCCGGATTGCTGCATCCAGTAGCACAGATACAAGGGACTGCCGGCCCAAACCAGCAAAGCGTCCGTCTCGTGGACGGTAGCGGTCCAAAGCTCGTCTTTGATGCTGGGCAGCGCGGTCAGCTCCAGCGCGCCCAACGACTTCCAACCCAACCCGCACATGGGGCTGGGGGCTGATCCGCTGATGAACTGGTAGACGTGTGAAGGTCCGCCGGGGAAGGGCTGTACCCCGGTGGGAATGCCGAGGGCGCTGGACTCGGCAATCGGTTTGCCCAGGAGGTCGACCAGCGCGTTGTCGATGCTCGTGTTGCTGATGCCAGCATACGTGAGAAGAAACCTCATGCTGCCTCTCCTAGTCACTGTAATCGGTGAAACGCAGGTCGAGTTGCTAGAAGGCCTCCGATACAGGCATGATCGCCGCCTCTCCCCTCCGCCACCTCCTGCCAGATCAGACCTGAAGTGCGCCGGCCTAGCACGAAGGCGTTGAACCGCCGAACATCACCTTCCCAAAAACGTTACCTCTCATCATGTGAGCGGGCCCACGTAGCGGCCAGCTACGAAAGGCAGAGAGCCGTACGGCCGCCTAGATCGCCCCCTCGGAGGCGATGTGCTCGGCGAGTTCGATGATCAGTCCTTCAGGTCCGCGGACATAGCAGAGCCGATAAATGTCCTCAAAATCACGGACCTCGCCGACCGTGTCAAAGCCCGTATCTCTCAGTCGGTCGACAACCGTGGTGAGGTCATTGACAGCGATAGCGATGTGCCGGAAGCCCAGCCGGTTCGCCGGCAAGGGGTGCGGGCCTTCGTTGTCAGCTGGCGCACGGTACTTGACGAGTTCTAGCTTGCCGCTGCGGTCCGGCGTCCGCACCATCACCAGCTCCGCTCGGACGCCGTCGAGCCCGGTGATCTTGTCCACCACCTCGCCCTCGACCAGCCCGCCGCCCTCGCGCTCGAATCCCAGGGCGAAGAAGAATGCGGCGACGGCGTCGAGGTCATCGACGACAATACCCACATGATCGAAACGCAGCATGCCCATACCTCCCAGTGGTTCTATATTGCCTGCTCCACGGTCCACTTTCGCACGCTGATAACCATGAACTCGTCGTGTCTTCGGGGTCCGTCTCGCTCGCGAGCCCGGAGCGACGACGTGGCCGGACGGCGAGGCCACGTCGCCCTGCACCCCTGAGCCGGGAATGATAGCGGTGACGAGGGTCATAAAGAGAAAGGCCAAACTGTGTGTCGCGCTCCATACTGCTGCCCCCGCGACCCCTTGCAGGCGCCCTGAACAGAATCATGTGCGGGCCACCGGAGTTGCCGATGTCGTCGCGTCAGTGGACCTCGCGCGCGAGTACGGGCTTGTCTTCTCCATCCGTGGCGGCGGCCACAATGTAACCGGCAGTGCAGTATGCGACGGCGGGTTGATGCTTGACCTGTCTGGGATGAAGGGCATCCGGGTCGACCCTGAGCGCCAGACAGCTCGCGCCGAGCCAGGTTGTGTGTGGGCCGAACTCGATCACGAGACCCAGGCGTTCGGCCCGGCGGCCACCGGCGGCCGGGCCTCGGATACCGGCACCGCTGGGCTCACGCTGGGCGGTGGCGTGGGACAGCTCATGCGCTACTGCGGCGCCACGGTCGACAACCTCCTCTCCATCGATCTGGTAACCGCCGCGGGTTGTCTCCTTTCCGTGAGCGCCGACCGGCATCCCGACCTTTACTAGGCGGTACGCGGCTCGGTGCTCCGCTCCCTGAGAAAATTTTCCGATGCTTTGGCGGCAGTGAGTAGCGCGTCTGCTGCTCGACACACACATCTTCCTGTGGTGGCTGAAAGATGATCTCCTGCTACCACATCGTGCCGGGGTGCTGATCGCGGATCGACGCCATCAGGTCTACGTAAGCCCGATGAGCGTGTGGGAGATCGGCATCAGGTCCCAACTCAGCAAGCTTAAAGCGGATGTCGATGAGGTGCGAACGGCTGTGTTGCACAGCGGGTTCGAGCCCTTGCCGGTCACCCTGGAACACGCTGCCGCAGTAGCGCGACTTCCACAGCACCATCGCGATCCATTCGATCGAGCTCTCCTAGCACAAGCGCTGCTCGAGCCGTTGAACCTGCTGACGCACGACGAGAGTCTTTGTCTACGGCGAGCGCGTGCTCCTCGTCTGACACGACCTGAGCGATCAGATCGCTCGCTGCGAGACGAACGAGTCGACGCGATAGACCACTTGGTGATGGAGGTGGAAGCAGGCTGGCAATGAGTGTCGAAGGTACTCGGGACATGCCGGAAAAGCAATTAAATGAGATGCGGAGAGATCATGCCAACGGCAATCTTCCGAGATGACGTACAGAGATTGATGGCCGGGGGCGCGCAACTTATTGATGTTCTGCCGCCGGAGGAATACGGCGACCAGCACTTGTCGGGAACCATCAGTATCCCATTAAAGACGTTGGACGAAGGCACGACCGCGAACCTGCGGAAAGATCGACCCGTCATCGTCTACTGCTACGACTATCAGTTACGACTATCAGTGAGACATGAGTCCGCGAGCCGGGTGGCGGCTCGAGAGTCTTGGCTTTGCCGAGGTTTACGACTATGTACCGGGTGAAGCCGACTGGTTTGCCTACGGCTTGCCCCTGGAGGGCGCAGGAGTGGCACTCCCACGTGCCGACGCAATTGCGAAGCGGGACATCCCTCGTTGCGCCTGGACGGAGCGAATCGGTGAGGTGCGTGATCGGTTACAGGCAGCTCGTTGGAGTGTATGTGCCGTTCCCAATGAAGAGATGATCGTCCTGGGCCTGCTTCGTGCACGAGATCTCAACGCCGACCCACATGCCACCATTGAGGTGGTGATGCGCGCTGGTCCCGCTACTTACCGGCGTGACGCACTTGTTGCCGACGTACTGGAGCGACTGCGGCAAGGCGGGATCGGTGGTGTTCTCGTCACGCGATCGGATGGTACACTTGACGGCTGCCTGTCCCGCGAGGACGCAGAACGCACAATGAATGAATCGAGCAAGGCGCATGGTGACAGTAGGGGAACAACTCTTGAGACCAATGAGCACTGATCTTCGCTACGGCGCGGCAGTTCAATTCGGCAGTCCGTTGCGGCGCGCCCGAACGAGGGCATCCCATTCGACCTTGAGAGATACGTTACGCGTGTAATGCTTCGGCCCCTACAGATTCGACACAGTGTCGCACCTCTTCTGATCATCATCGTGTTTATCGCCGGCTATGTACTGCTCCGTCCGACTACACCGACAGTCGTCGCCATGGCACCGAATTTTCGACTGAGTAGTACCGACGGTCGAACCATGTCACTGGCCGAGTACCGGGGACACCCAGTCCTCCTCAACTTCTTTGCGACTTGGTGCACGACCTGTAAAACAGAACTTCCGGTGATCGCACGCGCTCGTCTACAGCATCCGGGTTTGATCGCTCTGCTGATCGACGAACGCGAAACCGCAGCGCAGGTGCGCAATTTTCTTCGCGGACTTCACGTCGCTCTGCCGGCGCTACTCGATGTGGACGGCTCAGTGGCTAACAGCTACGCGATAGCAGCCCAACCCATTACGGTGTGGGTCGCTCCTTCTGGACGCGTGCGCGCTAAATCCGTCGGCCCTGTTGACGGCTGGATCATTAACGAGCGGTATAGCGACCTTACAACCAAAAAGTAACCCGAGGTGTTTATGTCTTTCCACCGTCAACTTTCCATGCTGCTGCTTTTGACGGCGACCGCTGTTGTGCCCGCCCTGGTTGCCCGTGCGGCCCCGACGCCGTCTGGCAGTGTCGTCCTGGCATTCGTGCGTGAAGACAACATTTGGGTTGCTCGAGCTGATGGAGCCGCCGCGCGCGCGATTACGCATGATGGCACAGGGACACGGGTGGTGAACGGTAGACAGGTGACGTACGAGTATCTCAGCTGGCCGCAGGTGGGGCGACGTCTACTGGTCGCGCGCTTCGAATCGAACAATCCGGTCGGCGGAATCTATCACCAGGGCTGGAGCCTCCAGACATGGACACCAGGCACCACAAGGCTTGTCACCGTGGCACAGAACATCAATTCTCAGGACTTCATCCCGCAATGGTCACAGGATGGACGGACTATCTCGTATATTGCTCAGAGTTTGTACAACGACAAAACGCTTACCTTCCAGAACACGGTCAGGACGGCGGACTTATCGGGACATGCTAAAACTCTTGTGCGGTTCGGGGCGAGAGAGGGATGCTTGGATAGCAGCACGGACCCGTCTGAGTTGACGTTCTGGAATCTGGTCGGGCCGGGTGGGATTCGGCAGACATTCCTCTGGTCGAGTGCTAATCAATTTCTGGTGTATTCAACCGAATGCATTCACACTGGTTTGAAATACCGTAGTCTAGTGACCGGTCAGGAGCGCGCCGTCGGCCGGTTCATGACCGAAGCAGCCCTCACGCCAGACGAAGCACACATCATTGGTGTTAATGCTGGTCGGCTGGTCCTGTCAAAAGTCGACGGGACGTCACGACGAGTCTTCGCTGCGACAGTTGGCGCGCGGCTCCCGGTGTGGTCGCCCGATGGGAGGTTCGTGTACTATCTGGCGCGAGAGACCCTGCGAACCCTGCGCTATCACGCGAAAGATGGCAACCTCTTCGAGATCCAGGTGAATCGTGCCTCGATCGATCGACTCGACGTGGAGTCTGGACGGGTCAGAACCATTCTCACGTTGCCGGTGCACGCCTTCGCGAACCTGAACGTGTCAAGGGACGGTCACTGGCTCTACTTCACACAGGTTGCCAACAGCGACGTGTTGTATCAGCACCTCGTCCACAGTCCAAACGTGACTAATGCCCTTCTGACCCGGTACGGTCCCCGAACCAGCGTGATCCGGGTCCCCAGCGACGGTGGGTCTTTGCAAATCGTGGCGAAAGACAGTGGACAGGTAGCGGTGCCCGGCAACAGACCATAGCAGCCAACAGCCAGGTCAGGGTAGTTGGCCTGACATCGGAAAACTGCGGGTGCCCGTGGGCCGTGTCGATGGAGATAAGCGCTTACGAAGGCCGTGCCTGCCGGTGGAGGATCTGTCGGGCTACATCTACCAGGTCTGCTCCCACAACATCGGGCGCCGCGAACAACGGATTTAGAGCCATGCCGGGACGGGCTACGAACGCCGCCGAACAACCGGCACGCACGGCGCCGGCGACGTCCCAGTCGTGCGCCGCCACGAGTCTAATGTCCTTGACATCCACGCCCAACTTCTCCGCCGCCATCCGGTACGGCTCGGGTGCGGGTTTTAGCCGGCGAACCGTGTCGGCGGAAAGCACCAGCTCAAAGTAGTCGCGGAGCCCACCGTTTGTGATTTGCTGCTCGGCTACCTCGGAGGTGGAGTTCGTGAGCGCGGCCAGGCGCAGACCTCCCGACCGCAAGCGCTCAAGTCCTTCACGCACATCGGCGTGCGGTGGCAGTTCGCGCATCGCGCCCAGGATTGTCTTTCGGTCACCGTCAGCGAGTTCCACACCTTCTCGCGCAGCAACCATGGTTAGTGCGGCATCACCGATGGTGCTGAAATCTGAATACACATGTAAAACGGTGGAGACAAGCGCCGATTGCAGTAGTTGACTGAACCAGATTCCGCGTACGGCCGCATCACCAAAGACTCGTTTAAAGTGGGAATCGAGCGCTCCCAGGTCCAGGAGCGTCTCGTTGACATCGAAGACACAGACGTGAGGTGCTGGCATGAAAGTTCCTTTCTCAAGCTAAGGGGCGATTTCTTAATTGCTGATGGCGATCGCTGGATCGGTAAATATCATCCACGGTACAACCCGATAGTCGGCCCTGCTCCGTTTACCCGTCGCATTTTCGGCGGTTAGGCTTCTCCTCGTCCCGAATTAGCCGTATTCTCCTCGATTCCACCCGTCCGCTTTCCATCATGAGTTTTCTCACCACACCGCGCGTGCTGGACTCTGTAAGGCTGGCTACCAAGAGAGGTCAGGTCAGCGTGTCATGCTGAAAGGATAGAGCGTGGCAAGTTACGGATTCCTGTCTCCGCAAGGGGCCATTCCACCGCCATAAGAGGTGAACAGTGCACAATGTTCTCGACGTTGAGCTGCTGGATCTTGGGGGGAACAGTGTCTCGCTGCGGCCCAACGTCGGCAAACCAGTGTTGCTCGTGTTCTTGCGCTGGCTCGGGTGAATACCGTGCCGAGAGCACGTCACGCAGTTGCGTGATCAAAAGCGCCTCCTGGATGAACTCGACGTTTCGGTCTTCGTGATGAGTTTCGAGCCTCCGGCAACGTTGCAGCAGTTCCACTGGTTCAGAGATCTACCGTTTACCACGCTGAGCGATCCTTCACGTCTACTCTACGCGGCATTTGGGCTCCGATCACGTCCATTGCGACGGCTCTTCGATCGAGACACCGTCTCGTCGTAC
>JAABUZ0100006284.1_pt1 | contig 14937 bp, 15 predicted proteins | sample 5562091 | NCBI WGS metagenome assembly JAABUZ01 (sample SAMN12813069, study PRJNA571459) | rock metagenome | isolation source: Antarctica rocks | place: Antarctica: Victoria Land, Linnaeus Terrace sud | collected 2015-12-21 | reverse complement strand
CAAGCTTCACAACCACTGGATCGCCGCCACCGCCTGACACAGGCGGACCCGTCGGTTCGCGGTCACGCGCGCCGCAACCATCGAGCCATCCCGGCTTTCCCGCCGCTTCGGATTTTCCGACAACCTCTAGACGTAGCGAATGTCCTCAAAGACCTCGCCGGCAGCCGCCAACGTGCTCGCGGACTGTGCCAGCGAGCCGGAATGCGGCCTTTTCGGCCACACGGCGGCTTGCGATCCTCAGATCGCGCATGATCCCCGGCAATCCCGCCACGTCCACGAGGCTCCTGACTGTGGTGGGTGGTCAGGTAGTGGGGTGCTGTCTCCCACGGCCAGAGTCGACAACAGGGGTGGCGATCGACCGCTCAGCCGCGGCGGCGGATCAGGCGCGCCGAGTTGGCGATCACGGGAATCGAGGAGAGCTCGTGCAGCAACGCTCCGGTGACGGGGTGCAGGATGCCGGCGATGCTCAGCCCCACGGCGATCACCAGAACGCCGAGTGAGAACACGAGGTTCTGGCGGATGGCGTGCAGCGCGGCGCGAGAGAGGGTGAGCAGGTGCGGTAGGCGGTCGAGCTGGTCGGAGAGCAGGCTGACCTGCGCGGTCTGGATCGCCAGGTCCGTGCCGGCGGCGCCCATGGCCACGCCGACATCGGCGACGGCCAGCGCCGGGGCGTCGTTGATGCCGTCGCCTACGAATGCGACGCTGCGGCCCTGGGACTGCAGCTGCTGGACGATCTGCGCCTTGCGCGCCGGGAGGACCCCCGCGTGGACCTCGGTCAGGCCGACCTGCGCGGCGATGCGCTGGGCGGTCGCATCGTTATCACCGGTGACCAGGACGGTGCGCACGCCGAGCTCGTTGAGTCGGGCGACGGTGGACTGGGCGTCGGCGCGCAGGGCGTCCTGAAGGACCAGCAGTCCGGCGGGCCGCTCGTCGAGGGCGACCGCGACCACGGTCGCGCCCGGCGCGGCGAGGTGCTCGGCCCGGGCGCGCAGCGTCGCGTCGAGCGCGACCCCCTGGTCAGCCAGGAGGTCCGGGCGCCCGACGAGCAGGGTGCCCGCGGTCGTGAGGGCCCGCACGCCGAGGCCAGGCAGTACCGAGAACTCCAGAGGGTCTTCAACGTGGAGCCGACGAGCGTAGGCGGCCTGCACGACGGCTTGGGCGAGCGGGTGCTCGGAGAACTTCTCGGCGCTGGCGGCGAGGCGCAGCAGGTCGCCGTCGGCCAACCCATCGAGCACGATGGTGTGCAGCAGTCGCGGCTCTCCGAAGGTCAGCGTGCCGGTCTTGTCAAAGCAGACGGTGTCGATCTTCTCCAGCGCCTCGATGGTGGCGCCCTGCTTGACCAAGCTGCCACGCAGGGCGGCGTTGCCAATCGAGGCGACCAGCGCGGTCGGCGTGGCCAGCACCATCACGCAGGGGCAGAAGACGATGAGCACGGTGATTGCCCGCGTGATATCGCCGAAGCCGAGCCACAGGATGAGCGCCAGGGCCAGCGCGGCCGGGGTATAGAGCTTGGCGTAACGGTCGAGGATCCGCTCGATCGGAGCCTTGCGCTCCTGGGCTTCTGAAACCATCCGGCGGATCTGGCCCAGGGTGGTCTCCTCGCCCACCCTGACAGCACGAACCTCCAGCGCCCCGTCGCTGCTCAGCGTACCGGCAAAGACCTCGTCGCCGGCGGCCTTGGCCACGGGGACGCTCTCCCCGGTGATCGCCGCCTGGTTGACGCGCACGTCGCCGGTCATCACGACGCCGTCGATGGCGATGCGCTCCCCCGGGCGGATGAGAACGATTTCGCCCACGCACACCTCGTCGAGGGCGACCGTCACGTCTCCGCCAAGTCGACGCACCGTGACCGTGGACGGGAGCAGGGCTTCCAGGGCGTCCAGGGCGTGATTGGCGCGGGCGGCGACGAGCTCCTCCAGCAAACCGCCGACGAGCAGCAGTACCGCCACGATGGCCGCCGCCGAGAACTGGCCGGTGGCCATGGCCGCCGCGGTGGCCACCGACACGGGTATGTCGGCGGTGAAGTCATGCTCACGGATGCCCTGGAGGGCCGAGAACCAGATAAATGCCGAGCCGACCAGCGCCGAGGCGACGTACAGAGGCGCGCCCTTGCCGCTGTCGCTGAACACCCCAGACGGGGTGACGAGGATCGCCGCGATGAGCAGCAGCCCGGCGAGCAGCGTGAACAGCGTGCCCGGCTCGAGCAGGAGCTCGCGATAGCGTGCGGAGGCGTCGCGCACACCGCGTGCGCACGTCGCGCAGACATGGCCGGCCCGGCCGACGACCGAGCTATCCGGGGAAGAACGCATGAGCAGCCGTTCAGACTAACATGCGAGCGGTTATGGCTCACGGCGTCCAAGGCGAGACTTCGCGCCCCGCGCGCATCGACGCGGACACCGCCGACGCGGTGGCGGTGACGATGCAGGCTCTGGCCACCCCGAGCCGCGTGCGCATCCTCGGCCGGCTGCGTGAGGGCCATTGCTCAGTCGCAGAGCTCGCCGCGGCCGTCGACATGGAGGCCTCGGCGGTCTCGCACCAGCTTCGCCTGCTGCGCCACCTCGGGCTCGTTACCGGCCGGCGCACCGGCCGCCAGGTCATCTACGCGCTGCACGATGACCACGTCGGTGCCCTGCTCGACGAGGCGGTCTTTTACACCGAGCACCGCCGCCTCGGAGCCGCCCGGCCGCGAGGAGGACTGCGGGCGCCCTGAGGCGCCTGACGGGGTCAACCGGTCAGCGGAGCCGAAGCGGTTGTCACCTTCGACGATCGACTCGCGCGTGCCGCCCAGACCCGGGGAGTGAAGACACCCAAGCGGCCCGACCCGAGCCCCGACGCCAGCCCTTAGGCTGAGCCCGACAGCCGGCGCAAACCGACCCGGAGGGCCGATTCATGTGGCACGCCATCTTCGTGATCCAGGTTCCCGTCCTGGAGAAGATCATCCGCACCGTCCTGATCTACGCGATCATCCTCGCGCTGTTTCGCCTAGCGGGTAAGCGCGGACTGGCCAACCTCAACACGCTTGACTTCGTCGTCCTCTTCCTGCTCTCAAACGTCGTGCAGAATGCGGTGATCGGCAACGATACGAGCCTCACCGGGGGCGCGATCGGGGCGGTCACGCTGGTGGCGCTCAATGCGGGCATCAACCGCCTCGTCACTCACTCCGCGCGCATGGCGCGGTGGTTTGAGGGCAGGCCGACGACGGTCATCACCGACGGTGCACTGGTGCCCGGCGAGGTACGCCGACTCGGTCTGCGCGCCACCGAGCTGGCGCAGGCGGTAAGGATCCAGAACGGCGACGCGATCAGTGACGTGGCCTCGGGAGTCCTTGAGCCCGGCGGGCACCTGAGCCTGACCCTCAAGGCATCGGAGCAGGGGGCCACCAAGGGCGACATCCAGGAGGTCCTGGGCCGGTTGGCCCAGCTGGAGACGCGAATCGCCACCGACAGCCGGTCAGGCTCGCAGGCGCACCGACAGAGCTGACCCAGGCTAAGTCGGGGGGCGACCATCGGATTGCGATGATGCGACGATGTTCGAAGGGCTTCGAGTCCCGGACGCTCCACACTGCCGGGGGTGGCCAGATCTTCGCCCGCGTCGGCGGGAGCGGTCCCCCGTCCCGACGAGGCTGACCGAGGCCGACGACGGATCGGCTGCCCGCTGCTCACGCTGTGGGGTGCCCAGGGGCGCCTGGGAGAGTGGTATGACGTGCCGGCGATATGGCGCGACTGGGCCGATGACGCGAGCGGTGGGCCGATCGACGCGACGCACTTCCTGGCCGAGGAGCGCCCGCGTGAGGTGGCCCGGGAGCTGCGAGGCGTTCTTTTGCGGGGAACCCGAGCTGACCGGGGTCAAATGACCCCTTCCCCTCCCATTGACTTTGATCAGGGAGAAGGCTTCTGCCCTCCTGCCTCGCTAGTTTCGCGGGCGTGCAGGCGCCGACGACTAAGGGCCTCCTGATCTCCGGAAGCCTGCGCCGCGGGTCGACCGACATCGCGGTGCTTGAGACCGCCCAGGCGCTACGCGGGGGCGCTGCCCGGCGTGTTGAAGAATCTCCTGGAGTGGACGCTTCGGCGATGCCGACACCCACCGTCAGCCCGTGGCCTGGATCAATGCCTCCGTCGCCGCGGCACCGACGGGCGGGGCGGGCGCCCACGACTGCGCACCGTAGCCCAGGCGAGCGGTCCTAACGGGCCCGCAGGCCGTCGAGCACGAGCTCGAGATGCCGGCGCCAGTCAAACGCGGCGTTGGTCATCGTCGCCGAGACGCCGCACATGAGCATCGGGATCTCCTCCACCGCGAAGTCGGCGCGCAGGCTGCCGGCACGATGGCCACGGTCGACGAGCTCGGCGGACAGGGCGAGCAGGGCGTCGTACTCGCTGGAGGCATAGGCCCAGACCTCGTCGCTGGCTCCACTGATGGCGTGGCGCGTAGCGGCGTCGCGGGCCATGTGCTCAGCGTTGCGGCGCAGCAGATCGGCGAGCACCGTGAAGGGCTCCCCATCGGAGGCCACCGCTTCTCGCGCGTGCTGGACAAACGATGCGAAGCGCTCGCGCACGAGCTCGCCCATCAGGGCCTCCTTGGTGGCAAAGTGGCGATAGACCGTTCCCACCCCCACCGCCGCGCGGTCGGCGATGTCGTCCACCTGCACCGGGCGGTTGGCGTCCGCGTAGAGCTCCCGGGCGGCCTCGAGGATCAACTGCCGGTTGCGCCGCGCATCGGCGCGCATGGGCCGATCCGGGGGGCTGATGGCGCTCATCTCTGTTTAATCTCCGACAACTGCCTTGACAAACGGAACCTGACCTCCGTACAGTTTGCGCCGGTAACCGGAACCGGAGGTCATCTTCCAATGGCGAGTCTAGCAAGCCCCCGCGCCAAGAACATCGCCCTGCTGCTGCTGGCGATGACCCAGTTCATGATCGTCATCGACGCATCGATCGTGAACGTCGCCCTGCCCTCGATCGGCAGGGCGCTGCGCTTCTCGCAGAATGACCTCTCGTGGGTGGTCAACGCCTACACGCTGACCTTCGGCGGTTTCCTGCTCCTCGGCGGCCGTCTAGCCGACCTGGTGGGACGGCGGCGCATGTTCATGATTGGTCTGGGGGTGTTCTCGGTGGCGTCGCTGGCTGGAGGCTTTGCCCAGTCAGAGCCGTGGTTGATCGCCGCCCGCGCGCTGCAGGGCTTCGGGGCGGCACTCGTCTCACCGGCCGCCCTGTCGATCATCACCACCACCTTCGCCCAGGGCGCCGAGCGCAATCGCGCCCTCGGCGTGTGGGGGGCCGTCGCCGGCGCCGGAGGCGCCGCCGGCGTGCTGCTGGGAGGCGTGCTCACCCAGGGGCTGAGCTGGCGCTTCGTACTGTTCGTCAACGTTCCTCTGGCGATCTTCGCCGTGCTGAACGCCCCGCACCGGCTCCCCGAGAGCCGCGCGGACGAGAATGGGCGCTCCTTTGACATCCCCGGCGCGGTGACGGTCACCGCCGGGCTGGCGCTGCTGGTCTACACCTTCGTCGACGCCGTCCAGTCGGGGTGGAGCTCGGGTGCCACCCTCGAGCGCCTGGCCGGCGCCCTCGCGCTGCTGGTCGCCTTTGTCGTCATCGAGGCGCGCCAGCGTCAGCCGCTCATGCCCTTTTCGATCTTTCGCCTGCGCACGTTGCGCGGTGCCAACGTCGTCGGGCTGCTCATCGGGATGGCGTTGTTCTCGATGTTCTTCTTCGTGTCGCTCTATCTCCAGCAGGTGCTGCACTTTGATGCCCTGAAGGCCGGCCTGTCCTACCTGCCGCTGTCGCTCGCCATCATCCTGTCGGCGGGGGCCGCCTCCCAGCTGGTCACCCGGGTGGGCTTCAAGCCCGTGCTCATCACCGGGCTGCTGTTCGTCGCCGCCGGTCTGCTGTGGTTCTCCCGGGTCAAGGCCGGTGGCTCGTACGTGGCCGACGTGCTCGGTCCCTCGCTGCTGGCGGGCGTCGGCCTCGGACTGTCGTTCGTGCCGGTGACGATCGCGGCGGTCACCGACACCACCGGCCAGGAGGCGGGCCTCGCCTCCGGACTGATCAACACCAGTCAACAGGTCGGCGGCGCGCTGGGGCTGGCCATCCTCGCCTCGATTGCCAACAGCCGTACCCTGCACCTGCTCCACGGCGCCCAGCACAATCCGGCGGTCGCCCTGTCTGACGGATTTGGCCGGGCCTTCACGGTCGGCGCTGGCTTTGCCCTGCTGGCCGCCGTCCTCGCCGGAGTGCTGATCTCCTCCCGCGACAGCGCCGAGCACGCCCGGGCCGCCCGCCAGGGCGAGGCGTCGGCCCCGGCTGTCGCGGCCTAGCCCCTCCTGCTCAAGACTCCCCGCCGGTGTGCCGCTGGCCGGGAGGTTTCGCCCGAGCTCGTCGCGCAGCCGGCGTTGCCCGTGATCGGCGATGTGCCGGGCGCGGCCGGTGGGGACGCGGCGTCCCCGTCGAGCTCGCCGGCCCTGAGGCGCTACCGTCCACCGCAATGCCTCAAGGCCACATCGCCATCCTCGGCGCCGGGCCGATCGGCCTCGAGGCTGCCCTCGCCGCTGCCGATCGAGGACTCTCGTTCACCGTCTTTGAGGCCGCGCCGTCAGTCGGCGGCCACGTGCTTGCCTGGGGTCACGTGCGCACGTTCACCCCCTGGTCAATGAACGTCTCGCCGCGGATGCGCTCCATGCTGCCCGGTGCACCCGACGGCCCGGGACTGCCGTCCGGCGCCGAGCTGGCCCGCCAGCTCCTGGCGCCGGCCGCGGCGCTGGCGCCGGTGCGCGACCGAATCCGCTGCTGCACCCGGGTGCTGGCCGTGGGCCGCGAGGGCCTGCTCAAGCACGAGGAGATCGCCTCCGAGGAGCGCCGGCGGCGACGCTTTCGGCTGCTCGTGCAGCGCCCGGACGGTCAGGAGGCCATCGAGCACGCCGACGTGGTGATCGACGCCACCGGCACCTATGCCAACCCCAATCGGCTGGGCGACGGCGGTATCGACGCGATCGGAGAACGCGCGCTGGAAGCGCGCATCCACCGCCACCTTCCCGACGTGCTCGGCGACCCTGCCTCCTGGGCGGGCCAGACCATCCTGCTCACCGGCGCCGGACACTCGGCCCAGACGGCCGCTCGGGCGCTGGCCTGCTTTGCCCGCGACGCCCCGGGTACCCGCGTGGTATGGGCCGTGCGATCACCGACTCCGACGTGGGGGGCGGTGAGCGACGATCCCCTACCCGAGCGTGCTGCCCTCAACGCCGTCGCCCACGAGCTGGCGGCGGGAGCTTCGGAGGCGGTCGAGGTCCGCACCGGTCGGGTCACCGAGGCGCTCGCCGCCCGCGACGGGCGCATCGCGGTGACGCTGCGCAACGGCGATCTCGAAGATGTGCTCGTCGACCGCGTGCTCGCCCTCAACGGCAGCGTGGGGGATGCCTCCATCTACCGCCAGCTTCAGATCCATGAGTGCTACGCGAGCCTGGGGCCGATGAAGCTGGCGGGCGCCCTGCTGGCGGCCTCGGGGGCGGGCGGCGACTGCCTGACCCAGGAGTCAGCGGGCCCGCAGAGCCTGGTCAATCCCGAGCCGGGCTTCTTCATCCTCGGAGCCAAGTCCTACGGACGCAACAGTCAGTTCCTCCTGCGCATCGGCTGGCAGCAGGTCGACGACGTGTTCGAAGCGCTGATGTGAGCGGCCACAGCGTCTCGTGACCGATGGCGAGCGGTGGACGCGCGAGCAGCTGCGCCTCCTGCGCGACGCCCGCTTCTCCCCACGGGCGCTCACCCGCTTCCTGGCGGCCTCCCAGCGCCGCGCCAACGGGGTGCGCGCTTCGCGGCCGGCGCTGGCTCGTCAGGAGGCGGCGTGGATCGCCACCGGAGCAGCGGGCTGGACCCTGGCACCCTTCCGTGTGCATGCCCGGGTCGGCCTCGTCTGGTGGGCGGCGTGCGCGATCATGCTCGACTGGCACCTGGGGATGTGTGAGACCCTCGACGGTCAGGCCCGCGCGCTGGGCGCCGCCGATGCTCTGACCACGCTGCGGGCATGGATGGCGCCGTTGGCTGCGGCGGGTCCGTCGGTCGGTCTCTACCTGGTGGCGGGCGCCACCGACGTCCTCGACGGCGCGCTGGCCCGCCGCAGCATGCCCACGCGAATCGGCCGCGACTTCGACGGCCTCGCCGACTTCTGCTTTGCCACCGCCGCGCTGCGGGGCGCCCAGCGCGCGGACGCGATTGCTCGCGCCAGCGCCGGGGCGGAGCTGGCGCGCCAGGGAGCCGGCCTGGCCTACGCGCTGTGGATCTACCTGGGACACGCGCAGGCGCCCGACCGGGCGATCACCGAGGCCGCGCGCCTGGTTGCCCCCGCGCGCACCGCCGGACTGATCGCCGCGGGCCTGGGTCGCCGACGCGCCGCCGACGCGCTCATCCTCGGCTCCTGTGGGGTGAGCGTGGGGGCATTGGCGTGCGCGCTGGCGCGAGGGTGGTCATCGTCGAAGCGTAGGTAAGCTGGCCGGCTGTGGGCTTGCCCGAGGCACATCGTTTGCGGACCGCCCAGCCCTGATGTCGGAGGCGATCAAGGACGGCCCGGCGATCAGCGTGAGGGGACTGGTCAAGTCCTACGGAAGCGTACGGGCGCTGGCGGGAGTGGACCTAGAGGCGGCCCGGGGGACGGTGCTGGGCCTGCTCGGTCCCAACGGGGCGGGTAAGACCACCGTGGTGCGCGTGCTCACGACGCTGCTCAAGCCCGACGCCGGCAGCGCCCGCGTCGTGGGACTCGACGTCGTGGAAGACGCTGCCGTGCTGCGCCAGCAGATCGGACTCGCCGGTCAGTACGCGGCGGTCGACGAGAACCTCACCGGCCTGGAGAATCTGACCATGGTCGGACGGCTCTACGGCGAACGCCGTCGCGTGGCCGCCAGCAGGGGTGGGGAGCTGCTCGAGCGCTTTGACCTGGTCGAGGCGGCCAGGCGACCGGTGAAGACCTACTCCGGCGGCATGCGCCGGCGCCTGGATCTAGCGGCGGCGCTGGTGGCCAGGCCACCGGTGCTGTTCCTCGACGAGCCCACCACCGGCCTGGACCCGCGCAGCCGGCTGAGCCTGTGGGAGGTGATCGAGGGACTGGTCTCCGACGGAACCACCGTCCTGCTGACCACCCAGTATCTCGACGAGGCCGACCGACTGGCAGATGTGATCGCCGTCATCGACCATGGTCAAGTGATCGCCGAGGGGACCTCCGATGAGCTCAAGGATCGGGTGGGGGGTGAGCGCCTCGAGGTCAGCCTGGACGATGCGGGCCAGACGCAGGCCGCGGTGGCCGCGCTGGCGCCCATGTCCGACGAGCGCCCAACCGTGGAGGAGGGACTGGTCAGGCTCAGCGTGCGCGAACGTGGCGGCAGCATCGTCGAGGCGGTGCGCCGTCTCATGGAGGCCGACATCGGCGTGGATGACCTCGCCCTACGACGCCCCACCCTCGACGACGTGTTCCTGGCGCTCACCGGTCACGGTGCCCAGGAAGCCGACGACGAGCAGGAGGCGGCGTGAAGCGACTGATCCGAGACACCCTGGTGATCGCCGAGCGCAACCTGGTGCGCCTGCCGCGCGCGCCCGACCTGCTGCTGGCCTTCACGGTGCAGCCGATCATGTTCGTGCTTCTGTTTCGCTATGTCTTCGGAGGCGCGATCCGCACGCCGGGCTACAGCTACGTCGACTTCCTCATCCCGGGCATCATCGTGCAGAACATCGCCTTTGGTGGGTTTGTCACCGCGGTCGGGCTCAACGAGGACGTCCACAAGGGCCTGATCGACCGCTTCCGCTCCCTGCCCATGGCACGGCCGGCGGTGCTCGCCGGCCGGACGCTCTCCGACGTGGTGACCAACGGCCTGTCGGTCACCGTGCTCGTGATCACCGGGCTGATCATCGGCTTCTCCTTCCATACCGGCGTGCTGTCGGTGATTGCCGGCCTCGGTGTCCTGCTCCTCTTCGGCTACGCCTTCTCCTGGCTGTTCGCCCTCCTGGGGCTGCTCGTTTCCTCTCCCGAGGCGGCGAACTCAGTGGGCTTCATCGCCGTCTTTCCGCTGACCTTCATCTCCTCGGCGTTCGTGCCGGTGGGGACGCTGCCCGCGGTCCTGAAGACCTTCGCCCAGGTCAACCCGTTCACGATCACCGTCGACGCGATGCGCTCGCTGTGGCTCGGCGCTCCCGCCCACAACAACGTGTGGGGGGCGGTGGTGTGGTCGCTGGTGATCCTGGCGGTGTTCGCGCCCCTGGCCGTCGCCCGCTATCGGCGCACGGCGGGGGGCTGATCTCGGGCTCTGTGACAGGCTGGGAAGCCGATGCGGGGACGGGTGGCGTGAGCGACATCAAGGAGCAGGTCTATCGAGACCCGCGGCCCGCCGACGCGATGGCGCCCTACCACGAGTGGGCGCGCACCCACGAGCCAGGCTGGACCTACACGGCCGTACGAGTCCTTCTCACCCCGGTGGTGGTGGCGCTCTACCGGACCCGAGCCATCGGCAGGGCCAACGTGCCCGCCCGCGGCGGATTGATCCTCGCCCCGAATCACTTCTCCAACATGGACCACTTCTTCTGTGGGGTCTACCTGCGACGACAGGTCAGGTTCATGTCCAAGTCGCAGTTCTTCGGTGGCAATCCGCTGATCAGCTACGTGTTCCGAACCTGCGGGCACTTCCCGGTGCGCCGGGGCCACCGTGATGACGAGGCGTTCATCACCGCCCAACGGATCCTCGCGCGCGGCGGCTGCGTGGGCATCTACGCCGAGGGCGGACGCTCACGATCGGGCGGGCTCGGCGAGCCCCGCCCGGGGGTCGGCCGGGTGGCTCTGGAGTCCGGTGTCCCGGTGGTCCCGGTGGCGATCCACGGCTCACTCGCGGTACGCGACTGGCGTCGCGGGCGCTTTCCCCGGATCACCGTCAGCTACGGTGAGCCGCTGGTGCTCACTCCCAACCCCGAGCCCGATCGAGAGCAGCAGATGGCGGCGGCCCAGCAGATCTTCGCTCGAGTGCGCGCCCTGTACGCGGCCCGGCAGTGAGCAAAGCGCTCAGAACCGACACCCGGGCCGGTCAGTCCAGTGCGTCGATGCTGCGCGCGAGGGCGAAGTCCTTGTCGCTGAGCCCACCGGCCGAGTGATCGGTGAGGCGCAAGCGGACGCGCCTGGCGCCATGCACGAGGATGTCGGGATGGTGATTGGCGGTCTCGGCGGCCTCAGCGACCCGGTTGACAAAGGCGAGCGCCGCAGCAAAGTCGCCGAACTCGCGGTCACGCACGATCTCAGCGCCCTCCCGTCTCCAGGGGCTGGCCTGGAGGTTGCTCTCGATCTCCAGGTCTCCCATGCGCGCCATGGCCGCAACGTTAGCGACCTCGGCCACCACGGCCAACCGACCATGGGCTATCTCGGCGTGGGCTCAAACGTCGATGATCGCCGCGCGCACCTCCAGGCTGCCGTGTCGCTCCTGGACCGGGCCGGCGTGGAGGTCCTCGCCTCCTCCTCGACCTATGAAACGCAACCCGTGGGGGAGGTCCTCGACCAGGCGCCAGACTTTGTCAACGCCTGCCTGCGCGTCCGCAGCTCGCTCGGAGCGCAGGCACTGGTGAACGCGTGCAAGGCCATCGAGCGCGAGGTCCAAGCCCGGCGCGGGGGTTGCCCATCCGCGGCCCGAACCATCGACATCGACCTGCTGCTCCTGGGCGACCTGACCCACACCTCCACCCGCCTGCCTCTGCCCCACCCCGACGTGCTGACCCGCCGCTATGTGCTCATCCCCCTGCTTGAGCTCGACCCCGACCTCGCACTCCCGGACGGCACGCGTATCGCCGACGCCGAGCGAGCTCAGATCGCCGGCCAGCTCGTTACTCGGGCCGGTCCCCCGCTGTCAACCTCCTGACGCGCTGTCTCAGTCCTTTGAGGGTCATTCAGCGGCGCGGGCGGCACGGGGCCGGGGGCGCCGTTGAAGCTCTTGGGGTTCCGTTTTCAGCGGCGGATGGTGAGTCCCGGTGCCGATCCGGTGGGCCAGCCATGTGATGTCGGGAGTGTTGAGGCGCATGCACCCGTGGGAGGCAGCGTGCGGCGTCGCCCGGGTCCAGCGCATCCAGGCGCTGCAGGCCGACGAATTCCGCTGGATCTCATCCGGCGGATGCTCTCAAGCGCCGACGACGAGGGGGTCATCGCCTTCACCCGGGCCCTCAAGGCCCCCTTTCAGGACGAGCCCTCCCAGGCCATCGATGCCGCCGAGCTGGCCCGGCGCTTTGACATTCACAGCACCGACGCCCTCGACAGCGCCATCGCCCTCGGCCGGGTCCGAGCCCGCGACGATGGCTCGCTGGAGGTCGTCAGCCCACGGCTGCTGCGCACGGGCGAGACGATGGGCGAGCTCGGCCTCACCGGCGACGAACTCCTAGAGGTCACCGCGGTGGTGCGCCAGCACATCGACTCGGTCACCGAGATCTTCGCGCGCATCTACCGCGACTACGTGTGGGAGCCCTTCGACCGAGCCGGACGCCCATCCGACGGCTGGGCCGAGATCCGAGCCGTGCTCGAGCGCCTGCGCCCGCTCGCACTCGACACGGTACGTGGCCACCTTCAAGCTGAGCATGGACTCGACGGTTGCGCGGGTGCTCGGTGAGGAGATCGTCAACCCGTTGAACTCCGGGCAGCCAGATCCTGCCCAGCGGACTGACTGAGAGCTCGGCAGTGGACGGTTGTAAGTGCAGTCCCACATCGCTAGGTTCTGGAGCATGCGCGTTCGCGGCTGGCTCACCGTCCTCCTGCTCGTTCTTGCCTGTGGCGCCGTGCCGGCCGCCGCCGACCCCGCGCCCGCGGGTACCGCCACCGCGCAGCCCAATCAGGTCGGCAAGCCCTCGAGCATCGTCATCCGGGCCAGCGGCTCCTCGGGCGGCCTGGGCCAGAGCCTGCCCCAGGGCGTGACGGTGGCGCTGTTCTCAGGCTTTGGCGTAGATCTCGGCGCCGTCTCGGAGCGCTGCGGCGCCAGTGATGCCAAGAACGCCACGTGCCCAGCCGCCAGCCGCGTAGCCACCGGCCAGTTTCAGGGCCAAGCCTCCTTCGCCGGTACCCAGCAGCCGATCAGCGGAACGCTCAACGCGTTCCTTGCCCCGCCCAGCGGCGGCGACCTCGCCGACGTGGTGGTGGAAGTCAGCGCCGGCGGACAGTCCCGATCGGGCCGGGGACAGCTCGTCGCCGTCAACCAGGCCCCCTTCGGCTATGAGCTGCGCTTTGATCCCCTTCCCGCGAGCATGGTTCCGCCGGGCGCGAGCGTGAGCATCGATCAGCTGACGCTGACCATCGGCGCCTCCCGCGTCGAGGGCGCACGGCCGCCGGTCCCCAAGCGGCCCGCGGCGCATCGCCGCCATCGCCGCTGCCGGACAAAGCACTGCGCCCGCCGACGCCGCGCCTCGCGCCACCGGCGTGTCAGCGCCCCGCGGCGAGGCAAACGCGCGCGGGGCCCGGCGGTCACTCACAGCCTGCTCACCAATCCCAGCACGTGCTCGGGCTCCTGGCCGCTGCAGCTGCGGGTGCGCTATTCAGACCACACCGATGTGCGCGATGCGCCCATCGCCTGCACCGGCTGACCGCCCGGGATCTCTCGGAAACGAACCGCCCCGGGGTGGGCGCTATACGGGCGGACGCGAGGCGCGGTGGCGATCCACCCACTCGACGATAGTGTCCGCCACCAGCCGCGGATCGTCGCTCATGGGCACGTGTCCGACACCGGGCAGCACCCGAAAGGTGACCTGCGGGATCTCGGCGCGGAAGCGGTGCTGGTGGCGCGTCAGGGGAAGGATGCGATCGTGCTCGGCCCAGGCGATCAGGGTGGGGACCCGCACGCGATCGAGGTCGCTCAGCAGGCCTGCCCCGGAGCGGATGGCGCCAAAGACGTCCTCCATCACCTCACAGCGCAGCGAGGAGCGCGCCAGAGCCACCGCCTCCTCGGCGGGTAGGAGCTCCCCGTGGCGGGTGATGTCGCGCAGGGCGGCTCGGCGGGTGGCGGCGTGGCCCATGACGTGGGGCAGCCAGCGCTCGCTGGCGGCGGTGATGCGCAGCTGGCGACGAAAGAAGCGCTCGATGCGCTTGGCCTCAGGGTCTCCGAGGTGCCACCCCCCACCGGGCGAGAGCCCGACGATGCTTCGCGCGCGTCCGCGCTTGCCCAGCTCGAGCGCCAGCGCGCCTCCCATCGAGTTGCCCACCAGGTGTGCGGTCTCGACGCCTTGGGCGTCGAGCTGGGACTCGACGTGGCCGGCGGCCTCGGCCAGGGAGTGGCCCTGGTCCGAACGCCGGGGAGGACCGCCATCGTGGCCGGTCAGGGTGGGCGCGAGCACGTCGTAGCGGGCCACGAGCTCGGCGAGCACGGGCAGCCAGCAGCGCCACGTGGCGGTGAATCCATGTAGGAGAACCACTGGCTCGCCCGCGCCGGCGCGGTAACGGGCCGCGGAGATCTCGGTCATCGGCGCTGATGCTAGGCGATGGTGGCGGCTGGGAGCCGTGGCGCCCGGTCATACCGGTCCAGCGGACCGTGAGGGCCGACGCGCCCTGAGCTGGGAGCTGGACCCCGGAGACGGGCGGCCGGGGAAGGCGCGCGGACTGATCCGCTAGCCTGTCGTGAGCGCACACCGCTTGTCAAAGTGCGCTCTATTTATGTGTCGCCCTCGTGGGTGACGCCGCGGCGGAGGAACGGCTCCCCCGTCAGTCCGAATCACCCGCCTGATCCATCCGTCACGAACGACGGATGCCCCCACGTCGAGGAGTTCCGCGTTGCCGCATTTACCTGCCACCGCCCACCTCGCTTCCCGCTGGCACTCTCGGCACTTCGGCGGATCCCTGGGGATCGCCACCGTCGTTCCCCTGATGCTCGGCCTGGTCCTGGTCGCCACCGCCTGCGGGTCAGGCCCCAGCGCCCACATCGCCAGCGGGCGGGCTGCCGTGCGCGGCTGCTCGCCCATG
>JAABUZ0100006283.1_pt1 | contig 14939 bp, 6 predicted proteins | sample 5562091 | NCBI WGS metagenome assembly JAABUZ01 (sample SAMN12813069, study PRJNA571459) | rock metagenome | isolation source: Antarctica rocks | place: Antarctica: Victoria Land, Linnaeus Terrace sud | collected 2015-12-21 | reverse complement strand
AGGTCACTCTTCGTGTGCGCGCCCAGTCGATAGTGCCGCACGCGACCACGTTACACCAACCGTGCTTCGCCTGAAGGCGAGGGGTTTCCACCATCCCCGATGGGGACACTAACGCACACGGTTCCTACCGTCGCCCTGCTGGGAGGCGTTGGCTCGCTGGATTTTACGCAGGACGGGCAAGGCTTGCGGGTGAAACTGCCTAAGAACCGCCCAGACACGATGGCGTGGTCTTTGAAAATCACCGGGTTGAAACTGAAGCCCGCCGCAGCCGGGTCAGGAGACGCGAAGTAAACGAGACCATCGACAACTTCTCGCTCGATTTTACATAAGCTCGCTATTTGGAGGAATCCAACCGCGGCGGCGGTGCACAACGCAGCCGGAGAACTAGCCATGGAGACAGGCAATCCGCAACGTGCTATCGCTGATTTCCAACGCGCATTGCAAATCGATTCGCAGAACCCTTCTTATCGCCGCCATCTTGAGCTGGCAAGACGCCCGGCCCAAACCGGCGGGCGTCCGTAGCAGTAATCTGAATCCCGATGTTATTGCTGATCGGAGGTCGGAGTACTGCCCGTGGGAGCCGTTTCAGGAATGCTTTCCGGCATTTTCTCCGGCAGGATAGGGCGATCTCGCTCCAGCTTCCACTGCACGCCGTCGAAAAATTCTTTCTGCGTACGCTTGATCTTGAACTTGCCGTGCGACAGGTAATCAAGATGGGCGTGATCGTAAGCCAGCCCGGCGGATGCGACCAAGTGCAGCCATGGTCCATAAGCCGTTTCATCCGGCGCTTCCGTGTATCCATCGTCGTAAGTGACATCAGGGAAACGGCCCATGAAACTGTTCGCGCGCGCGCCCGGAGTTTGTCCCTTGAGAGCCATGTAGATCCGCACGCCCTGATAGATCGGCTGCTGAAAAGCGCGCCCGTCCCACCGCTGCCCATAGCGTTCGTAACGGTCGTTCATCCGGGCATTCATTTCCAGCACGCCGGGAGCTTTCGCCATGGCAGCCGCGATCTGATCCCGCAGCGCGTATGTCACCGATTTACTCGTCCGGTGATCTTCGTCTCCTAAATAGCCCAGGCTGGTAAACCAACCCCGAGGAATCCACCATGCCCTTCCGCTCTCCGCCTGCATGCGCGTGATGACCCAAGCCGAGTACTCCGAGAATGGCTGCACCCACTCGTGCGACGGATAGCCATGCGGATTCAGAAAAGCGTCCGGCAGCCAGGATTCCCACAATTGCTTGCGGGTGGAAGATTCCGGGTACACCGGGTCTTCTTCCCATTGCCCGGTCACCAGATCCGCCGTGAGCGAAGCATGATAGCCAGGGTGCAGCATGTTCTCGGGCGTGATCTTGGCCAGATCCATCGCCAGTTGCGCGCCATCCACGTTGGTGATGGGATGGACAACCACGTTGACTTTCTTTAAAGCCTCACGCGTTTGACTATCGCTGACAAGCTCCTCCGCTAATTTGAGAATATGGCTGGTGCTTGAAACTTCGTTTGCGTGCTGCCGCCCCGAGTAAATGATGGGCGCTTTCAAAGTCGTTTCCTTCGCCAGCGAGTGCAGAACGGATGGCGACGGCAGCATCAGATCAGCCGCCCATATGTTCCGTCCGAGGTACGTGCGGCCCATCCAATACACATTCACTCCGGGATATAAGGAAAGGCGGCTTAGTAAATGCTCTTCCTCCAACGGCCCAATCGGTTTCTCCCAAGACACAAAATGCCCTTGCGCGTCGACCGGAGCCGGAGGGAAATCCGCAATTTGCGGGCGCTTCACTGGCGGTTCCATCACCTTGAACCGCGCCGTGGCGACTTCGCTCTTCGCGTGCTCCGGAGCCCATAGCTTCTGCGGCAGTTCAAACTCGAAACTCATACCCGCCAAGTGAGGGTAGGCGAGCGAATCCCGGTAAAGGCCCGCGCCGTGCATCTGTTCCAGCCATTGCAACTGCGCGCTGCCCTGCTCCGCCGCGAACAGTGAGCGCTCTACCTGCTCTTCCGGTTCCAGCTTGACCCATTCCTGAAATTCGTATTTGTCGAAGTCGCTGCGCATGCGCCAAGTCAGCGATTCCACTCCTTCCTGCCCAGCCGCCAGCCGCGCCGCCACGAGTCTCGGGTTTCCAACCGCGAGCGCCGGCAGTTTGCGAACCTTCTCGTGTTCGGCAGGATCACCCTCGAAGCGCCATGCCAACCGAACCTGCGGATATCCGGCATCCTTTCCGTAGAATTCAATACGCACATGGCCGTCCTGCCCATCCTGCGGCAAGTAAGCGACGGGGATCACGCGTCCCTGGTAATCCATCAATCCGTTCGAAACCAGGTCACCCAGCATATAGAAGTAGTTTTGCGTCGAGAACAGGGTGTCTTCCTGAAGCGCTTCGAGCGAAGAGATGCGCTCCTGGTCAATACCAAGGCTGAACTCCGGCTCGCTCATTTTGAAGCTGATTTTGAGCGTGTCAAATAAGGGTTGAAATTCGATTCTCGGCTTGCCTTCATTTTGTTTTCTGATCAAAGCGGAGATGCGCGGCAGCGTCTCAGTTTGATAGTGCTTCCAGAATTCTTCCGGGTCGGTGGCGATGCGCTCATCAAGCAAATTCGCGCCGTCGCAAATCAGGCGGACCCAGCCCGTTTCGATGTTGACGCGATCGTATGGTTTGAACTCTTCGCTGTAGGGCTGCGCGAAAACAGAAACGGAAAACTCCTGTAAAAGCACCTCATTGCCGCCCTCGCCGTACGCATGCACGCGGTACGTTGGGCCTTTTGCATCCGGCATGCGGGCAAATTCAATGCTCTTGAGCGGTATCCCTAAATCCCTCCCAAGCACTTCATCCACCGGGTACAACTCCTGCACCCATCGCGAAACGGAGCGCATGCTGGAAAGCTTTTCAGGATCGCCGTACGGCGCAAACTCAATGGTCAGTTTGGCGATCTGCTGGTTTTTGAGGGCCGGTTCAATCTCATCCACCAGCCAGCTATAGCCTTGCTTGTAGGCGCTCAGAACTTTGACTTGCAGCTTTTGCGGGTCCGCTCCCGCGTTTTTCAGCCTTTCCGCCAACTGCGCCCGCAGTTTTTCCCGCACTTGCGGCCCTTCGCTGACGCGTACTTCCAGCGTTACAGTTGCTCCGCGCTTCACTTCCTTCGCGGCTTTGTCCACTAGACCAGTGAGTCTGCGACCTTCCCATGGAATGACCAGATCTTCCGCAAAGGTCGGCTCCGATTTCTTAAACGGCTCCAGCAGGGATGCGTAGTGCAGCGGCGGATCGCTGTCGCAGCACTTCTTTCCTGCGTGCAGGCTTCCAGTCTTCACCTGGACATTATCCGTACCAAGAAGCTTCCGCGCCTCTGTTCGAATGAACGCCGCCAGTTTCGGATCGGCTTCATCCACGTCGACTTCCACTGACGCAGAGGAAATTTTCCGCTTCGGAGCGGCGGACGAAAGCTCTTTCGCCCAGTGATCCAATTGAAAGAGAGCATCGGAGGCTTGTCCCGCCGCGGAGCGCAAGGAGAAAAACCTTCTCAGGTCATTCCTGATTTCCTCCACTGACGCGAACTTCTTTGACGGTTCCCAAAGAAAAGGAAGATGCTGCGAAGCGTAGTCAGCCGCCGCGGAAGCGCCGCCTTCATCGCCGCGCAGCAGCAGCACCGGGCTACGGCCCATGGCTCGATCCACAACGCGAACTTCTCCCTCGCCCGCTTTCAATGCAGGCATCTCCGGGCTATTGACGCGGGCATATTGACCCGGCAGGATTTTGTCGGTGTCGGTTCCGCCCGGCGCTCCGGTCATGTCCTTGGCGCGAACGGCCAGCGGTCCATCACCTTCGACCACCGCCGCCCCGGTCACCTGGGAAGGAGAAATCCCCGTCGCCGGAAACGCCAACGGCAGAGTGATTCCCGTTGTCTCGAAACCAATGCGCGCGGCAACGTTCGCAAGAGCAACGCCGGGTTCTCCCGCAGGGATGTATAGTTTAGCGGCGACGCCTGACGGCACCAGCTTTTTAGCTGAGCCGGTGAGCAGTCCTTTCATCGAATACAGCGTCCCAAGATCCAGGAGCCGCGTTTCCTCCGACGGAGTTTCAGGCAGCGAGGGCAAGTTTCGCTGCGCCGCATTTCCCGTGCCTGCAACCATCACCCGCGAGCCGTCGCCAACCAGCATTTCCAGCTCGCGAATGGAACCAAACCGGGGAGCGGATGTTCCTTCTTCCACCGCAAACGCTTTCCGAATCGCCGATACATCCGTCGTGCCGGTCAACCGGAGCAGCGCCCGTCGTATCCCCGCCTGGTTTGCGACGTATGTCACGCCGACAAGTTCCGCCTTTGCCTCTACCTTCTTGTCCTTGAATGTGGAATTGATGGTCTTGGCAATACTGTCGAGCTTGTCGCCCGGAACGCTCCATTGATACGGGGCGCGCGCCGCATAGGCGTTTGCCGCCGCCAGTAATCCGACGGAATCAGGAGCTACAAACCCTAAACCGTCCTTCAACGCAATAACACCGCCTTCTCCGATTTGCAGCTCGGACACGATCTGTTGCATTAAGGCAGCGTCGGACTGCGGCACGGCACGGCCGCCGATGTATAGTGGCACGATGGCCGCGCTGCAACCGGTCTTGCTCTTGCCGGACGGCGTGGTGACAATCGGCAGCGTAATTCCGGCGCTCTCGTAGCCGAGCCGAGCCGCTAGATTCGCCGCCGCCGCATTCTCCGCTGCTTCGGGCGACACCGGAACCATGATGTGGCCGCACACGGCATCGGCAATCTTGTCGTTATTCGTATCCCGCAGGATCGAGCCCAGTCGAAAAGCGTTTTCGAGCAGCGACTCAGAGCTGGTTTCCTGGCTCCAGGTATTATGCGGGAAAACGGCGGCAAGCGCCGCAAAAAGGATTAAACCGCCAGCAAACGGACGAAAACGAAACACTTCAAGCCTCCCTCAAAACACGAATCGCGCGGCGAGTTCGGCCTGCTGCAAGTTACCGGCGGCGGTGATCGTGCCGAACGACGTGGATGCCGCGCTGGTTACATAATTGGCCGCAATCCGGTTCTCATGCCCGAACAGATTAAAACACTGCCCGATGATCTCCAGACGCCGCTGCTCTTTTTGGAAAAAGTATTTTGAGAGATGAACGTCGAAACTGTTGTAAGCATTGTTGTTGATGCTGCTCACCGCAGACAGACCTCGACCGGTCCGATACACGTTCACCGCCGCCAGACTAAGGTTGCGGTTTCCCTGATTGCGCGACGTGCCGGACACGTATTGCGTCGTGCCATTCGGATTGACGGCTGTCGAGAAAGCGCTGAAGGGCAAGGACGACCGCACGGTCCAGATAGCGCCGAGCGTCAAGCCCCAGGGCAACTCGACCGAACCGGCGGCCACCAGAGAATGTCTGCGGTCAATATTTCCCGGTCCCCAGTTCAAGCCCGGATTGTCGTAATTGGTAATGACCGCTTGCGGGTTGTTGTCGCGCGCGGAAGCGAGCGTATAAGAAACCGTGCTCTGAAATCGTCGGCTAAACCGCTTGTCCAGTTCCACAAAAAGCGCTTTGTATTTGCCCTGCGCCGTCGACTGCCGCTGTAGAATCTGCCCCCACTGCGGGAGCGGACGCACTCCGGCGGCATTCGGATAGTTCAGGTCAACAATGCGGAAATCCCGCAGCGTGTGCTGGTATACCCCGTTCACTTTCAGCGCGAGATCCGTTGTAAATTGATGTGAATAACCGGCAATCGTCTGCTGCGAGTACGGATTCACGTAATTCGGCGCGAGAACCGTTACGTTCGGCGGAGCGGTCGAACAGAAACTGCCAGCGCTTTGCCCATTGAAAGGGTCCGGGTAGGAAGGGTTCCGAATGGTGATGTTGCAAAGCGCCAGATTGCGGTTCTCGTTGAAGTTCAGAAGTGTTTGAATGTTGTTGTAATAGATTCCGTATCCGGCGCGAAACACGTCCCGGCCCTTTCCAAACGGGTCCCAAACGATTCCGACACGAGGACCGAAGTTATTCCGGTCACCGCGCTTGCTCGGATCTCCGAGGAATGGAATCTGGCGCGGGAAGGCGCTGACATTCAGATTTTCATTGAATGACCCAAACTCCCGGTCATAGCGCAAGCCCAGATTCACCGTTAATCCTGGGCGGACTCGCCAGTCGTCGCTGGCAAAAAAGCCGATCTCCCATGTCGGGACGCTGGTTGTGATGGCGGGTATGGAGGCGGTAAAGAGAGTGGGAGACTTCAGGGCGGCGAGCGTCGCTGGATTGCCGGGATTAAAGAGCTGGTCGGCGGCGAAGGTGTAAGTTCCCTGCACGTTGCTGGCGCTGCTGTCCACAAACGGAATGTAGTTGATGTCCGCGCCAAACCGCAGGGTGTGGCTGCCCTTTTGCAGACTCAGCACATCATTTCCTTCCCATCGCTTTTCAACGCCGTCTTCCTGGTATCCATAGCCGTAGCTGAAGCTCGGGAAAACGTACCCGCGCTGCAGTTGCGCCGTGGCCTCCGGAGAAGAGGCAAGCGTTTCCGTATCTCTCCAAACGTGGCCCGGAGGGCCTAGCTGAAAGGAAGAGTACGCATACTGAAATCGCACTTGATTGACCAGTGTGGCGTTCGGCGTCCAGGTGTGTCCCGCGACAATCGAATGTCTCGGGATCAGCCCGTCATAGCAGTTGCGCTGCGACGTGCCCCCGCAACCTTGAAATGTCAGCCGGTTCCACTCCTGTCCGTACCGCACAAATGCCGATTGGTTATTGCTGATTTGATGATCCGCCCGAGCCGTGATCATCTGATCGTAGAGCGGCTGCTTGAACGTGCCTTGCAGCGCGCTATAAAACTGCGGCTGGGCGGTAAACAGCGTGTATGACGAACTGGTCTGCGTCCGTTCGTACGCCAGATAGTAATGGGTGCGGTCCTTGATGATCGGGCCGCCGATGTCGCCGCCGAACTGGTTCCGGTTAAACGGATTATTGGTTCCCTGCAGGGCTTCGGCGGCCTGCTGGAAACGATTGTCATGATTGAGAACTCGATTTCTCCAGTACTCGAAAAACTCGCCGTGAAGGTTGTTCGTGCCGCTTTTGGTCGCGACCGTGATGACTCCGCCCATGTACAATCCGAACTCCGCCGGATACTCCGCGACGTAAACCTTAAACTCCTGCACGGCGCCTTGCGGAAAATTCTGCCGGGGCTCGCCCTGCTCGGCCCAGGTATTCCGCACGCCGTCAACCATCAAGCCGTTCGCATAATAATAACCGCCGCCGCCCACCTGCACATTGTTGTAAAAGGTGCGGGAAGCATCCTGACTGGTGCCCGGCTCCAGCAGCGCCAGGTTGAGATACTGCCGCGTATTTACAGGCAGCGTCGTGATCTGCTTCTGATCAATCACGCCTGAAATTTCCTGGGAGCTGGTGTCAATCACCGGAACCTGCCCTTCCACTTGAACCGTTTGCTGCATGTTGCCGACATTCAGCGTCACGTCCTGCGACACGTGCATGCCCAAATTGATCGTGAGCCTTTCCACGATTTTCGATTCGAAGCCGGGCGCTTTCACCTGAATGTTGTACGTGCCTGGTTCAACGGGAAACAGCCGGTAACGCCCCTCGGCATCCGCGGTGACGGTACGCGCCACTCCCGTTTCGACGTTCAACAGCGTGACCTGCGCTTGCGGAACGGATGCGCCCGTACCGTCCGTTACAGATCCTTGCACGTCGGCGTCTCCGGTTTGAGCTACGCCAGAAGCCGCGCTCATCAGAAACACCCAAAACAAGAGGAAGGCAAGTTGGCGCTTCATTGCACGCAAGTATTACGTACGCCCTCCACGAGTGTCAATCAGTTTTTGTTGTGTGTCTTATTTGCTTTGGTTGTTTGGCATCCACGTCGCATCACGATTTCACGTTTCGTACAATGATTGAGAAATCCGAGCCGAAAACTCGAACTGGCCGCGCTCACAAAGCAACGGAGCGCTTTGTAACGCGCGACGAGTCCGCGCCCGATAGCCAGTCTCGTTGATGTTCCCGGCTCTCCCCAGCACGGCCAAGCCGCCGACGCCTTCAAGAATAGGAGTCCTTCACATGATGAACGGCAAACGCCTTTTCATGCTTTTTCTCGCCGCCTCTCTTCTGCCGGCGCAGAGTTTTGATCCTTCTGTTTTTGCCGCGTACAAATGGCGGAGCATCGGTCCCAACCGGGGCGGACGTTCGCTGACCTGCGCCGGGAGCGCCAGCCGACCGAATGAATATTACTTCGGGGCCGTGGGCGGCGGTCTCTGGAAAACCGTGGACGGGGGCGCGACCTGGAATCCGGTAACGGACGGGCAACTGAGCAGTTCATCGGTCGGCGCGATGGCGGTTGCGCCCTCCAATCCCGACATCGTCTACATCGGCATGGGTGAGACGGAACTTCGCGGCAACATCATGCAAGGAGACGGAGTCTACAAATCCACGGATGCGGGGAAGACCTGGAAGCCGGCGGGACTGGAGAAAACTCAGGCCATTTCGCGGATTCGCGTTGATCCGGCGAATCCGGACATCGTGTATGTCGCCGCGTTGGGACATCCCTATGGACCCAATGGAGAGCGCGGCGTGTTTCGCTCGACCGATGGAGGAAAGAGCTGGCGGAGAATTCTCTACCGGAACGACCGTTCCGGGGCTGTGGACTTGGCGCTGGACCCGGCTAACCCAAAAACGATGTTCGCCTCCTTGTGGGATGTTTATCGCACGCCCTGGCTGCTCAACGACGGCGGCCCCGGCAGCGGCCTTTTCAAATCGACGGATGGCGGCGATACATGGAAAGAGATCACCGGCAATTCAGGATTGCCAGTCGGCATCATGGGAAAAATCGGCGTGGCCGTTTCGCCTGTTGACTCACGCCGTGTCTATGCCATTGTAGAGGCAAATAATGCCGGAGTGTTCCGGTCGGATGACGGCGGAGATCATTGGGCTCTGATGAGCCAGGACCGAAGAGCTTTGCAGCGAGCCTTCTATTATTCGCGTATTTATGCCGATCCCAAGGAGAAAGACACCATCTATGTCATGAACGTGGCGCTGCTGCGGTCCAAAGACTCGGGTAAGAACTGGGAACAGTTGAAGCAGCCGCACAGCGACAATCACGACCTCTGGATTGACCCTCATGACAACACCAGGATGATCAACAGCGGCGACGGCGGAGCCAGTGTTTCGGTGGATAAAGGCGCGACGTGGACCGGACAGCCGTTTCCTACCGCGCAGCTCTACCATGTCGCGGTCACCAAGGACATTCCATACCATGTCTGCGGAGCACAGCAGGACAACACGACAGTTTGCGTGCCGAGCGAAGCGGCGGTCAATCACCGCGATCCTCGCGCGCCCGCCGGAAGTTGGATGTACGCCGTCGGCGGCGGGGAAAGCGGCTACATCGCGCCGAGCCCCACGGACCCGAACATCTTTTACGCGGGCAGCCAGGGAGCGCTCCTCACCAAATATAACCGCGCAACCGGCGCGGCCCAGGATATTCAGGTTTACCCGCTCTTCTTTTCCGGCATGCCTGCTTCGTCTCTCAAGGAGCGATGGCAGTGGACCTTCCCCATTGTGTTTTCTCCCATCGATTCGAACGTGCTGTACACCTCCTCGCAGCATCTGTGGCGCACCACCAACGATGGACAAAGCTGGGAAAAGATCAGCCCCGACTTGACGCGGGCCGATCCGAAGACGCTCGGTGATTCAGGCGGTCCCATCACCAAAGACCAGAATGGCCCGGAAATCTACGGCACAATCTTTACCATCGCGCCTTCCCCTCACGAAGCGGGAACAATCTGGACCGGCTCTGATGATGGATTGGCGTACATCACTCGGAACGGCGGGAAGAACTGGACCAACATCACGCCGCGCGATCTTCCGGAGTTCAGCCGAATCAGCATGATTGAGGCCTCCGCCCATCATTCCGGTTCGGCGTATTTAGCAGCCAAGCGATATCAGTTGGATGATCGGAGACCTTACATCTATCGCACGCACGACTTCGGAAAAACCTGGACAAAGATCGTGGAGGGAATACCGGCGAACGATTACGCGCATGTTGTCAGGGAAGACCCCAAGCAGCGCGGCCTCTTGTACGCAGGGACGGAGCATGGGATCTTCGTCTCCTTCGACGATGGCGAACACTGGCAATCTCTCCGGTTGAATCTGCCCGATACGCAGATTTCCGACCTGGTGAGAAAAGACGATGATCTGGTGATTGCGACGCACGGGCGCTCCTTTTACGTGCTGGACAACATCACGGCGCTTCAGCAGCTCAATCCGCAGATGATCAGCGGACCACTGCATCTGTTTACTCCCGCCGAAGCCGTTCGTACTTACAGACAAGCGACAGTCGATTATTACTTGCAGAAGCCCGCCGACAAGGTCACGGTCGAGATTCTGGATGCCGCCGGACAGGTGGTGCGCACGTTCACCGGAGTACCCGATGACGACAAGCCCAAGAAAGAGGACGAAGACGGCGAGTTTGGTTTTCACCAGCCCAAACCGCCTACCCGGAAAGCGGGGCTGAATCGTTTTCAATGGGATCTGCGCTACCCCGGCGCTGTTGTTTTTGAAGGAATGGTCTTGTGGGGAGCCCACGCCGAGGCTGGTCCTTTGGCTGTCCCTAGACAGTATCAGGTGAGAGTGACGGCGAACGGCGTCAGTCAAACAGAGCCGCTGACGCTAAAAATGGACCCGCGCTCCACCGTGACGCAAGCGGATTTGCAGGAGCAGTTCCAGGCGGCCATCCGAGTCCGCGATCAGGTAAGCGCGGCGGATGAGATGGTGATCGCCATCCGGCAGATCAACAAAGAACTTCAGGACCGCGCGGAAAAGGGTCATGATGAAGCCCTGGCATCCTCCGGCGCGCGCTTACGGGACCGGCTTTCCACCATTGAGGAAGAACTCTACCAGGTCCGCAATCGGGCGAATGAGGACCCTCTTAACTTTCCCATCAAGCTCAATAACCTGCTGGCGGCGCTGGCCAGGAGCATAGAAACCGGCGACCGAAAGCCGACGGACCAAGCTTTGGAAGTCGAGAAAGAGCTGACCGGTCGATTGAATAAAATTCGCGTCCGTTATCAGGAGGCGCTGAACACGGATTTAACCCGGTTCAACGGATTGCTGCAGGAACGGCATCTGCCGGTGATCGCGGCGAGCAGCGCCCTAAACAGCAAGTAAGAGTCCGTGGGCGATGCTCTGCTGCAAGTCGCCGCCCAGATTACCGGCTTTTAATCGGTAGTAGATTGGTGCGGCACGAATGGGGTACGGGTATACAGTATATACGGTTAATACACGTTTAATCGTTTATATAGTTTGAACGCTTTTAATTATTGTATTCAAAACCGGTGGAGTAGACGCTGTCAGAGGCGTTCTTGCGGCGCGGATCAGCGGCACCGCGCCGAGCATAAAAGTTTAGGGGAGGCCCAGCTTAGAAAGGAGCGCGGACGTGAATACGGAGTAGTTGTTTTCCGTCACCTCAATTTCCCGATTCAGGCATTCCCTGGCGGCGAGGGTGGAGATTTGGCCTGCGTGTGGTTTTAACTCATACATTTTATACTGTTTGTATAGTTATAACAGTTTATACACTTTAAACAGTTTGCTCAACAACGCAGCGGGTCTGAGCGAAGTTCTGCTTTGCCAGCCCACATCACTACATATAATTTATACTGTATAAATAGTTTATATTGTTATAAAAGTTTGTCGGCGGGCCGCCCCGTTTTGATTTTTTCAACTCGCCGCAGCGCAGAGGTAAGCTCGGCTTCCGGCAGCTCGTCAAGAATCAGCAAGCCAGCCCGCATAATCTCGCTTTTGTTCACGTGGAAACTTGCTTGCAAGGCGCGTTCCTTGATTCTTGCAATCCGCTGGTAGTCACTGGCCGGGAGAGTGAAACTGTCTCGGATGACGCGTTCGCGTTCCGGTTTCTCCGGCTCCGGCGACTTCCCTGCCCTATCGTCCATGACTGCCTCGGCCCGAGCAAACCGATCTAATTGGCGGTCGCTCGCTCGACTTTGTTCGGCCCGCATGCTCGAACCAAGCGCAGATTTGAAATCACGAGCCCTGTTAGCCATTCGCGTGAAGGACCTCCGCACCAGCCATGAGTTGCAGCACTTCATCGGTTAACGCTTCAATCTCCCCAACAGCGTCCCTCGCCTTCGAGCCGAACGTGTGAACGGTTTGGCCGAAAGCGGCGCACTGCCGATACATTTGTCGAAAAGCGAGTGAATTTTCGGCGACAGGAATTCCGAACTGCGGCAGTATCGCAAGGGCTTCCCGCGCGAGAGTGGTGTTTGCCTGCATTTGATTAAGGACGAGGCGGGCTTGCAGCTCCTCGTTGACCGTTTTAGCTCCTTCGATCGTTTTGCCGATACCGAGGGCCGCCCAGAGATCCGGGGGGGAAGGGATGACCGGAACCAAAGCAACATCAGTGATCAGAAGCGCGCTTTGCGGGACGGGAGAGTCCGCCGCGGGTGGACAGTCAATAATGATGAAGTCGTAATCGTTCACAAACTTCTGGACCTCGCGATGAACTTTGGTGGTAGCAGCGGCCAAACCCACGACAGAAGCTGGGAATGGGTGCTCGTCACTAGCCGACGCGGCCCAGCGTGTCGCCGTACCTTGGGGATCGGCATCTACAACTAGAACCTTCTTTCCTCCGCGTCGGCCAGCGAGAGCGCCCGCCAGATGCATGCTGACAGTGGTTTTGCCACACCCACCCTTTTGATTCACCAGAGAAATGATTTTGGCCCGCACGTACTCTCCTAAACATTATATATTGTTTATACAGTTTGTAATATAAACAGTATAAACTGTTTATTAAAGTATCATGCCATTGGCGGCGGGGCAACCGACTCTTCGCGTTCGACTCACGCTAGAGCTGATTTCAACTATTTATATCGTTAATACTGTTTATTCCGTACACGCTCGCAGCCGTTTGGCCGGGGAGGCTGGAGCAGTCGAAGCGTTAGTTGAGGAGACGATCTGGTCTTACTGACCGCGACCGAACTGGCATAACAGCCAGAGCCGAGGAACGTTGTTTGGGGAGACAAACGGGGACTCAGGGCGTAGGCACTAGGCGGCGACCGCTCGCCGGGGCGTTGTTTGAGGAGACGATTGCGGCTGTAAAGTGGCTTTCTTTGGAACAGAGGGCAGGGAATCCTGGCTTTTACAGCCGCTCCGGCAGCTTTTCCTGCTGGGCGTTGTATGAGGAGACGAACGTTCCTTGAAGAGACCCATCCCGTTACTTGAAGGGACGATCAGCGTTAGTTGAGGAGACAGCGGAGCGTTACTTGAGGAGACTCTTCCCGTTACTTGGGGAGACAGCCCGCCTTGGTTTAACCAAGTAACTGCAATAGTTTCAGCTACATACAGATAAGTGATTTTCGTTAGACAGATTCAGACGAGTGTTTAAGACAGAAGAACACCACAACAACATTGTGTTGCTGTTTTGTTTGAAATACGATAAGTCAAAAGCTTGAGCACCGAGCCTCCCATCACGCCGACAGTTCCCAACCGCATTCGTGTCGAGACAGCCCTTTCCCGGTTCCCGATTCACTGCTTGTCAAGGAAAGGTGCCGTCACCATCGACCTGCAGCGGGTCAACGAAGCGGGCGAAGCTGATTTTAAGTGGGAGGTCACTTACAACAGCAAGCATGGTCAACCGGGGCCGCTTGCCTACAAAGTGGATACCCTCGTGGTCAATCGTCTGCTCGACCAACTGGGGCGCCCGCTGCCGGAACTCGTCCGCATTGGTTCCCTGAGCGAAGTCTGCCGGTCACTCGGAACACAGGACACGGGCCCCAATATCGCCAACCTGAAAGCGGCGTTCCTGCAGAATGCCAGCGCCTTCATCAATGCGAAAATCCGCTACAAGGCGAAAACCGGACGGGAGAAATGGACTGAGATTGGTTACACGCGCTATTCTGTTATTTTTACGGGAGAGGCGCTGCCGGACGGAACCCAAGCGGATGCCGTCCATATCGTCCTCAACCCGCCTTATCGCGAACTCCTGAATCACGTCGAAACCAGGCCGCTGGACTACGACTATCTGAAAAAGCTGCCGCCAGGCCCGCAGCGATTCTATGAACTCCTGAGTTTCCAGATTTATGGAGCAATCGCCGGCACGCGCCCACGAGCGAAATTACTCTACTCGGATTACTGCAAATATGCTCCCCAAGCTCGCTATGCCGATTTCGACCATGTCAAAAAGCAGATGTACAAGCTTCACGCGCCGCACCGCCAGTCCGGGTACATCACCAAGGTCGAATACGAGAAAACAACCGACCAGGAGGGAAACGCCGATTGGTCGATGCTCTATACGCCTGGCCCGAAAGCCTTTGCGGAATACCACGCCTTTACAAATCGCCTAGCCCGGCATCCGGCCCTGAACGCGCTGCAAACTCGGCAGGTTGTTGAGCCGCCCCGAAAACCCGCGCCGTCGCAACTCACGCTTGATTGCTCTGTCATTGACGACCCACTTCTGACCGAGTTGACCAGGCGCGGAGTAACCGAGAAAAAAGCGCGCACTCTGTTGGGAAAGCTTGAGCCGGGCCAACCCGTCCTGAGTCAGATTCAATACGTTGACGCTCTCATCGCTGGTTCGCCGCGCGGGAAGTTCCGTAACCCGGCCGGCATGTATATTCGCTTCATTGAGGACAACATGCCCGTACCGGAGCCGACTCGCAAAGGGCGAGACTCTCGCTCCCGGCAGGGCGAATATGACGAGCATTGCCGAAAAGAGATTGAGCGCTTCGTCTCGGCGTCGATACCGCGCTCTGAATATCAGCTAAAGCTCCAAGAGCATGGCGCGAGGATTGAGCATGAATTCCCGTCAATGCCACAGGCACAAATCAAACAACTCGCGCACGCGGCGGTTTGCGCTGAGATAAGAGATATCGGGACGATCAAGCTTCCAACCTTTGAGCAGTTTCAGAAACTACAACGAGCGTAAGCCTTTCCTGGACGTTGATGTCTCA
>JAABUZ0100006281.1_pt1 | contig 14945 bp, 20 predicted proteins | sample 5562091 | NCBI WGS metagenome assembly JAABUZ01 (sample SAMN12813069, study PRJNA571459) | rock metagenome | isolation source: Antarctica rocks | place: Antarctica: Victoria Land, Linnaeus Terrace sud | collected 2015-12-21 | reverse complement strand
GCGGTTCGAGGCGCTGTCGGCCTTGTCGGCGGGCGTGAAGGAAGTGCGTGGCGTCATTGACCTGGCGCGGCGTCGGCTGGCCGCCGGCGAGCAGACGGTGTTGTTCATCGACGAGGTGCACCGGTTCTCCAAGACCCAGCAGGACGCGTTGCTGGCGGCGGTGGAAGACCGCATCGTGCTGCTCGTCGGGGCGACGACGGAGAATCCGTCCTTCTCTGTGGTGGCCCCGCTCCTGTCCCGCTCATTGGTGCTGCAGCTGCGGCCGTTGAGTGCCGACGACGTGCGCACCCTGGTCCGCAGGGCCCTGGCCGACCCTCGCGGGTTCGGTGGCGAGCTGCGGTTGTCCGAGGATGCCGAGGACCACGTGGTGCGGCTGGCGTCGGGTGATGCGCGCCGGGCGCTCACCGCGCTGGAGGCCGCCGCCGACGCGGTGAGTGCGGCCGGGGGCAGCGAGATCGACCTCGCCACGGTGGAAGCGACCGTGGACGAGGCCGCGGTGCGCTACGACCGCGCGGGCGACCAGCACTACGACGTGACCAGTGCCTTCATCAAGTCGATCCGTGGGTCCGACGTCGACGCCGCGCTGCACTACCTGGCGCGAATGATCGTCGCGGGGGAGGACCCCAGGTTCATTGCCCGGCGCCTGGTGGTGCACGCGAGCGAGGACATCGGCATGGCGGACCCGACGGCTCTGGTTGTCGCGACGGCGGCGGCTCAGGCGGTGCAGCTGATCGGGATGCCCGAGGCGCGCCTGGCGCTGGCGCAGGCCACCATCCACCTGGCCACGGCGCCGAAGTCCAACGCGGTGATCGCCGGGTTGTCCGCTGCGATGGCTGATGTGTCCGCCGGCAAGGCCGGCACGGTCCCGGCGCACCTGCGTGACGGGCACTACTCCGGCGCGGCCAAGCTCGGCAACGCCCAGGGCTACCGGTACCCGCACGACAACGCCGATGGTGTGCTGGCTCAGCAGTACCCACCGGATGAGCTGGTCGGTACCGACTACTACCGCCCGACCCCGCACGGCAACGAGCGCGGCGTGCGGGAGCGGTTGGCGAAGTTGCGTGCCATCGTGCGGGGGCGCTCGTAGCGGCCGGACGACCGACGGTTCTCGTATCTGTCTAGCGCCCTTGACGAGGCGTGTCGCGCTTACCGAAGGTCTCGCTGGGAACTCAGCGTCCGGTTGTGCCGTCGACCAGCTCTCGCAGGATGTCTGCGTGTCCTGCGTGTCGTGCGGTTTCCTCGATCAGATGGGCCAGCGTCCAACGTCGGGACGGCGCGGGGTTGCCGCGCTTGGCCGGGCGGGGACCCGCTTCGGTGAGGTTGTCCCAGGAAGTGATCTGCTCGTTCGCTGCGGCGTTGGTCTCCCGGTAGGCGGCGAGGATGGTCTCGGCCGTGTCGCCTGGGGCGGGGTGGAACGTGGCTTTCCAGTCCGTGACGTCGTGGCCGAGCAGCCAGTGCCGTTCCACGTAGGTGAGGTGCCTGACCAACCCGAGCAGGTTCGTCCCCGACGGCACGCCGGGGGCGCGGGCTTGGGTTTCGGGCACACCCTCGGCCTTGGCTGCGACGGCGGCGCGCAGGTAGTCGAGGAAGCCGGCGAGCACGTCGTTCTCAGCGGGTCCGGTCGACGGCGGCCCGGTGTCGCGTTTCCGCCTGGCGCTCATCGCCATCCCTCCGGATCCGCTCCCGCTCGCCGGATGACCAGCACGTGGTCGGCAACGGTCGCGGTGCGGCCTGCGGGGCCGGTGGCCTGCCGTTGAGGGGTGTCGGCGCGTTCGATCGACCATTCCGCGGGATCGAGTGCCAGTTCCGCGACCACTTCCCGGGGCGTCGGGTATCGGAGGTCGGGGTCTTGGTTCCAGGACCACGGCGCGACGGAGCCGTGGTCGACGACGGCGAGCCGGCCGCCTGGGTTCACCGATTTCGCGGCGGTCCGCAGCACGTGGGCGCGGTCCAGGGCGAACGGTGTGTGCAGGTACTGCGCGGAAACCAGGTCGAAGGTGCCGGCGGGGAAGTCTTCGGCGAGGTCGACGCAGAGCGCGGTGAGCGGCACACCGGTGCGGGCGACCTGCTGCTGCAGCGAGTGCACGGCCGTAGCGGAGATGTCTACTGCGGTCACCCGCCAGCCCCGGCCGGTAAGCCACAGAGCGTCTCCTCCTGCTCCGCAGCCGAGGTCCAGTGCGGTGCCCGGGAGCAGCAGACGGGCGATCTCGGCCAGTCTCGGGTTCACCTTCGTCGCCCGTGACTCGGCAGCACGCCGGCTGTAGTGCTCGTCCCAGAAACGGGCGGCTCGATCTCGAGTGCTCATGCTCTCCTCGCAGGGTCGGTCGGGCACCACCCTTGCGCGAGCCGCCGTGAACCGCACGAAAAATTGCCGACATGGCAAGATTTGGCGTCGTGGCAGGTGAGACGGATCAGGTGCTGGACGCGGTCGGCCCCCGGTTGCGGTCCCTGCGCAAGCAGCGCGGGTTGACCCTGGCCGATCTGTCGACGGCGACCGGGACTTCGGAGAGCACCTTGTCCCGGCTGGAAAGCGGCGGACGACGGCCGACTCTGGAACTACTGCTCCCGCTGGCCCGCGTGTACGGTGTGCCTCTCGACGATCTCGTCGGCGCCCCTCGAACGGGTGACCCGCGGATCCACTTGCGGCCGATTCACCGCCACGGCATGACCTTCATCCCGCTCACGCGCCGGGCGGGCGGAGTGCAGGCGTTCAAGATGCTGCTTCCGAGCCGCCCGGAACCGGCGGAACCGACGCCACAGACCCACGGCGGATACGAATGGGTGTACGTCCTCAACGGACGGCTCCGGCTCCTGGTCGGCGACCGCGACATCGTCCTGTCGCCCGGAGAGGCTGCCGAGTTCGACACCGCATTGCCGCACTGGCTCGGATCAGCCGATGGCCACCCAGTTGAAACACTCGTCCTGTTCGGTCCCCAAGGCGAGCGAGCACACGTGCGCACCCGCACCACGAGGTAGCGCAAGGGATATGACCATCGTGGCACCGCACCACCTCGGCGATCCCCTGGCGGCCGCTGTCCGCTCATCGGCATGTCCGTGAACGTCTCGCCCCCTTCGCAGGAGTCCCCAGACCGCGGGCCCGGAGCGGAACGCGACACGCAGCTCATGACTGTGCGAGAACTGGGGCACCAGGAAGCCGCGGTGGCGGGGGCTCATCACCCTGCTATACCGCGCGTCCACACCTGCCGACATCGTGTTCGGCCGCGAGCTGGCGGAGATCGCCTCCCGGCGCGGCGCTCGCCTCGTCTACCTCATCGGCTCCTCCACCGACCCCGCCAACGCGGTCTCCGGCGACGCGCTGGCCCGGCTGGTTCCCGACCTCGCTGCCCACGACGTGTACCTGTGCGCGTCTCCGCGCTTCGCTGCCGCCGTGCGGGCCGGCCTCCGATCTGCCGGAGTATCCCGCCACCAGCCTCCACGAAGAAATCTTCGCCTTCTGACGCGTCGAACGCCCAAGCCACAGGCACCCAGAAGTTGAGGCGCTCCGCACAGCAGGAGCACAGCCGGCACGACCAGGCTCGCAGAGGTGAACAACATCCTCGCCGCCCTGCAGAGCGCACCCGCACCGCTGGTCTACCTGCTGACGCCGTCGGTTACTGGATCGGACGCCGGGTCGGCACGGCTACCCGCCATACCCGGGTTGGTCGCTGGGTGGGGCAGGGGCGGTGGGACCGCGCGCAGCGGCTGATGTCCGAGCACGGGCGCCTCGCGGTGGTGGGTGGGCGGTTGGTTGGGGTGCTGCGGCCACTGATCCCACCGTTGGCGGGGATGACGCGGATGAGCTCCCGCACCTACATGCTGCACAACCTGCTGGGTGGGCTGCTCTGGGTCGGTGGCATGTGCGGGGGTGGCTACCTCCTGGGGCGCCGCCCTGAGCCCCACCACGATGCTGCTGGCGACTGCCATCGCTGTGCTGGCTGCCGCCGCCGTCCACGTCCTGTTCTACCGCTACCAGCGCCACAGCCAACCCCCCGTTGCGTCGCGTCCCTACTCGGACTCGAAGGCCGCAACCAGCACATCGCGGTGGACCGTGAGCGGCGGGCCGCCGGAGGTGACCGCGTCGACCTGCTGATCAGCGTGGATGGGCGCGACCGGGCGCTCATCGAGGTCAAGGTCCCCTCCGGTGTCGGGCGTGCGCAGCTCACCCGGTAGGGCGACGCGTTCTCCGCTATCGATCACCGCGTCCTGCTCTACCCAGACGACTGCCTCTCGACGTCAACACCGGCCCCGGGTGGAGGGGTCTGACCTGGGAGCGTCTGCTCGACGCACCGAGTCGCCAGCACGACGAGGCTCCCGCTCGGCTTTGTCGCTGTTCTCGCGCACCAGTGTCAGCCGCAGCATCGCGACGCCCCACGAGTGATGAAGGACAGCCCGTTCGGCGCGCCGTACGTTCAGCTGGCACGCCGTATGTTCAGGAGGGTGAGCTGTCTGTCTGTGTCGGCGGTAGTGCTGTGATCACGCCGGTGGTCATCTCGAGTGACCAGTACGTCCGCAACACCCGTCCCCGGTTGGGTGACGTGGTGACGTGGGAACTCTTCTGGGGCGAGTCGAACACCTGGAGTCAGTTCGCTCCGGGGTGGTCCTTGGTGGCCGAGGTTCGAGCGGCGGACAAGCCCACCACGACCCGCCTGGGTGGTGCGGGGGAGGAGGACGTCGTCGAGCAGCCGAGCATCGGTTCCCGTGGTGGGGTGCAGTTCTTCTTCTCCTCGCCGCTGCCGATCCCGGAGACGGTCACGGTCACGGGGGCGCTGGGCGTCACGGTGGGAACACCGCTGCCGGGCACACCGATGAGGGGTCCGTGGCACGAGGTCGACCCGAGCACGCTGACGACGGGGACGGTGCGCCGGCTGCGGGTGGCTTCGATGGCATGGGGGTGGCGGCCGAGCCGCCTGGGGGGACGGGGTGAACGCCCCGTTCCGGGTACCGAGTGGGTCTATGACCTGGCGGAGCCACCCGCTGAGCTGCACTGGTACGAGCTGGCCAAGAACGACTTCGGGATGACCCGCCGCAACGAGGTCCTCCTCGTCGACCTCGAGACCTGACCGCGTGGTGAATCAGCTCGCTGCGCATCCTGACCCGGCGTCGCCCTCGACCATTACCGTGCTGGTGGCGGGGCTGGCGGTGGACGACGGTCAGGCAGCCCGTCCGGTGGTGGGGGAGCGCCGCGGCTACTTCCTCACGTTCCATGAGGTGCGCACGATCTTCATCGACAGCGGCCTCTACGGCGAGGCCCGGTGGGTCGACGCCGTGGCGACCGGGGCGCCCGACACACAGGACCCCATCCGCGCACGGTGGCCGACGACCCTGTCCGGACCCGGATGGACCGCGACCTGGCTCGCTAACCGACCGGTGCACGGTGCGACTCGATTGTTCGGGTACTTCGAGGCCGCGATCTCGTTCGACTCGCCGACCCTCGTCGTCGGCACCATCACCGACGTACGTGGGAACTGGGCAGACCTCGACCTCACCAACCAGACGTGATGACCGAGTTCCTCCAGGAGGTCTCGAACGCACCCCGCCGGGGCGGCTTAGCGCTAACGGCTAGACGGATCAGCACCCCAAGCTGGACCCCTCGCGCTGCCGGCGGTGGGGGTCAGGGACGCTGCTCAAGGGTCGCTAGCAGATGGCTTCCGGATTGAACCCAGGACCGTAACGCGGGGTCGACGGCGTCGAGGACGCTGGTGATGTCGGCGAGCATGGCGGCCAAGTCCTCGTGGATGAGCGGCTCGTGGTGCGCGACCCGGTTTCGCAGTTGGTGCAGGCGCGTCACCGGTGCCTCCAGCAAGCGGCGGTCGCGGCCGGGCAGGTGCGGGAACGCTGGACGGATCGCGGGACACAAGTTTGCGGTGTAGCGGCGGGCGAGCAGGAACCGCCAGAATCCGAAGGGCAGTTCGGCGACGATCTTGCCGGGCAGCGGCGGTGCGCCGGCTCGACGCAGCCGGCGTTTGGCCGTGGCGATGTCTATTCAGGAAGAGCGGTCACCTGAAGCGCCGTCGGGTGCTGAACGAGGCTCGCGGTCAGGCAGGTGGGGGTCGACACCGTGGTGCGGGCGATGGTGGTCGGGTGTGGGGCTGGGGTTGTTGGCGGTGAGGGCTGCGACGGCGGCGCGGCGGCGGCGTCGGTGGGCGGCGACGCTGAAGGCAATTCCTGTCCCGTAGACCATCAGGTAGGTCAGACCGAGTTCTAGTCCGAGGGCTGCTGCGTAGCCGAGGAAGGCCAGGAAGGCGACCGCCAGCCAGGTGCATCGCGTCGCCATGGAATAGGAGGTGATAGGCCGGCCGCGGAACGTGGGCGGGGCGAGGATGTGTTCGGCGAAGCCGCGGGCCGCCGGTTGCAGTTCGGGTCGGGTGGCGCGGCCTTCGCGGACAGCGGCTTCCACTTCGAGGGTGTCTTGCCAGGTGAGGTGGAACTTGCGGATCAGTTTCTGGCGGGTATCGGGTGCTGGGGGTGGGCGTCGTCGCGGCGCGGGCAGGACGCGGTCCGCGGCGAGGGCCAGCAGCGGCAGTCCGATGAGGAGCAGCCCGATGACGAGCAGGAAGACTTGGGTCACGCTGCACGATAGCGAGAACCGAGCGCTACCGTCCCGCTTTAGAGGCTGCCTTTCGCGAGGGTGAATGGTTGGAGCAGGACGTCACGGCTGTGCACGGGGGGTAACCAGCGATGGGTAGCGACGTGGGCGACAGCTCGCCGCGATCATGTCGATGCGACGCCAGCTCGCGATCGTCGGTTCAGGGAGAGCGATCGGGTAGTCGGGAAAACCCGGCGGCCTGTAACCGGGCGGTCCCTGACCGACCCCGACCCGGTCGGGAACCTCGGTTCCGATATTGACGGATGGTCGGAACCGGGGTTCACTTCTTGCATGGTGTACCGGGAGACCCCAGCAGTCCGAGCGCGGCAGGCCGACACCCGCGCGCGCCTCGTGGCCGCCGCAGCCGGTCTGGTGGCCGAGGGCGGCTACGCGGGCGCCTCGATGGCGGCCGTGGCCCAAGCGGCCGGCGTCGGTACCGGAACGCTCTACCGGCACTTCCCGAACAAGGGCACCCTCTTCGCCGAGGTGTTCCGCGTGGCGTGCGCCCGCGAGGTCGCCGCGGCGACGGCCGACGCGAAGCAGCGCACCCTCGAGGGCGGCTCGCACGTCGACGCGGTCGTGACGGCGGTGACCGTCTTCGCGCGTCGCGCGTTGCTCTCGGGCCGGTTGGCCTACGCCTTGCTCTGCGAGCCGGTGGACCTGCTCGTCGACGCCGAGCGGCTGGTGTTCCGCGAGTCCTACCGCGACCTGCTCGCGGTGCAGATCCGGGCCGCGGTCGACGCAGGGGAGATCCCCGACCAGGACGCCACGATCAGCGCCGCGGGCATCGTCGGGGCGATCGGCGAAGCGCTGGTCATGCCGCTCACCCGCGGCGACGCCGACCCGCACGTGTTGTCCGCCATGACCCTGTTCGTCCGTCGCTGCCTGGGAGGCACCTGATGTCCATCACCCATGAGGTCACCAACCAGGCCACGCCGCTGGTCGACTACGACGCTGCGCAGTATCCACCGATCCTGGAGGCGCTCCAGCGCGAAGGTGCGCACCACGCGTTGGACGAGCTGCACGAGGTCGGCCTGCTGGCCGGCAGCGCGCAGGCCCAGGAATGGGGTGACTTCGCCGCGCCACCCCCAAGATCGGCTGACATCCCTCTCGAGTCCGCTCCACCCCCACCCACCATCTTGGAGTGATCGTGACCATTACCGGATCCAGCCCGAAAGCCATGACGAAGGGCAGTCGCCGGGGGACTTCTTCGGCGGTGCGGCGTGCCGGGACGTTTCCCGTGCGACGACTGGGCGCTGATTACGAGAATGTGGACCGGTACTTCTACGCCGGTCAGCCGGTCGCGACCCTGTTCGCGGTGACCGGATCGTTGCTGTTCCCCGACGGGGAGATGTTCTTCGTCAACGCGATCCGTCAGGTCAAGGACGACATCACCGATCCGGCCCTCGCTGCGGAGGTGCGGGCGTTCATCGGGCAGGAGGGTTCCCACGCGAGCGAGCACCGCCGGGCCAACCGGGTGAGCGAACGGGTGTACGGCATCGATGCCGAGAAGACCGCGCGACTGATGAACCTGGTGCTGCGGCGTGTCGAACGACGGTCGAGCCCGCTCTTCCGGTTGGCCACCACAGCCGCCCTGGAGCATTTCACTGCCATCATCGGTGCCGCGCTCCTGGCCGACGACCACTTCGCCGACAACATTGTCTCGCCGGCCCTGCGTTCGCTCACCATGTGGCACGCCATCGAAGAGAGCGAGCACCGCGCCGTCGCCATCGATGTGTACCGCTACGCGGGCGGGGGATACCCCTTGCGCGTGGCGGCGATGGTGGCAGCCACGGGCGGAACCGCGCTCGTGTTCGGTGCCAGCTTTTTGTCGCTGCTCGCTAAGGATGGCCAGCTGACCAACGTCGGGTCGTGGCGCCACTTCCTCAGCGGCTCCGCCAGGAGCACCGGTCTGCTGCGGCCGGTCGTCCGCCGCTACTGGTCCTACTTCGCGCCGGGATTCCACCCGCACGACGAGGACACCTCGGCCGACGAGGCGCGGTGGCGAGTCCGGCTGGCGCTGAAGGGATGACTACCGACTATGGGGACGACGTGGCCGCCTCGGCCGCACCGGGTGTCGACGCCGTCGTGATCGGCGGCGGTCGCGGTGGAGTGGGCGCCGCGGCCCTGTTCCGTCAACAGGGCTTCGGGGCGGTGGTCGTCCTCGAACAGGCCCACCGGGGCGTCGACTCCGAGGCGAGGGTGGTGCGCCCTGGCAGCCGAGTCACCGCGGCAACGTTCGATGAGCCGGGCCAGTCGTGGCGAATCGAGGTCGCCGGCCGGCCGGCCGTCACCACTCGGATCGTCGTCGTCACCGGGAACGCGATCGGCGCGTTCCCCGTCGCGGGCCGCGACGGCGAGGAACTGAGCTCGCGAGGGAACGCCGCGCTCAGGTACCGGGGTATCGCGGTACCAGGCTTCCCCAACCTGTTCCAGCTCGCCGGTTCTGTTGCGCTGCAGCCCCAGTTGGCGCATCTCGATCGGGTCCTCGCCGCGATGCAGCGCCGTCACTCGGCCACCTTCGAACTCACCGACGCCGCACAGCGGCGGCACCGAAGGCCGCTGGCACGGCTGACGTCCGGCTGGCGGCGCACCCAGGCGTCTCGCTTCCCGATCGACGACTACTACTTCCAGCGGCACCGCAGCGCGACCGTCGCGCCTCAGGTCTTCCAGCGCTCAGAACGGAAAGCAGGCTCCGCCCGATGACCGACGACCACCGCCCACCCCCGTGGCGGGCAGATGCCGCTGACACGCCGCTGTTCACCGGGCTGCCGTCGCCGGCCCCACCCCGGGGGGTGCGCACGATGACCTACGAGGTGACCGGCCGGATCGCCCGCATCACGTTCGACCGGCCGCGCCACGGCAACGCGATCACCGCCGACACCCCGATCGAGCTGGCCGCCTGCGTCGAGGCTGCCGACCTCGACCCCGCGGTGCACGTCATCCTGGTCTCGGGGCGGGGCAAGGGCTTCTGCGGCGGCTACGACCTCGGCATCTTCGCCGAAGGCGCGTTGGCCGGTGAGTCACCGGAGCACGGCAGCACGCGTCGGACCACGGGGACCGTTCTCGACCCGGTGGTGCAGGCCCGCAACCACGACCCCGCCGGGCAGTGGGACCCGATGGTCGACTACCAGATGATGAGCCGCTGCAACCGCGGTTTCGCCAGCCTGCTGCACGCCGACAAGCCGACCGTCGCGAAGCTGCACGGCTTCTGCGTCGCCGGTGGCACCGACATCGCCCTGCACGCCGATCAGGTCGTCGCCGCTGCCGACACGAGGATCGGGTACCCACCCACCCGGGTGTGGGGCGTTCCGGCGACGGGCCTGTGGGCGCACCGCATCGGCGACCAACGCGCCAAGCGGCTGTTGTTCACGGGCGACACGATCACCGGCACCCAGGCCCACGAGTGGGGACTGGCCGTCGAGGCGCCCGCCCCCGAGCACCTCGACGAGGTGACCGAGGACCTCTGTGCGCGCATCGCCGCGCTGCCGATCAATCAGCTGATCATGACCAAACTGGCACTCAACTCCGCCCTGCTGGCCCAGGGCGTCCTCACGAGCTCGATGGCCAGCACCGTCTTCGACGGAGTCTCCCGGCACACCCGCGAGGGATACGCCTTCGTCGAACGTGCCCAGCAGGCCGGTTTCAAGGCGGCCGTGGGGGAACGCGACACCCTGACCACCGACCCTGCCAATCGAGAGCATCGGTGAGTTGGAGGCCAGGGGAGCGGGTTTCAAGTCGGTGCAGGAGAGCATCGACACCACCACCCCGGCGGCCGGTTGGTGTTCCATGTTTTCGGCGCCCTTGCCAGCTTCGAACGTGAACTCATCCAGGAGCGCACTCTTGCCGGACTGGCCGCCGCTCGGGAGCGTGGTCGCCTGGGTGGGCGGCCGAGTGCGTTGAGCCCGGCGAAGTTGAAGCAGGCCCGAAAGATGAACGGGGAGAAGACCCCGGTGACCGAGGTGGCCCAGGTCCTCGGGGTCAGCCGGGGCACCCTGTATCGCGGGAGAAGGGCCGTGGTGACCTTGCGGCCAATGGAAGAATGCTCTGATGACGCCTTCCGGGTCGGGCCGGGACCAGCCTCCTAGTTCTCCCAGGTGGGTTCGGTGGTTGGGGCTGACGCCGGCATCCCAGTGGTCCACGCGCCGCCGCGTCGTCTACGGACTGTTCGCGGTGCTGATGGTGCCGGCGGCCTATTACACCGCGATGAGCGGGTCTCATGCCCGCGGACCGTGGTTCGGGGCGCTCGCCGTCCTCATCTACGCGGATATGTTCGGGTGGGTCATCCTGGCGCCGCCGCGCTACGACAATTGGATGCGGAAGCATCGAGAGCTCGACGCAGCGTTCTTCGGCCCGCTGCTCTTCCTCGCCCTCGGCTACCTGACCTCGCTGCCGCTCATTTGGTGCGCCGCGAGATCCCTCGTCGCTACCCCGCCGATCATCCTGCTGGGCCGACGCCGACGCGGTACGACAGTGGACTGATCCGCGGAATCGGAGCCACTCACGGCAGCGAGCCGGATCGGTGCCGGCCGACAGTACTCACCCGGGGAAGGCACGGTAGGCCCGCAAGATGCGCGCCAAAGGAGCCACGATCGACGAGATCGCGGGCGTGGTCGGGGTCAGCTGGCCACGGTGTACCGCAGCCTCAGCGCGCCGCCGCCGCAGTGAGCGATACCGCCGTCGCCGGGAGCGCATAGGGGCTACGTTCCGCTACGTGGCGCTCTCGGCGTGTCGACTTGCCTTGTCGCGACCGAATGACGCGCCAAGTGCAGACGAAAGAGTTGACTTCGAATCAGTTTAGCCCCGGTTGAGACCGGGGTATTTTTATGCATTGATGCCGTTTAGCTGTTTGGCCGTCGGCGGTACCCGTATTGACGCACTGTCACTGTAGATACCGTGGCTAAGGAGAACACGATGCAGACGTACGACATGAAAAAGCAACGCAAGGTCCTCTACGCGCCGAAGCCGGGGGACTTCGAGATCGTCGAGGTGCCGCCGCTGGAGTTCCTCATGGTCGACGGCCACGGTGACCCGAACACCTCGACCGCCTATCGCGAGGCCATCGAGGCGCTCTACGCGGCGTCCTACGCGGTCCGCGCCATGACGAAGGCAAAGCTTGGGAAAGTGCACACGGTCGGCCCGCTGGAAGGATTGTGGTCCGCAGACGACCCGGCAGCCTTCCGAACCCGCGACAAGAACGCGTGGGACTGGACGATGATGATCGCGCAACCCGACTGGATCACCGCCGACATAGTTGGGGAAGCGCTGGCCGCCGCGCGGAAGAAGCGTCTCCCGGCACTCGACCTCATCCGCTTCGAGCGCTACACGGAGGGTCGCAGCGTGCAGATCCTCCACGTGGGCCCCTACGACGACGAGGCGCCCACGCTCGAACGCCTGCATGGCGAGTTTCTCCCGGCAAACGGATTCGTCCCGACAGGGCGCCACCATGAGATCTACCTCTCTGATGCCCGCAAGACCGAGCCCGCGCGGCTCAAAACCATCTTGCGTCAGCCCGTCAGCCCGTCAGCCCGTCAGCCCGTCAGCCCGTCAGCCCGTCAGCCCGTCAGCACATAGGTCATCGCCAACCAGGTGGCCCGCAGGCCGATCGTCACCCGGGACGGTGCATCCGACTTTGAACAATCTGCGTTCGCCGAGGTCGGTCCTGGCGCCGGGTGTCCCGTAAGGCCTGTCCGCAGCGATTCTCGATGACGGGGTCGTATCCGGCACAGCGGCGGGATGGTGGTCTACACACCTTCGCCGAAGGGGACGTGAGAAATTCCTGGCAAGACCATCGCCCGCTACGGGCGGGTCGACCTGATTTGCATTGATGCGCTGGGCTGCATGGAACTCGACCGCCGCGGCGCCGAGCTCCTCTTCCACTTCTTGATCGAACGCGAAGTGCAGAACAGCGTGGCTATCGCGTCCAGCGTTGTCCTTTTCCGGCTGGACGAAACGTTCACCGACCCGAGTTGTGGGTGACCCTCGTGATCGACTCATTTTCGGCGGGCACATTATCGAGCGGCACCCGGTCCTACCGCAGTCCTGATGAGCGGGTTCGCCGCGACGGTCGTAAACTCACGGATTATCACGGCGGGTTCTAGGCGTGTCGTGGTTTGAGGGATTTGTCGTTTAGCAGCCAGCGACCCGTTCCGTGTGCAGCCCTCCGCCCACTGGGCGGGGGGCTGCACCGTTGCTACCGGCCACGTCACCTCCGCAGGATTACCCCAAGTGGTGTTTGTCGGTGGGGTCCAGGGGTGTGGTGCGCTGCGGGGAGTAGACGGCCCCCTGCTCATCGGTGGGGGGATGGTCGACTGGCGGTGACTGCAACGGTTCTGACGCGATGAACGTCAGCCGGGCGTGACGCTGACCAACATCAGCCGCCTGACCCAAAGCGGCTAAACCAATTGCGCGGGAGGGGTTGGCGCAATGCGCATCGTCATTACCGTGGCCAGCGGTCAATACTGGCACTGCGTTGCTGCGGCGCCTGGCCTAGTACGAGCAGCACCTCACCGAGGGGGCAGTTCTCGGCCGACGGCCGGAGTACCTGCTCGCTTGGTGGCCACCAGCGCCCGTAGCACCCGCGCCCTGCTCGAGCAGGCGTTACCCGGATCCCTGCCCGGTTTCGGTGCGCTTCCTGCCGCGGACGTGGCGTGGGTGGCGTACGAGCGGACAGTGACTGAGTGGCGGTAGTCCACCGTGGCGAGGGGTGTGCGGGACTGGCTGGCTGGTCGGTCATGCTTCCGGTGGCGGCTCTCAGGCCGGTGGGGTGGGTTTTAGGTGCTGAGGTTGTGGGCGGTGTCCTGCGGCATGAGGTGTGGTGGGCTGCATCCAATCGTCGGCCGACGGGATGCTGGGCGAGTGGAAGTGTGTTTGTAGGCCGGTGAGCATCATTTCCACGCCTTGGTCGAGGTGGGCGGCGCCGTCGTAGTTGGCTAGTTCGCTGGCGAGGGCGCGGAGGTGGGGGAATTGGGTGCGGGGCAGTCGGTGCAGTCCGAGGCGTAGCAGGTCGTCGGTTTCGTCGGGGTTGTCGACGATCTCTTGGAGTTCGTCGAGGACGTGGCCGTGCAGGAATCCGAAGAACAGCCGGTAGGCGTGCAGGGCGTGGGTGGGGGTGAATCCGGCGCGGGTCAGCAGGGTGAGGAAGTCTTCCAGGGGCCGCAGGGTGCCGGGTGGGCGCAGCCCGAGGGGGGTGCTCAGCGGTCGGGTGATCAGCAGCGGAACGACGTGGGGGTGGGCGAGTGCGAGGTGGCGGAAGTCGCGGGCCAGCTCGCGGAGCTCTTGGCGCCAGTCGGTGGCATCGTGGTTGACGGTGAGTTCACTGAGCACGAGCTCGACAACCCCTTCGAGCAGGGCGGCTTTGTTGGTGGCGTAGCGGTAGAGCGACATCGCTTCCCGGTCGAGGGCCTGGGCCAGGCGCCGCATCGACAGCGCCTCGATCCCTTCGGTGTCCACAATGTGCAGGGCCGCGTCCACAACCCGATCGCGGCTGAGCGGCGTGCGCCGTGCCGGCTGTGCCCTGGCCGGGTCAGGGTGGGTTCCGCTACGCCGAACCATGCGGTCTCCTCCCCAGCGGGATCACCACGACCACGCCCGTTGTTCGATCCGGCCGACCTTCAATGATCACCCGCGGTCCCGTGGACTTTCCGGTTGCACCATAGGTGAACCACTGTAGGCTGACACTGTAAGTGTATGAGTGGGCGCAAGCGCCCCGACCACGTCGCCAAGCCTCAGCCGCGGTGAGAGGCCGGATCACTACCGGGCGGCCCACTGCTGCACCACGACTTCCTGTCCGAACCTCTTTTCTCCCACAATGTGAAGGAATAATTGATTTTGTCTGACAACGACACCGGCAAGCTCGTCGTTCAGCTGCGCTCCTTGCTGCAGTTGACGAACACCGAGATTCAGATTGCGCAGGCTCGTCAGGCGCAGGCCCGGACGGACGCGGTGCGCCGTGAGTTGGTGCGCAACGCCGACCACGCCGCCACTCGTGCCCGATTGATCGCCGCCACGTTGCGGGATTTGGGTGGGGTGCCTGATGTGGTGTCGCCTGCTTTGGGTCGTCTTACCGCGGTGGTGAAGACGGTGTTGGAGCAGGCCGAGCCGCTGGATGGTGCTTTGCTGGAGGATTTGGCGTTGGAGCACCAGTTGTTCGACCGTGCCCGCTACCTGAAGGTGCTGGCGAGCACCGCGAGCAACACGAAGGTGCGCCGGCTCGCGGAGCGGTTGGAGACTGCGCACGAGGCGACCATTGAGTGGTTGTCCACCGTGCTGGCCGAGGAAGCCCTCGGCGGTCCCACCGCGTTGCGCCCCACCCCGTTGCAGGCGGTGGCGGGTACCGCCACCCGGATCGTGGCCTCCC
>JAABUZ0100006280.1_pt1 | contig 14947 bp, 12 predicted proteins | sample 5562091 | NCBI WGS metagenome assembly JAABUZ01 (sample SAMN12813069, study PRJNA571459) | rock metagenome | isolation source: Antarctica rocks | place: Antarctica: Victoria Land, Linnaeus Terrace sud | collected 2015-12-21 | reverse complement strand
TGTTTCAGCTGTTTTAAAGGAGCATGATATGGCGATACCCAGTAGTGCTATGACCTCTCCCGTGAGCAGGGGGCGCCCGTCGCGGCGCGCGTTCGTCGGTGGCCTCGGCGCCGCCGGCGTCGCGGCGCTCCCAAGGCGCACGCGCCACCCGTGACCTTCTTTCCCCATTCATAATAGCAGTGTGTTTCAGCTGTTTTAAAGGAGCATGATATGGCGATACCCAGTAGTGCTATGACCTCTCCCGTGAGCAGGGGGCGCCCGTCGCGGCGCGCGTTCGTCGGTGGCCTCGGCGCCGCCGGCGTCGCGGCGGCCGCCGGAAGCTTCTTGACGCTTGGCGGGGGTACGGCTCTTGTCAAGGCCGCCGCCGCCCATAGTGCGCCGCCCGCGCTCGACCACGCGACGTTCGCGCGGCTGGTGGGCCAGACATTTACGGCACGCCACGACTCCGGCCGCGGCGTCGCCTTGACGTTGGTCGACGTCGAGAATCACGGCCGCCTCGCGCTCGGGCGCGGGCGCGACAAGCGGTTGCTGGATGGGACCGAGTCGTTCACGGTCGTCTTCAGCGGGCCCCATAATCAGCCGTTCGCCCAGGGGACGTACCACGTCGCGCATCCCCATGTCGGGGAGTTTCCGCTGTTTATCGTCCCCATGGGGACGCCACAGGGCGGACGGCGGTACGCGGCCGTCTTCAATCTGATGCCACGATCGACGCGATTGGCGTGGCGGCCCGCCGCGGGCGCCGCCGAGTGACACAAGCCGGCCTGTCCCCAAGAGGGGACGGTCACCTGGATGCTAACTGGATGCTAAAAGGAGTCGTATATGTCCGAGCCATTTCTAGCTGAAATCAGGGTTATGAGTTTCAACTTCCCGCCCAAGGGGTGGGCTTTCTGTCATGGACAGCTCCTGCCGATCAACCAGAACCAGGCGCTCTTCTCACTACTGGGCACGACCTACGGGGGCGACGGACGCGTCACCTTCGCCCTGCCCAACCTGCAAGGTAGCGTCCCGATCCACATGGGCAATGGTCATACGCTGGGAGAGACCGCCGGGGAGTTCGGCCATACGCTCGCGCTCGCCGAACTCCCGACCCACACGCACGGGGTCCAGGCGTCGTCGTCCGCGGGCAACGACGCCACGCCGGCGAACAACCTCCTGGCCAGCCCCCTCAATCTGACGTATCGGCCCGCGGACAACCTGGCGCCCCTGGACCCCGGCTCCGTCTCGACCGTGGGCGGCGGGCAAGCGCATCAGAACATGCAACCGTACCTCACGCTGTCGTTCTGCATCGCCCTGACGGGCATCTTCCCGTCCAGAAATTAGAGGAGGTTGATCGATGTCACAACCCTTTGTCGGCGAAATCCGGCTGTTCGGGGGCAACTTCGCGCCGTCCGGCTGGATGTTCTGCGACGGCGCCCTACTCGCCATCGCCGAGAACGACACGCTGTTCAACCTGATCGGGACGACCTACGGCGGGGACGGGCAGTCTACCTTCGCGCTGCCCGATCTGCGCGGACGCGTCCCCATCCATCAGGGCGCCCGGCAGGGCACGACGTTCACGCTCGCCGAGAGTGGCGGGGTAGAAAACGTGACGCTCGCCACCGCCCAGGTCCCGGCGCATACGCACTCGCTCCTCGCCTCGTCGAGCGGCGCCACGGTCGCGCCCGCGGCCGGGAACGTGCTCGCCCAGACGCCGAGTTATACCCCCTATATTGCCGCGCCGCCGAACACGCCGTTGAGCCCGCTCGCGATCAGCGCGACGGGGGGCAGCCAACCCCACAGCAACATCCAGCCGTATCTGTGCGTCAACTATATCATCTCGCTGTTCGGCATTTACCCGAGCCAGAGTTAGGAGGGGCCCATGTCCGATCCATTTGTGGCGGAGATCCGCATCTTTCCATTCAACTTCGCGCCCAAGGGCTGGGCGTTCTGCGACGGGCAACTCTTGCCCATCAGCCAGAACACGGCGCTGTTCTCCCTGCTGGGCACGACCTACGGGGGCGACGGTAAATCCAACTTCGCGCTGCCCAATCTGCAGGGCGCCACCGCGCTACACACGGGGGGGGAGTCAGCCCGGCCCCGGTCTCTCGCTGTACGACCTGGGAGAGTCGGGCGGGAGCGATACCGTGACGTTGCTCACGTCGGAGCTGTCCGCCCACACCCATGCGCAGATAGCGTCGAACCAGCCCGGCGAGGATCCGACCCCGGTGGGGGAGGCGCTGGGCCGCTCCACCGGCGCCGCGCTGTACCAAAACGTGACCAACCAAAACATCGTGCGACTGGCGCCCGGCGCGCTCCCGCCCGCCGGCGGGGGTCAACCGCACAACAACTTGCAGCCCTACCTCACGCTCAACTTCTGCATCGCCCTGCAGGGGATCTTCCCCCCCAGGAGTTAAGGCCAGTGGCGCCGGATTCAGACGGGTGCCGGATTCAGACCCAGATTCAGACAAGGAAGCACACCATGACCAGATCACACGCGATGAACCAGCCGGTCCCAGACCGGCGTCCGCGACGCCTGTTTCACACGTTGACCGGCGTTTCCCGCCGCGCGCCACGCGCGCTGCTGCTGCTGCTGCTCGCCCTGCTGGCGCTCGGCCCGCTCAGCGTCCGCGGCGGGAGTGTCGCCAACGCAGCGGTTGGTCCCGTCGTCACGGCCACGAAGACGGCCTCGTTCCCGGATCACGGCAACGGCAAGGCTTTGGCCGGAGACACTATCACCTACGCCGTCCGCATCACCAACAGCGGCGACCAGGACGCCACGGGCGTCCATTTCAGCGATACGCTCGATCCCAATACGACGCTGGTCGCCGGGTCGCTGACCAACACGCCCCTCGCCGTCAACGACAGCTATAGCGCCATCGGCAACGTCCGCATCGCCGTCCCCGCCGCCCAGGGCGTCCTCGCCAACGACGTGGCCCCCAGCGGGGGGACGTTCACCGCGAGCGCCGGGGCGACATCCGCCCACGGCGGCGCCGTGGCCCTGAACGCCGATGGGAGCTTCACCTATAACCCGCCGGCGGGCTACGACGGCGCCGACACCTTCACCTACACGGCCAGCGATGGCCACGGTCATACCGACACGGCCACGGTGACCATCGCCGTGAGCGGCCTGATTTGGTTCGTCGACAACAGCAGGGGCGCCAACGGCGACGGGCGCCTCACCTCTCCGTTCACTTGCCTCGTCGGGTCCGGCTGCGTCGATCACGCCACGCACGCCGGGGATACCATCTTCGTCTACAGCGGGAGCGGCGCCTATGCTGGGGGCCTCACGCTCGGCGCCAGCCAGGCGCTCATCGGCCAGGGCGCGCGGGCCAGCCTGGCCACGATCACCGGCCTCACACCGCCCTCCTACAGCGACGCCCTGCCCGCCACCGGCGGCGCGGCGCCCACCATCGCCGCGTCCTCGGGCGCCGACCTCACGCTCGGCACGGGCAACCTGCTGCGTGGTGTGGCTTTGAGCAGCAGTGGTGGGACCGCCCTCGCCGGTAACGGCTTCGGGACCTTTACCGCCGCCGACGATACGGTGGCGAACAGCGCGGGGGCGGCCATCGCCCTCAGCAACGGCACGCTGGCCGCCAGCTTCAGCAGCGTCTCGGCCAACGGCTGTAGCAATACCGACGGGCTCGCCCTGACCAACACGACGGGCAGCTTCGCCGTCACCGGCGACGGCACAAACAGCGCTAACGGGTCGGGCGGGACGATCCAGCACTGCGCGGGCGCCGACGGGAACACCGCCCAAGGTATCGGCGTCTCCCTGAGCAACGCCAGCGGCGTCTCCCTCAGCGCCATGCATCTGCACGACTTCGACAACTTCGCCCTCTATGGCTCCGGCGTGTCCGGCTTCACGCTCGACCACACGCTCATCGATGGCGTGAACGGGACGACCGGGGCCTCCCCCTACCAGGAGGCCAGCGTGTCGTTCGCGCAGCTGACCGGCACAGACACGTTCTCGAACGACACCATCAGCGGCGGGCGGTTGGACAACGTCCAGATCGAGAATAGCTCCGGCACGCTGAATTCCCTGACGTTCTCGAACTGCACGATCCAGAACAACAGCACCTCGACCGACGGCAACGTGGGGTTGCAACTCCTGTCCACCAACAGCGCCGTGATGAACGCGAGCGTCAGCAATTGCCAGTTCAACGGCAACCGTACCATCGCGCTGCAAGGCAACGCGACGGACAGTTCCACGCTCAACCTCGCGGCCACCGGCAACACCATCAGCGGCGGGACGGCCGGGAACAACCAGGGCAACCAGGGCATCGAGGACGACGCGGCGCTCTCGGCGCGCGGCACGTTCGATATCAACGGCAACACCATCAGCGGCTTGATGAACTTGGGCATCAATGTGTTCGCCTCGGGGACTTCGTCGCTCTCGGGGCTGGTCCGCAACAACAGCGTCACCAACGCGGGGGCGGGCGTAAGCGGCGGCGGCATCAACGTGTTCCAGAACTCCTACTCGTCCATACGCGCCAACGTAACGGGCAATACGGTGAGCAACGTCGGCCGGGACTACGGCATCCTCGCCCAGGCGGCCCTGAACGGAACTGACACGACGCCGCCCACCGCGGGCCAGGCCGTGCTGCAGGTCGCGGTCACGAACAATCACTCCTCGGTGCTCTCCGGCGCGCTCGACGCCATCCGGGTGGAGGCGCGAGCGGGGGCGACCGCGTGCGCGCGCGTCACGGGTAACACGACCAACGGCGGGGGCAGCAGCTTCTATGGCCTGTACCTGCGCCAGGCGGCGGGCGCGAACTTGCTCCACGGCGTCTTCCAACTCGAAGGGCTGGCCGGCGGGGCGCAGAGCGCCAGCGCCGCGCAGGCGTCCGCGGCAAGCCAGAACCCGAACGCGGCCACGGTGGGCGCGATCGCGACGGACAGCTTCACCGGCGTGGCCGCCGGCAGTTGTAACATCCCGAGCAGCCAGTTCGCCCTCAACACGCAGGGCGCGACGCAGCAGGTGGCCGGATTCCACGCCACGTATGCGCGCGCGGCCCTGAGCCATAGCGCCGCGCTGGCCCAGACCGCCCAGACCAGCGCGAGCATCGCGTTCCCAGCGGCCAACGGGACCTTCACGCTGCCCGCTGGCAAGAGCATCACGCTCACCTACCAGGTGACGGTCAATACCCCCGCCACAGCGGGCAGCGTGAGCAACCAGGGCAGCGTCGCGGGCGACAACTTCAGCACGGTCCTCACCGACGACCCGAGCACGTCCACGCCGAACGACGCGACCGTGACGCGCATCGACCAACCCACGACCACGACGCTCGCCTCCGCGCCCAACCCCTCGCTCCAGGGGCAGTCCGTGCATGTGGCGGCGACGGTGAGCGGGGCGGCGGGCACGCCGAGCGGCAGCGTGCAGTTCAAGGACAACGGCGTCAACCTAGGCGGTCCGGTCGCGCTGGTCAACGGCGTGGCCTCCATCAACACGACTACGCTCTCCACCGGCGCCCACACCATCACCGCCGCCTACATGGGCGATAGCGTCTACGACCCCAGCACGGGCACGCTCGCGCCCAATCAGACGGTCAACGCCCCGGCGACGATCACCAGCGACGATCACGCCTCATTTACCATCGGCGCGGCCGGGTCCTTTACGGTCCAGGCCACGGGCTTCCCGACGCCGAGCCTGAGCGAAACGGGACCCTTGCCGAGCGGCGTGACCTTCGTGGACAACGGCGACGGCACGGCCACCCTCGGCGGCACACCAGCTGTGGGCAGCGCGGGCGTCTATCACCTCACCATCACCGCGCATAACGGGGTCGGGGCCGACGCCACCCAAACCTTCACGCTCATGAACGGTCAGGCGTCCGCGATCACCAGCGCCGACCATACGACCTTCACCGCCGGGAGCGCCAACTCCTTCACGGTCCAGACCACCGGCGCGCCGGCTGCTCAGTTGAGCGAAACGGGCGCGCTGCCCGGCGGCGTCACTTTCGTGGACAACCACGACGGGACCGCCACCCTGAGCGGCACGCCAGCCGCCGGGTCCGGCGGGACGTATCACCTTAGCATCAGCGCCCACAACGGCATCGGGGCGGACGCCACGCAGTCCTTCACGCTCGTGGTGAACGAAGCCGCCGCCATCACCAGCCCCGCCAACGCCACCTTCAGCGTAGGCACGGCCGGCGCCTTCACGGTGCAAACGACGGGCTTCCCCGCCCCCACCCTGAGCGAAACGGGCGCGCTGCCCGGCGGCGTCACCTTCGTGGACAACGGCGATGGGACCGCCACCCTGAGCGGCACGCCAGCCGCCGGGACGGGCGGCAGCTATCCCCTCAGCATCAAGGCGCACAACGGCAGCGGGGCGGACGCGGTACAATCCTTCACGCTCACCATAAATGAGGCGTCGGCGATCACCAGCGCCGACCATGCCACGTTCACCACGGGTACGGCCGGCAGCTTCACCGTGACCAGTACGGGCAACCCCGCCGCGAGCCTCACCGAGAGCGGGAACCTGCCCAGCGGCGTCACTTTCGTGGATAACCACGATGGGACCGCCACGTTGAGCGGGACGCCGGCCGCCGGGACGGGCGGCAGTTACGCCCTCACCATCACCGCCCACAATGGCGGCGGCGCCGACGCGGTACAATCCTTCACGCTCACCGTCGACCAAGGCGCGGCGATCACCAGCCCGCATAACGCGAGCTTCACCGTGGGGGCCAACAACTCCTTCACGGTCCAGTCCAGCGGCTACCCGGCGCCGAGCCTCACCGAGAGCGGGAACTTGCCCAGCGGCGTCACTTTCGTGGACAACCACGATGGGACCGCCACCCTGAGCGGCACGCCGGCCGCGGGCAGCGGCGGGACGTATCACCTCACCATCACGGCCCACAACGGTATCGGGGCGGACGCCACCCAGAGCTTTACGCTCGTGGTGAACGAAGCCGCCGCCATCACGAGCGCTGATCATACCACCTTCAGCGTAGGCACGGCCGGCGCCTTCACCGTGCAAACGACCGGCTACCCGACGCCGAGCTTGAGCGAAACGGGCGCGCTGCCCGGCGGCGTCACCTTCGTGGACAATGGCGACGGCACGGCCACGTTGAGCGGGACACCGGCCGCGGGCAGCGGCGGAAGCTATCCCCTCAGCATCAAGGCGCACAACGGCAGCGGGGCGGACGCCACGCAGTCCTTCACGCTCGTCGTCGATCAGCCAAGCGTCATCACCAGCGCCGATCACACGACCTTCATCCCCGGCGTGGCCGGCGCCTTCACCGTGAAGACGACGGGCTTCCCCGCGCCGAGCCTGAGCGAAACGGGCGCGCTGCCCAACGGCGTCACCTTCATGGACAACCACGACGGTACGGCCACGCTCGGCGGCACACCGGACGCGGGCAGCGGCGGGACGTATCACCTTAGCATCACCGCCCACAACGGTATTGGGGCGGACGCCACGCAGTCCTTCACGCTCCAGGTGGGCCAGCCCACGGCGATCACGAGCGCCGCCAGCAGCGGTACGGCCTTCACCGCCGGCGCCCCCGGCTCCTTCACGGTGACCTCGACGGGCATCCCGACCGCGCAACTCTCCGCGTCCGGCGCGCTGCCGGGCGGCGTGACCTTCGTGGACAACCACGACGGGACCGCCACGTTGAGCGGCACGCCGGCCAGCGGAACCACCGGCGCCTACCCGCTGACCATCACGGCGCACAACGGCGTCGGATCGGATGCGACGCAGTCCTTCTCCCTCGTCGTGGCGAAGGCCGCCTCGACCATCGCCCTGAGTTCCGCGACCGGGACGGCCGTTTACGGAAAGCAAGCGACGTTCACGGCTATCGTGGCCCCCGCCGCGGCGAATACCCTTGCCCCGTCGGGCGTCGTGACCTTCTACGACAACGGGACCCCGATCGGCACGGGCACGCTCACCAAGGGCGCGCCGGACACGGCCACCTTCACGACCGCGACGCTGAGCGTGGGCGGCCACAGCATCACGGCCTCCTACGGCGGCGACGCTAACTTCACGCCCAGCGGTCCGAGCGCGGCGGAGAGTTTCACGGTGAGCTACCCACCACTCTACGTGCTGCTAAGCGTGACGAGCAGCCCGGCCGGACCGGTCACGACCGGCTCGACCGTCACGGCCCACCTGACGCTGGGCAACCACACCACGGCGACGCAGACGGTCACCGTCAAGGCGACCCTGACCTATGTGGGCAGCCACGGCGCCCTGAGCCTCACCGTCCCGCAGACGTTTAAGCTCAAGGCGGGGCAGACCGTGAACCAAAGCGTGAGCTTCCCGATCAGCAAGAACTTCCCGCGCGGCGCCTACACACTGACGGTGACGGCGAAGGATGGCAGCGGCGACACGGCCACGGCCACCGCTTCCCTGACCGTCGTGTAACGGCAAAAGTACACGGGACCGTGTAGTTGGAAACGCGGCGCGGGAGCGCCGCGTGGAGGGAGGTTCCACCGGCTAACAGACACGAACACGTAACAGACGGAAGCAAGCGCGCGGAGCAGACGAGATCCATGTCTCATCTGCTCCGCGCGCTTGCATGAGAGATGTTCGATTTCAACGCGCGGGCCATCCGCGCCTACGAGAAGGTCGGGTTCCGGCAGGAGGGGCGCATGCGCGACGCGCTGTGGTGGGACGGCGCGCCGCACGATACCCTGCTCATGGCCGTGCTGGCGACGGACTGGAAAGGCTACACGAGTGACGACGTGATAGGCTAAAGGTGGAGAATTACGAGGAGGAGTCACGCCATGACCGCTCAACTTGCCACACCCGCGCCGCTCTACGGTTGGGCGCAGCCGACCGTGGCCGCCGACTGGACGGCCGACATGCTCGAACGCCTGGCCGACGACGGCTGGCTCTACGAACTCGTGGAAGGGAGAGTTGTGCGTATGCCTCCACCCGGCCCCGACCATGGACATATCGAATGGTCCATCGCCCATCCTCTCGGCGCCTATGTCGAAGCCCACGGCCTGGGCGCGATCTACGTCGGTGAGGCCGGTTGGGATCTCACTCGTCGCGGTGAGCGCAAGGATACGATACTGGCAAGCGACGTCGCCGTGGTGCGCGCCGAGCGCCTCCCTCTCCCGCCGCCGCGCCGAGGCAAGACCTACCGGCCGCTGGCGCCCGACCTGGTCGTAGAGATCGCCTCGCCGACGCAGTATCGGCCCGACTTAGCCGACAAGGCGCGGCGCTGGCTCGACCGCGGCGTGCGCGTGGTGTGGGTGATCTGGCCCGATCGCCGCGAGCTCGACATTTGGACATCCGCCGCCGAGGGACCGCAAACGCTGGATGAGGACGACACGCTCGACGGCGGCGACGTTGTCCCCGGTTTCCGCATCCCGCTCAACCAGTTTTTGTAGCGGGCTACACCGGGAAACGCCGTTGTGAAACGCCAGGTTGGGGCAACGGACTGCGAGGAGATTGTCGTGAGTGCTGAAAGTGAAGCAATAAACCTGGCGGAAGTCCACATCGACGGCGTCGACGCACGCGTGCGCGTGTTCCGCGCCGGGCATGAGGTCGACACTTGCGTCGTGACGACGGAGCGCTATGTCGTGGTCGTCGACACGATGGGTACGCCCGAGCTGGCGGCGGACATCATGGAACGGGTGGGCGATGCGCTCGCCGGGCGGCAGCTTCTGGTCGTCAATACGCACGCCGACTGGGACCACAGTTGGGGCAACGCCTTGTTCGCGATCCCCGGCGGGCGCTACCCCGCCCCTATCATCGGGCACGACCAGACACGCCGGCGCCTGCTGGACGCGGAGGAGCGGGCGTACCTGCGCGAGCGGCAGCGCGGCTCGTCGCGCTTCGCCAACGTCGCGCTCGTCCCGCCCACGATCACGTTCACGGACGGCCTGCGCATCGACGGCGGCGACCTCACGCTCGAGTTGCTGCCCACGCCGGGGCATACCCCCGACCATATCTCGATCTGGATACCGGAGTCGCGCCTCGTGCTGGCCGGCGACGCGGCCGAGCGCCCCATCCCCTACGTCAATGAACCGGGAGACCTGCCCCTGCTGCGCGCCTCGTTGGCGCGGCTGGCCGCCCTCGACCCCGTCGCGGTCGTCCCGTGCCACGGCGGCACGAGCGCCCCATCCCTGCTCACGCGCAACCTGACCTACCTCGACACGCTCGAGGCGCGCGCCCGCTCTACGGTAGACGAGGGGCGCCTGCCGGGAGACTGGGCGGAGCGTGAGGACCTGCCGGACATCATCGGGCTACCCTTCGCGGAGGCGGCGCCGGACCTGACGGACGCGCCGGCCGATGTGATCGCGTTCTATCGCGCCAGCCACCAGCGCGCCGCGCGTGCGATGCTGACGTACCTACAGGGTGTGTGAAAAGTCCTGGGACCGCCATTCACCGTCTAATTTGATGAATCGATGGGTGAATGTCGTTAGACGAGCGCTACGGGATCTGGTGTACGAAGGGTTCGAGGCCGCGAACGGTAACGCCCTGATAGGTGTATTCGTCAAGTTGGAGCTTCTCGTGGTCGAGATAGTCGCGGACGCTGATCTCGCCGTAGTGGACCGCGTCCCAGGACGCGAGGCGCGCCTGGCCCGGCGTGAGCCAGCCGTCGATGTGGCCGGCGAGGCGGGCAAGGGCGGCGCCGCCGTCCGGTAGTCCCGTTTCGGGGACGATAAAGAGGAGGGAGACATCGTACGGCGGGTCGCCAGTGGTGGGCGCCACACGGATTTCCTCGAGTGGATCGAGCGCCGTCAGGTCAGGGCTGCCGGTCTGTTGCAGCTTGTGCAGACCATCGAGGATAGGCCCCGTGACGGCGGCCACGATCGGATCGGGGAACGCATAGCGACTGAAGCGGGCCGCTACCCAGCGGGCGAAGCGTCGCTCGACGGACGCGTTAGGCGCGCCGGGTCGAGGCACCGCTGTTTCGAGCACGGGCTTCTCGATCACGCTGAGCACCGTCGCGTCCACGATCAGCCGCCGATCTGGATCAAGCAAGAAGATGCGCGCGCTATTGCTTGTCGCCGCGCTCAAGATACGGTCATTATCGGTTGTGTAGACGCGCATGGCAAGGACGGTTGGCTCGTCGTTTTCCGCCCTTTTGATGTCGCAGGTTTGACTGATCACGACGAATGCGTCCGTCTTGCGGAGTATGCCGCTAGCAACACTATGCGACGGGCTATCGGCAACATTAGCGGTGTCGGCAGGGGGAGAGTCCTTAGCGCGTTTGGCGATGCCTGTCAGCGCGTGGCTGGGCAGGAAGACGACGCTCGACGACACGGGGGGCAGGAGGACGCCCTGCTTCCATCCCGCATCGACGAGCCGCTGCCCGAGGGGCATATGGGCCATGGCTAATTAACAGCGAGGACGTGGGCCGCGAAGATCGGCGAATCGCCCTCGTCCTCTATATCAACCGGCGCGTCAGTGAGCGGCGGCGGGTTGAGGCGATCGCGCGCCTCCTCCCAGGCAACCCTATCGCGCGGCGCGATGCGGTCCAGGCGCTTGACTGGGCGCAGGCGACTGGGGATGCCACTCGCGTCGCGCACGGCCGCCGAGACAGTCGAGGGGGAGACGGGGGGTGGCGACTGGCGCAGCGCGAGACCGATGACGGCGCGCGTGTCTCCGGCCGCGAGGAGGTCGAGGGGACGGCCCGCGGCCGTCGGCGTCTCCAGGAACGCGCGCAGGTCAGGGCCGCGCAACGCCTGCAGGCGGCGGAACGTCGCGAGCACCGCCTCCAGATGGCGTGTCTTCTCAACGGTCATTCCGCCGCCGGTCACCCATTTGTGAAGCGCCTGGCGTGACACGCCCGCGAGTTGCGCCACTATCTCCTTAGGAAGATCCGCCACCGCGAGGAGTTCTTCCGCGACGGATAGAGGGCGCTCACCCTCGTCGACGAGCGGCGAGGCCATATCGTACGTCGACCACTGGTGGACATCGCGGAGCCCCGCGGCGACCATCTTATCGGGTGTCGCGGTCATGGGCCGCGTCTCGCGCACCGGTATAAGGCGTGGAAGTGGCGGGAGCGTAGACACGGGCGATGCGATGAGGGTGGCAACCGTAATCGTCGCGCCGGCCGTCGTACCACGCAGATAGTCGGCCCAATCGATCGGTCCGAGCATAGCTACGCCCCTTTCAAATGGTGATAGAGTGTACCGTCGCCAACGAACCAGCGAAAGCCTCGGTAGATAATGTCGTTGTAGGCGCGCATGCGTGACACAACATCCGGGCTGAATGCAGCGGGCGCCTCGTCGTAGTAGTCAAGATCAAGCAGATAGAAAGAGCCTGTTGGGGGGGGGCGTTGCCCAAGCGGCGCGACAGTCGTCCCGTACAGAAAGCCATGCCGCATGAGGAGGGCGCCATCCGCGCGACGCGTGCGCAACTCATTGATCGTCTGCTCAACCGTACCGCCAAAGGGGTTAGCGGCGCCAATACCTAGCACCTCGGGACGCAGAAGTCCTTGCCACTGCTCGTAGGTATCGGTGTGCGGCACGCGGAACTCATTGATGAAACGCAAGCCAAAGCGGAGCTGCACGCGCGGAGCCAGATACCTCACGATGTACTCCAATATCTTGGCGAACCGCGCCGACATCTCGTCGATATCGGTGTACCCGCGTGTTTCGAGTGACACGAGTTCACTAGTTAAGACGACGGACCAGGCCGCGTCTGACGTGGAGAAACGCAGCAGCGGCGCGCCCGCGGCCGCGGGGACGAGGCCCTGCGGCGTCAGGGTGACGTTCATAGCTTGTTCGACGGTGGCAATGGGATACTCATCGGCGAGATCTTCCTTGAGCGCGCTGAGATTTCGCTCGTCGCCGAAGCGAGACGCGGGCGGGAAGCGAACCTGCGCGATACAGAGCGCTAGGGCCGCTGCCGCGAACAACTCGCGGGGATAGTTGGGAAGCGTGTCGCGCGCTGTGTCCATACCAGTCCTCCCTTCGCCCATCTGGTTTACACTTTAGTTTACTATATATGGATTGTGGCAGCTAGTCAAGGGACAATGTGGCCGATCAGGACTATTGGATAATCCGGTTAGGATCGGTAGTCATTGCCGCAAGACAGCCAGGGCCTCGGCGATGTCGTGGCCTTTAAGCTCGATGAGGTCGAGGAGTTCCGCGGGCGTACGCGTATCTTCGTCGCGGACGGCGTTGGGGTTGACCGCTTTGAGGTCGTAGCCGCGGGCTTCGATCTCGGCGCGCTCGACCGTCCAGCTACGGGGAGTAGCGGCGCGGGTGGGCAACGCGGTGAAGAAGTCGGCAAAGCGATCGAGCGTGAGTGGCGTCTTCTTGCCGACCTTGACGTCGGAGAGGTCGTAGTACCAGACGCGCTCCGTCGGCGCGCCCTTGGTGAAAAACAGCAGATTGGTCTTGACACCAGCGCCGGCAGCAGTGAAGACGCCGCCGGGCAAGCTGACGATGCACCACAGATCGCACTCGTCGAGCAGCTTGCGCTTGGTCTGCACGAAAGCGGTCTCGTTGGTGCGGAAGAGCACGCCCTCATCGAGCACGATGCCGCAGCGGCCGCCGGGTTTGAGGCCGTCGATGACACTCTGGAGGAAAAGTACCTGCGTCGCGCCGGTCTTGTAGGCAAAGTGAGTCTGCGCCTCCTTGCCTTCTTTGCCGCCGAATGGCGGGTTGGTGAGGATCACGTCGAACTGAGGCGGCGCGCCCTGGAAGAGCCCATCGTAGACCACGCCGCCGGTGAGCGAGTTGCCGTGCCAGATACGCGGCTGGTCGATGCCGTGCAGCACGAGGTTGGCAAGGGCGATGGGGTAGACTAAGTTCTCCTTCTCGCGGCCGTAGAAGGTGCGCGTTTTGAGCGCCTCAATCTGCTCGGTCGTGGCGGCGGCGCCGTCACCGAGGTTGGCGCGCATATACTCGTAGGCTTGGGCGAGGAAGCCGCCGGTGCCGCAGCAGGGATCGTAGACCGTCTCGCCGACGCGTGGATCGACGGCGCGGATCATGGCGCGGATGACCTCGCGCGGCGTGAAGAACTGCCCGCCGTCGTTGGACTTCTCGCCCATCTTGAGCAGCAAACCCTCGTAGACCTGCGAGAGCGTAAAGAAGTGCGTCGGGTCGGCGGCGCGGGCGCTAATCTCATGGACCTTGTCGAGCACATCGAGCAGATTGCGCTCGGTGTCGATGCGGGTGCGCTCCACGGGGGACATAACCTCACTGATGACCCGCTGGCGCGCCGTCGCGCTGGGCCGATCGCGCAGGTCTTTCAGATGCGGGATGAGTTCGCCGTTGACGAAGGCGAAGACGCTACCGGCGGAGCCTTCCATTTGCAACTCGTAGCGCTTCTGGCCGTGCGGGGCGGCCCAGTCCTGCCAGCGGTAGGGGGACGCGAGGGAGGGCGTGTAGTCCGCGCCGACGGCCTCGGCGGCCTCGGCCTCGTCGGTCTCCATCTCGTCGAGGATGCGCAGGAACAAGATCCAGGTCAGCTCGGGGACGTACTGGAGGGCGCCGGCGCAGTTGGAGCGGCGCATGATGTCGCAGACGTTCTTGATCGCGCTGTTGAGGGATTGTTGAGTAGAGAAAGTTTTGCTGCTGCCGTTAGCTTTGGCATCTTGCACTGTCATGAAGCCTCTATCTGATCCTGATCGCGCGGCAATCCGAGCCGCCTGCGATGTCGTTTTCCCTGTTCATCGGTTGCCAGGCTCCAGAACGGAGACCAAGCGATAGCATGACAGAGCCGATGCGCGCGATGCTGAAGGACGCGGTGGTCAATCCAATCAGCCGCCATGATGAGGCGCACGCGCCAGTTCATAGGCCGTCTCCGAGTGTGTCACAGCTCACCGTTGAACGCTCGCCGCAGCAGAGTCGCGGGTAACTTGTCGATGGCGTCGAGTTGCGCCTCCTCGATCACGCGCGCCCGCTCGACCGCCGCCATCTGCTCGCGCAGGATCGCAGCGATGCGCTTCTGCTCGGGGAGCGGGGGCTTTTGAGGGTAGGTTAGCCATACTGCCATTATGCTACCTGCCGGGCAGAGGCGGGTGAGGCGGGTGAGGCGGTTGGGAAGGTCGCGGGCCAAGGCAAG
>JAABUZ0100006278.1_pt1 | contig 14950 bp, 12 predicted proteins | sample 5562091 | NCBI WGS metagenome assembly JAABUZ01 (sample SAMN12813069, study PRJNA571459) | rock metagenome | isolation source: Antarctica rocks | place: Antarctica: Victoria Land, Linnaeus Terrace sud | collected 2015-12-21 | reverse complement strand
CGCGTGGGGCGCGTGGGGCGCGTGGGGCGCGTGGGGCGCGTGGGGCGCGTGGGGCGCGTGGGGCGCGTGGGGCGCGTGGGGCGCGTGGGGCGCGTGGGGCGCGTGGGGCGCGTGGGGCGCGTGGGGCGCGTGGGGCAGGGCGGGCGGCGGTGCCGTGGTGGGTGCGCCAACGCTGGAGGGGGTCACTGCATGCCGGGGTCCCTGTCCACGAAGGGGCCAGGGCGTGCCAGGGTAGGGGGCCAGGGCGTGCCGGCGTACTAAGACGCTGAAGACGCAGTTCGCTCGGGTAGCCTTCTCTCTGTGCGAGCGATGGGGAGAGGAGCTGCGGGCCGCGCTGCGCGCCGTGCGCGGCGGGCGGTACGCCGGCACGCTATGGCCCCTTACCCCGGCATCTGGTGGCCCCCTACTACGTAGGAACCTCGGCATCCAGTGGCCCCTTCGTGCCGAGCCACCGGCCCCAGCGACAACGCGCAGACCCCGCACGCGCGGCGCGCCCGGCTACCGTGTCGAGGCCACCCGTTTGCGCGCTGTGCTAGCCCTCCACGCGTCTGCTACGATACGACTATTGTGCAGCGATCTGACGACAGGAAAGGCCCCATCGCCATGGCCAGTGTCCATCTTCGTCCCGTCACCCTCACCAACTACAAAGAGTGCCTCACCCTCCACCTCGACCCGCCCCAGGCTGCGTTCGTTGCCTCCAATGCCAAGTCCCTCGCCGAGGCCAAGGTTAATCCTGCCCTCACCCCCCTCGCCATCTACGACCTCGCCGCCCGTGGCTACGATCTCCCCCCTGTCCCCATGCTGGGCTTTGGTATGTACGAGATCGCCGCCGGCGTCGGCTACATCCTCCGCCTCATGATCGCTCCCGCCCACCAGGGCCAGGGCTACGGCCGCGCCGCCACCATCGCGCTGATCCGCCGCCTCCGCCTCTCCCCCGATGTTGAGGTCATCGCCATCGGCCATCGCCCTGAGAATGCCGCCGCCGCCCATCTCTACCGCAGTATCGGCTTCCTCCCCTGGGAGCCCACCTGGGCCACTCCCGACAGCCCCGACGTCTACCTCAAGCTGCCCGACTAACACCCCGTCCCCTCAACGTTCCGCGCCGACGCGCCCAACGTCGCCACGAGCTCCGCCCAGGCCCCACCACGGACGCAGGGGCACGGGAGTTACTACGGACCCCGCCGCCCCGAGGCCCGCTACCCTGAGCTGCGCTTGGTACACTACCAACGGTGGCCAGTGGGGCGCGCACGGGTGGCGCGCTACCCCCCCCCGCAGCCTCGTTGCACCTACGTATCAGCGCCGCTCCACGCCGCAGCGGCCCACGCGAAAGGATCATACGTCGATGGACCTCGCGCTCCGTCCCCCGCGCGCCGGCGATGGTGACGGCCTCGCCCGCTGCTGGCTCGACGCCGGCGCCTCCTATGCCGCCCTCAACCCCGCCCTCTTCCAGATCCCGGACGCCGCCGGCCTCGCCCAGAGCCTTGAAGAGCGCTTCCTCCACCTCGCCGCTGCCCAGGACTCCCTCGCCCTGGTGGCCGACGCCGACGGCCACGTTGTCGGCTATCTCTTCGCCGCCATAGAGCATCCGTCGCCCCGCGCCGCCACCGATGCCTCGCGCGACGCCGGCCTCACGCGCCTCCTCATCAATGCCCTCATTGTCCGCGAAGCCTCCCGTCACCACGGCGTCGGCACCCGGCTGATGGACGCGGCTGAGCGGTGGGGCCGCGCGCGCGGCGCGGCCATCGCCCTGCTCGACACCTACGACAGCCCCCTCTCCGTCCCCTTCTACGAGCGCCACCTCGGCTACAGCCGCCGCGCCCTGCGCCTGCGCAAGGCCCTTTCTACGAGCGCCACCTCGGCTACAGCCGCCGCGCCCTGCGCCTGCGCAAGGCCCTTTCTACGAGCGCCACCTCGGCTACAGCCGCCGCGCCCTGCGCCTGCGCAAGGCCCTCCGGTAGTCACCGCGCACGCCCCCGGCTCCAAATCGCCGACGCTGTGCCCGACCAGCCGCATGCCTGCGGACGCGCCCACGGCCACCAGCAGTCGCGCCACGGCCAGAGGGGCACGTAAACACACCTACCAGCCTCCAGCGCCCGTCTCCGGTCACGTCAGTGCTGCACGCGACGCTGACGCGAGACACAGTGCGGCAGACCAGGGCACGCGGACGCTCAGCAAGGCACGAGGGCACCGGGTGTGCTGGCCTTTTAGTTCATCCGCGCAACAGAGTACCATACTCTGTTGCGCGGATGAACTAAACGGCCAGCACAGGACCCACGTCAGGTGGAGGACGGAACCTGTCCGTGAGCAGGTCCGCTTCGGGTGCGTCACCATCCGGGTAACAGCGGTGATTGACCAGGTCGCGCAGCCCCAAGTGATCGTATAGCGGCAGGAGCAGGGGCAAGGCATCTAGGCTCACGCTGCGCGCGAGGGTCTGATAAGGTCATCTCTCATGGTGGGGTGTCTCCTTCGCTAGCCGTGGAGCATGTCCGCGTACCAACGCCCGCTATCCTTGACGGTGCGCTCCTGCGTGTTGTAGTCGACGTAGACGATGCCAAAGCGTTTGTTATAGCCTTCGGCCCACTCGAAGTTGTCCAGCAGCGACCACACGAAATAACCCTGCAGGGGAACGCCCTCCGCGACGGCGCGCGCGGCCTGCGCGAAGTGCTCTTCCAGGTAGACGCGACGCTGCTCATCGTGCACGCGGCCGTCCGGTCCCACCGCATCGTCGAACGCCGCGCCGTTCTCCGTCACGTACATAGAGGCGGGCGCGTAGTCGCGGTGCACTCGTGCCAACAGCTCATGCAACCCCTCGGGGTAGATTTCCCAGTCCATCGCGGTGCGCGCGGCACCCTCGACGCGGACGGACTCGCCCCGCGGACTGCACCCCGTTGGGTCGGCCTGTACAACCAAGCGCATATAGTAGTTGATGCCCAGGAAATCCAGCGGCGCCCGTATCGCCTCCAGGTCTCCCGGCTGGATCGACGGCGCGGACACACCGAGTCCATCGATGACATCGGTGGGATACGAGCCTTTGAACACCGGGTCGAGGTACAGGCGGTTGGACAGGCCATCGGACAGGCGGGCCGTGGCGCGGTCCGCGGCACTATCCGTGGCGGGATGGACGGGAGCCAGATTGAGCGTGATGCCGACGCGCGCGTCGGGGCTATTGCGGCGCAGCAGCGGGACGGCGTCGCCGTGGCCAAGGAGCAGGTGGTGCGTCGCCGTCATGGCGAGCTGGGGGTCGCGCAGGCCCGGCGCGTGTTGACCCCAGCCGTAGCCCAACCACGCCGCGCACCAGGGCTCGTTGAGCGTGATCCAGTCCTTGACGCGGTCGCCCAGCCGCCGCGACACAACATCGGCGTAGGCGACAAATGCCGCGGCGGTGTCGCGCCCCGCCCACCCGCCCCAGCGATCCTGCAAGGTCTGGGGCAGGTCCCAGTGGTAGAGCGTGGCGAAGGGCCGTATACCAGCCGCGAGCAACTCATCCACCAACCGGTCGTAGAAGTCTAGCCCCTTCTCCTCGACCCTGCCCGTCCCCTCGGGGAGGATGCGCGGCCAGGCGATCGAGAAGCGGTAGGCGCGCAGGCCGAGGCTCTTCATCAGGGCCACGTCGTGCGGATAGCGGTGGTAGTGGTCGCAGGCCGGGTCGCCGGTGTCGCCGTTCTTGACTTTGCCGAGCGTGGCACAGAAGCGGTCCCAGATCGACGCGCCGCGCCCGTCCTCGCGTGTCGCACCCTCGATCTGGAAGGACGCTGTCGCGCCGCCCCACAGGAAATCGGCCGGTACTCTCGTGACTACAGATGCCATAGGCGTGTCGTATCCTTTCATCAGGTTGACGCTAGCCGCGGGCCGCCGCACCTCCTGGCGGATGACCGCGTCGTAACGGGCGCGCCGACAAAGAAAGCGGCGATGACCGTATCACCACTGTATGCGTCCTTCATGAGCACAACGCGTTCATGCGTGGGCGGTCGAGGAGGTGTAGGCGGGTTGTGCCGCGTAGCAGCGCACGAGGTGGCCGGGGCGCACCTGCGTGATCTCGGGCGTGCGCTCGGTGCAGATGGGCATGACCAGCGGGCAGCGCGGCGCGAAGCGACAGCCCGGCTTGGGGTTGATGATCGTCGGTATCTCGCCCCGCGCCTCGACGCGCCGTTTCTCCTGCGCTGGATTCGGCGCCGCCGAGATGAGCAGGCGTGTGTAGGGGTGCCGCGGATCGTCCATCAACGCGGTGCTGGAAGCTTTCTCCATCATGTGCCCGGCGTAGAGCACCATCGTCTCGTCGGCAATGTAGCGCGCGCTGGCCAGATCGTGCGTGATGTAGAGATAGGCGATCCCACGCTCCTCCTTGAGTCGCTTCATCAAGTTCAGGATGCCCATGCGGATCGACACGTCGAGCATGCTGATCGGCTCGTCGGCCAGGATGACCTCGGGGTCGACCGCCAGGGCACAGGCGATGGCCACGCGCTGTCGCTGGCCGCCCGAGAGCTCGTGCGGGTACTTCGCGACGTACTCATCGGCTGGCTCCAGTCCCACCGTGCGCAGCAGGGCGTGGATCTCACGTTCCTGCGCCGCCCCGCGCAGCCTCTTGTGGACGGCCAGGGGGCGCGACAGGTGATAGCCCACCGTCTGCACGGGATTCAGGGAGCCGAACGGGTCCTGGAAAATCATCTGTACGTCGCTACGGTAGGCAAGGACGGCGCGACGGTTCTGGTGGGACAGGGCGTCGTGACCTTTAAGCAACACCTGTCCCTTCGTCACGGGATACAGCCGCGCCAGCAGGCGCGCGATCGTGCTCTTGCCGCTGCCGCTCTCGCCCACCAGCGCGAGGATGCGTCCCTTCTCCAGTGCGAAGGTGACGTCGTCGACCGCGTGCACGTAGCGCGCCTCGCCGCCAAGGCCAAACGGACCGCCGCCCGTGCGAAACCATTTGGTCAGCCCCTGCACATCCATCACCGGGGCCTGTGATTGTTGCATGATTATCCCTCCATACTGGTCCTACCTCATGCTTGTCCTACCCGCGCCTGTGGCCGCATGGTAGCGTACAGCACTGCGGTGCTACGAATAACCGACGACCGTCGGCGTGGTTTGCCGTCGGGCCCACACGACGTGGGGAGGGCACGCGCAGGCCCTCAGCGATGCGGATACAAGTGGCAGGCCACCTGGTGCCCCCCACCGATGTCGCGCAGCATGGGTTCGGCCTGCATACAGGTCGTCATGGCGTGCGGGCAGCGCGGGTGAAAGCGGCAGCCGGCCGGCGGCGCGATCAGGTTGGGCGGCGAGCCCGGAATACCAGCCAACTCCTGCCGCGGCCCGGTCAGCGCGGGGAAGCTATTCATCAGACCGACCGTATAAGGGTGTTCGGGATGGTTGAACAGCTCGCGCGCGGGGGCCAACTCGGCGATCCTGCCCGCGTACATGATGGCGAGACGGTCGCTGAACTCCACCAGCAGCGAGAGGTCGTGCGTGATGAACAGGATCGAGAAGCCGAACTGCTCCTTCAGGTCCTCGATCTGCTGCATGATCTCCTTCTGCACCACCACATCGAGCGCGGTCGTCGGCTCGTCCATGATGATCAGGTCGGGGTTGAGCGCCAGGGCCATGGCGATGACCGCGCGCTGGCGCATGCCGCCGGAGAGTTCATGCGGGTAGCTCTTGAGCCGCGCGCGCTCGATACCCACCACGCGCAGCAACTCGCCCCCGCGCTCCAGCGCCTCGCGCTTACTCATGTTCGTGTGCGCCTGCAGCGTATCGACGAAGTGCGCGCCGATGGTGATGACGGGGTTGAGCGCGTTCATGGCGCTCTGCGAGACGATGCTGACGCGGCTCCAGCGGAAGCGCCGCGTCTCGTCGGCGCCCATCGTCGTGACGTCGCGGCCGTCGAACAGGATCTGGCCGCCGGCGATGTAGGCGGGGGGCTTGAGCAGGCGCGTGATGGCGTTGGCCACGGTGCTCTTGCCACAGCCCGACTCCCCCGCCAGGCCCAAGGTCTCGCCCTTGCGCAGACTGAACGACACCCCCTGCACCGCGCGCGCGGGTCCACGCGCGGTCGCATAGGAGACGTGCAGGTCGCGCACGTCAAGCAGGGGCGCGTCGGCCGGAACCTGCGCGGCGGCGTCGATGGGAACGACGCGCGTAGCGGCTTGATCGCGGGTCATCGCGCCGCCACCTTTCCCGATGGGGCGACCGCCACCGGCGGCACGGCGCCGCGGGGGATCTTGATTTTCTCGGTACGCAGGCGCGGGTTGCTGATCTCGTCGATACCGAAGTTGATCAGCGCGCAGGCCGTCCCGACCAGCGCGATGGCCAGGCCCGGCGGGAGGAAGAGCCACCAGGCGTCGACTTGCAACGCCGAGCCGTTCTGCGCCCAGTACAACATGCTGAACCAACTCACCTGGCTCAGATTGCCGTAGCCCAGGAACACGAGCGCGGCCGTCGTACCCAGGGCGAAGAGAACCGTCCCGATGAACCCGCTAACCACCAGGCTGATCATGTTAGGCAGGATATCGCGCAGCACGATGCGCATGCCTGACTCGCCGCGCACAACCGAGGCCTGGATGAAGTCTTTCTGGCGCAGGCTCATCGCCTGGCTGCGCAGCACGCGCGCCCCGAAGGCCCACCCGGTCAAGCCCAGGATGATCACGATGGGGACATAACCGTTCTTGGCCTGGATGAATGACGTCACGACGATGATCAGCGGGAAGCTAGGGATGACCAGCACGATGTTGGTGATCAACATCAGCGTCTCGTCGATCCAGCCGCCGAAGTAGCCAGCGCTCAAGCCGACGACCACGGCAATGGCCGTCGCGATCACGCCGACCGAGAAGCAGATAATCAGCGCCGGACGCGTCCCGTCCACCAACCCCAGGAAGATGTCGCGCCCCTGTTGATCCGTGCCGAGCCAGTGCGCGGCCGAGGGCGCCTGCTGCGGTTTGACGGTGTAGTCGCCGACGCTGGGGTCGCCCCGCCAGATGAGCGGCCCGAAGATGGCCACGAGCACGAAGAAGGTTAGGATGGCCACACCCACGGCGGCCTTGCGGTCGGACAAAATCAGGCGCAACCAGCCCGGCGCGGAGAGGCCGCGGCGGCGCGGCCCCGTCACAGGGACGATGGGCGTCCCCCCTGCCCCGGCCAACTCCGCACTCACCTCCGTCGTCGCATGAACATCCATGGCCAGTTCCTCCTTTCAAGACAGCTTACGCCGCGCGCGCGCGCGGATCAAGGCGCGCGTAGACCAGGTCGGCGGCCAGGTTCGCCAGCAGGACGCAGACCGTGATAACGAGCAGCAGGGTCTGGATGACGGGATAGTCCTGCGCACCGATCGACTGCGCCATAAGCAACCCCACCCCAGGATAGCTGAAGATGCTTTCGATCAGGATTTGGCCGCCGACGAGATAGCCCAGGCTCAAGGCAAACCCCGTGATTTGGGGCAGCATGGCATTGCGCGCCGCGTACCCCAGCATGACGCGGCGGTCGGTCAGGCCGCGCGCCTGCGCCATCGAGATGTAGTCCTCGGAGAGGACGTTGATCATGGTGTTGCGCATGCCCAGCAGCCAACCGCCCACGGCGACCAGGACTAGCGAGAAAGCCGGTAAGACAGCGTGCGACAGCACACTACCCACGAAGGTCAGGGACAGGGCCGGCTGTAGTCCATCGGTATAGGCGTGATTGATCGGGAACAGGTTCAACTTGAAGCCCAGGAAGTACAGCAGCAGCAGGGCCAGGAAAAAGAAGGGGAAGCTGCTGGTCATCAGCGCCAGCGGAGGCAGCAGGCTGTCGAGGACGCCGCCGCGCCGCCAGGCGGCCAACGTCCCGATACCGGTCCCCAACACGAACGCGATAATAGAGGCCACCCCGACCAGAAAGATCGTCCAGGGCAGGCTTTGCGCGACGATGGTCGAGACACGATTGGGGAACTGGTTAAAGGAAACGCCAAAGTCGCCGTGGATCAGGTTGCCCAGGTAATGCCAGTACTGCACGGGCAGCGGGTCGGTAGACAGGCCCAGCGAGGCCGCGATGATGCGGAAGGCGTTGGGATTGTTCGCGAATTGCTGCGCGTGTTGAGCGTAGATGGCCGCGGCGGGGTTGCCGGGCATCACCCGCGGGATGAGAAAATCGAGCGTGATAGCGGCCCAGAGGGCGGCGGCGTAGAACAGCAGACGGCGGATGACAAAGCGCATGACCACATATCCTCGTACGATCGATCCGGCCGCCCCCCCGGGCGCGAAGGGGGATAGCGTGGGGGGGTGGGGGACGTACAGATCCCCCACCCCCAGGGATGAACCGTTAGTGCACCGGCTTGAGATGGGTCAGCACGATCAGGCGCATTGGCGTCGCGTCGGGGCTCCCGTCGGCGTAGTAGTTGTTCGCGGTCGGGAAGCCGGTGTAGTACGTCGTGTTGTAGTTCTCCTTGATCAGGCCGTTGATCATCGGGATGACCGGCAGGTCCTTGACGAAGATCTGCTGCATCTGGTTGGCCAACGCGTGTTGCTGCGCCGCGTCGGTCGTGGTGCGAAACTTGGTGAGCAGCGCGTCCATCTGCGGGTCCTGAAAGCGTGTCCAGGCGTCACCGCCGGCGATAGTCCCGACTGGCTTAATGTTGGTTGGCCCCATCATCTGGTTGTAGTAGTCATACGGCGACTGGTTGCCATAGCTCCAGACCGTGACCACCGGATAGACGCCTTTCTGCACGCTGGTGTACCAGGGGCCGAACGTCGAGATGGCCTGCGGCGCGGCGTCGATACCCAGGGCCTTGAAGTTCTGGGCCAGAATCTGCTGGATGCCGACGAAGTCCGAGAAGCCCGCCACCACCGGGAGGCTGAACGTGACCTGCTGGCCCTTGGGGTCCATCAGCTTGCCGCCCTGCATCTTGAAGCCAGCCTTCTCAAGCATGGACAGCGCCGCCGTCGGGTTGTACTGCGCCAGGGTGTTGGGGACGCTCTTGTCGACCCAGGTGGGGAAGGCCCCGCTAAGACCCGTGATATTGGTCGGCGTCGTATAGCCGTACTCGGCGTTGACGTTGAGCGCCTGGCGGTTGATGGCCATGCTCAACGCCTTGCGGAAGACGGGCAGGTTGTAGGGATATTTGGTGGCCGTCACGTAGAGCGTGGTGGGCAGGTCGCGCGGGGCGTAGTAGTGGTGGTAATTGGGGTTCCTGGCGTCGTACACCCGCTCGACGTTGTTAATGAAGTCACCGGACCAGTCGACCTGGCCCGACTCAAGCGCGAGCGCCGACGCGTCGTTGCTCTGGAACCCCGTGTAACGGATCGCGTCGATCTTCAGGTTGGCCGCGTTCCAGTAGTAGGGGTTGCGGCCCAACTCGTAACTCTGCGAGGAGAAGCTTTTCACCTGCGTGAACGGTCCGGTCCCGACCGGGTCAGCCCAGGCAAAGGTGAGCGGGTTCGTGATCTTGGACCAGACGTGCGCGGGCAGGATAAATAGGTTGTCCACCAACGGGCCGAAGGTCGTGACGTTCGCCTGCTTGAAGCGGATGGAGACCGTGTTGCCCGTGGCGGACACGCCCGTGGCCAACCCGCTCGCGCCCCACAGCCCGATCTGATCAAGCGCGGAATTTGTCTTGCCCAGGTTCAGGGTAAAGAGCACGTCGTTGGCCGAGAACGGCTGCCCGTCGGACCACTTGACCCCCTGGCGGATCGTGAACGTCAGCGTCTTGAGGTCCGGGCTGAACTTGTACGATGTCGCCAGCCAGGGCGTCTGTTTGCCATTCGCGGTGGGGTCGACGATGTAGAGGGGCTCCAGGACCGCGGCGCGCGCCGAGGAGAGCGCCCCGGTCAGCGAGAACGGGTTGAAGTTGCGGACGTAGTTGCTCGATGATTGCCCAATCGTGAGCGGGCGCAGGGCGACGCGGGGGCGCGCGGCGTGGGCAGGGAGGGCGACGGCCGTCGACACAAGGGCGGCGCTGAGTAGAGACGTAGCAGCGATCTTCGTCGATGCTTTGAGAGTCATACGCTGACGCTCCTTACTAAACTAAACTACGGTCTGACGACGCGCGGCGCAACCCCCGTCAGGGGTGTGTGCATCGCCTGACCTGATGACGACAAATAGGTCGCGATTGACTGCAACAACAAGTCCATGGGAGCGCGGGCTACTGCCGGTTTGCGGCTGCCGTGCCCCTAAACCACAGGCCGCGCTCATCCATCCACGCAGACGGCATCTCCGACCGGCTATCGCCCTCCTTCCATCGTTCAGTCCTGCGCGACATCGCGGCGCCAGCCACCACCTGTTCCGGTATCGGCTACGGTCGCATGCCGTTGGTTGGGAAAATACCACACCGATGCCTGATTGTCAACGGATGCGTCAATGCTCGCGTGCTTGACAGCGCCCACTATGAGCCTTTATAGTAGTGAACATTCCGGGAACGGTTACAACCCTAGCCCGGCACGGACCCAGGGAGGATGGCATGCAGGATAGGCCCGACGGGAACGCGTTGGGTTCGCGCCTCGTCATCAGGGACATCGCCGCGCTCGCGGGTGTCTCGGTGGCCACGGTGTCGCGCGTGCTCAACGGCCGTCCCGACGTGTCATCGGCTACCAGGGACATGGTGCGGCGGCACATTCGCGAGCGCGGCTACGTCACCAGCCGCACCGCGCGCGCGCTCGCCAGCGGTCGCACCGGCCTGATCGGGCTCACCGTCCCCTACATGGTCGACCACTACTTCGCCCAGATCCTGACCGGTGCGACCGAGGCGGTCTACGAGCGCGACGCGCGCTTGGTCGTCTGCCCCACGCGCTCTGAGCACGACCGCGAGGTGTCGCTGCTCGAGCGGCTGATGCATGGCACCACCGACGGCGCCCTACTGATCGTGCCCTCCGAAACGCCGGCCGAACTCGCGGCGCTGCGCCGCCGGGCCTACCCGTTCGTCGTCGTCGACCCGCCCGACACCCTGGATGAGGACATCCCTGTCGTCTGCGCCGCCGGTTGGTCCGGCGCGCGGACGGCCACGGAGCACCTCATCGCGCTCGGCCACACGCGCATCGGCGCGATCACGGGCGCGCGCGGTCAGCGCGCCAGCCGCGACCGCATGGCCGGCTACCAGGCGGCCCTGTTCGCGGCGAGCCTCCCCGTCAACCCGGCGTTGGTCGTCGAGTCGGACTTCAGTATCGAGGGCGGCTACCGCGCGGCGCTCCACCTCCTCGCGCAGGGCGACGCGCCGAGCGCCATCTTCGCGTTCAACGACAACATGGCGCTCGGCGTGCTACGTGCGGCGCGCGAGCGCGGACTCGATGTCCCCCGGCGCCTCTCGGTGGTGGGCTTCGATGACCTGGAGATGGCTGCGCTGGTGACGCCGGAACTGACCACCGTGCGCCAGCCCCTGCAGGAGATTGGGCGCGTTGCTGCCGGCGTGCTCTACCGCCTGCTCGACGGCCAGCCGCTCGACGCGACGCGCATCGAGCTGTCCACGCGCCTCGTCGTGCGGGCGTCGACGGCAGCACCCGGCAGGTGACGCGAGACCCGTGACCCCCGGGTGCGACTGGGTTTTTGTTATGGCACATGCCGGTAGCCTGGCCCTGAAAGACCATGAAAGACCATGGCAGGAGCCTAACCTTAAAAAGTCTGAATGGGGGCGATCCTTGATCCCCCCTCACCCCTGACCGCGGGTCTAACGGTCCAGCGCACTCTTCCTGACACGAGGGCGGGGGGCCGACTGCCGTGTCGCGTGTGTCTTCCCTCGTCCCGTGCGGGAGAGGGGGCGGGAGTGAGGGCCGCGCGATCGCTAGCGAGAACTACATGGCCCTAGCATATCCCGCGCCCCCTTGACAACCCATGGGCGCAGACGGTATCGTAGCGCATGTAAGGACTTACTTTTCTTACGCGACTCTTACAACGGCAACATCCTTGAGAGTAGCGATCGTGAACGAGGAACAGGTCGAGAGCAGCCGTCCAACCATCTATACCGTGGCCGCGCGCGCGGGGGTGTCCATCGCCACTGTGTCACGCGCCTTCACCACTAACCCCGGCGTGCGTCCCCACACGCGCGACCGGGTACGCCAGGCGGCGCGTGACCTGGGCTGGCAGGCGCCGCACGAACGCCCCACGCACGGGGGGACGACACGGACCCTGGCGCTGGTTTTCCACGACATCGATGGTCCATTCTACCTGGAGGTTGTGCGCACGGTCGAGGTCGTCGCGGCCGGACGGGGCTACCATGTGACGATCTTTGGCTCCCATGCGCGCCAGGGAGTGCGCCGGGGTCCACCGCGGAGTTGCGAGGCAAGGTGGACGCCATGATCGTGATGCCCACCGCGCTGTCGGACGAGGAGATTGAGCGGCTCCGGCGGTGGGATATTCCCCTCGTGCTGGTCAATCACGCGGCCCGGCTGCCGGGGGTCGACACGATCTTGACCATGAACCGCGAGGGCGCGTTCCAGGCGACAGGCCATCTGTTGGCGCACGACTACGGTCGTGTCGCCCTGATCGCGGGACCCGCCGATTCGTCCGAGGCCCAGGAAAGAGAGGAGGGATACCGCCAGGCGCTCACGCAGTATGCAATCCCGTTCGACGAAACGCTGGTTGTCTTGGGTGACTTTCGCCAACCCGGTGGCTACGCGGCCATGAACCGGTTGCTCGCCATGCCTATGCCCCCCCGCGCGGTCTTCGTCGCCAACGACGAGATGGCGTTCGGCGCGCTAGAGGCCATCAAGGGCCGGGGGTTGCGTATCCCGGACGACATCGCGGTCATCGGCTTCGACGACATTCCCCTGGCGGCCCATCTCCGGCCCGCGCTCACGACCGTGCGTCAGCCGTGCAGGACGTGGCCCGCCTGGCCGTGGAGCGGCTGCTCGCGCGCCTCGCCGGCGACCGCGCCCCGTCGGAGACGTTCGCGTTACTGGCCACGCTGGTGCTGCGCCGCTCGTGCGGCTGTGCCACGGCGGACCACGGATAACGATAATGCGGATAACGGGAGGAGGAACACCACAGCGTTTCAGCATAGTCCGACGAAACCGACATTGAGGAGGAAGTGACGTCTATGAAACAGATCGCAACGCGCAACCACCGCTTTTGGCGCGGCGCCTATGCCGCCTTCCTGGTCGCCCTCTTGGCCTCGCTCACCGTGGCCGTGCCGCCCTCGCAGGCGCGCGCCGACAACGGCGGCGGGGACGGGGCGCTCACCGCGCAGCAGCGCGCCGTGCTCCATGGCATCGCCCGCGACACCTGGAACTTCTACCGCGCCGACGTGGATCCCATCACACACCTACCACTAGACAACCTTACATACACAAACAATCGGGTGACGGTGCGCGGCGCCTACACCTCGGCCGCCAACATCGGGGTGTATCTCTGGGCGGTCGTGGCGGCCAATGATCTTGGCCTGATCAGCCGTTCCAAGGCGCTCGCCCAGATCACGGCCACCTTGACCGAGGTCAGCCACTTGAAGCGGGACAACGGATTCCTGTACCAGTGGTACGATACCACCACCGGGGATACCATCCTCAACCCCGGTCAGGCGGACTGCGCGACGGAGCCGACCCCGACGTTCGATAACTGCTCCTTCATCTCCAACGTCGACAACGGCTGGTACGCGTCGGGTCTGATTGTCGTACGTAGCGCCATGCCCGAGTTGGGCTCCCTGGCGAACAACCTCCTGGGGGCGATGAACTTCGGGCTTTTCTATGACAGTCGCCCGCAGACCGCGTGTAACGTCAATACGGCCATACCGGGGAATCAGCCAACGGGACAGATGTTCGGCGGCTACTATGTCGGCCTGCCCGTCGACCAGGGCGACAATTGGAAACACTACTATCACAACGGCGCGCTCTACAGCGACCCACGCATCTCGGCCTACATCGGGATGGGCCTGCGCCAGATGCCGGGCGATGTGTGGTGGCGCAGTTGGCGCGTGCTGCCGCCCAAGCAATGCGCGTCCGACCCCGACTTCTCCTGGCAGGGCCAGTGGCCCGTTCCAGGCTACTGGCACGTGTACAACGATCCGCAATCGGGCAAGCCGTTCAACGTCTGGGAAGGACACTATACCTATCCTGGGACCGATCTTACGTTTGTCCCGACGTTCGCGGGGGGTATGTTCGAGGGACTGATGCCCAACCTGGTCGTGCCCGAAACCACCTGGGGGCCGCAAAGCTTTGGCCTGAACGACCTACGCTGGGCGCAGGTGCAGGTAAAGTACACGACCGAGCAACTGCATGACCCGGTCTGGGGCATGTCCCCGTCCAGCACACCGGATGACACGGGCAATTACGGCGGCTATGGCGTAGATGGGTTGATCTGGCCGTACGCCGCGAAGCAAGGCCTGTCGCAGGCCTATGGCGCCGCCAGCGAAACCACGGTGACACCGCACGCGTCCTTCATCGCCCTCGATGTTCTGCCGCAGCAAGCCTACGCCAACATCCAGGCCCTGCGCACGCTCTACCCTGATATTTACAGGGCGGACGGCGGCTTCTACGACGCCGTGGCGCCCAAGGCGTTCAGCTATAGCAACAACAACACAACGTACAACGTGGCGGCCGGACAGGTCGGTCACCGCGATCTGGTGCTCGACCAGTCCATGATCATGGCGGCGCTGGACAACGCGCTGAATGACGGAGCTTTGCAACAGCACTTCGCGGGTGATCCAGTCTCGTGGGCGGCACGCCTCTACCTGTCGTCCGAGACGATGTCCATCGCTCCAGGTTCCAGCGCGCCTCCCCCCGGCCCTGCCGCGACACCTGAGCTCGGCTCCGGCGAACTCGTTGCCACCGGCCTCATCCCGCTTGGCCTCGCGCTGTGCGTCCGCCGGCGGCGGACGCACAGCGCGCGTCGACAGACGGAGAGCGCCGTCGTCTAACCGGCTGTCCTGGCTCCCCTCGTCATCCGGGGCGGTTGGGGGGCCGGAGGACGACGGGAGATCCGGTATTGAATGTCAAGGGGCAAAATCCAGGCAGGCAATAGCCGACATCGGGCTGCGCCCGACAAGGGGCGGCCTGCCCCTTGCACCCCGGTT
>JAABUZ0100006277.1_pt1 | contig 14952 bp, 14 predicted proteins | sample 5562091 | NCBI WGS metagenome assembly JAABUZ01 (sample SAMN12813069, study PRJNA571459) | rock metagenome | isolation source: Antarctica rocks | place: Antarctica: Victoria Land, Linnaeus Terrace sud | collected 2015-12-21 | reverse complement strand
ATCGAGCTGTACGTGATTTCCGGAGTTGAGAAGCACCCGGCGTCCGCCCGGCCCTGCGACCCGGCCAACGGGCACATCTGCTTCTACGTCGCCGATCTCGACGCCTTGTACGCACGCCTGGTGGCGTGTGGCCACGAGAGTGGGGCGGGGCGGGTGATCGCGCTCCCGCCCGGATCGGCCGCCGGCGCCGACGGCAAGGTCGTGTACATGGTCTATCCCGACGGCTTCCACGTCGAGCTCTACGAGCGGCCGCCGGCGGTCAGCGCAGACTGACCACCGTCTTGCCGAGGGTGCGGCGGGCCGCAAGGTCGGCGAGCGCCTCGCGCACCTGGTCTAGCGGACGCACCGCGTCCACCCGCGGTGCGAGGCGGCCATCCGCGAACCGTGGGGACAATTGGTCCCATTGTTCACGGGAGAATCTGGGATGCAGGCGGGTCCACGGTCCCCAGGCCACTCCGCGCACGTCGGTGTTGGTGAGCAGCAACCGGTTGAGCTTTACCGTGCCGATCTCGCCGCCGGCGAACCCGACCACCAGCAGCCGCCCGGCAGGGGCGAGCGCCCCCAGCACGTCCGTGGCGAAGTCGGTGCCGCCGACGACGTCGACCACGACGTCGATCCCCCGGCCGTCGGTGAGAGCGCGAGTCGCCTCCCGGATCCTGCCTGCGGCAAGCGTTTCGTGGGCACCGGCGGTCGACGCCGCTGCGCGCTTCTCCGGCGTCGACGCGACCGCGATCACGTGCGCGCCGTACGCCGCCGCCACCTGCACCGCCGCCGAGCCGACCCCACCGGCGGCTCCGTTTACGAGCACCGTCTCCCCAGGCTGCAACCCGCCCCGGGTGATCAGCGCGAAGTGGGCGGTGAGGTAGTTCATCGGCAGGCAGGCGCCGACGGCGAACCCGACGGAGTCCGGGAGTGAGAAGACATGAGTGGCGCTTACTGCAATGGTTTCGGCGGCGGCGCCGATCCGATCCCAGCCCGAGACGCGGTCGCCGGCGGCGAATCCGAATCCCTCCGGCGCGGACCGCACGATGCCCGCGAAGTCGATGCCGAGCGTGAACGGCGGGTTCGGCCGAAGCTGGTACCGGCCCTGGGAGAGCAACAGATCGGGGAACGCCAGGCCGGCGGCGTGCACGTCGACCACGACCTCGTCGGGGCCGGCGACCGGTTCGCCGATCTCGCGCACCTCGACGCCGTCAGGGCCGTCGAGACGCACAACCTGCGCGGCGCGCACCCCGTGCCTAGTCCGCGACGCAGGAGATGACGCCGTGCTCTTGCAGCGCCGCGAGATCCGCCGCGGACAGCCCCAGTTCGCCGCCCAGCACCTCTGCGGTGTGCTCCCCCACCCCTGGCACGCCGTCGTAGACCGGGCCGTCGTAACCGTCGACGTGGAGCACCGGGCCGGGCGTGACGACCTCACCGAAGATGGTGTTGGTCAGCGGGCGCAACGTCCGCTCAAGGAAGTGCGGGTCGGCCGCGATGTCACTCGCGTCGTTGACCGCGGCCGCCACGACCTCGAACTTGTCGAGGACCGCGAGCACATCGTCACGGGACCGTTCCTTGATCCAGTCGATGACAATCTCCTGCAGCCCGGTGTTGTTCTGCATCCGCGCGGCGTTCGTCGCGTAGCGGGGGTCGGTCTTGAGGTCGGGGCGGTCCATCGCGTCGAACAGCCGCATCGCGATGGTCTGGTTCGACGCCGCGATCGCGAGCCACCCACCGTCGGCCGCCTCGTAGATCCCGCGCGGTGAGGCCGCGCCGGAGGAGTTGCCGTGCCGCTGGGTGATGAACCCGGTGGCGGTCTGGTTGATCACCGCGTCGCCGAGGATGAACATCAGCGGCTCGTACAACGCGACGTCGACGACCGATCCGACGCCGCTCGTGCCGCGGCGGAACAGCGCCATCGCCGTGCCGAAGGCCGCGGCGATCCCCGCGATCGAGTCGGCGAACCCGAACGGTGGAGCGGTCGGCGGCGTGTCCGGCCAGCCGTTGAGGAACGCGTAGCCCGCAACGACCTCGGCGATCGTGCCGAAGCCCGGCCGCTCATGGTACGGACCAGTCTGTCCGAACCCGCTCACGCGCGTGAGGATGATCCGCTCGTTGACCTGCTTGAGGTCGTCGTGCCCGAGCCCCCAGGCCTCCATCCGGCCGGGCCGGAAGTTCTCGATGACCACGTCGGCGTCGGCGGCGAGGCGGCGGACCAGGTCGCGACCGCCGGGCGAGCGGAGGTCGATGCCGACCGAGCGCTTGCCGGAGTTCAGCCGCGCGAAACCGAAGGACTGGCCTTCGTGCTGCGGCTGCCACTGCCGGGCGAAGTCACCGCCCGCCGGGTCCTCGACCTTGACCACGTCGGCTCCGAAGTCGCGCAGCATGCGACCCGCCGTCGGCGCGGCGTACATCGAGCCCAGTTCGATCACACGCACGCCGTCGAGCGGTCCCGTCATGTGGATCCTCCTTCGTTCAGCAGCAGGCTATCCATAATCACCATTTGCGCCAACACCTCGTGCGGGCACGTCACAGCAGGACAGCGCCGGGCCCCCGTTGCCTCATGTCAAGAGGTCGCGTTGACTCACCAAAGATGCGCGCGTGGGGTTGTCCGGACCACAGTACCTGGTTATCATGCTCATAGATAAGGAGGTCCGGATGCACCGGTTGCAAGGCAGAGTCGCCGTCGTCACCGCCGCAGGCTCGGGGATGGGCCGCGCTAGTTCGATTCGCTTCGCCGAAGAGGGCGCGCACGTCGTCGTCACCGACAAGGATGAGGCTGCGGCGAAGCAGGTGGCCGGCGAGATCAGCGCCGCCGGCGGAGCCGCGAGCGCGATGGTCTGCGACGTCGGCGACCTCGATCAGATTCGCGCCGTCGTTGACGCCGTCGAGCGCGACCACGGCGTCCTGCACGTGCTGTTCAACCACGCGGGCATCCCGGGAGCGGCCGGCCTCGACGTGACGCCGGACGACTGGGCTGACACCGTTGACGTCAACCAGCGCGGTGCGTTCTACGCGACGCAGTACGCGCTGCCACTGCTGCGCCGAGCCGACCGCAAGGGCTCAATCATCTTCACCGCGTCGGTGTCGGGCGTCGTCGGCTCGCCGTTTTCGCCGTTGTACTCGATGACCAAGGGCGGCATCGTGCTGCTCATGATGTCGCTTGCCATCAAACTCGGCCCGGAGGGCATCCGCTGCAACGCGATCCTGCCGGCGATGATCGACACCCCGATGCTGCCGCAGTTCTTCGGACGCGAGCACGGTGCGGACATCGCCGACCTGCGCGACGCGTACAAGGCGAACGTCCCGATGGCCCGGATGGGCGATGCGTCGGAGATCGCGAGCGTCGCGGCGTTCCTCGCCAGCGACGACGCCAGTTGGGTCACCGGCGTCCCACTTCCCGTCGACGGCGGGTTCCTCGCACGATGACCGCCACGCACACACCCGAACGACAGATGGGTCCGGGCGCCCGCGCCCTGCTCGAGGGCCCTGTCAACTACATCGACGGACGCTGGGTTGACGGCGAGGGGAGCACCGTCCTGACCTCGCTGAATCCCGCCACGACAGAGATCATCCGCGAGGTGCCCACCACCTCGCTCGTCCAAACCGAGCAGGCGATCCTCGCCGCCCGCCGTGCCTTCGACGAGGGCCCGTGGTCGAACTGGTCCGCGCGCGACCGGTCGGCGGTGCTGCTGGAACTGGCCGACGTCATGGAGCGGCACGCCGAGGATCTGCTCGAGATCATCGTGAGCGAAGTCGGCGCACCGGTGCGGATCACCCGTGCCATGCAGGTCGGGATGCCCATTGCGAACGTGCGCTGGGCCGCCGAGATGGCACTCAAGGGACCGCAGGGCGGCTACGAACAGGCGCTCGCGCCGGACTGGAACACGCCGGCGTCGTCGTCACTGTTGCAGCGGGTACCCGTCGGGGTTATCGCCGGGATCACCGGCTACAACTTTCCGATCAACTCGGTGATCTGGAAGCTCGCGCCTGGCCTCGCCGCCGGCTGCACGATGGTATTCAAGCCCTCGCCACGCACGCCGCTGTCGACCATGGCGCTCATGAAACTGGTCGACCAGCTCGGTCTCCCACCGGGCGTCGTCAACTTCGTCGCTGGCGACAACGACTCCGGCGAGCTGCTCTGCGATCACGACGCCGTCGACATGGTGATGTTCACGGGGTCGCTGGCGGTCGGGCGCAGGATCATGACCACGGCATCGCGCACCACCAAGCGCGTCATCCTGGAACTTGGCGGCAAGTCCGCCACCATTTTGCTCCCCGGCGCCGACATCCCCTCGCTCACCGAGGCGAGCATTATGCGGTGGGCGCGCAACTCCGGTCAGGGCTGCGGATCGACGACCCGCACGCTCGTGCCGCGGGCCGCGTACGACGAGTACACGGCCTCGGCGGGCGCCTTCGTCGACAACCTCCGCATCGGCTCGCCTTGGTCGGAGGAAACCGACCTTGGCCCGCTCATCCGCGCCGAGCAACGCGACTTCGTCGAGGGCCACCTGCACCGCGCCCTCGACCGTGGCGCGACGCTCATCGCGGGCGGCGGTCGTCCGGAGGGGTTCGACGGCTACTTCATGAACGCGGCGCTGGTGGGCGGCATCGACAACTCCGACGAGATCGCCCAGGAGGAACTGTTCGGCCCGGTCGGGGTGGTGCTGCCGTTCGACACCGTCGAGGAGGCCATTGCGATCACCCACAACTCCCCGTACGGGCTGCACGGCGCGGTGTACGGTCCGCCCGACCAGGCCTACGCGGTCGCGAGGCGGCTGCGTACCGGCGCGGTTTCGATCAACGGCGGCGGGTACATGCGTCCGGATGGCCCGTGGGGCGGGTTCAAGCTCAGCGGCATGGGCCGCGAGATGGGCGAGGACGGCTTCCGCGAGTTCTTCCAGGTCAAGCACCTGCAGTGGCCGATCCGATGACCACGGCGGGCGGGCGAGCCACCGCCTTCACGCCGGCCGAGCCGTTCCGGATGGTGATCGAGGAAGGCAAGGTCCACGAATTCGCCCGTGCCACCGCCTCTGCGTGCGCCGGACACCTACGGTCGGTAGATCCGGTGTCACCGGTGACCTTCCTCGCCTCGCACCGGCTCTGGACGGCTGAGCGGCACAGCGCATGGCGCGGGATTGCCCGGGATTTCCGGTACCTCCTGCACGGCGAGGAGGAGTTTATCTTCCACGGGCCGCCGCCCGTGGCGGGTACCGAGCTCACCGGCCGGCAGGTGATCGAGCGGCAATACGACAAGCGGGGCCGGCGCGGCGGGACAATGGTGTTCACCGACCTGGTCACCCGGTTCTGGACGGCGGGCGGCGATGAACAGCACCCGCTCGTCGAGGAACGGACGGTCATCATCAGCACCGAGCCACCCTTGAGTGGTGCGACTGCCCCACCGACTCCCGCGTCGGCAGTGGCTCGACCACCGGTGTCGCCATCCGGGCCGTCGACCGATGACGTCGTGTTCGACCAGGCGCTGCCCGCCCTCACCGTCACCGACTTCGTGAAGTATCAGGGGGCGTCGGGCGACTTCAACCCGATCCACCACGACACCGCCTTCGCGCAGGCGGCCGGTCGACCCGGTCCGTTCGCCGTGGGCATGCTGTCGGCGGCGGTCGCCGCGAACCTGCTCGCCGACGTCGTCGGGGTCACGAACGTTCGGCGTTACCGCGTGCGTTGGAGCGACATCGCGTGGCCGGGCGACGTGCTGCGCCACCGGGGTGTCCGGACGGCACCCGGTACCTACCGGGTCGATGTCACCCGCCCAGACGGCCGACCCAACGTCACCGCGTGGGCCCAGACGACCGGCTGATGGGCCCGCTCACCGGGTTACGGGTGGTCGAGCTGGCCGGGCTCGGACCCGTACCTCACGCCGCGATGCAACTGGCCGACCTCGGCGCCGACGTCGTCCGGGTCGACCGGCCCGGCGGGGCCATGTCGCCGCTAACCGGGCCGGTCGACCACGTGCTCCGCGGACGGACCACCGTCGTCGCCGACCTGAAGGATTCTGACGACCTAGCCGCGGTCGCGGACCTGATCGCCGTGTCCGACGTGCTCATGGAGTCATTCCGACCAGGTGTCACCGAGCGGCTCGGGCTCGGGCCGGCGGAGTGCCTCGCGCGCAACCAGCGGTTGGTCTACGCCCGGATGACCGGGTGGGGACGCAGCGGCCCGCTCGCGGGGGTGGCCGGCCACGATCTGAACTACCTGGCGCTGTCGGGAGTCCTACACGCCCTCGGGCGGGACGGCGCTCCTCCCCCGGTACCGCTCACCCTGCTCGGCGACTACGGCGGTGGGTCGATGTTCCTCGTCACGGGCGTCCTCTCCGGGCTGTACGAGCGCAATCGATCGGGTCGCGGGCAGGTCATCGATATCGCCATGGTCGACGGCATCGGCGCCCTCGCCATGAAGTTCTGGGCGATGCGGGGCGCGGGAACCTGGACCGACCGCCGGGCGGCGAACCTGCTCGACGGCGGCGCCCCGTTCTACGACACGTACGCGTGCGCGGACGGCCGGTTCGTCGCTGTCGCACCGATCGAGCGCAAGTTCTACGCCGCGCTGCTCAACGGGCTCGGCCTCACGATGGAGCTCGGTGACCAGTACGACCCGGGCGCCTGGCCCGCGATCCGCGCGGCGCTCGCGGGCGCCCTCGCGACCCGGTCCCGCGATGACTGGGCCGGGGTATTCGACGGCACCGACGCCTGCGTGACGCCGGTGCTCACCTTCGGCGAGGCGCTGACGCACCCGCACGCCGTCGCGCGTGGTGCCTTCCTCGAACGGGACGGGGTACCGCAGCCCGCACCGGCGCCACGGTTCGAACGGAGCGCCCCGATCACTCCGAGCGCGCGCGCTGGCGGACGGCTCCCGTCTGACCGCTGCAGGAGGCGCCGATCAGCGAGCGGCGGCGAGCACCCTGCGGGTCGCGTCGATTCCGAGCCTGGCCGCCTCGGCGGTGGACAGGGCGCGCAACTCGTCGTTGAGCACCTCGACCCCGACCGGCGCCGTCACACCTAGCGACTCGACGAGCGCGACGAACTCCGCGATCCGGAACTCACCGTCGCCGGGCAGCACCCGGCGCTTGAAGGTGTCGTCGAGCTCGGACTCGACGAGAGTGAGTGAGCCGTCGTTGATCTGGATGGCGACCACACGCTCGGGCGGGACGGCGCGGATCATCCCCTCCGTGGTGCCACCGCGGTTGAGGTGCCAAGTATCGTACACCGGCCCGCCGTTTCCCCGCCCCGACCTCGACGCGATGTCCCAGGCGATGCCGACGTCGTGGATGTCGGTCCACGGCAGCGTCTCGAGCCCGACCCGCAACCCGTGCTCGGCCGCCCGGTCGCACACCGCCGCGAACCGCTCGGCCAACGCGTCGACGCCGGCAGTAGTCGGCCCGCTGATCATCATCACGTGCCGGCCGCCGAGGGCGTCCTTGATGCCGTAGAGCGAGCGCTCGAAGACCTCCGCGCGCGCGGCCCTGTCGCCGGTCTCCCACCAGTCAGCGATGAAACCGATCTCCAGCAATTCCAGGCCGTGGTCGTCGAGCATCGCGCGCATGTCGGCGTCCGACAGCCCGGACGCACGGGCCGCCTTGTAGTGCTTCGGCCGCAGACCGATGCCGCGGTAGCCGGCGTCGCGCGCCGCGGCGAGCCGCTCCTCGAACGGAGCGGACTCGACCATCGACGCGCAGAGGTATAGGTCCCCTAGCACGTCAGAGTCCCAGTTCCTCAGTATGACCGGGGCAGTCCGAGCACCTTTGTGCCCAGGAACGCGAGCACCAGCTCGTTGGCGATCGGCGCGATCCGCTCGACGCGCAGTTCCCGCCAGTACCGCTCGACGTGGTACTCGCTGGTGTAGCCGTAGCCGCCGTGCACCTGCATCGCGCGGTCGGCCGCCTCGAACGCCCACTCGGACGCCAGCAGCTTGGCCTCGTTGGCTTCCTTGCCGCACGGCTGACCGTTGTCGTAGAGCCACGCCGCCTTCCGGATGACCAGCTCAACGGCGTCGAGCTTGGCTAGGGACTCGGCGAGCGGGAATTGCACTGCCTGGTTCATGCCGATTGGACGGCCGAAGACCACGCGCTCCTTGGCGTAGTTCACCGCCTTGCGCAGGGCGGCACGGCCGAGGCCAAGGCACAGCGCCGCGACGATGATGCGCTCGGCGTTGAGGCCCGCAAGCAGGTACTTGAACCCCTTGCCCTCCTCGCCGATACGGTCCTCGCCGGGGATAAACAGGTCGTCGATGAACAGGAAGTTCGTGGAGATCGCGTTGCGACCGAGCTTGGGGATCGGCTGGACGTTGATGTGCTCACGGTCCATCGGCGCGAGGAACAGCGTCATGCCGTCCGTCGCCTTCTCGGACTGGTCCTTCGGGGTGGTCCGCGTGATGAGCAAGACCCGCTCGGCCTCCTCGGCGCGAGAGATGAACACCTTGCGCCCGTTGACCCGGTAGCCGCCGTCGACCTTGGACGCAACCGTCTTGATGCTCGTAGTGTCGGTGCCGGCGTCGGGTTCGGTGATGCCGAAGCAGACCTGCAGGTTGCCGCTCGCGGCCGCGGGCAAGAACCGTTCGCGCTGCTCGTCGGTGCCGTACTTGACGATCGGCTCCAGCCCGAACAACGCCACCTGCACGGTGGTCGCGGCGTTGAGCCCGCCACCGTTGCCCGCGACCTCCTCCATGAGCAGCGCGGCTTCCTGCACGCCAGCGCCGCCCCCGCCGAACTTCTCCGGGGTCGTGATGCCGAGCCAGCCGGCGTCGGCCATCGCCTTATAAAAGTCCCACGGGAACTCGTGGTCCATGTCGTGGTGCATCCAGTAGTCGTCCGGGAACTTGGACAGCACCTTCCGCAGGGACGTCCGGATCTCCTTCTCGTCCTCCGAGCTGATCATGTCGACCACGTCGTCCACCACTCCCTCTATCAATTAATGCGCATGATATTGATCATAACTCTACCGGATCGGGAAGCGACCACGTCACGTTGCCAGCGACAGCAGACCGGTGCCAGCATCCATAAACAGAGATTTCGCCGCCGACATCGAAACGAGGACCCCGTGCGTCCGTACCGTTCCATGCTGTTCGTTCCCGGGCACCGCGCCGCCTGGCTCGAGAAGGCCATCCGCTCCGGCGCCGACTCGATCGTGCTCGACCTCGAGGACTCCGTGCCGCTCGAGCTCAAGGAGCAGGCACGGGCCCAGGTGGCCGAGTCCGTCGCCCGAGCCAAGGAGATCGCGCCCGACATCGGGGTCATGGTGCGGGTGAACGCACTGGCCACCGGGCTCACCGGTGCGGATCTCGAGGCCACCGTCGTACCCGGCCTGGACGCCGTGTTCGCCCCCAAGATTGAGAGCGCCGACGACGCGCTACGCTTCGACACGCTCGTCGAGTGGTTCGAGCGCCGCAACGGCGCGACCGGGGTCGAACTGGTCATCCCGATGGAGACGGCCGCTGCGCTCTCCCAGGTGGAGGTGATCGCCGCGGCGACGCCACGCGTCGGCGCGGTTATCGGGTCGACCGCCGAGCACGCCGACGTCGCCCGCGAGATCGGGTTCGAGTGGACGCCGCTCGGTCTGGAAACCCTCGCCCACCGCAGCCGGGCCCTGCTGGCCTGCAGGGTGGCGGGTGTCCACGCCATGACCGGCCTGTGGGAGCGCGTCCACGACCTCGACGGCCTGCGTGCTTTCTGCGAACAGGGGAGGCAGATCGGGTTCCGTGGCCAGGTGGTGATCCACCCCTCGCACGTGGCCGTCGTCAACGCGGCGTACGGCCCCTCCCCCGAGGACGTCGCGTTCTACCGCGGGCTGGTGGAGGCGTACGAGAATGCGGCCGCCGAGGGCGCCGGCGCCGTCGTGTACGAGGGCCGGCACATTGACAAGGCCCATCTGGACAAGGCAGAACAGTGGTTGGAACGCGCTGAGGAGCTCCTCGCGCTCGACGCACGGACAGGACAGCTCTGATGTTGCGCGGCCTGTACTTCGAGGAGATGGAGATCGGCCTTACCATCCAGCACGCCTACACCCGCACGGTGACCGAGATGGACAACGTGCTGTTCACCTCGTTGACGATGAACCCGGCGCCGTTGCATCTCGACGCCGAGTACGCGAAAACCCTTCCTTACGGCCGACCGCTCATGAACAGCCTGTTCACGGTCGGGCTGATCGGCGGTATCACCGTGCCGGAGTTGGTATTCAGGACGTCCCTGGGCAACCTGGGCTACACCCTCATCGAGTTTCCGGCGCCGGTGTTCGCGGGCGACACAATCCACGCCGAGACCACGATCCTCGACCGGCGCGAGTCGAAATCGGACACTTCGCGCGGCATCGTGTGGTTCGAGCACCGCGGCTACAACCAGGACGACACTCTGATCTGCTTGATGAAGCGCACCGGTATGGCGATGCGTACGCCGACCGACGCGGCATGACCCGTCGGATCACGCCGTGAGCTCGGTGCAGACTCCACCGTCTGGTGGACGCCCACGCCCACTTTTGGCCGTCCGCCGGTGGGACCGTTGCGGGAAGCAACACCGCCGACCGTCCACTGAGCGCCTCAGAGCTCGTTAGGCTCATGGACGCGTTCGACGTCGCCGTGACCCTGCAGGTCACGCGCTGGTTCGAACCCGACGACGCGACCTCCGTCCGTGGCGCGCAGGCACATCCCGGTCGATACCGGGTCCTCGCCCGCACCGACTCGCGCCGCCCCGACCTTCTCGCGCGGGTGCGGGCCGCGTTGCTCCGCCCGCAGGTGGTCGGACTGCGGGTGTTCGACCTGGAGACCAACACCGACCTGCTCCGCGCCGGTCACGACCTGTGGCGCGTGCTCGCCGATCTCCACCGTCCGGTGTGCGTCTACGCGCCCGGCCACAGCAACCTGCTCGGCGACATCGCGGCGGGGCACCCGTCACTGCGGCTGGTCGTCGACCACGCCGGGGTCCCGCTGTCACCCGAGTCCCACGTTCGACGCTGGGACGACTGGGCCGGCGTCCTCGCGCTCTCGGCCGTGCCGAACGTGCAGGTCAAGGCGTCCGCCCTGCCCGAGGCCTGTGACGAGGAGTTCCCGTACACCCAGGCCCAGCAACGCCTGAGGGGTTGGTCGACGCCTTCGGTGCCGACAGGATCATGTGGGGCTCCAACTTCACGCCGTTCCGGCGGGTCGGCAGCTACGACTAGCACGTGCAGTTCGCGTGGCTCGCCACGGAGATGCTGCCACGGAAGGCCCAGAACGCGGTCCTCGCCACCACCGCGGCACGCACGTTCGGCCTCGACCGGGTGGGGTGCTGACCGTGGCCCTTTTCCGGCCCGACGACCTGTGGCCTTCTGCGCGCGCCTGATGACGGCGGCGGGTACGCCTCCGGACGACGCTGCGATCATCGCTCGGCACTGCGTCGACGCGCTGCTGCTTGGCGAGGAGAACCACGGCATGGAGCTCGGGACGCAGTACATCCCGTTGATCCGCCAGGGTCTGCTCAAGCCGGGCGCGCCGATGACGGTCGTCAAGGAGACGCCAACGACCCTCGTGGTCGACGGCAACTTCAACTTCGGCCACGTCGTCAGCCACCGAGTCATGACGATGCGGATCGACAAGGCCCGAGAGCACCAGGTGGCGGCGGCGAGCATCCGCTACCAGACCCACGTCGGGAGGCTGATCGACTACACGTCGATGGCCTCCGAGACCGGGATGATCGCGTTGATGATGTGCGACGGCGCCTGGGGCCCGAAGTTCATGGCACCGGTCGGCGGCACCGAGCGACGGCTCGGGATCAACCCGTGGTCGATGACACTGCCGAACGACACCGGTGGACCGGTGGGCTTCGACATGACGTCCGGCGCGGTGGCGCTCATGAAGGTGCAGCGGGCACGAGACCTCGGCGAACCGATGCCCGACGGCTGGATCCTCGATCGCGACGGCCGTCCGACCACGAACCCGGCCGACTTCTTCGACGGGGGCTCGATGCTGCCGGTCGGCGGCGGCCAGGCCCATAAGGGTTACGCGCTCACATTCATGATCGAAGCGCTGGCCGACGTGCTCTCCGGCATGGAGTACGTGGCCGACCAGTCGCGCGACTGGCCGGTCATCGACGGCTGCTTCATGGCCGTCTTCAACGTGGAGGCGTTCCGACCGCTCGCGGACTTCACCCGCGACCTCGACGGCATGATCGACTGGGTCACCGGTTCACCGGCCGCGGCCGGTTCCCCCGGCGTCTTCTATCAGTGACAGAGAAGCCGCGACAACCGGGCCACGAGGCTCAGTGCGGGCGTCCCGATCGCCGACGACATGTGGGCGGGGGTCCGCCGCTGGGCCGGGGAACTCGGCGCCACCGAGGTCCCCGTACCGGTGGGCTGCTGACGAGTGGGCGCAGTCGCTGGTCGCACCGGAACGGTTCGAAACGATCGCGGTCGCCGCCCCGGGAGCAGACGACCTGGTCGACGGCAGCGTGTTGCTGCGTGTGCTGGCCGGCGGCATCTGCGGTAGCGACGTCCCGAACTTCCGTGGCAACCGGGCACTGGTCGCCACGGAGGACGGTGGCCTGGCCGCGCGCCTGCCCGGCTACCCGTTGCACGAGGTGGTGGGGGACGTCGTTGCCTCGCGCGACCCCGCGGTCGAGGTGGGCACCCGGGTGGTGGGGTGGGCGACGGGGCTGAACGGCTTGGACGAGTACGTGGTCACCCGCGGCGACAGCGTGCAGAGCTACGAGCCGCAGTGGGCGCCGACCACGGCGGTCATGCTGCAGCCGCTGGCGTGCGCGTTGTATGCGGTCGAGCAGCTCGGTGACATCGCCGGTGCCGGCGTGACGGTGCTGGGTCAGGGGCCGCTCGGCGTGCTGTTCTCGCACGTGCTCAAACAGGCCGGGGCGGCTCGGGTTACAGGTGTCGACCGCGTCGACCGATCGGCGCACCGTGCAACGTTCGACATCGACGATGTCGTGCATGCGACGACCGCGCGCTGGGTCGGCACGCTCACCGACGCAGATCGCCCTGACGTCGTCGTCGAGTGCATCGGGCACCAGGTCGCGACCCTCACGCACGCGATCGATGCGATCCGCTTCGGTGGCCGCATCTTCTACTTCGGCGTTCCCGACGACCCCGTGTACCCGATGCCCATGAACACGTTCCTCCGCAAGAACCTCACGCTGATCTTGGGTTTCACGATCGAACGACGCCGGGTACTGCGCGAGGCCGACGCGTACCTCACCCGCTTCCCCGACCTGACGACGGCCTACGTCACCGACGTGCTGCCGGCAGCGCGGGCTCAGGAGGCCTTCGCGACCGCCGCCCACCCCGAATCACACCGCCTGAAGGTCGTGCTCGACATGACCACCACCTGACCCGACCGGAGGATCACCATGGACCCCGTCAACGCCATCCGCAACACGATCGTCCGCTACGGCCAGCGCATCGACGACCGTGACCTCGAGGGCTTTCTCGCGCTCTACGCCCCCGACGCCGTGCACCACGCCAACGGCCAGGACAACCTCGGCCACGAGGGCATCACGGCGTGGATTACCGGAGCCTTCCCGCGCATCGGCCACATCCGGCACCTCGTGCTGGGCTCGTCGATCGAGGTCCACGCGAACGGGACGACCGCATCGGCGACCTCGGACTGATGACGTTGCAATGAACGGATGCCGGCACCCTCGACTTCCACAGCGCCGGCCGGTTCGACGACACCTTCGGGGTCGTCGACGGAAACTGGGTGTTCACCCGCCGCACCCTGTGGCGGTTCGCGGGCAGTCCCCCCGCGCCAGTCAGTTCGGCAGCTTCCGGAAGTCTCAGCTGACGGCGGACATCGCGATCCGACGGCCGCGCCGCCGACCGGTCACGACCTCAGTAGATCAGCGTGCCGGAGTCGACCGCGATCGACGTCCCGGTCACGTAGCGGGCCTGGTCGGACAACAACCACAGCACCGCTTCGGAGATGTCCTGCGGCTCGACGAGGTCGGTGTTCATGACGTTGGCCATCCAGCCGGGAGGGGCGCCTTCGCGCACCGACGGGCCGAAGTACGGGTTGATCAGCATCGGCGTGTTCACACCCTGCGGCGCGACGAGGTTCACGCGTACGTTGAACTGGCCGAGCGCCTTCGCGAAGTTACGCATGATCGCGACGACGCCGTGCTTGGCCGCGCCGTACCCGACCTGCCCCGGGTTGAGCAGCCGCTCGTTGAAGGCGACGCCTTGGAACGTCGACGTCGACCCGGTGATGACGACCGAACCGCCGCGGCCGGACTCGACCATCGGCGCGGTCGCGGCACGCAACGTGTAGTAGACGCCGGTGAGCATGGTGTCGATGGCCGCGTGCCAGGCGTCAAGTTTCTGCGAGGGCTCGCCGGTGGTCGGCATGACGCCGGCGTTGGCCGACACCAGGTCGAGGTGACCGAACTCTGCGACCGCCGCCTTTACCGCGCCCTCGACGTCGTTCCAGTCCCGCACGTCGCCCTTGATGGGAATGACGCGGCGGTCCTCGGCCTCGATCAGCTTGACCGTCTCGTCCATGTCGACCTGACGCGACATATCGTATTCGACAGACGGGATCTGCTCGAGAATGTCGAGGATCACGACGTCGGCCCCGCGCTTGGCGAGATTCACCGCGTGTGAGCGACCCTGCCCCCGTGCCCCTCCGGTCACCAGAGCGACCTTGCCGTCGAACCGCCATGCATCAGACATGTGTGCCTCCTCGCACCTTGTACGCAATTGATGACTACCATAATGATGGACCTGCCGCCCGGGCAAGGGCGACGGACGATACCGATGGAGGATCGAACGTGGGAAGTCTCGATGGCAAGGTCGCTTTCGTCACCGGCGCGGCACGTGCTCAGGGCCGGGCGCACGCGCTCACCATGGCCCGCGAGGGTGCCGACGTGGTCATGTGCGACATCGGACACGACATCGGCGGGTTGAAGTACCCGCTCGGATCCCGGGCGGAACTCGAGCAGACCGTCAAGGAGGTCGAGGCCCTCGACCGGCGCGCGGTGTACCA
>JAABUZ0100006275.1_pt1 | contig 14952 bp, 14 predicted proteins | sample 5562091 | NCBI WGS metagenome assembly JAABUZ01 (sample SAMN12813069, study PRJNA571459) | rock metagenome | isolation source: Antarctica rocks | place: Antarctica: Victoria Land, Linnaeus Terrace sud | collected 2015-12-21 | reverse complement strand
GGCCGACCGGGCCTTCGGCGAGGTGCCCAACCTCCCCTGGGTGGACCCGGCGACGCCGAATCTGGAGCACCTGATCGGCCGCTGATCTTTCTCGCTCGTGGTGGCCGCCTGAGGGTCGCCGTCACATTCCGAACAGGCTCACCAGCGCCGCGATACCTTGCTCTTGGAACGTGCATGCCCATGCACGTTGCCCGGTGAGTGGGCGATACCAGGGCGCAATACCGACCCCGAACAGGCCTGTCCACAACCTCAAGTGGGTCGCGAGGCGCGGCTCAAAAACGCCAGTCCCTGCGGATAGACGAGCGAGCGCACTGTTCGAGCGCCAGTACATTTCTGCACCGCGTCATTGGATGAGGGACCGGCGCTCCCCAACGCCTGCAAGGGGCCGCCGCCGAGCCGCGGTGGTGATGGACGACGAAGACCTGCGGCGAGACGCTGTGGCTGACGATGTATTTCGGGAAATAGCCTTTCCGTAGAATAAGGGCGGGCGCGAGCTGCATTTGTTGCGGTGTGGCTCGACAAGGAGGGACCTCGATGGCGCTTGACTCGCGCGCCGGCCGCTACGTCAAGCAGCCGAGAGGGTACCGCGCCTTCATCCCGGCGCCCCTACCGCCCGACCACCACTGGACATTGACTCCACGCTCCTCGCGCTGGCCCTTGGCCCTGTTTCGGCGTACGTGCGCTCGGTTGCTCTAGCCGGCGGAGGATGGTGTGGTACGACCCGGAACGTGTCTTTGGGGAGTTGGCGCGGCGGCTCGATCTGCCAGGCTGCACCCGGTCGAGCTCGGCCGCTTGCGGTACGCCGAGATCGGGGCTTGTCGCCGCTGTTCGTCGACCGAGTCCTTGATATGATCGTGGACATCAATGCCAGGCTCGGCGTCGCGGTGCTGATGGTGGAGCAGAACGCGGAGTTGGCGCTGTCGATCGCGCGTCGCGGCTACGTGTTGCAGACCGGACGTATCGTGCTCCAAGGATCGGCGCAGTCGTTGCTCGGCGACGACCCGATCCGTGAAGCGTACCTTGGGAAGTCGATGGCGTGACCCATTCAGGCGCCCGAAACGGCGTTCGCCACCAGGCAGCTGTCGGCGAGCCGGAGCCGAGTCCTTTCCGTCTCGGTGTGTTCACGCGGCTGGTCGACCAGGTAGCCCCGGCTGACATCTACGCTCGGGGACTGAGCCTGTTCGAGACAGTGGAGAGTCTCGGGTTCGACGTTGGCTGGGTGGCTCAGCACCATGCGCACAAAGACGGCGGGCTCCCTTCGCCCCTGGTCTTCCTGTCCGCGGCCGCGGCACGCACCAGGCGCCTACGATTGGCGACCGGGATCATCACCCTGCCACTCGAGCATCCGCTGCGTCTGGCGGAGGACGCGGCTGTGCTCGACGTCCTGAGCGCTGGCCGACTCGAGCTCGGCTTCGGTACCGGCGGCAATGAGGCCGTCTTCTCGATCTTCGAGCGCAAGCTCGACAATCGTCAGCACGACTACGAACGTGCCTTCACGATCGTCCGCGATGCGCTGTTGGGTAAGCAGCTGATCCCCGGTGGGCCGGTACTGTTCCCGGCCGCGGAAGGCCTGGCGACGAGGTTCTGGGAGGCGACGTTCAGCGTCGCGGGCGCGGTTCGCGCCGCCGAGCATGGCAGCGGCTTGCTGCTGGCGCGCACCGCGATGCGCCCGCCACCGCCCGATGGCGAGGCGCCAGAGGGGCGGCAGTCTCTGGGCGACGTGCAGGCGCCACTGGTCAGCGCGTACCTCGACCACTGGACATCCAGCGAGGTCGCTCCGCGGGTCGGCCTGTCGCGCTCGGCCTACGTGGCCGCGACCCGAGCCGAGGCGATGGTCGATGGCGAGGAAGGCATCCGCCGCTTCGCCCAGGTGGCGGGTCGGCGAGCCGGCTTCAGCAGCGGGATGACAGTCGCGGAGCTGCTCGCCAGAACCGACGTCCACATCGGCAGCCCCGACGACGTGATTGCCAGCCTGCGGGCTGACCCCCTGCTGTCGGTCGCCACCGACCTGATTCTGCAAGTTCACCCGGTCGACCCGTCGCACGAGAAGACGCTGCGATCGTTCAGGCTGATCGCCACCGATGTCGCGCCCGCTCTCGGCTGGCGCGCCCGCCCTCACGGCAACCTGGAAGCCACCAGCCATGCGGCGCCCGCTCCCAGCAGCACGTCCCCCACGTAACGGCTCGTCCCGCGGTGTCCGGCAGGGCGGTACCGCCGACCTAATGGGTGTCGAAAACCTCCTGGTAACGCGCCAAGCCGGCCATTCACCCGTATCCTCAGACGGTGTCCTCAGACGCTGAGGTAGGGCTCGATACCTCTGGTGCCGGGCGCGACGTCCCACGACCATCAGGGTGCGCGCAGCATACCCTGCCTCTGTGATCGTCCTCGATCGCAACGGCGCGCGCTTCAACCATCGCGTTGGTGGCGCCATCTTCCGCACGGGCAGCGTCCTGCTCCAGACGTCCGACGACATCGACTGCTGGGTCGTGCCGGGCGGTCGTGTCGAGATGCTCGAGTCGGCCGAGGAAGCGCTGGCGCGCGAGATCCCTGAGGACGCATACGCGCTGTCGAGCGTCGCAGCGGAACTACGCATCAGTCAGGTGGTGGACGCGCCAAACTGGACGGTGACCGCGTTCTTTCCCTTGGCCGTGTTCGCGACCGCCATCGCGTGACAGTTCCGCACTCACTTCCCCGCTGGCCGACCGTTGCTGCGTTCCCGGGACATGCCGACGCAGGCGATCACTACCATGCCCGCGCTGTGGCTGAGGTAGCCCGGGCCTTCGCTTACGGCGCAGTCGCGCCGACTTGGACTAGCGGGTGCTGGTGACCTTGCGCAGCGCGCGCGGCAGCGAGCGGTTCAACCCGCGGGCGCGAGCGACCTCAAGCGCCAGGAGCTGCCCGAGGACCAGCGCCACGATCGGTGCGTAAGCCTCCTCGATGCCCGCGTCCAACACCAGCGTCGGCACCTCCACGGGTGTCGACGCCAGTGCCGCAACCCGCAGCAGAAAGGCGCACGCGCTGAGCATATCCACCGTGTTCCAGGATCTGGCAGTGTGCGAGAGGCCAGCGCCCACATCGCCGAGGTCACTGCCCTGGTAACGCAGGGCTGACCCACGCCCGCACCTTGAAAGGACGCGCACCCCATGGCACCTGATACCACTCGTAGCACGGATCGTCGGGCGTAGCCAGACCGCAAGGGCAGACCTCGAACTCAACGCGATAGTGGTGGCCGTCGTCCCAGGCATCGGGACCGTGCTTAGTCACCGTGCCGAGCAGACCGTCGAGCATTTCTTCGTCGTGGCCAGGGTCGTCTTCTGCGATGCCGTCCCGGTCCCAGCGGCATTCGCCGCTCAGCCGAACGCGAACGTGATCGCCGACAGCGGGCTGCCAGGGCTCCCAAACGTAGGCCCGATCCCAACGTTGACACTGTTGGCGAAGTCAATCTCGGAGCTTCCTGCGCCTCGCGGACGGCCGTGTGAGGGCCACGTCGCATCTTGGGGACCCCCGTCCGGCGACCCTAAACTGAATTCGCCAACAGTGTCAACGTTGACTCGACTTTGGCCCTTTTCAGGCGGCTTCGACGAGCAGGTCGACCGCACCTGAGGGGGAATTGGCCGGATCGGCAACACGGCCCAGGGGTGGTTGATTGTGGCTCACCCAGAGATGCCGGCGCACCGAGGCGAGGGCGTCGATGAACGTTGCCTCGCTCTTGGGGTACCACGCCGCGCGCCGAGTCGGCAGCTCCTCCGGGTTGCAGGACCTGAGCGATGAGCACGACCAGGCTGAAGAGCCCCAGCACACACGGGACGGCCCGGCCCACGGCTCGGGTGCTCCACTCCCGCTGGGTCTCCAGGCCGAGATGAGCCCGCACCTCCTCGAAGGTCGTCTCGATGTGCCAGCGGTCGACGTACCAGGCCACGATGTGCTCAGCTGCAGTGGTGGGGTCGGTGCAGAACAGTGCCAGCGGTGGTCGGCGCCCGGGCGCGTTCCGCACCAGCACCCAGCGCAGAGGAAGGGGAGCGGACCCGTCGGTATGCCACAGCGCCGTCCCGGTCGCGACTTCGATCGTTGCCGCACGCTGGCCGTACCAGACGCTCTCACACGTCCTCCACACCGTCGCTGCATCGGTGAGCTGCTCACTGAGCTTGGGTTGACGCGGCCCTTTGCTCGGTTTGGCGCCGGGCGTGCTGGCTGGCCGAGGCGGCACTGGGTCGTACAGCTGAGCATTGAGCACGAGCCGGGAGATCAGTCGCATCCTGCGGACCCGACAGGTATGGCCGAGCTCCACAACAGCGAACGCGCTGTCGCCGACTACCACGATCTCGCGCTCCGGCTGCCAGCGTCGCACCAGACGGAGCAGCACACATCTGCGTACTCCGGCGTGGTGCGATGGCGCCGTCCGAGCTTGGCGCTGGTCGCTGGCGCGAGCGTGGGATACTCAGGAACGGGAGCGCCCACGGCCGGCGGTTCCACCGGACCGGCACCAGTACCGCCAAGCAAAGCCAGTGGATGCCCTCACTCGTAGCGATGTGCCCCGGCTGCGACCGCACCGCGTCATGGAAACGCCCTTTCCACACAATCCGCCGTCCAGTGCGGCGGACCAGGGTGCTGGCGATTAGGGCGAGCAGCAACCGACTCAAGTGGAGCGGCGACCACTGGGCGCGGTTGAGCACGCGATGATAGGTCGTGAAGTGTCGGTCGTCACGCAGCCCCACGGCCCGAAGCGCCACCGCGCCGGTCCGCTGTCCTGGCGCCAGGATCGTGCCGAACACCAGGAGGCGTACGTGAGCGAAGGTCGGCCGGGTGAAGGCTACCGCGAAGGTCTGCAACACATCCACGACTGAGGGACTGGGCGAGGGCAGCATGGCCCCGGCATGCCGGATGACTGCCTCCGTCTGCCAGAGTGCTCGCCATGTTCTCGGAACGTGCCGCCTACGCCGCCTGAAAAAGGCCAAAGTCGAGTCAAGGTTCCAGGTGGGCCCACTCGCGATCACGAAGGTCGCTCGGGTAGCGTCGCGTAGCCATGCGCCACCTACTGCCGTATCCGTGCCACGTCGTTAAGAAACGGTCTCTCAGAACAGCCTCAGTGGTCGAGGTTGCTGCTGAACGCCTGCGGCGAGGAGTGCCGCACGGACTGACAGCAGACGGCCAATGGTTCCGACCACGGGTCCACCCAGGACCTGGCCAACGGCATTTGCCTGGCTTACGGCGGAGATGATTGTCGCCCGGACGTGGGACGGGGAGCTCCGCGTGAGCCACGTGTCATAGAGAGGTTGGCTCACTTGGCTGAGGGCACGGCTCGTGGTAGAGCACGCCGCAGCAGAGCACGCGGTCGAACACGTGGCCGGCGAACGGCAGGGCCTGGGCGTCCGCCTGCGCCAGAGCGGGGCGGGGTAGCAGCTGTGCGCCACGGGCGGATGCCTCGCGCAGCATGCCGGCCATGAGATCGATGCCGACGATGCTGACCCCGTGCGCCACGACATGGGGGTGCCAGCTGCCATCACCGCAGCCGACATCCAGCAGGGATTGCCCGGAGGCGAGCCCCAGCGCGTCGAGCACATCCGCGACGAAGGTCTCGGTGCCCTCGCTGAAGCGTTCACGGGTCTGGATGCGGATGCGGAGCTTGGCGGCATCGCTGTACTGCTCTGCCACGAAGCGGCGCTCGGTCGCGAAGTGGGCCACGGTGTCTTCTCCCAGGATAAACGTCCTCGATGGCTCCGGCGTCACTCCGACTGCCGAGCAAGGCGGGCCGTCCAGGTAGATCGCCCAGCGGCCGCGCCCACGGTTCCGCACGACTCTCGGCGCAGCCTGGACGCTCGCGTGTCAGACACCTCGCGCACGCCCGAAGGCACTGCCCCGCTTGCCAGTGGGCCGAAGTAGGGCCCGCCCAGGGACGGGGGGGTCGGGCTTGTCCACAATGCTTGAGGTGGAAAGTCGCTTAGCGCACAACGACTACGACAGCATCGCGCCTGCGTACGCCGCGTACACCGACAACAATGTGTGGAACGCCGACTACGAGCGTCCAGCCTCGCTGGCGCTGGTCGGCACGGTCGCCGGTTTGCGGGTGCTCGATGCCGGCTGCGGAGCGGGAGCTCACAGTGCAGCGTTGCTGGAACGCGGCGCGATCGTCACCGGTGTCCTCGATCACCGTCTCCCGCGTCGCAATACCCCCTTTGCCAAAGTTGTTTCAACGGCCTCTCCCCCCGGCTGGCGGTTCTGCCTCCCATTGGTGCGAGCGCCGCACCGAAGCTGGACGTGCATTTACCATCTGTCCACGCCCCGCCATGGGCCGTCGTTCACTCGAACAGCCGACTGATCGACGTCTCATCAACGATGCTGCTGATCGCGGCGGCAAACAGCGGCGCGACCGAGATCTGGCGGATGCGCGGCTCGGTGGCCGCCGGCGGTGGCAAAGGAACCGTGTCGGTGACGGTGACGTCGACCAGCGGGCTGGCACGCAGCAGCGCCGCGGCATCGCCCGTCAGCAGGTCGTGGGTCACCACGGCGCGGACCGACCGGGTGTGACCACCCGCCAACGATGACCAGCCGCTCGCGCCCAGCGCTCCGCTGCGGTGCGGCCGTCGGGTCCTCATGCATCCGATTGACCGTTCGGACGCGAGCGAGCGAACTGCATCATCGACAGGGACCCTGCGCTCGGAGGAGATGACGGCGCCATGGGCCGCATCCGCTCTGTGGTGCAGCTCCCCAGCGACTGCGCCGCGGTGCGCGCCTGATTGCGCGCCTTGGCGGCGTCAGCGCCTTCCCAGGCGCTACCGAGCGACCCCTCGGTCGGCGGTCAGCGACCCGCTCGCATAGCGAGCACCGTCGTCCGAGAACCCATATTGAGGAGGCTCTCCGTCGGCGCGGCGAGCAAGACCGGGTCAGGTCATCGGCATCCTGGCGGCGCCCACCTGGCACGACTGCCCAGCAGCTGCCATACCCGTCCAATGTGTCGGATGGCGAGTTCGCCCATATCGCGCTATGACCCTCCGTCGGGCTCAACTGTTCTCAATGTTCCACGTGAGTGCGTCGCGGTCGATCTGAAAGCCGAAGCCGGGCGCGTCGCTGAGCTGGACGTAGCCGTCCTCCACCTCCAGGGGCGCCAGCATGGGCGGCCGGGTTGTCTGGCGGCCAGCGTACATGCCGACCTCCACGATCAGCCCGTTCTGCACACCGCCGACGCAGTGGGCGCCAATGTGCGGGCTGCCATGGGGCGCCATCGGCAGGTTGTGAGCGGCCGCGTACGCGGCGATCTTGCGCCACTCAGTAATCCCCCCGCAGTACAGCGCGTCGGCCTGAACGATGTCACACGCGCGTGCGTCGATCATGTCGCGGAACCCATGCCGCAAGCTCACGTTCTCACCGGTCGCAACGGGCACGTCGAGCGCTCGGGCGACTTCAGCGCAGCCCGCGTAGTCCCACGGATACACCGGCTCCTCGAGCCACCCGATATCGTACTGCTCGACTGCGCGCGCGAAACGGATGGCCTGGGACGGCGTCCAGGCATGATTCGCGTCGATCATCAAGCCGACGTCGGGACCGATCGCCTCGCGCACGGCGGCGACGCGGGCAATGTCCTCCCGGAACGGTGCGCCGGCGACCTTCATCTTGACCGCGTCGAAGCCGTGACTGGTGAAGTCGAGCATCTCGGCGACCAGCTCCGGGATGTCCTTGTCGCGCATGTACATGCCACCGGCGCCGTATGCCTGCACCCGGTCTCGGGCGCCACCCAGCAAGCGCCAGACCGGCTGCTGGAGCGCTTTGCCCATGACGTCCCAGATGGCGACGTCGACCTTGCTGATGGCCATAACATCGTCCATCTTCGGGTGGCGCCAGCCCTGGAAGAGGCGATGCCAGATCCGCTCGACGTCCAGCGGGTTCTGGCCGACGATCATCTCCTTGAGCTCCGCTTCGACCAGGGACGGCGGCGCGGCGCCCGGGCAGAAACCCGTCAGCCCCTCATCGGTGGACACCTCGACGTAGCCGAACACGCGCTTCTGGTCGCGGTAACCGCCATCGCTGAATGGCCGTGGGCCTGGCCCGTGGTCGACGTAGACGGCCGTGACGTCGGTGATCTTCATGCGCAGACAGTATGAAGCGCCCTCTGGTAGAATTGCGACTTCGAGGGGTGGGACATGGCGCAACCGCTGGCGCGTCGTCGATTGCTCTGTGGGTTCGGCGCCACGGCGATGGCGGTGATCTCCGCCGCGTGTGGCGCCGGCCTGTCCGCCCCGGCGTTGAAGACCGCCGAGCCGGCGAAAGCTGGCGGCATGGCAACCGCCACGGCGCCCGCGGCCCCGTCGAAGCCCACGGAGGTGGCCAAGGCGGCTGCGCCAGCCGCCAGCGGCGCCGGGCAGACCGAGCTCCAGTTCTGGTTCTGGGCCGACTCCCCTGATCAGGCGTTGCTCCACACCGAGTCGCTCAAGAAGTTCCAGGAGCAGAACCCGAACATCGCCGTCAAGACCGACCTGATCGTGAACGCGCCTGACCAGCGCAAGAAACTGCTGACCTCGTTCGCGGCGCAGGCTGGCATGCCCGACTGCTCACACGCACCGGGCGCCTGGGTGCCCGAGTTCTACGACGCCAAGATGATCGTCCCGCTCGAATCGCGCCTGAAGACCTGGAAGACGTACGCGGATTGGCTGCCTCAGATCCAGCAGCTCGCGACCGGCGGCCGCGGCCAGGATCCGGTCGGGATGGTGGTCAACCAGGCTCTGATCCCGTACCTCTACTACCGGGCCGATTGGCTCGAGGCCGCCACCCTCAAGCCGCCAGACACGCTCGACGACATGCTCGCGGTGGCCAAGGCGCTGAACAAACCCCCCGAGCACTACGGGTATGGGTTTCGCGGCGGCGACAACGGCAGCCTCGGCCAGCAGGTCGGGCTGTATCTGAGGGGCGATGGGGTCGCGTTCGTCAAGTCTGATGGTACCGTCGACCTCGACTCGCCCGACGCGATCGATCGTGTGCAGTGGTACGTCGACCTGGTGACCAAGCACAAGGTCGCGCAACCAAGCGCGCTGACCGATCGTTTCCCGGAGCTGTTCGCCGGCCTGCAAGGCGGCAAGCTGGCCATGGTGCACCACGGGCTCTGGTCGTGGAAGACCCAGGAGTCGGTCCTGAAGGAGAAGGTCTCCGCGGCGCCGATTCCCAGCGGCAAGAAGAGTCGCTTTGCGTCGATCGGTGTCGAGGGGACGATCGTCTATGCGACATCGACGCACCAGGACGAGGCCTGGAAAGTCGCCGCGTTCCTGGGCGAGCCCGAGCAGGCGAAGCTGTTCATGTACGAGCGCGGCAGCGGGCCTATCCTCAAGTCACTGACCGGTGACCCTATCTTCGGGGAGAACCGCTTCTACAAGGCCGCGCTCGACAGCCAGCCCGGGTGGGGGAGTTTCCCGGACTGGCACCCCAACTGGCCAAAGATGTCCGATCGCTGGGGGCCGGAGATCCAACGCCTGGTCAAGGGCGAGATCAACGCCGAGCGGTTCTGCACGATCATGGCCGACGTCCTCCGCAAGGGCTAGCGACATGTCGGCGCCCACGCATTCATCGATCGCGGTGCCCCAGTCTGCTCGGGCTAGGCGGGCGCGGCGGGCCCGGATCGATCTCTTACCGTACGTGCTGGTCGCCCCGGCCGTCCTAGTGGTCGCGCTCGTGACCATCTACCCGGCGCTGGACGCCGTGGGGATCAGCACGACTGACGCTAACCTCCTTCGCTTGGCTTCCAGCAAGGCGGTCGGACTCGACAACTACTCGATGGCCTGGCAAGACGAGATCTTCACCCAAGCGCTCTGGCAGACCGTCCGCTGGGTCGTGGTCAACGCTGGCGGCCAGCTGCTGCTGGCGCTGCCTGTGGCATTGTTCCTCAACACCGCGTTCCACGCACGCGGGCTGGTCCGGGCAGCGATCCTGGTTCCCTGGGTCGTGCCCGGCGCCGTGGTGGCGATCATCTGGCGCTACATGGTCGACGCGAATTATGGCGTGGCCAACGACATTCTTCTGCGCCTCGGGGTGATCACCGAATCAGTCGCATGGATCGGGGAACCGCTGCCGGCCTTCGCCGTGATCTCGACGGCGACCATCTGGTCGGGCTTTCCGTTCTTCGCGGTGACGCTGTTGGCGGCGTTGCAGGCGATCCCGGAAGATCTCTACGAGGCGGCCAGGATCGACGGCGCGACTGCCTGGCAGCGCTTCACGAACGTCACCGTGCCGCTGCTCTTGCCGACGATCCTGCTCCTGCTCCTGCTGCGCACGGTGTGGCTCGCACACAGCGTGGATCTGATCTTCCTGATGAGCAATGGTGGCCCCGGCTACAACAACTACACCGTCGCGGTCTACAGCTTCATCCTGACCTGGAACCAGCTCCAGCTCGGCTACCCATCGGCGCTGGTCATCATGCTGTCGATCGTCGTCCTGATCGCCTCCGCCTTCTACATCCGGTCGATCGAGCGCTCGCGGGAGTGGATGTGATGGGCACCGCGACCTTGGCGGTCTGGCACCGGGCGCCCTGGCGAGCACTCGTCGCTGCCTTGATCCTGCTATTCGTCCTCGCGCCGTTCTACTGGATGCTCAACATCGCGCTGACACCCGAGCAGCAGTCGTTCACCCACGGCATTCACTACGTGCCGATCGGCATCACGCTCGAAAACTTCTTCGGCATCTTCCAGGCGGTCGCCTTCGGCCGAGCGTTCCTCAACAGCGTCGTCGTAGCCGTCTCCGTGACGACCGTGGCGATCGTGCTCTCCGTTTTCGCCGCCTATGCTTTCGCGCGGTTCAACTTCCGCGGTCGCCGTCTGTTGATCGTCAGCCTACTCCTTATCTACATGCTGCCCGGCATCCTGCTACTGGTGCCGATGATGGTGATCTTCCGCACGCTCGGCATCCTGAACACCTACCCGGCCCTCATCGTTGCCGAGTCGACCCACGCCGTCCCGTTCGCGGTCTGGCTGCTGACCAACTACTTCGCCTCGCTGCCACGCGAGCTGGAGGAGGCGGCGCAGGTCGACGGCTGCGATCGCGTCGGGGCGATGCTGCGGATTGCGCTGCCGCTCGCCGTGCCCGGCCTGGTCGCGGCCGCGCTGTTCGTGTTCATCGCCTCGTGGAACGACTTCCTCTTTGCCTTCATGTTCACCTCGGGCGAGAACGTGCGGACGCTGCCAGTTCTGCTGCGCATGTTCGCCATGGGCGAGTCGTCCGTGCAGTGGGGCAAGATCATGGCCGGAGCCGTCCTGACAACGCTGCCGGTCGCGGGAGCTTTCCTCTTCTTCCAGCGCTACCTCATCCGCGGGCTTGCGGCGGGCGCGGTCAAGGGATGAAGATCCGCGCGGTCACGCTGACGCCGGTGGCCTACCCGGCACCGCACCCACTCCGCTGGGGCTGGGGTGAGCGCGACACGATGGGTGACACCATCATTCAGGTTGACACGGACGAGGGGCTGGTCGGGATCGCGCCCGCGACCGGGCCGATCCGCGGCCAGCGCGCGATGCTCGAGGACACGCTCCTGCCCATCCTGGTTGGTCAGAATCCGCTGGACGTGGAGCGGCTCTGGGCGCAGATGGCGCGCGGGCTGCGCGGTGGCTGGCCTGGTGAGCTGGTCGGTGGCATCGACATCGCTCTCTGGGACATCCTGGCCAGGGCCGCCGGCCTACCGCTGTACAGGGTGCTGGGCGCGTATCGCGACCGTGTCCCCTGCTACATCGCGCCGTCCATGCGCCAGCCCGAGGTGTTGGTCGAAGAGCTCGAGCAGTACAAGGCGCAGGGTTTCGGAGCAATCAAACTGCGCATTGGGCTCGGTCCAGTTGGTTGGGCGGATGGTCCGCGCGACCAGTCGCGCGACGTGGCCATCTTGCGCCGGGCGCGCGACGTCCTCGGCGAGGGCTTCGCGATCGGCGCCGACACCGATCGAACCTATGACTACGCCCTCGCCGCCAGGCTGGCCCCGGTCGTCCAGGAGGTCGGTCTGGCCTGGTTCGAGGAGCCGGTGGTGGTTGGCGAGCGCGAGCAGTACGTGCGTGACTTCCTGCGACTGCGCGACGTGATCAGAGTGCCCCTTTCCGGTGGCCAGGGCTTTTTCGGGCCGGGCCAGTTCGACGAGCTTATCTGCCGGAGCGTGGTTGACGTCGTCCAACCTGACGCGTGCGCATGTGGTGGCATCACGCCCCTCCGCAAGGTGTCCGCGATGGCGGCTGGTCGGGGCTTGCAGTTCATGCCGCACGTCTCCTGCCATTCAGGTCACGATCTGCGAGTCGTGGCCACCGCGCACATGCTGGCGTCGACGCCGAACGGACTGTGGCTGTGCTACCCGGCGTACGACACGCCACTGCGGACTGAGCTGGTCAAGGAGCCGCCGCTGGTCAAAGACGGCGAGCTGCACCTATCTGACCGGCCCGGGCTTGGGCTCGAGCTCGATAAGCGCGCGCTGGAGCGACTGCGGACCGACGTCTAGGTCACCGAGGGCCTTGGTGGTGGCTCTGGACCGCGGGCGACGCTTCGCCTGGTCGGCTGATCGAGAAGCTGAGCGGCGACGAATTCGAGGCCGTACTCAAGCGACTCATCCTGACGCCGCTTGGCCTGGAGCGCTTGTTTCTCTTCCCTTGATGACGACGACCGTGCGTCCAGACTGACCGCGTAGACTGGGTCACTCCATCGTTTCGGGGGATGCTCATGGAGCGACCACCTATGCGGATCTCGGCGACGGTGCTCGGAGCTCCCGACCCGCAGGCCCTGGGCGCCTTTTACGCGCGGCTGCTCGGGTCGACGGTGGTGAAGAACGAGCCCGTCTGGGTGATGGTGCGGCCGCCGTCCGGCGGGACGGGACTGACGTTCCAGCACGAGCCGGTCTACGTTCCGCCCGTCTGGCCGCCGTGGGCAAGCCGTGCGATCTGCGCGCACGACGGGCACGACGCCGACGTGGCGGCCAGCAAGATTCGACGGTCGTGGTCGAGGCATGCCAGGCAGAAGCAGCCGTCGGCCGGTGTGATCTGCACAGATATGGCCTGCATAGGGTGTTAAGCTTCCCGGTCGGCTTGGCTCAATTAACCTCGCGGTCTTTACCGTACGCCGAAACCTACCACTCGCACTGAGAAAGTGCCATGGGGTGTGCCCGGAAGATGTATGGGGGCTGCCGAGCGGAGGGGTGGAGGTCCAGGATAACGGAGTGGTGCACGACGCGGTCGATGGCGGCCAGCGTGGTCATCGGGTCTTTGAAGATGCGCTCCCATTCCGAGAAGACCAGGTTGGTCGAGATGGCCACGCTCCGGCGTTCGTAGCGCTCGGCCAGCAACGTAAACAGCACCTCCATTTCATCGCGGTCATGTTGCACGTAGCCAATGTCGTCCAGGATCAAGCAGGCGAACCGATCAAGACGCGCCAGTTCCTGGGGTAACCGCAGGTCGCGCTTGGCCACCAGTAGCCGTTGCACCAGGGTCGCCGTGGACGTCCACAACACGGCCTTGCCCCGCAGGACCAGCTCGTGGCCGAGGGCGGCCAGCAAGTGGCTCTTGCCGACGCCCGGCTTGCCGGCGGCCACGACGTTGATGGCATCGGTGATGAACGTGCCGGCGCGCAGGTGCTCCACCTGCTGCTGGATGCCCAGGGGAAAGCGCTCGAGCTGCAGCGTGCGGAACGTCTTATCGGCCGGCAGCCCGGATTGCCGGAGCAGCCGCGCGATGCGGCGCTGCTCGCGCAGCAAGCATTCACACTGCACCACTTCTGCGAGGTACGTCTCGTAGGTCAGGTGGGCGGTCGCCGCTTTCCGCGCCAGGTCGGCGAAGTTGTCGGCCATCCCGGAGAGACGGAGCGTGCGGAGCAGGGTGCGGAGCTCGGGCTGCACCTCAAGCATGAGCCGGCGCCAGCAAACGGTCGTAGACGGCCATATCAAAGACGACCGGTCCGAGCACGGGCAGGCGCGCCGCCACCGGCACGCGGACCAGATCGCGCACGGCGTCAAAACTCGGCAGCGCTGCCTGGTCCAGCAGGAGCGTGAGGGCGAGCCCACTTCGGTCTCCGAGGTGCTGGCCGCCAGGTGCAGGATCCGCACGTAGTCCCGATCGGCCCGCTGGGGCTTGCTGACGCACAGGGCATCATAGGCGCGCCGGAACGCGAGGCTCGGGAACAGGTCGTCGTGGTAACGGTACTGGGCAAAAGCCCCCGGCTTGCGCACCAACGACCAGATGACGTGGCGGTAATCGATGCGGTGCTGGCCGTGACCGAGCAGCCGCGGCATGCTCAGCAACAGGGTGGTACCCCGGTAGACCTCCAGCGTCTCGGAGCGCACCGGCACCAGCAGCGTCGTGCCGATCAGCCGCGACGGCACCGAGTAGGTGTTGCGCAGCACCTGGATCGTGCTGAAGCGGCTGACGGGCACGCGCACTTCGCGACACAGCGCCAGCGGCGCCACTGGCAGCGGCCGCAGGGCCTCCCGTTCCTGGAGCCAGCGGCTCTGCCGGGTGATGTTGCGCTGCCTCGCCGGGCTCGTGGACCTGCGGGAACAGCACCTCCCGTTCCGGCCCATGCTGGGCGCACCAGGCGGCGATGTGCCGCTGCAAGGTCCGTAGCTGCCCGGCCTGGTAGCGGCCGGGCTGGCGCGCGCACAGCAGCCCGAACAACGTCTGGCCTTGCAGCGCCGGATCCTGCTCGAGGTGTGCCACCAGCCAGGGCCAGTCGTCGGCGAACGGGTTCGGCCGCGACCGATGGCTGCGCGATTGCTTCAACTGGCTGGGCAGCTTGCCGCGCCGCGCGTAGGCGCGTGCCGTGCGCACGCTCATGCCAGCTCTGGCCGCCGCTTGTTCCTGGGTGCGGCCCTTGGCGCGTTCATGCAGCACGACTTGGGTCCGGTAGGGACGGGAAGTCACCTTCCCGCCCCCCGGTCAGAACCCGGCGTGCAGGTTTTCCGCACCGGGCTCCCCAGAACAGATCGGTCGCACGGTAGGGGGATTGCTATACCCATGCCTG
>JAABUZ0100006272.1_pt1 | contig 14953 bp, 11 predicted proteins | sample 5562091 | NCBI WGS metagenome assembly JAABUZ01 (sample SAMN12813069, study PRJNA571459) | rock metagenome | isolation source: Antarctica rocks | place: Antarctica: Victoria Land, Linnaeus Terrace sud | collected 2015-12-21 | reverse complement strand
TGCTGCTGATCGCGTTCGCCGGGGTGAAACAGGTCATCTGGAACCCGATCTTCGGACGCACCGCCGGCACTGCCGCGGCTGGGCCGACGGGAATGGATCAGGTGGCGGCCGACGGCGCCGCGACAAAGTATGCGTTGGATTATCTGTCCTACAGTCCCGCCGCTGCCGGCGTTGCCGCCGCGGCGGTGACCGCGGATGTGGTCGGCGGTGGTGATGCCGCACCGCCGCGGTGGGCCGGCAGCGGCTATCTGCACGCCGACACCGCCGTGCCGGGCAGCTGGCACGTTATCGACGCCGCTCACGCGGTGGTGTCGGTGACGGTACGGGTGCACCTGGCCATGCCGCCCTCAACCCAACCGACGACAACCACCGCCCCGACGACCCCGGCAGCTGCCGCGGCGCCGAGCTCACCATCGGGTGCGGCCGCGCCGCCGACTCCGACGAAACCAACTCCCACTTCAATTCCGACTGCGACCAAACCGGGTACGGCTGCGAAGCGACCCCGGCCCGGTAAGACCACCGCCGCACCGAAACCACCCGCAGCCGCTGCTCTCGTCGCTCCTGCCGCGGCGTACATGTCGGCGTCGCCGGCCACCATCTCGACACCGGCACCGACGCCGGAGACGACCGCGGAGGTGGGAACGGCGGCGGTGCCGTCGGGGTCGGCCAGCGATCCGGGTGCGGTGCCGGCGGGCTGGACCGACCTGGGTTCCCGGTGGTTGACCTTGGCGGTGCCGGTGCAGAGCAACGCCGGCGGGGTGAAGGTGTCGCCGTCGGGTGCGGTGCTCAGCGGCGAAGCACCCAACCTCGTGACCAGCGACCCGGCGTGGCTGGCCGATCCGGCCACCACCACCGCGACCGCGTCGGTTCTCACGTCGTTTTTTCCCGCCTACGCCCAATCGAACGCGGGCTATCTGGCCGAGCCCGGGGTTGATCTGGCCGGTTTGGCCGGAACGGTCACCGTGGCGTCGGTGACCGGCTGGAACGTGCTGGTTCCGCCGGCGCCGGCGTCCGGGGCGGCGTCGGCGTCCAGCGGGGTCGGTGCAGCAGTGGTGACCTGGCAGCTGGCCGGCACCGACCTGCAGATCCAGCAGAGCTACTCCATTGCCCTGACCTCCAGCCAAAGCCGCTGGTACATCGCCGCTTTGTCCCCCGTCCTGTCCACCACCGCGCAATAAACCAGGAAGCGAGAACAAATCCTCATGAACGTGCTCACCGACCTCGCACCGCCAGGCGCCGCCGCGGCCGGTCACACCGTCGCGTTGCCGACCTTCGCGACGTTCGGCTCCACCATCTTGACGATCCTGGGTTCGATCTTCCTGGTCGTTTTGGTCGTTCGGATGTTCTCCGCGTGGGTGCAGAAAAAGTGGGGTGAATTCGTGACCGAATTCGCGGCCGCTGTCTTCATCGGGTGGTTCATTTTCGACTCCACCAGCGCTCTGGCCACCATTCAGGGCTTCGTCAAGCAGATCTTCGGATGACGGCCGGTATGACGACACCGACGCTGCACACCGCCGCGGCGGCCGGCGACGGGCTGCGGATGTTCGGGCTGCCGTGGTGGTTCCCGCTGGCCCTGCTGCCGCTGCTTGCGGTGGTGTTATTCCTGCTGGAGGCGAGGCGGCGGCGGCGCCGGTATGCGGTGGGCTCAGATGACCGCGGGTGATGAGTGGATCGAGCGTTGCGCGCATCGGCCGCGGATGGGCGGGTGGGGCAGGTGAGTGAGTACCGGTTTCCGTTGCCCACCGACACGGTGCATGTGCGGATCGAGTCGCGGCAGTACAAGTTGTTCAAGATGGATCTGGGGGAGGGCGTTCCGCGCCGAAAGCTGGGTGTGGGCGCGTTGATCGTGCTGCCGTACTGGGTGGTGTTGGCGGCGGTGTTCCACCTGTCGCCGCTGGCCGGCGGCGGCAAGGGCGGCGCGGTGTTCATCGCACCGGCAGCGCTGTTGGTGTTTTTGGCGTTGCGGCCAGATGCCGGCGGCCGCGCCCGATATGTGTTGTGGCTGGACCGGTTCCGATTTTTGGTGCGCCGGTTCACCCCGATGATCGCCTCGCCGATCGCCAACACCCAACCAGGTCGGCCGTTCATCGTCTCCGCCCGGTGGACGGTCGTGGACGTCGCCGCATCAAGGCGGCTGCGGAAAACGCTCCGCCGCATCGACATCGAACCTTCCGGGCCAGGTCGAGCAGAAGACGAGCCAGATCAAGAAGAAGGAGTCGCCGCATGAACGCAACACCGGCAGGGATGGGTTCGGTGCTGTCGTCGGGGGCGGTCGCCGGGTGGTTGGTCGTGGACTTTTCTGGTGACCTCGCCGCCGGCTCCAATTTGTTTGAGGGGCGGTAACGGTTGTGGCGTTTCTTAGTGGGTTGGTGTCTCGGTTTCGGCGTGATGGTGGGCAGTTGCAGCCGCCGACGGCGATGGCCGATGGGGTGTGTCACGGGCCGGCGGGGACGTGGGCGTGGGTGGTGATTCCGCCTCGCTCGACCGATGAGTTGCCCTCTGGTGCGTTGGCGATGGCCACCGCCGACGCCGGCAGTGATCTGCGGCGGCTGGTTCCGGCGGGCGCCGATTTCCATTTCAAGGTGCAGTGGGCCCGCTGGTCCGGCGCCGCCTATCTGGACGCCGAGCTGCGGGAGGACATGAACGCGGGGGCGGCGGAGTTCACCAAGCTGCAGGCCGACCGCATCCAGGACACCGCGTTCCCGCGCAGGTTGGTGCTGTTCGGGGTGCGGATGGACGTCGCCGACGTGTCGCCGGCGGCGGCGGCGGCGGCGCGGGCGCGGAAGGTCGCCGGCACCGCCACCGCGGGCCGCGAGTTGGAGGACAGCTTGGAGGTGACGTTGACGCGGGTCCGGCGGTGGCAGGCCCGGATGGCCGATTCAAGCTTCGCGGCGCGGCCGGCGACGACGCAGGAGCTGGCGTGGTCGTTGCGGCACGATCTGCGGCGGACGGTGGACTGGATCCCGTCGACGGCGGTCGCCGCCGGCGGGCAGATGGCCCGGCTCAAGTCGGCGCAGGTCGTGCCCGAGGTGCACCACGTGGAAATTTCCACCGACACCGGCACCCGGTACCTGCGGATGATCGTCCCCACCGAAACCGGTTTCCCCACCGCCGACCTGGAACTACCCGGTGGGGAGTGGCTCAAGACGCTGACCATTGTGGGCAGCGAGGAGGACTCCACGCCGGCGCCGCCGGCGGAGGTGAGCATCCGCGGCCGCAACGTTCCGCAACTGGAATCCAAAAAGTTGTTGCAGTCGGCGTTGTCGTTGGCCAAGGAGCAGGAACGGACCGCCGGTGAAGGGTTGGCGGAGGAGGCGCCGGAGCTGGTCGCCGAAGCCCGCGCGACGTTGGCAATGCGGCTCAAGGAAGTGCAGGCCGGGCACGTCGGAATGGTGCAGGACACCCCGTGCTGGATCGTGGAGGCCGACGACCTGGATGTGTTGGAGCGCCGCTGCCAGGCGTTGATCGACTTCTACGGCGGGATGGGCATCTCGGTGTGGGCGCCGCCGAACATTCAGGATTTGTTGTGGAAGCAGACGGTCATCGGGGACCGCCGCCGGGTCACCGAGTTCGAACAGTTCCGGCCCTCCTCGACGTTGATGGGCGGCTGGTTTCACGGCGGCTCCCAGGTCGGACCGGCGAAGGGTTCCTACGTCGCCCGCAACGAAGGGTCCACGCCGGGGCCGTTCCTGTCCCGGTTGACCGATGCGCAGCTGGACGGGTCGAAGATCACCTGGGCGTTTCTGGGCGGCTCCGGATCCGGGAAGTCCACCTCTTTGGGGTTGGCGTTGGTCGCCGAGGTGCTGTCGGTGAACGCCTGGGCCGCGTTGGTCGACTTCAAAGGCGACCTCGGCGGGATCCCGACGTTGTGTGAGACCTACGGCGGGAACGTCACCCGGGTGTCCACCGCCTCGGCGTCGTCGGGGTCGTTGTGTCCGTTCCGGTATGTCACCGATCCGCAGACGGCGGCGTCGATGGCGGTGGATAACCTGACCGCGACGCTGCCGCGGGGGCGGGCCGCCGATGTGGAGTCCAAGATCCGCTCCGCTTCCAGAGCGGTCGCCGCCCGCACAGATCCGGCGGAGCGGTCCACCGCCGCGATCATCGAAGTGTTGACCGAAAGCGCCGACCTGGTGGTGAAGGCGCTTGGTGTGGAGCTGGCCGATCTGGCGTCGGACCCGTTGGCCCGGCCGGTCGCCGGCCCGCCGGACCTGTCGGCGAAGCAGATCCCTACCGGGCCGGGCCTGGTGTATGTGCGGCTCAACGACCTGCGGTGGCCGGGGTCGGAGACAGGGCAGGAGAACTGGCAGGCCGGGGAACGGTTGACCGCGATGCTGCTTAAAGCGGTGTTCACCTACGTCACCTACATGTCCAGCCAGGTCGTCGGCATTCCGAAGATCGTCGCGTTGACGGAGCTGCACCTGATCACCAAGTACGACTTCGGGCGGGATCTGGTGGCCACCACCGCCCGGATGGGGCGGGCGTTGGACACCAACATGCTGCTGGACACCCAGGGCTGCGCGGAACTTTTGCGGATCGACGGGCTCGAGGAGCAGATCTCCGCCACATACGCGTTCCGGGTGGACAGCGCCGCCGAGGCGACCGCGCAGGCCCGGATGCTCGGCGTGGAACCGGAATCGGGGTTCATCCTGTCCCAGGCCCGGCACCTCAAAGGGGCGTGCCTGATCCGGGACCCGGCCGGGCAGATCGGCCGGATCCGGTTCGACCTGCTCACCCCGGAGATCGGGCTGATGCTCAAAACCACCCCGGAACGGACCAAAGCGGTCCTGGCCGGATCGGCTGTCGGCGCCGGGCTCGAAGATGACCTGGACCCGACCGAGATTCCCGCCGAATCAGCGATGGAGTACATGGCATGAGCACACCCCGCACCCGCACCGCAGTCCTGGCCGCCGCCGCCCTGGCGCTCACCCTGGCCGGCTGCAGCAGCCCGCTTCCGCCGCCGCCGGGCGGGGACCGGCACGATCCGCGGGTGGTCGCCGACGCGTTCGCCCACGCCTGGGCCGGCGGGGACCTCGCCGCCGCGTGCGCCCTGACCGCCGGACACGAGAAATCGAACCTGTTGAGTAAGAGCCAGTGCATCGGGCACGCCGGGTGGGTGTCGCAGACCCCCCGCGCGTTCCAGTCCTGCACCTTTCCGAACGGCTCCCTGGCCGTGCTGTATCAAGTCGACCAGGAAGTGGACCGGTTCCTGATCTTCGCCCCCGGGGTGGAGAAGCAGCCGGACGGCACCTTCGCGGTGACGTCGCTGCCGGAACACGACCCCGGCGAGCCGCTCGGCGCGGCTTGCGACGGAGCGACCAAGGTGGTGAACAGCGGATGAGCACCGCTGTTGAGCACGGCGAAACTGTCCTTCACTGCGGCGATGCGCCTACGGACGCACTCACGGTCGGCGGTGAAGCTGAGAATCCCGCCGCGGTCGAGGAGCAGGGCGGCTGGCTGAGTCGGGCGTGGTCAAGGTTGGGGTGGGTGCTGGGCCGGGTGTTGTGGCGGCTCTGGCGCGGGGTGTCGTGGGTGTTCCGGTCCAAGTGGCGGCTGGTGACCTCGACGTGGCTGATGGGGTTCTTCCTGGTCGGGCAGGCCGGCGCGGCGTCGGCGGACGGGTTGATCGTCGGCCCGGATCTGGGTTCGGGCGGCGGGCAGACGGTGTTCGAACGGTTCGGCCCGGAAAAGTACACCCTGTATCTGCATCTGTCGGATTCCCATCACGGCGGCGTTCACGTCGAGGAATCGATGTGGACGATCCTGAACGCGGTCGAGATCGGGCTGATGTATCTGATCGCGGCGTTGGCCCGCGGCGCGATCACCTCGATGGAATGGCTGCTCAACCTCACCTTGTACTCGGACAACCAGGTGGCGATCGACTCGGCGGTGGCCGGGGTGGCCAATGCGGTGTTCTGGCCGCTGTTCGGCACCACCCTGGCGATCGGCGCGATGGTCGCCTACGGGCGGATGAAACGCGAAGGCGGCGGCTCGTTGTGGAACGACGCGTCGTGGCTGATCGCCGCGTCGGTGTTCGCCGCGATGTTCGCCACCGCCCCCTCACTGGTGCTCAAGGACATGGACGACACCCGCACCATGCTGAGCGACGGTTTGATGGTCGGCTACTCCACCCTCGGGCCGGTCGGCGACTCCTCCGCCGGGTTCCCCGCGGTGAAGGTCCCCGGCGATCAGAAGGGCGCGACGCGGCAGCTGGCCGACGGGATGTGGAACGTCTTCGTCACCACCCCGTGGTGCTACGCCAACTTCAACGACATGGCGATCTGTCACGACGTCGGCAAGGACTACCTCACCAACGACCAACGCTGGAAAGACCTGAACAACTGGATGGACGGCAACAACGGCGGCAACACCAATGAGAAAAACGGTGCGTACTGCCCGAAAGAGCTCAACGCGCAGTGCGACTGGATCCGGGGGCAGTCCTTCGGCCGGCTGGGTGCGTTGCTGTTCATCCTGATCGTCACCCTGCCGCTGGTGCTGGTGCTGCTCGCGTTGGTGCTGTACGGGCTGATGGCGATCGTCGGGTTCCTGCTGCTGGCCCTGTCCGGGATCATTTTCCTGCTGTTCTGGATGATTCCGGGCCGGCCGCGGCAGATCGGGGTGAAGTGGCTGGAAGAGCTGATCGGCGCGTTGCTGCAGTCGGTCATCATCACCACCGTCATCGGGTCAGTAATGGTCTTGGATTCGTTCCTGGCCGCCGGGATCCCGAAGTACGGGTTCTTCGCGGTGGCGTTGCTGGACCTGGCGACGTTCGTCACCGGGTTCCGGATGCGCGGCCGGTTGGAGAACGTCGTCGGCATGGGAGCGGGGGCAGGAGGCTCCCCGTTCTCCGGTTACATGGCGATGCGGGGTCTGGGCGCGTTGGGCAAAGGAATGGGCAAGGCCGGCGAAACCGCGGCCGGGCTGGGCTGGAAAGGCGCCCGCGGCGGCGCCGGGGCTGTTCAGGCATTCTCCAACAGCAGCATGAACCGGGCCCTGTTCGGATCTGGTCCGGCGGCAGGTCGCGGGCAGACGCCGCTGCGGTCCCGGCCGTTGCCGACCAACCCCACCGGCCCCGGCCCCGGTCAGGGTGGCGGCGGCGGAGCGCGGCCGCCGGGTTCGCGACCTGGTGGTGGTTCCGGGCCGTCCTCGTCCGGGCCGGGCCGCACCGGCCGTCGCGCCGGGCCGGCGACCAGCGGAAGCAGCTCCAGCAACAGCGGCGCCGGTGCGGGCCCGGGTTCGGCTTCGGGTGTGTCCCCCGCCGAAGCTGGTGCGGTGGGCGCGGTTGTGGGCGCCGCGGCGGCGGGACGGCGCCGCTCTGCCCGCGCCGGGTCCGGGCAGGCAGGCGCCGGTACCGCTGCGCCCAGCAGCGGTACCGGATCCACCAACGGATCCACGAACGGGTCGCGGCCGACTGGGGCGCCGGCCGGAACGACCAATGGGTCGGGCGGAACGACCAATGGGTCGGGCGGAACGGCCGATGGGGGAGGTGGCGGGTCCCAGCCGGTGAACGGCCACGCTGCGGCCGGCAACAGAGCCACCGGGTCCACCGGTACGCGGTCGACCAGTACCGCGACGGCCGGGGCTGTTGGGGCGGCGGCGATCCGGTCGGGTGGCGGGTCGCGCCGCGGAGGTTCCGGTTCCGGCGGTGCTGGGGGCCGGGGCGAGCAGCATCTGAGTCCGCCGGTCCGCACCGGGCCGGCTCGGGCGGTGCGGCGTGGTCAGCCGACGGTGTCGGCGCCTGCGCTGCCGGATCGGCCGCTGGTGTCCCGGCCGCTGCCGACGAACCCGACCGCGCCTTCAACGCCGCCGCGGCCGGGAACCGCTGCCACACCGCCGCAACGGTCAGCCTCGGGCAACGGAACAAGCCGGCCGACTGGCGGCGGGAGTAGCCGTGCGGCCGCGTCGACGGCGGGTCGCGCACCGACCACAGGTGGATCGGCGGCAGCAACGCCGCGCAGAAATAGCTCTGCGGCTACCCCTGCGCAACCTCCTACTCCTTCTCCGTCGCAGCGTCCTACCGCGCCGAGCGGGGGTGGTGGTCAGTCGCGGCGGACACCGCAGCCGCCGGCTGCGCCGCCGCGGCCACCGCGGCAGCGGTCGCCGTTGCCGCCGCCGCCGCCGACCCGGCCGCGGCGCCAGGACCCAACCGATGAGCAGGGCCAGCGATGACCGGCCACGACGCCGACGCCGGGGACGGCGCCGGGCGGGAGCAGGGTGTGGGCGGGGTGTATCGGCCGTGGACGCCGGGCAGCGCCGACCGAACCTTCGACGACCCGGACGCGGACGTTGACGGGTGGGTGGATGAGCGGGATCCGTTCACCAGGGCGGCTTCGGAGCAGGACCGGGAACCTGGTGCCCGGTTGCGGCGGGCGCCGTCGGGTATGGGTCGCCGGGACCGGCGGGAATGGAAGATGCTGGAGGCGGCCCGGGTGCACCGGCTGCGCACCGATGAGCTGCGGTCGGCGCCGGAAGGGTCGTTCCGGCCCGGTTTCGTCACGTCCCCGCCGAAGTATCTGGACCGGCGGAGCCGCCGGGCGTGGCTGGCCACCGAACGGGAATCGTCCAAATCTTGGTGGGAGCACCGCCGCTCGTCGACCCGGGACGTCGGCAACCGCCAACGCGGCGCGTTGGCGGTCGCTCTGGTCGCGGGTGGGTTGTTGAGCTGGTGGGTGATCGCCGGCTGGGCGCATCACCCCGCCGCAGGAGCAACCACCGCGCCGGCGGTCTCCTCGACGACGTCTGCCAGCTCGATGCCGGCCGCTGCGCTGCCGGTTCCGTCGTCGGCGCCCGCTGCCGCCCCGGTGAGCACGGCCGCGGCGTCGCGGCCGGGGCCGGCGGGGGAGCCGGGACGGTTGGGCACGTTGGATCACGGGTGGTCCCCGACGCCGGCGGGTGGGGTTCCGGCGATTCCCGCGCCGCCGCCGGCGACGCCGATCAACCCGGCCACGGTGCAGCTGGTCGACCGGCCCACCCGGGCGGTGTCGGCGGCGGACACCGCAGATCCGAAGGCGGCGGTGACGGCGTGGGCGGCGCGGATGTGCCCGCAACGCTGGACGGACACCTTTCTCGCGGACCGCGCGCCGGTGAAACCGTTGATGACCACCTCGGGGTGGGCCGATGAGATCGGCAACCCGCAGGAACAGGACTACTGGGCGTTCGCGGCGGACCGGAAACAGGAAATCCGGTGCGCGGCGGTCACCGTGACGGTGTCACCGGATCAGCCGACCGCCGGCGGGTTGGCGTATGTGCTGTACCGAGGTTTGCGGGTGGTCACCATCGGCGCCCCGGGCGGGGGTAGGTCGGCGCCGGTGGTGACGGTGATGTCCGGTGTCCGCACGGTGCTACGGCAACCCGGCGGCAGGTGGCTCGTCGACGTCGCCGCCCCGCCCGGCGGATGAGCCCGATGAACCCGATGATGCGGCTGCTGACGCCGCGCCGCCGCGGCCGCGGCGGCGGCGGCGGTATGTGGTGGCTGTTGCTGTTGGGCCCGTCCGGGTTGGGCGCGATTGTGGTGTTGGTGTTGCTGGTGACGCTGATCGGCGGTGCCAGCTCCACCGCCGCCACCGATCAGAGCAACAGCGACAGCAGCGGATCGCTGTGCACGTTCAACGGCACCAACCCAGTCGCCGGCACCGGCAGCTCGTCGAGCGGCACCGGCAGCTCGAGCAGTTCGGCTGCGGCGTCGGGGGTGGTGGGCAGTGCGGCGGCGTTGAGCGCAGCGGTGGCGCAGGCCACCGCGTCGTTGCCGCCGTCGGTGTTGAGCGCGGCGGAGCACGTCGCGGGGGTGGATCTGTCCGCGGCGCAGATCCGCGCTGCGCAGATCATCGTCGGTGTCGGGAAGGGTTTGCACGTGGATCGCCGCGGAATGCAGGTCGCGGTGCTGGTTGCGCAGACCGATTCCGGGTTGGACCCGTCGCTGTCGTTGTTCTCCGGTGCGGTGGCCGGCATGTTCCGCCAGATCACCGACACGTATCCGGGGGTGAACCTGGCGGATCCGGTGGCCTCGTCGGTGGCGTTCTACGGCCGGTTGACGCAGCTGTCGGAGTATCTGACGCCGCGGATCGATGTGGCGCTGGTCGCCGCGGCGATGCAGAAGCCGTTGGCGCGGTTCAACGCCGCTGTCGGCACCGCCGCCCTGTACGCCACCCACGACGGGTGGGCGAAGTCGTTGGTGGCGCTGCTGGACACCGGGCCGCCCACCCCCGCCGCCGGGGCGGGGAAACCGGCGTTCGACTGTCTGAGCGGGTTGGCCGCGGTAGCGATTCCGGGGCTGACCCCGGCGCAGGCCCACAACGCGCAGGTGATCGCCGCCGTCGGCGCCGCCCGCAAGCTCCCCACCCAGGCGATCGCCATCGCGATCGCGGTGGCCATCGCCGAATCCACGCTGATGAACTACGCCAACGACGGCAACTCCACCGACTACGGCCACTTCGCCGACGGCCACCGGCAGCTCAACGCTGCGGAACGGGCCACCGCTGCGCAGAGCCTGCGCTTTCCGCACGACGCGGTCGGACACAACCTTGACTCCGAAGGGCTGTTCCAGCAGCGGCCCTCCGCCGGGTGGGGCACCTCCGCGGAGCTGATGAACCCGGCGACCGCGGCGGGGAAGTTCTACGACCAACTCGTGAAGGTCACCGGCTACGCCACCGGCGATCCGGCCACCATCGCCCAACAAGTCCAGGGCAGCAACGACTCTTCCGGCGGGATCTACGCGGCCAGCTACGTGCAGGCCACCGCGATCGTCGCCGCCCTGGCCAAAGCACCCACCGGGCCGCCCGGCGCCGCGCCGGGCGGTAAGGGGGTGGTGTTGGTGAACGGACCGAAGATCACCCTGCCCGCCGCGGCGGGAATCACCAGAACGATCACCGCGCCGAACGCGACGGTCGCCAAGGCGATCACCGCCGGGCTGAACTGGCTGGGAGAGCCGTACTCCTGGTCCGGTGGGTCACCGGCCGGCCCGACGCTGGGAGTGTGCAGCCCCGGCCTGGGGCAGAACGACTGCAACATCGTCGGTTTCGACTGCTCCGGTCTGATGCTGTACATGTGGGCGCAGGTCGGGATCACGTTGCCCCGCAACTCCCAAGACCAGTGGCGGGCGGGTCAGCAGATCCCGTACGACCAGGCGCAGCCCGGCGACATGATCGGCTACCCCGGGCATATCACGATGTTCATCGGCAACTTCGGCGGCGTCGACTACGAGATCGAAGCCCCGCAGTCGCAGATGGTCGTCCGGGTCACCCCCGTCCGCAACAGCCCGTCAGATCCGCACTACGCCACCGTGTCCCGCGTCTGGCACTGATGACCATCTCCCGCACCGCGTCAGGACCTGCCACTGATGAACGCCTCCCGCACCATCCGACGAAAGGCCTCCCCCCGTCATGACTGAGCACCTCCGGCCGCAGCCGGGCATCATGGCCCTGCCGGCTCGGCTGCGCAACGCCCTGCAGATGGCGGGGCGGCGCCGCGGCCTCCGCCGCGTGTGGTTCGCCGTGGTGATGTGGCTGCTGGTCGGCGGTGTGGTCTGGGCAGGGATGCTCGGCAGTGCCGTCGCCTCCCTGCACCTGAGCGTTGCGGTGGCGAACCAGGGTGGCAGCGCCGCCGCCGCCGCCGCGGCGGGAAGCAGCGTCCGGGCGCCAAGCAGCGGGGCGACGAGTCTTTCGGAGTGCTTCGGCCTGTTGGCCATCGCAACGCTGGTGTTCGCCCACGTCGCCGGCGGGATTTCCTGGGCCGGCTTGGGAATGCGGCGGCGCGACGGGCGGCGGTGGATCTTCGGGGGCGCCACCGGCACCGCCGTGCTCTACCTCGCCGCGATGGTGGTCGCCGATCTGGTGTTCCATGCCTTGGCGACCTCCCAGGGGGACGGCCTGCGGGGATATCCGGGAATGGGCACCCCTGGTGCGCAGCTGCTCGCCGGTGACATCACCTTATCCACGTTCGTCGGCGGTATCTGGGAGGAGCTGACGTTGCTGGCCATCCCGGTCGGATTGTTCACCGCGCTGGTTCGCCTCGAGAAGATGGGCCGCACCGGCCGGTACTTCAGCTGGTCGGTGCTGGTGGGTGTGCTGCTGGCAGCGCGGTGGGCCATCCACCTGTACTACGGGGCGGGACCTGCGCTGTATGTGCTGGTGTGGGCCGCCGCCGCGGTCGCGTTGTTCCTCGCGTCCGGAACGATCTGGCCGCTGGTGCTGGCGCACAGCCTCTATGACGCCGCCGCGGCGATCGCCGCCCGGATCCCCGCCACCAACACCGTCGTCACCTGGCTGTTCTGGGCGGCGGGCGCCGCCGCGGTGATCGTGCTGGCCGGCACCGGCCGCAGCTGGTGGAACCGCAGCCGGCAGACCCGGCGACCGAACACGCTGACCAGCGGCGGGGGGATCTAGCGATGGTTTTTCGGGGCATCACCGAGCAGGGCGTCACCCGGATCCGGACCCGGCGGCAGAACCTCCGGATCCTTATCCGGGCGGTGTTCATCGCCGTCGGCGTCGCGGTGTGTGTGTATCTGGGCGGCGCCGCCGCGTCGCTGGTCACCGGCTCCGGCTGGCACCTGCCGCAGCTGCACCTGCGGCCGTTGTTGACCGGAAACGTTTCCCTGCTCAACCTTTCGCAGCGGAAGGGCAACACCAAACACTTCCAATTCCCCGCGACCCTGACGATGCCGGCGTCCTGGCGGGCAACGCTGACCGGCGCCGCGCCGCTGCTGGCCGGCTGGATCCTGCTGCTGCGCAGCCCGTTGCTGCGCCGCCGCCGGCACACTGGCCCAGACCGGCACCGCGGGTTCGCCGCGGTGCGCGACATCCGCGAGCTGTACAGCGCCCGCGCTGCCCGCGCGGCCGGAATGTTCACCCTGCCCGGAACCACCAGGTGGCAACGGATGGTGCTGCCGCCGGCCAGTTTCGGGTATCACGTCGGATCGCCGCTGGAACCCCGGGTCAAACGGATGCGGTTGTGGTTCAACTTCGAAACCCGGCTGCGGATCGTCGCCCGCGCCGGATGGGGGAAATCCTGGCGGCTGCTCATCCCGATCATCCGGAGCCTGCCCGGCGCCGCGGTGGTCACCAGCGTGGAACCAGAAATTTTCACCACCACCGTCAAAGCCCGGATGTGGCGCAAGCCGCCGGTTCGCTGGGAATGGATGCGGCTGCTCCGCAAGAAATGGCGCACCGAGGTGCGCTACCCGGTGTATGTGGCGGACCTGTCCGCGCCGGAATCCAAGTTCGCGTCCGGATTCCCCGCCGTGCGGTGGAACCCGATCGTGGGCTGCGAGAACTTCAAGGTCGCCACCAACCGGGCCCGGGCGTTGGTGTCCGGCGGCGACGGTGACGGCAAGTCCGACTCCGGCACCGACAAGTTCTTCCGCGACTCCGCCAGCGAGGTCCTCGCCGCGTGGCTGCAGGCCGCCGCGCTGAACCCCGCCAAGGACATCGAGGATCTGGTTCAGTGGCTGCGGGACACCGACCTGGCCACCGCGCAGAGCATCCTGCAAACCGCCAGCACCGCGGAGGCGACCACCGCGATCATGAACATGGTCACCCACCTGGACCCGGCCGCCGGCCGCACCACCTCCGGAGTGAAGCGGTACCTGAACTTTGCGATCTCCTCCCTGGCCTCCGGGCAAGGGCGGGCGTTGTGCGGGCCCCGGTCCGGGGTGCAGTTCGACCTGGCGAAGCTCATCGCAGACGGCGGCACCGTGTACCTGCTCGCCGAGCCGGAGGAGATGGACCAGGCCCGGCCGATCCTCACCTTGTTCGCCACCGAGATGTTCCGCGCCGCCGAACGGGTCGCCCGGCAACTGCCCGGCAGCCGGCTACCGCAGACGTTCATGGGGGTATTCGACGAACTGTTCGCCGGGGTTAGATTGCCGCTGCTCCCGTACGTCGCCGCGGTGCAACGCAAATACGGCATCTCCTACTGCTACGCCATCCAGTCCTCCTCCGATGAGGACGAACTGTTCGGCCAGGCCGGCGCGGAACGGCTGCGGAACCAGTCCACGACGATCATCGGCGGCTACGACGTCGGCTCCGCGCAGGAAACAACCCGCCGCGCCGGTCACCACGGCGTCGTCGGCCGCAGCAAAGCCGTCAACGGGTTCGGCGGCTCCGAGCAGGTCCAACAGGAAGAAGTCCTCCCCGAATCAGACCAACAGAAAATCAAAAACGGGCAAAGCATCGTCCTGGGCTTGGGAATCGCACCGTTCCTGGCCTACACCGACCGGATCGACGCCAAACGCGGCGTGCGCAAAGACATCCGGCAACAACGCGGTGAGGTCGAGCAGTTCATCATCACTCGCCGCAACGCGGCACTCACCGAAGCTGCCGCGCGGGCCCGCCGGGCCGTCACCCGTACCGCTGCCGCACAAACCAGCCTGCACAAGGAGAACGTGTGAACACCATGCCGGACAACCACAATTTCACCGACGACAAAGGTGACCGGAGCGCAGTGGAGCAGCGCGACAACATCCGGCAACTAGGTTTGCGGATCGGCGGGAAAACCCCCGGGCCGCCGCCGTGGGCGTGGCCAAACCTGTCCGCCACCGAAGCCGCGATCCTCGACGCTGCGCTGGATGAATTCGTGCACACCTACAACCGCATCTACGCCGGCGCCGTGGACAAGGTGATCCCCCGGTGCTGGCGCAAACACCCACCGCTGGCCCAGGAAATGCCGGTGCAGTTCTGGGCCTGGTGGGGCAGCAACATCGACGTCCGCGCCACCATCCCCCTCGCCCTGGACTACCACAGCCGCAGCCTGCCAAGCTTCAAATCCCGACTGTCGGACCTGCTCGGCAAAGGTGCTGTCACCTGCCGCAAAGGAACCCACGTCAGCCCAGCCGACCCCGAATTTATCGCCGCGATCAGCTTTCCCGTGACCAGCCCAGCGCAGGAGACCGACCGGGGCGAAGCCACCCGCCGCACCCTGCACCGCACCGACTTCGGCACTTTTGAGGGGGTCACCGAAT
>JAABUZ0100006266.1_pt1 | contig 14960 bp, 18 predicted proteins | sample 5562091 | NCBI WGS metagenome assembly JAABUZ01 (sample SAMN12813069, study PRJNA571459) | rock metagenome | isolation source: Antarctica rocks | place: Antarctica: Victoria Land, Linnaeus Terrace sud | collected 2015-12-21 | reverse complement strand
CCGCGTGCGCCGCGTTCGGCCGCGGCTTCGTCGTTCGCCACCTTGATCGGCGAGCGCACGATGGATTTGACGTCACTGCGCGCCCGCCCCGACGCGGTTGCGATCTCACGATCCTGCGCTTCGACGATGCCGCGAGCCGGTTCGTCGCCATCCAGACCGTCGAGCGCGCTGGCCGGGACCTTGCGGTTGGAACGCTTCGTGCCGTCCTCATAGACGACGTCGAACATCACGAAACTCGTGGCCGCCCGGCTCCTCATCGCCACGGCGGCTACTCCTTGGCGCCCGATGTCTCGGCGTCGGGTGCTCCGACGGCGTCGCTCGGGGCGTCCTCGCTCGTCTCGCCAGCCTTGCGCAAGGCAGCTTGCTGCTTCTTCTCCTGCGCCTTCATCTCTTTGGAGGCTTTCTTGGCGCGGTCCCGCTCGGCGCGCTGATAGTTATAGTTCGGCTTTGACGGCATCTCGGTGATCCCCGAATTGTTTGCGATTGTATGGCGGTTCTGGAATGGCATGCCACTGCCGTTTTACGAACCCCCTGCTGGCGGGAGGCGTTCCGCCGGACCGGCCGGGTCCCCGAGCCTTCCCCGTCTGATCCGTCATATGTTGGCTGCGGCGACGCTTGATCAAGCCGTCTCGCTGGCAACCGCCCGGCCTCGATCGTGTCATCATTTCAGCACAGGCGCCGTGCAATTGCCGCATTGAGGAACCTTTGTTTGCGCTGGCCGTCCAGGTGAGCTGGACCTCCACGATTTCCACCTGAAGGACTTATCGACGATGCATTCTTCTCTGTTCCGCGTTGCCGCCCTCGCCCTGTTGCTGGCGCCTGCCGCCGTCTCGGCCCAGACCACGACCGCGCCGGCGGGCAGCAATCCGCCTGGGACCGCGGCCGGCCGGGCCGTGGATCGCGCCGCGGGCACCGACACGTCCGGCGCCTATCCCAGCCAGGCCGACGGCACGCGGGAGAACCCGGCGGGAACGGCCGCAAGCCGGACCACCCATCGCGCCAAGCGCAGCGCGCACCGCGCGGCGCGTCATTCGCAGACGATGCGCGACAATTCCGCCACACGCACGCTGGACCGGGCCGCCGGCACCGACAACTCGGGCGCCTATCCGAGCCAGGCGGACGGGATGCCCGGCAACCCGCGCGGTACGGCGGTGAGCCGGACCCTGGGCACCACGAACACTCGCTAAAAAGCCTGCATCGCCGGCCGGGCTGCTTTGCCTGGCCGGCGATCACCTCAGTGCCCCCGGAACACGGGTTGGCGCTTCTCCATGAAGGCAGTGCGGCCTTCCCGATAATCATCGCTGGCAAAGCAGGCGGACACGGCCTGACGGGACCGTTCGAGATTCCCTTCATGACCTCGAAGAAGCTCGCCAACGGTCAGCTTTAGGGCGGCCAGCGTCAGCGGCGCATTGGCAGCGATCATAGCCAGTTGGTCGGCAACGAACGCGTCGAACGCGGCGTCGGGCAACACGCGATTGAGGAAGCCCATGCGTTCGCTCTCCGCCGCGGTGAAGTGCCGGGCGGTATAGAAGATCTCGCGGGTGTAGGCGGGGCCGACCAGGTCCAGGAGCGTTTTGACGCCCGGATCGGCGTACCCGAGGCCGAGGCGGCCGGCGGGAACGCCGAATTTCGAGGTTTCGGTCGCGAACCGTAGGTCGCAGGTGGCGGCGATGCCGAGCCCGCCGCCAATGCACCAGCCACGGATGATGGCGATTGTGGGCTTGGTCACGGCCTTGAGCGCCGCGGTGGCCGCTCCGGAGATCGCGTCGTAGTGCGCGGTCTGATCGACGTTGCCGCGCAGCTCGGCGAACTGGGAGATGTCCGCACCTGAGACAAAGGCGCGACCGCCCTGCCCCGTCACCGCGATGACGCGGATGGCCGGGTCGGCTTCGAAGCGGGCGAGGATGCCGGGGATGGCCTGCCACATGTCCAAGCCCACGGCGTTGCGCCGCTCGGGGTTATTGAAGATCATCCAGCCGACCGGGCCTTCGATGCGCGCGATCATGCGTGGGGTGCCGGTTTGAAGCTCCATGGGTTCGGTCCTGTGTCAGCGGTGGTGGTGATGGCCGCTCATCTCCTCGCCGGCGTCTTTCGGCATCAGACGAGAGGCGGGCGCGGCGAGCAGCATTAGCCCGGCGACGACGATGAAGCCGAAGGAGAAGTCGCTGGCCTCGAGATGGGTATGGCCGGAGAGCCCGGCCGAGATCGCCAGCGCCGAGGTGCCGATGGTCACGCCGAAGGTGAGCGAGAGCTGCTGGATGGTGGAATAGAGGCTGGTCGCCGCGCTCATCCGGGTCCGCGGGATGTCGGCATACGCGATGGTGTTGTAGGCGGTGAACTGCAGCGAGCGCAGGAAACCGCCGACGATGAGGGCGAGGTAGATCGCCCCGATCGGCCAGGAGGGCCGGAAGGCGGCGCAGAGCGCGACGCCGATCGCCGACAGCACGGCGTTCCAAAGCAGGGTGGCGCGGAAGCCGAAGGCGCGGAGCGCACCCTGGGCGGCGGGCTTCATGGCAATCGCGCCGATCGCGCTGGCGAAGGTGATCATGCCGCTCTGCGCGGCGCTGTCGCCGAAGCCGAGCTGGAACATGAGCGGCAGCAGGAAGGGAATGGCGCCGACGCCGATGCGGAACAAGGTGCCGGCCAGGACGGAGACGGCAAACGTCGGTATTTTCAGGAGCGAGAGGTCGAGCAGCGGGTCCGGGCGAGAGCGGGAGTGCTTGAGATAGGCCCAACCGGCGGCGACGCCGAAGGCGAGGCAGGTGGCGACGGCCCAGGCAGGGGCCACCCCGCGGCCGAGCATCTCGGAGCCGAAGGTGATGCCGCAGAGCGCGACGCCGGAGAGGATCAACCCGACCCAGTCGAGGCGGCCAGGCTTGGCCTCGCGGATATCGTCGACATAGAGCGTGACGAGGACGATCCCGAGCACGCCGACCGGGACGTTGATGGCGAAGATCCAGCGCCAGTCGGCGTAGGTGACCAGGAAGCCACCGAGCGGGGGGCCCAGCACGGGCCCGATCAGGGCGGGGGTGGTGAGCCAGGCCATGGCGGCGACGAGCTCGGACTTGGCGACGCTGCGGAGCAGGACCAGGCGGCCAACCGGGACCATCATGGCGCCGCCGAGGCCCTGGACGATGCGGGAGAGTACGAGCATCGGCAGGGTGGTCGAGGCGCCGCACAGGATGGAGCCGAGGGTGAAAACGGCGATGGCCGCACGAAAGACCGTGCGGCTGCCGTAGCGGTCGGCCATCCAGCCGCTGACCGGGATAAAGACGGCCAGCGAGAGCAGGTAGCTGGTCAGCGCGAGGTTCATCTCGAGCGGCGGGGCGCCAAAGCTGCGGGCCATGGCGGGCAGTGCGGTGGCGACGACGGTGCCGTCGATGTTCTGCATCAGCAGCGCGAAGGCGACGATGAAGGCCGTCAGCCGGGTGCGGCGCGGATCGGGCGCGGGCTCCCCCCGCGCCCCAGATTCGGCATCGACCAGCGCCGGCGCGGCGAGCGTGGGCTGGTCGATGCCGGGGGTGACGGGTTCCGGCGTTTTGGCGGAGGCGCTCAGGGGGTCCGTGTCAGCGCGTCAAGGAATGAGGACGGTGCTGCCGGTGGTGCGCCGGGCCTCGAGCGCCTCGTGGGCGGCCTGGGCTTCCTTGAGCGGGAAGGTCTGGTTGACGACGATCTTGACGGCGCCGGACAGCACGGCGTCGAACAGGTCGTGGGCGGAGGCTTGCAGGTCGGCGGCCTTGGCGGTGTAGGTGGCCAGCGACGGCCGGGTCAGGAAGAGGCTACCCTTGGCGCCGAGTTGGCCGATGTCGACGGGGGGCACGGGCCCGGACGCGTTGCCGAAGCTCACCATCAGGCCGAGCGGGGCGAGGCTATCGAGGCTGGCGGTGAAGGTGTCCTTGCCGACGCTGTCGTAGACGACCGGGACCATGGCGCCGCCGGTGATCTTCTTGACCTCGGCCGGCAGGTTGGCAGAGCCGACCACCACGTGGGCGGCGCCGTGGGCGCGGGCCAATTCGGCCTTCTCCTCCGTGGAGACGACGCCGATGACGTTGGCTCCCAGATGTTTGGCCCACTGGCACATGATGAGACCGACCCCGCCGGCGGCGGCATGGATGACGACGCTCTCGCCCGACTGGACCTTGTGGGTGCGGCGGAGCAGATATTGCGCCGTCATGCCCTGGAGCATCATCGCGGCGGCGGACTGGTCGTCGATGCCGTCGGGCAACTTGACGACGCGGTCGGCGGCGATGACCCGGTCGGTGGCGTAGGCCCCGATCGGGCCGGTGGCGTAGGCGACGCGGTCGCCGACGGCGAGGGTTTTGACGTCGGCGCCGATCGCGCGGACGGTTCCGGCGCCTTCCATGCCGATGATCGCCGGCAGCGACGGGATCTTGTAGAGGCCGGTGCGAAAGTAGACGTCGATGTAGTTCAGGCCGACGGCGGTATGGTGCACCAGGATCTCGGCCGGCCCGGGCTCGGGAGTCGGCACGTCTTCCCAGCGCATGACCTCGGGGCCGCCATGGCCGTGGATGCGGATCGCTTTAGACATCGTGTTCTCCAATCCGGCGCGTCACGCAATGCTCTGTTCGAGTTTGAGTAGCAAACGCTTGGTATCCAGCCCGTCGCCACCCGAGTAACCGCCGAGCCCGCCGGACGCGACGACGCGGTGGCAAGGGATGAGGACGGGGATCGGGTTCGACCCGTTCGCCTGACCGACCGAGCGGGCACTGCCGCCGACGATTCCGGCGATTTCGCCGTACGTTCGGGTTTGTCCAGCCGGGATTGCGCACAACGCGGCCCAGACCCGGCGCCGATATTGGGTGCCGTGCGGCGCGAGCGGTAGGTCGAACGCGACCCGCTGGCGATCAAAATACGCTTGAAGTTGCTCGCGCGCCAGCACCAGCAGCTCGGTCTCCGCCTGGTCCTTGCCCCAGCCCCAGTCGACGGCGACGATGGCGCCATGCTCTTCGGAGACGGTGAGATCTCCGAGCGGGGTGTGAAGCGAGAGTTGCGGCAACCGAGCTGTCTCCTGGGGCGGAGGGGGATGGCAATCCTCCAGCGCGCTGATGTCAAGGTGAGGCTGGTCATGCTACGCGCTCGGCGATGGACGTGGCGCTGTCGCACCCCCTCACCCGACCCGCCGAGCCGGCGTTGCGGGCCTATGCCGAGTTGTTGGGGCGGTGGACGGCCAAGATCAACCTGGTCTCGCGCGGCGACGAGGGGCAGATCTGGGAACGGCACGTGCTGGACAGCCTGCGCTTGCTGCCGCTGATCCCGGCGGGGACCGCGCGAGCGATCGATTTGGGGGCCGGCGCCGGGCTGCCGGGGCTGGTGCTGGCGGCGGCGAGCGGCATCGCGTTCGACCTGGTGGAGGCGGACCGGCGCAAGGCGACGTTCCTGTCCGAGGCGCAGCGGGTGACCGGGGCGCCGGTGACGGTGCATTGCGCGCGGATCGAGGCGGTGGCGCTGCTCCCTGCCCCGCTGGTGACGGCGCGGGCGCTGGCGCCGCTCGACGTGCTGCTGGGGCTGGCGGCGCCGTTTCTGGCGCCTGGCGGGACGGCGTTGTTCCCCAAGGGGGTCCGCGCGGCCGAGGAGATCGAGGCGGCCCGCCGGCTGTGGCGGTTCGAACTGGACATGGCCGGGACGGCGGCGTCGCCCATTCTCGTCGTGCGGGAGTTGTCGCGTGGCTAAGGTGATCGCCATCGCCAACCAGAAGGGCGGCGTCGGCAAGACGACGACGGCGATCAATCTCGCCACCGCGATGGCGGCCTCCGGCGAGCGCGTGCTGGTGATCGACCTCGATCCGCAGGGCAACGCGTCGACCGGTTTCGGGATCGATCACGCGCAGCGCGGCCGGGGAACCTACGCGGCGCTGCTGGGTGACGCGACGCTCGACGAGGTGACGATTGCGACCGCGATCCCGGGCCTGCGGATCGTGCCGGCGGATGCGGACCTGGCGGGGGCGGAGATCGATCTGACCGGGCTGCCGGGGCGCGAGCACCGGCTCGAGTCGGCCTTGGCGTCCTACGCGGAGCACGGGTACGTGCTGATCGATTGCCCGCCAAGCCTCGGGTTGCTGACGCTGAACGGGCTGGTGGCGGCCGACGCGGTGCTGATTCCTTTGCAGTGCGAGTTCTTCGCCCTAGAAGGGATCAGCCAGATCACCCGGACGATCGAGCGGATCCGGCATCATCTCAACCCCAAGCTCGAACTCCAGGGCATCGTGCTGACCATGTTCGACCGCCGCAACAATCTCTCCGACCTGGTGGCCGCCGACGTGCGCGGCTTCTTCGGCTCGGCGGTCTACGAGACGGTGATCCCGCGCAACGTCCGCGTGTCGGAGGCGCCGAGCCATGGCAAGCCGGTGCTGATCTACGACCTGAAGTCGCCAGGCGCGCAGGCCTACGTCCGGCTGGCGGCCGAGGTGCTGAAGCGCGAGCGGGCGCGGGCGTGAGCGGCGGCTCGCCGCGGCTCGGGCGTGGGCTGGCCGCGCTGCTGGGCGAACCGTCTGGCCCGGCGCAACCGCGGACCAGCCTGGCCGTGACCGCGCTCGAGCCGGGTCCGTTCCAGCCGCGCACGTCGATGGATCCGGAGCAGCTTAGCGATCTGACGGAGTCGATCCGCCAGCAGGGCGTGCTGCAGCCGTTGCTGGCGCGGCCGCATCCGGGCAAGCCCGGGCAGTTCCAGATCATCGCCGGCGAGCGGCGGTGGCGGGCGTCGCAGGCGGCCGGGCTGCACGAGGTGCCGGTGCTGGTGCGCCCGCTCACCGACACCGAGGCGATGGCGGCGTCGCTGGTGGAGAACCTGCAGCGCCAGGACCTCGACCCGATCGAGGAGGCGGAGGGCTACAAGCGGCTGATCGGCGAGTTCGGGTTGACGCAGGACGGACTGGGCGAGCTGGTCGGGAAGTCGCGCTCGCACGTGGCCAACACGATGCGGTTGCTGCATCTGCCGGAGAAAGTGCGCGACGGCCTGCGCTCCAAGGCGCTGACGGCAGGGCACGCGCGGGCGCTGCTGGCCCATCCGGACCCGGCGGTCGCGGCCGGCATCGTCATCGCGCGCGGGCTGAACGTGCGCCAGACCGAGGCGCTGGTGCAGCGCGGCACCCAGGCGGCGCCCGAGCGCCGCGAGCGCGACCCGGAGACGGTGGCGCTGGAACGGGAGCTATCGTCGGCGCTGGGCCTCCGCGTCCAGGTTACTCATGAGGGCGCGGGCGGCAGCGTGCGGATCAGCTACCGTAACCTGGATCAGCTCGACGCGCTGCTCGGCTTGCTCAGACGTTAAGCGTGCCCCGCGGCGCTCGAGAGCAGCAGCGGGTCGATCCTGAGGATGCCCAGGGCACGGCGCCATTTGGTGTCGTAATCGGCGTCGAATAGCAGTTCTACCGGCGCCGGAGCGGAGAGCCAGACGTTGTCCTGGATCTCGCGGTCGAGCTGGCCGGGTCCCCAGCTGGCGTAGCCGAGGGCGAGCAGGCCCTCCTTCGGTCCGCCGCCCGAGGCGATCTCCTGCAGCACGTCGAGGCTTGCGGTCAGGGCCAGATTGTCGTCGACGCGCAGGCTGCCATCGCCGGTCCAGTCGTTGGTGTGCAGCACGAAGCCGCGGCCGTGGTCGACCGGGCCGCCCTGGCACAGGCGGATCTGGCGCGCCGGCGGCGTCGGCTGCACGTCGAGCTGGGTGAGCAGGGCTTCGAAGCTCGGCTTTGCGAGCGGGCGGTTAAGCACGATGCCCATGGCGCCCTCGTCGGTATGGGCGCACATCAGGATCACGCTCTGGGTGAAGCGCTGGTCCTCCATGCCCGGCATGGCGATCAGCAGCTGACCCGTCATGTAAATGTCTTCGCTCGGCATCATCGAACCCATGTTGGCATTTCCGGCAAGCTCGGCAAGCGCCCTGTGCAATCGCCGGCCGCCTCCCGGTGTGCGTGCGTGACTTGTTGTGTGCGCGCGTGACTTGGTTTCAGCTAAGGTTTAGGAAACCGCACGTCATTTTGGGGAACAGCATGATCAAGGTGGGGGATGCGATACCGCACGCCAAGCTGAATGCGGCGACATCGGATGGTCCGAAGGAAGTGACGACCGAGGAGGTGTTCCGCGGCAAGCGGGTGGTGATGTTCGCGGTGCCGGGCGCCTTCACCCCGACCTGCAGCGCCAAGCACCTGCCGGGCTACCTGCAGAACCTTGAGGCGTTGAAGGACAAGGGCGTCGACACGGTCGCCTGTCTCGCCGTCAACGATCCGTTCGTGCTGGCGGCTTGGGCCAAGGACCAGGACGTGGGCGACCGCGTCATGATGCTGGCCGACGGCAGCGCCTCGTTCACCAAGACGCTGGGCCTCGAACTGGACCTGAGCGCGCGCGGGCTGGGCATCCGCAGCCAGCGCTACGCGATGGTGGTCGATGACGGGAAGGTCACGAGCTTGAACGTCGAACCGCCGGGCGGCTTCGAGGTCAGCAAAGCGGAGAGTGTCCTCTCGCAGCTATAGCCCGAGTTCAGGCCGCCAGCGCGACCGCGTCGGCTTCGCTGCGGACCGTATCGGTGATGTAGGTGGCCAGCGCGTCGGTCACCGGTTGGCGCGCGTCGAGGCTTTTGAGCAGGAGGATGCCGAACTCCGGCAGCGGCGGCAGCCCCTCCTCGGGCCGGATCGCGCGCAAGCCCTCCGGCAGCCAGGACGTGGTCGCCACGGTGACCGCGAGCCCGGCCATGACCGGGGCTTGCGAGCCGATTTGCGTCGCCGAGCGATAGGCGATGCGGTAGCGGCGGCCGGCCTGCTCGAGCGCCTGGATCGCCGCTTGGCGCCAATTGCAGTGATCGGCAGCGAGCGCCAGCGGCAGCGGGTCCTGTCGGTGCGGCGCGTGTCGCACCGAGGTGATCCAGCTGAGGCGCGCGCGGGACAGCAGGACGGACGGCACGCCGGGCGGCTGCATGCCTTCAGAGCACAGAGTCAGGTCCAACTCGCCCGCGCGCAGCCGCTCGACCAGGTCGCTCGACGGCAGGCAGAGCACGTCGACCTCGACCGAGGGATGGGTTTCGGCGAAACGCTTCAGGATCGTCGGGATATAGCGGAAGGCGTAGTCGTCCGGGGTGCCGAGCCGCACGGTCCCCTGCACCGTGGGCGCGCGGAAGCTGGTCCAGATGTCGTCGTTCATGGCCAGCAGCTCGCGCGCACGGTCCAGCAGGAACAGCCCGTGCGATGTCAGGTGGACGGCGCCGCCACGGCCGCGGGCGACCAAGGTCTGGCCGAGCTGGCTCTCGAGCCGCTGGATCTGCATCGAGACCGCGGACTGGGTGCGGCCGATCCTGTGGCCGGCACGGGTGAAGCTGCCCTCTTCGGCGATGAAGACGAAGGTGCGGAGCAGATCGGGGTCGAGGCCTTGGGGCGGGCTCATCATGTCACCTGATGGTGCATCAACGTTTGGGATGACCTGGATCATCCCTATTCGTTTTCATGATAGCGCCGTTTGCACGAGATTGTCGATCAGACATTCGACATCAGGAGGCTCAGTTGTCCGACCACAGTATCCGAATCGCCCGCTTCGCTGGGCGGTCGACGTTCCGGGGCATCATCGCGGATGCGTGGATCGCACTCTACGCCATGATGCGCGCCCGCTCGACGCGGCATGCGTTGGGAGAAATGGACGACCGATTGCTGGCCGATATCGGCATCGGCCGGGGCGATGCGCTCGTGGAAGCGTCGCGGCCGATGTGGGACCTCGCGCCGCGGCGGCGCTGATTGCGTCCCGCCCCTGGCGAGAAAACAAACGCCCCGGCCAGTGCAGGCCGGGGCGTCTTACTGTCGATGGCTCGCTATAGGATGGCTTTACCGGCCATGAGACCGAGCACGAGGAAGACCACGAACAGCGCGATGAAGATGTAGAACAGGATCTTGGCGATACCGCCGGCCGCAGCCGAGATGCCGCCGAAGCCCAAGAACCCGGCGACGACGGAGATAATGAAAAAGAACAGCGCCCATTTCAGCATTGCCGGAACTCCGATTGGTGACGTCGCACAAACGATTGGATTTCCGCTGGGTTCGCGCCCCAGGCCTGGTTTTTACGGGCCGCCGTTGATCGTCACCACGGTGGCGTTCGTATAGGCTGAACGCGGACTGGCCAGGAAAGCCACCGCAGCGCCGATTTCTTCAGGCTCCGCCGGCCGGCCATAGGGCATGCCGGCGCAGAGGTCGCGCCAGCGCGCGGCGTTCCCAAGCTCGGTCTCGGCGCGGTGCCGCAACAGGCGTTCGAGCCGCTCGGTGGCGACCGGGCCGGGGTTGATGGCGACCACGCGCACGCCGTCCTTGTGGGCGCCGCGACCGAGCCCGCGGGTGAATGCCATCAATGCGGCATTGCCGGCGGAACCGGCGATGTAGCCGGGATCGAAGGTCTCGCCGGCCGCGCCGATGACGTTGACGATCACACCCCGGCGTTCGCGCAGCGCGGGATACAGCGCGCGAGAGAGCGAGATGAAGCCGAACACCTTGAGGTCCCACGCGGCGCGCAGGGTCGCATCGTCGACCGCGAGCAGGTTGCCGGGCGGGATGGCACCGGCGTTGTTGACGAGAATATCGACCGCACCGGCGCTTCGGGCCACGCGCTCGACCTCGGTCTGCCGCGAGAGATCGGCCACGATGGTCTCGACGCCGACCTGGCGCTTGCTGCGGATCGCGCCGGCGGCATGCTCGAGGGTCGCCGCGTCACGCGCGACCAGGACGATGTCGCAGCCCTCTTGGGCCAGGATTTCGGCGCTGGCGCGGCCGATGCCTTTCGAGCCGCCGGTGATCAGGGCGCGCTTGCCGGCGAGATGGAGGTCCATGGCGTTGCTCTATTCGTTGAGGCTCGAGCTTAGCTGCCGCGGCTCGGCCGCTCCAACCGGGCGGCGCTTGGGGCGCAGCCGGTCCATCGTCACGGCGGCCACGGCGGCAAACACGAGGAGCGCGGCCATCGGCCGGGCCGTGCCGTCCGAAAAGAGGCTGATGGCGACGCCCGACAGGGCGGCGAGGGTGAATTGCATCGTGCCCATGACGGCCGACGCGGTGCCCGCCTGGGCGGCGTGGCTGGATAGCGCGCCCACGGCGGCGTTGGGCAGGATCATGCCCGAGCATCCCATGATGACCATCACCGGCGGGACGATGCCATAAACCCCGCCGACATCGAGCAGGGCGCAGGCGAGCATGGCCAGCGCCGCCAGCAGATAGACGGAGATGGCGACGCGCAGGATCCGGGCGGCGCCGAACCGGGGCAGCAGGAACGGGCTGATCTGGCTGGCGACGATGAAGGCCGCGGCGCTGACGCCGAACAGCATGCCATATTGCGCCGGGCTGAAGTGGAAGCGCTCGATCAGCACCGGAGGCGAGCCGCCGATATAGGCGAACATGCCGAACATCGCGAAGCCGCCCATCAACGCGTAGCTGAGGAAGGTTCGGTCGCGGCCGACCGAGATATACCGCGCCAGCAACCCGGCCGCGCCGAGTCGGACGCGGTGATGCGCGGCCATGGTGTCGGGCAACAGCCGCCACACCAGCACGGAGCAGATCGCGCCATAGACGGTCGACATCCAGAAGATGGTGCGCCAGGAGCCGATGGTCAGCACGAGGCCGCCCAGCGTCGGTGCCAGGATCGGCGCGGCGCCCATGACGAGGATCAGCCGGGACATCAGCTTGGCCGCGGCATGGCCGTCAGCGAGGTCGCGGACGATGGCCCGCGGGATGACCATGCTGGCCGAGCCGCTGAAACCGGCGAGAAAGCGCATGACCGAAAGGGCGGCCAGATCGGGCGACAGCGCGCAGCCGGCGCTGGCGAGGGTATACAGGATGGTCGCCACCATCAGTGGCAGGCGTCGGCCGAAGCGGTCGGCGAGCGAGCCCTGGGTGAGCTGTCCCACGGCGAGGCCGACGAACCAGGTCGCCAGCGTGATCTGCGCGGAACCCTCGCCGACATGCAGCGCCGACTCGATCGCCGGAAAGGCCGGCAGGTACATGTCGGTGGAGATCGGGCCGACTGCGGTGAGGAAACCGAGGAGGAGCGGAAGCCAAGTAGGGTAGCCCATTGCCCGAGCATGCCAGCTTGTGCGGTGCAGCGATACGCGAAGCGAGGGAGGGTGAGATGAGCGGGAAGCAGGGCGTGTTGGGAGGTGGATGCCGGTGCGGGGCAATACGTTTCGAGGTGCGGGGCGCGCCGGTGCGGATGCTGAACTGCCACTGCCGCGATTGTCAGCAGACGACGGGAGCGGGATACGCGCCGATCTTCGTGGTGCGGGAGGCAGCGTTCGAGCTGAGCGGGTCGTTGCGGTATTGGGCGACGACCGGGGGCAGCGGCCAGCGGATCGAACGCGGGTTCTGCCCGGAGTGCGGCAGTCAGGTTTTGATTCGGCTGCAGCGGGCGCCGGAAATAGTGGCGATCAATGCGGCGAGTTTGGACGATCCATCGGCGCATCGGCCGACGCTGGACATCTATACGGGCAGCCGCCAGCCTTGGGACGTGCTGGCAGCTGAAACGGCGAAGTTTTCAGGCGATTGGCGACAGCCGGGCTGACCGGGTGCGGCGTTCAAGCGGCGGAGCGATGACTTGGCCGAAGCCGATGTCGTGGTTGTCGAGGTCGCGGACGCCAAATTCGCGGCAGCCATAGCGCTGGTTGGAGAGCTCGTAGTCGCTGGTGGCGCCGTGGGCGTGCAGATCGGTGAGCAGGGCGTCGACGTCATCGGTCCAAAGATACGTGTCCCACAGGCCGGGCGAGACGGTCCAGCGAGGGCGACGTGGGCGGGCTCGCTGGCGTACTTGAGCATGATGTGCATCTGGTCGTGGGCGATGATGATGAAGTTTGGGGGCTCGCCTTAGAAGGTGCCGAGGCGGAAGCCGAGCGCATCATGGTAGTGGGCGGCGGCGGACTGGAGATCGCTAACGAGCAGGACCAGGGCGGAGTGGGTGAGCGTCGGCATCAGCAGTCCTCGTCCTTGCTGACCCGGATCAGCACGTCGCGCTTGCCGACGTGGTTGGCCGGGCTGACGATGCCCTCCTTCTCCATCTGCTCGATGAGCTTGGCGGCGCGGTTGTAGCCGATGCCGAGGTGACGCTGGATGAAGCTGGTGCTGGCCTTGCCCTCGCGGGCGACGACGGAGACGGCCTGGTCGAACAGGCCCTTCTCGCCGTCTGAGCCGGCGGCGATGCCCGACAAGGCGGGGTTGGAGCCGTCATTGTCGCTCTCGTCGGGGCCCTCGGTGATCTCGTCGTCATAGGTCGGCTCGGCCTGAGCGCGCAGGAACTCGACGATCTGCTCGACCTCGCTGTCCCGCACGAACGGCCCGTGCACGCGGGAGATGCGGCCGCCGCCGGCCATGTGCAGCAGGTCGCCCATGCCGAGGAGTTGCTCGGCGCCCTGTTCCCCGAGGATGGTGCGGCTGTCGAACTTGCTGATCACCTGGAAGGAGATGCGGGTGGGGAAGTTGGCCTTGATGGTGCCGGTGATGACGTCGACCGAGGGGCGCTGGGTGGCCATGATGACGTGGATGCCGGCGGCGCGGGCCATCTGCGCGAGGCGCTGGACGGCGGCTTCGACCTCCTTGCCGGCGACCATCATGAGGTCGGCCATCTCGTCGATGACGACGACGATAAAGGGCAGCAGCTTGAGCGCCAGCGGCTGGCTTTCGAACATCGGGCGGCCGGTGTCCTGGTCGAAGCCGACCTGCACTTGCCGGGTCGGGACCTTGCCGGTGGCCAGGGCTTCGGCGACTTTCTCATTGTAACCACCGACGTTGCGCACGCCGAGCTGGCTCATCGCGCGGTAGCGGCGCTCCATCTCGCGCGTGGTCCATTTGAGCGCGGCCACGGCTTTCGCGGGCTCCGTGACCACGGGCGCGAGAAGATGCGGGATGCCTTCATAGACAGAGAGCTCGAGCATCTTCGGGTCGATCATGATCAGGCGGCACTGGTCCGGGGAGAGCCGGTAGAGCAGCGAGAGGATCATGGCGTTGATGCCGACCGACTTGCCCGAGCCGGTGGTGCCGGCGATCAGCAAATGCGGCATGCGGGCGAGGTCGGCGATGACCGGGGCGCCGCTGATGTCCTTGCCGAGGGCGAGCGAGAGCTTGGCCGGGTGGCTGCGCCAATCCTGGCTGTCGAGCAACTCGGAGAGGAAGACGGTCTCGCGCTTCTCGTTGGGGACCTCGATGCCGATGACGTTGCGGCCCGGCACCGTGGCGATGCGGACGGCGGTGACGCAGAGCGAGCGGGCGACGTCGTCCGCCAGGCCGATGACGCGAGCCGAGCGGATGCCGGGCGCGGGCTCGAGTTCATAGAGAGTGACGACCGGGCCGGGTCGGATCTCGCGGATCGTGCCCTGGACGCCGTAATCGCTGAGCACGCTTTCCAGCAGGCGCGCATTGGCCTGCAGCGCGTCCTCGGTGGGGCCGACATCGGCGCGAGCCGGGGCGGGGGTCAGCAGCGAGATCGGCGGGAACTGCCAGCCGTTCTCGACCAGCGGCAGGCTCGGCTGGGAGGGCGGCGGCGGCTTGCGCATGGCCACTTTGGAGCGGACGGTCTGCGCCAAATCGAGGTCGGGCTCGGCGATGGCCAATACCGGCGGCGGGCTGGGGCGCCGGGCTTGCGGGGCCGGCTCGGCCGCGCGCGTGGCCTGCACTTCCGGTTCGAATTGCGGCGTGAACAGCGGTTCGGCGACCCGGCGGACGCGTTGCCCGGTGCGCGCGACCAAGCTGGCGGCGCCGCGCCCGCCCCGCATCGAGACCTGAGCGGCACGGCCGACCCCAGACCCGGCGGCCCGCCACTCCCGCCCCGTCAGACCCAGCGCCAGCAGCGTCAGGATCAGCGTCAGCGTGGCGAGGATCGCGAGCACGACGGGCGGACCCATGGCGCCGAGCAGGCCGTTGCCCATGTCGAGCAGGCCGGGCGCGATGGCAAGCCCGATGGCCCCACCCCAGCCGGATTGCGCCGGCCAAGCCATGCTGCCGTGCGGAA
>JAABUZ0100006265.1_pt1 | contig 14961 bp, 12 predicted proteins | sample 5562091 | NCBI WGS metagenome assembly JAABUZ01 (sample SAMN12813069, study PRJNA571459) | rock metagenome | isolation source: Antarctica rocks | place: Antarctica: Victoria Land, Linnaeus Terrace sud | collected 2015-12-21 | reverse complement strand
TGCGCGCGGTCGACCCTGACTACATAGGTGTTTGGCGCGACCGACGTGGCGGTGACGACGAAGGCGCGCCGGGCCGCCGACGTGGGATCGTCGCCGCCGATGGGGAAAGGGACCGTGCGGAAGGCGGTCGCCGGCCGCTCCCCACGGACGAGGCGGCGCCACAAGAGCGCCGTGAGCAGCCAGGAATCGCGCAGCACGTCGGCGGGGACGCCGCGCAGCAGCAGGAGCCAGCGCCAGCGGAAGCGGTAGCGCACGCCACCCCGCGCACGTATGCCCAGCGCGGCGAGAGTGGCGAGCCCCGCCGCGGCCAGCCCCACCAATACTTCGGGGCGCGCCAACGAATCGACGAACAGGAGCCAGAGCCCCAGCAGGACGATCCACCAGGTGAGCAGGTACACAACTCGGCGCCCCATCACCCGTGATGGACGCCGCCGTTCGATCCGACGTAGGCCGCTCATATATCGCCTCGTCCTCTATCCTATAGCTCCCCTGAAGCGCCCCGTCCGGTGTCCCAGGCCCGCGCGCCCCTGACCGGTCGGGATCCATGAGCACAGCATCCATGAGGAGGGGCCAGCGTGCGCAAACCCCTCGCAGCCTGTGGACGCTTCTTCTGCTGGTATTCCCCTCTTACGCCCCGGCTGATGCTCGACGTAGCGGTGGTCACGCGCGAACCTGCGTGAGTTCGATGGCGCGGAAGCCAGTGCTCTCGATGGGAACGGCGAGCGAGGCGATCGTCCGGCCCGTCTCGCGCGCGCCGATCTGCCACTCCTCGCGCTCACTGTTGTAGATGCGCAGGTCGTACGAGGCGTCCGCGTCCAGCACCTCTTGCAGGTTGACCGGGACGACGCTCGTCTGATCCCCCACGTTCCCGACGAGCGCCACGATCTCGCCGGGGCGGCGCAGCGCCACAACTTCGGCCGAGGCGGAGAACGCATGGACCCGCGTTGAGATATCCTCGTCGTAGATCTCTTTGTGGTGCGTCGTCTCTATGTCGGCGTTCGCGTAGAGGTGGAAGCGCTCGCCCTGGCGCGCGGCAAAGTACGTGATCTCGCGGCCGTGGTACGGCAGGCGCCGCAGGGCGACCCATTTCCAGTCAGGGGGTATCAACGGGTTGACCCGCGCCGCGGTGGGCGTGAGCGTCAGGCCGCACACGCCCTCGACGGCGGCCCATAGGAAGCGCGGCGGCTCCCACGGCGAGAGGCGCATGCCGCGGTTGACCAGGCTCTCGCCGTCGAACCACTCGCTGAACTGCCCCGGCACGGTGTTGTTGGCCTTGGGGTCAGCGGCGTAGTGCGCGAACGACGAGCGCAGCGCCGTGACCATGAAATCGGGGTGGTAGCGCGCCGCCGCGAAGGCGTACCACCAGGTCAGCCCCGGCCACACGCCCCCGATCAGACCGACATTGGCGAAGGGATCATAGAGCGGGTCGTCCCGCGAGGCCGTGCGCAGGCCGGCCGGGGTCCAGAAGTCGGGGGAGTTCAGACGGCTGATGATACGGAAGCCGGTGTCCTCGTCGCAGACGCGGAACATCACGGGGAAGATCTCGTCGGCGGTCACGTCGGTGCGCGTGTTGCCGTCGGCGTCGATGTTGAGGTAGTACAGCCCGTTCTCAGGGTTGAGCAGATGCGTGTTCATGGCGTCACGCAGTGTCTGGGCGGCGTCAAAGAACTCCCGCGCCTCTTCGTGGGGGCGCCCGATGTTCTCCGCCAAATGCCCGGTCGCGCGCAGCGCCGCGGCGCACTCAGCGTTGATCTCGGTCACGGCGCCGTTGAGGCTGTACTGTGGGATGACGTTGCGCCAGCCGGCGATGGCCCACACGTTGCCGCGTGGATCTTTGGCCGTGCAGAACACCAGGCCGCGCGCGTCCTCCTGCGCCATGATGTAGCGGGCGGCCTTGATCACGGCCGGGTAGATTGCGCGCAGCCACTCCGCGTCGCCGGTGGCGCGATAGTGGTGGTTGACGGCCAGGATGAAGAGCGGGGTGTCGTCGTTGATGGTGAGGCCGTAGTCTTCGACGCGGCCGTCGAACGCGCTATAGTACTCGGGGATCTTGCCACTCTCGTACTGCTTGGCGGCGAACGTGTCGAGCAGGGCGCGCGAGAAGGAGGGCCGGAAGTGGTCGTTGCCGTAGACGAACCAGGCGACGTCGCGCCCGACCACGTTGGAGGAGACGCCGGGCTCGTTGGTGAAGGCCGGTCCCTGGGGGTAGCGGGCCATCACGCGCAGCATGTTGACCTTGCTCCACAGCGCGCCCTGGTTGATCAGCGGGTCGGGGGTCAGCACATGCGCCCGCCGCAGCGCTTCGTCGAGGTAGGCCAGCGTCCGGTCCAGCGCGGCGTCATAGTCGAGCGCGTCCCGATAGACGGTCATGGCCGCGTCCTCGCCGCGACTGGAGACGGCGGTGACGAAGGCGAAGCGGCGGGTCTCGTCGGGCGCGAGATGCGCGTCGAGTTGCAGGCAGCCCAGGATGTCGCCGCTGGCGTCGGTCCGATTATCCAACGGGTGGATGTGCATGGGGGTGTAGACACGCCCATAGTCGAAGCTGGCGGCAAAGCCGCTGGGCGCCTCCGTCAGGCCGAAGACGCGTACCGCCTGGGGCTGGCTCTTGTTGTGCGCGACGAGGGCGTGGAGGGTCGCGTCATAGCGCGCCGCCACATCATCGGTGAGGGTCCCGCGTAAGCGCGCGAACCCAAAAACGCGTAAATCGTGCGGGAAGGGGCTGTGGTTGTGCAGCTCGACGGTCTGATAGACGACCGGAGGATCGTCCGCGCCCGTGAGTGGGAGGAAGACCGTCTCCACAATGGTCAGGCAGCCGCCGATAGAGAAGCGCCGGCGCTGGTAGGCCGGGTGAAACTCGACCGTGCCGGGTTCGTCGGAGCGCAGGGCCACGTAGGCCGGGACCGCGGGGTCGTGGTCGTCCACCGCGCCCGTGAGTGGGCGTCGTCCGGGCCCCGCGTAACGGATTGAGATCGCGTTCGTGAGGCTCTGCCCACTGCCGACACTGAAGACCCCGTCGATCGCGCCCGTGCCTTTGGTCGTGACCCACAGGGCGCTGTTGCCCAAGCTGGCGCCAAACTCTATCCCGTCCTCGGGCACGATGTACGACGGCAACGCGTGCGGACGCGACCGGTGCGTCATAACACGCTCGCCAGTGGCGCGCGTCGAAGAATTCTCCTCCATAGCTGGCCTCTCCTCCATAGCTGGCCCCTTTTCCTCGTTATGCATCGTCCCCTGGCCCTGACGTGGACAGCGCCGCGTCACGCCCCGTCCCGTCCAGAGACTGGAGCAGGCGGCGCTGCGCGCGCTGGGGCAACGCCCGATAGCGGGCCAGCATCCAGGCTTCGTCCCACGCCACGACCTCCACCGTCAGGAGCGCTATCCCGTCCGCCGCGTCGAGGCGATCGAGGAGCAGGCTCTGAGCGCACGCCACGATGGCGCGCAACTCCGCATCCGTCAGGCGGTCCAGAGCCGCGACGACCGCGTGATAGGGTTCGTGATGCGTCATCTTTACCGACTGTCCTGTAGCCCCTGTCGCTGCTGTGTACATAGTGCCACAACGCGCCGTCCGCTGGCTGTGTACATCCAGTGGGGGCGAGCCGTGGATCATGACAATCTATGATGAAACGACGATCATGCCGGTCGCCGACGAGTCGCGGTCGTGGTCGCAGTAGGTCCCCGCATCGTAGAAAGTGCGGGCGTACGAGCCGGTGGGGGCGATGCCGTAGCTGTAGACGTAGCGAGCGTCGTTGGTCACGGTGTGGTCATTGGCGCCATAGTTCGTCCACACCGCCGTCGTGCCGGGCGTGATGTAGATGGTCCGCGGGGTGTAGTAGCCGTTGTACATCGCGACATAACGGATTGATGAGGACTGGACCGTCGCCCGCAGCCGTGTCGCGGCGTGCGGGTTGGCGACCAGCGCGAGCAGCAGGAACGGGCGGCCACGAGGGATAAGCGAGGGCTGCGCATCATGATAGCTTGTCCTTTGCGACTATGCGGTGTCTGTCGTCATCAACAGGTTTTGTTTGCCATGACCGGCCCGTCATTGTCTGTCCGTGCCCCTCCTTTCAACCCGCGCGTCGTGCGTCGTCGCACCCGGCCGTGTCTCAGCTCTCGGTCGTCTCCTCCATCCCATGGCGCGCAACCCGCCGCGGACTGGCTTGGATCGCCTCGGTCGGGTCGCGAGAGCGCTTGACCGCGCGTGCAGTGGGAGCGCGGCGCCAGGCGTCGTAGCCTCCCCCGCCGCCCCAGGCTGCGTCAACGACGGACACGGCGCCACGATCGCTCTGGAGCGTCACCCCGTGGCCCGCGCAGGCACTGTCCCCCGCTCGCGTCAGCGCTACCCCGCCCCGCTCATGGCGCATCCGTCAGGCCGTGTGAGTAGGCTTGTCATGTCGTGTCGTCTAGCGCCCTCATCCCTCCTTAATATATACACAAGCTGTGAGAGCGTAATCAGGATCGAAGGCGGAAAAAGGCTGAGAATATGCTGAGAATGTCGCCGTTTTTATGATGGCGATAGCCCGTACAGCCCACTGCTCAAGCTTTGGGATAGCAGGGCTTCATCTGCTTGAGCGGATGTATCCCCCTCGTGCGTGGGCAACGTGCCACATCGCGAGGGTTAAGGAGAGTGCCGCGGGAGAGGGAGGCGGCGAAGAGGTCGCGGTCGCGGGCCTGCCAGGTCTCGAAGAGGATGGCGAGCGCCATGTGTGTGTCGGTCCCCGTCTCGCTGCGGGTTCCGCCGCTGACCGTGCGCTGGATGACGAGCGGGCGCGGGCCGCGCTCAGCCAGATTGTTGTCGGGGCTCTAAGCCCATCGACGCGCACGAAGGCGACCGACGCGCCCTAGTGACGCGGTAGGCAGTGGCACAGCGCGTGGCAGGGATGGCCCGTGCGCGCCACGCCCGCGTCGCGCGGACCGAGGCGGTGCGCGACCTCCGCCAGGCGGCGGGCCCGGCGCTCCCGCTGAGCCGGGTTGAGGGGGACGGGGGCGGCCAAGGCGCACCGGGCGTCGTCGTTAGCAGGCGGACGCGGCGCGCCAGGCGGCGAAAAGTAGGGGTGATCGCGCCTCCGTCCGATTCTCAGCGTTTTCTCTACAAGAACCGATCCCCACAGGATCCAGCCGCGGCTGGATCCTGTGGGGATCGGAGACCAGGCAGGCGAAAGCTAGTCGCCTTGTCCGTGCATGCGCCCGCGGCGCATGCCTCCCCTGGTCTACGATCGGCTTGCGGCCTGAATGTAGATCTGCGACGCCGTGACGGCGCTGCCGCTCGTCGCGGCGCCGGGCGCGCCGCGCATGCTGATCGTCTCGCCGGCCTTCAGGTCGCTGATACTCCCGGACACCATCTTGGTGACCTGGGTCCCGCTGCCGACGAGTACCTGCTCCGTCGAGCCGTCGCTCTCCCGCACGGTGAGGCGGTCGCCGCTGACGCTCACGATCGTGCCACCGGGTCCGCCCGGGCCACCGGGTCCGCCACGTCCATGCTTACCGCCGGGTCCGCCACAGGGGCCGGCCGGGCGGGTTGAGGTCGTGCCGCTCGACGAGCGAGAGGCGCTCGGGGTGGGCGTGGCGCTTGGCGTCGTGGATGTACCTGTCGTGGTAGCGGCGCAGGGACCATGACCACGGCCGCCGGGGCCGCCAGGACCGCCCTTACCGCCGGGACCGCCGCCGCTGGCCGTGCCGAGCAGGCCCTTCTCGGTGTACACGCCGAGCGAGTTGTTGAGGGGGCCGAAGGGCCGGCTCGCCAGCGTCGTGCTCCCGGATTGGTTCACGAGCACGTTGATGGTGTCCTGCGACGTGTTGCCGCCCGCGCCGCGCACGTTGACGGTGATGGTGTGCGTCCCACTGCTCAACTTCGTCGAGTTGAACGTGGCGTTCCACATCTGCGTGGAGCCGATGCGCGTGAGCGCGTACGACTGCCCGTTATCGACGTGGTAGGTCGCCGAGGCCACGCCCTTGTCGTCCCAAATCTTGGCGCGCACGGTCTCGACGCCGTGCACCACCTGCGAACCGCTGGTCATGAGCCCCTTGTCGGACGGCGAGGTGATCATCACGAACGGCCATCTGCCCAGCGGCTTGAACTTCCAGCTCACGACACCGTTGTCGATGTTGGTGATGGAGAAGCCGACCGGCCCCTCCGAGATCTGGCCCGTCGAGCGCGTCGCCGCGTAGATGGTGTGCCCGTCGTTGGCCATCTGGTTGGTGTGGGTGTGGCCCGTGTCGACCATGAGCACGTTGTACTTCTGGATCAGGTTTTGCAGCTGATAGGCGTAGCCGTACGAGTGCATAAAGAGCACGCTCTTGCGCCCTTCAGCCGACGCCGTCGCCAGGTCGCTCTGCAGCCAACTCTGCTCGTCGGAACTGATACCGGCCATCACATCAAGGAAGACGAAGTGGTAGCCGGCCGCGTTGAAGCTCTGGTAGAGCTTGGGCTCCATGTACTTCTGATACAGGCCGATGTCGACCTTGTGGTCGTGGTCACCGGGCACGGCGTAGAGGGGTACCTGCAGGTTGTCGGTAGCGGCTTTGATGAGCTGGTACTCGCTCTCGGCGTCGTCGTTGGCGTTGTCGCCGGGCAGCACGGCGAAGTTGACGCCGTTCTTGAGGTAGTGGTTGGTGTTGTAGATGATGGTCTTGAAGTCGGCGTAGTTCTGCTGGTCGCCGGTGGTGATGTGTAGGTCGCCGAAGTGGACCCAGCTGACTACGCCGGGGTTCTGGATCGTGGTGGTCTGGCCCACGTCGGAGCGCGGGTTGACGGGGACGGCGCCCGATGTGCTGGCGGCCGCCGCGCCGCTCTTGGCGGCTTGGGTCGTGCTGGCCGAGGCGCCGTGGGCGGCGAGGCCGAGCGAACTCAGGGCGAGGGCGCTGGCGGCGAGGCCGGTCGCGAGATAGCGAGATCGAACCATGATGATGACTCCTTCTAGTTTGGTGTAAGCTACGTCGCGATAACTAGTTGCGCATGACGTTGTGTTGTCTATCCGTCGTTGTCTTCGTGTTCCGTCGTGTCAGTTGGGGCTAATTGGGCTCTATAGCCGGGCGAGCGTCTTCCCCCCGCTTCCTCCTTGTGTCTCTACTATGACGGAGTTATCTGAGAGGCTGTTGAAAGGACGGTGAGAATATGCTGAGGAACACAACGGGCGGCCAGCGGCGCCGGATCGCGTCGCCTGCTCCGTCGTCGTCATGGCCGTGGATGGGGCGGGGGTGTCCCATGTCCCCCGGAGGGGACGGGGCGAGAGAAGGGGCAGGGCGAGGTTCACCCGCTGGACGGCGGGTTGATCGTGTTGTCCCAGCCATGGTGCCTTCCGTGCGGACCCCCTGCGGGCCCCGGTCCTGGTCCGGCAAAGCCTCCTCCCGTCTGATCGCCCCCCGTCAGCGGTCCACCTGCCGCGCCACCACTGGTATCGACGGTCGCCGCAGGGGCGGGGGCTGTCTCCTGTAGCGCCGCGTTTGGGTTGGTCGCGGTTGGGGACTGCGTGGGGGTCGGGCTGGGACTGGGGACGCTGGTGACGGTGAGCACGGGCGTCGGGCTCGTGGGCGCGGCGAGCGGCGGCGTCGCACGGGCGTTCGCGGATAGGGCGTCCATCGTCGGCGTGCCTGTATGTCGGAGGGCGACCGTGTCCCGTCCGTGTCCGACCGGCACCCGACCAACATCCAATCCGGTCGCGCCCGTGCGCAGCATCCGCCACACCTGAGCCAACGACCCGTGCGGCGGGAGCGCCGCGCTGGCCAAACGCGCGGCCCGCGCGGGCGCTCCAGTCATCGTGAGCCCCATGCCGAGGCCGAGGACCGTGACGACGACGGCCGCGCCCACGACCGGGCGCGACCGTCGCTTTTTCATGCGTATGATGGGCATGACCTGCGTGTGGGCGAGAGAGACCGCCGGCAACGCCTGGGTGTGCTCGACCGTGCGCGGGCGGGATAACACCGCGGAGATCGCCAGCGCCATCTCCGCGCCATTGTCATAACGGTTGTCCGGCGCGGGCGCCATACTCTTCGTTAGGACGTCGCGCACGCCCACGGGCATCCCGGCCCGCTCTATCACGCCGGCCGCGTCAGACGTACGGGGCGCTCCGCCAAGGAGTTGGCTCAGGAGATACCCCAGCGCGAAGACATCGCTGTGCCACGTCGGCGCCGCGCCGGCCCGTACCTCGGGCGCGGCGGCGTCGAGCGCGTGGGCGGCGGCTCCGCTAGGCCAGGCCAGGTCATGAATGTAGGCGTCATCGCCCCAGCCCAGGACGACGCTGTCCACGCTGAACGCGCCGTGGCATAACCCCTGTATATGCGCCTCCCCCAGCGCGGCGGATAGGCGCGCGACGAGACGGAGCGCGCGCGCCGCTGTCCAGGGCGCGCCGTTGGCGATGGTGTGCGCCAGTGTCCGCCCTTCGATATGCTGCCCCACCAGGACGGGATAGTCGTCGTGTGTCGCCACGTCGTAGACCAGGGGCAGCGCGGGGTGGCGGATACCGGCGACGGCATGCGCGCGCCGTGCGAAGTGGCCGCCGACCGGGGTTCCCAGTGGGGCCGGCGCGGTGACCAGATCGACGTAGCGGCCCAGCAGGCAATCGGTCGCGAGCAGGACATCGCCCCACGCGCACGGTGACGCGGGCGAGGCGACCACCCGATAGCGGTCCAGCACAAGAGCATCGGGCGCCAACTGTACCATAAAAATCTCCCTACAGGCTGTTTGTCTAGTGTTGTGTCGCGTCCGGCGCGAGGGGGGATGATGGGGGAGCTTTATGCCCCCTCTGTCCATGCGGCGGAGGCTCCCCGCCGGGTCCGGGCGGGGCCGGCGCGAACGTGCCAGGTCCACCGGCCGCGCCGTCCGCTCCCCACGGGGGCGCGTCACCCGGTGTGGCGTTCCCATCGGCGAACGACGACAGAGCCGTCATCACCTGGGACAGGCTGTTTTCTATCGCGTGGAGCGGTACCCAACTCCGCGCTGTCGGAGACGCGACGGCGGCGCACAGCGCCAGCGCCGGCAGCAGGCGGAGCGCTGACTGCGCGGGACGCGCTCTATGCCGAGGCAGTGGGGGCGTGACGCGACAAACCGGTACAGGCGCCACGGCGGGTAGGGGAGCCGGTGTGGGCGCGATGCGCCGGGACGGCGCGATGAGGGCGGCCTCGATGTCCTGGCGGAGCCGCGCGCCGTCCGCGGGGCGGACGGATGGGTCGCGTGCCGTGCTGCGACGCAAGATGTCCTCCAGTGCGGGGGCCGGCGCGTCCGTACGGTCGAGGAGTCGGCGCAGCAGCATGCAGAGGGCGAACACGTCGGCGGCGGGACCGGCCGCCGCGCCCACGCGGATCTCTGGCGCGGCGTACACGGCGTTGCGGGCGGAGCGCGGGTGGGGCCAGGCCAGGTCCGGGACGACGATGTCGTCGCCGTCCAGCAGGAGCGCGGCGGCGTGCAAGGCGCCATGGGCGAGTCCGGCGGCGTGAGCTTCGCCCATGGCTTCGCAGAGGCGGGCGATGAGGTAGATGGCGCGCCGCGCCGGCCAGGGTGGGCTGCCCACGACAGCGCGCGCTAGGGTGGGAGCGTCTACACGCTCCTGGACCAGGAGCGGATACTCCTCATGCGACGTGATGTCATAGGTCATGGGGAAGGCGGCGTGCCTGACGAGCGCGGCGGCCTCGGCGCGTGCCACGAAGCGGCGGCCCTGTCCCGTCCACGCTGGCGCTGGCGCGAGGAGTAGGGTGACGCGCCGTCCCAGCCGCTCGTCCAGACCGAGTAGCTCGCGCGTGGATAGGTCGGACGCTGGTGCCTCGGCCACGCGATAGCGTTGTGCGACGACCGTGCCGGGAACAAGCTTGTTCACGTCGTCCTCCTCTGCGCGCGTCTAAACTTCTATACCTCTTTATACGGCATCGTGTGGTCTATGGAAGGGGAGCCGTAAAACTCTCAGCCCGTTCTCAGCGGCGGCGGGACAAGCGACTCTCAGCAACTTTTCAGTCTCTCCTCAGGTGTCTTTCAGGTTGGCGCGCGACACTGGACATAGATGGTGAAAGGAGAATTATGATGCGTTAGCCCGCATGCAGCGGCGCAACAGGCAGACACGTCAACCATTACACATGACGTACGACACGCCAGGTAGGCGTGACAATCGTAGAGAATCGTTCATCATTCAGGAGACATCACACATGGCACACACCATCACACGAACTATCGTAGCGGCGGCCAGCACGACCGTTCTGATCGCTGGCCTCACAGGCGCCGCTTTCGCCTCGAGCGGAGCCACGACGCGCACGAGCGGTGGCGGGGCGCCCGTGACGCCTCAGCCCGGCGCCTCGCGGGGCGGGACGACACAGCCCGGCACGACGCGGAGCGGGACGGGAATCGGGCGTGGCCCTAGGGGCAAGGGCGGCCCCGGCGGTGCCGGGGGGAAGCATGGCAGAGGCGGCAAGGGAGGTCCAGGTGGGAAGGGCGGGGGGCTTGTCGTCACGGCGGTCAACGGCGACACGATCACCGCGACGGGACGCGCGATCACCGAGACGGTCCAGGTCAGTTCGACGACCGTGTACACCGAGGCCGGTAGCCCGGCGTCGCTCTCCGACGTCACCGTGGGCAGCCGCATCCAGGCGCGGGGGACGAGCAGCAGTACCAATAGTATCAATGCCACGGCCATCATCATTCAGCTGCCGCGCGTCCGCGGCGTCGTCAGCGCCGTTAATGGCGCCAGTTTGACGGTCACACAGGTGGGACCGCGCGGCGGACGCGGGCCACGCGGCGCGGCGGGAACGACACCTGGAACGACGGGAACGACAACGGCCACGACGCCCGCGACGACCACGACGGTCCTGGTGACCAGCAGCACGACCTACGCGTTTGGCGGCCGGCCGGGAGCGTCAACATCAACATCGTCGGCGGCGTCGTTGAGCTCCATCACCGTCGGCACGCGGATCAACGCCGAGGGGACGCTGGGCAGCGATGGCGTGCTCACCGCGCGCCGCATCCTCATCGCCCCCGCGTCCCCGGCCGCCCCCGCGAACGGTACGGGTACGGCCGCGACCCCGACTCCGGGCACGACGAGCGGGAGTTAGACCTTCTTTCAATCGCGGGGCATATAGCCATATGCTCCGCGATGTCCATATCATCAGCCAAACGGGGGACGGCGCGCCGTCCCCCGTTTGGTCATTATCGCTGTAGTTTACACTACAACGAGATGGAGTAGCACACAAGATGAGCGCACGATCACGCGTGGAGGGGGAGAGGCGCGCGGCGCCCGCACTGGCGCCGGCGCGCCGCTGGGTCGGGGCGCTCTCGCTGCGCTGGCGGCTGGCGCTGGGGTACGCGCTCGTGTTGCTGCTCGCCCTGGCGCCGCTGACGGCGCTCCAATTCGTCGCGGTGCACGCGTTGCTGCTCAACAATACGAGCGAGTCCCTGCGCGCCGCGGTCCTCGCCGACGCGCGCGCCGCAGCCAAGCCTCACCGCGCCGGAACCGGCACGGTCTCGTTCCGCGCCGGACCGGGCATCACGGCCATTGTGGTAGACGCCGCGGGGCACACGTCGGTCGTGGCCTCCGCCCAGAATGAGCAGACGCCGGCTGTGTCGAGCCTCATCCGCCTGCCCGACATAGCCCGCGCTGGTGATCGATGAGCGCTATGGCGTGTCGGGGGCGCAGCCCGTGGCCGTGTTCCGCGAGACGCTGGAGACCGCGTGGGCGGCGGCACGCCCACTGGTGATGGCGGGCGCCACGACTGCCGCGGAGACGTGCGACGGCGATAGCTGCTCCCTCTAACGCCGCCAGGCCCCTGACGGACGCGGGTGATGAAGATCGTTCAGGGTGTACGAACGGGCCATGGTGTGACGAGGATAGGGTCTGCCAGGCGTTGAATCATGATATGAGGAGGATTAGGAACGATGCGTGATCTTGGGCTCACGGTGGTGCGCGGTGTGGTGGGTGGATTGATGGCCGGGCACGGCGCCCAGAAGCTGTTCGGGGCGTTTGAGGGACCGGGGCTCAAGGGAACCGCCGGATTGATGGAGATGCTGGGCCTGCAGCCAGGGCATCTCTGGGGGACGGCGGCGGCCCTCTCTGAGTTCGGGGGCGGGACACTCACGGCGCTCGGCCTCGTGCATCCCCTCGGTCCTATCGGCATTATTTCAGCGATGACGATGGCCACGGCCAAGGCGCACTGGGGCAAGCCGATCTGGGTCAGCGCGGGCGGCGCGGAATTGCCCGTGCTCAACATCGGGGTGGCGGTCGGCCTGATGCTGACGGGACCGGGAGAGTATTCCATGGACGAGGCGCTGGGCATCGAGGTGCCTCAGGGCTTCACGGCTCTGGCACTGCTAGGCGCTGGCGCGCTGATCGGCTATGGCATCCTGCAGAAGCCGACCCCGTCCGCGCCGGCGCAGGAGGAGGCGCGCACGACTCTGGAAGGCGGCGAGGCTGCCAGTGATTCTACTATCTCCTAAACCATAGCGCACGACACCGCCGTAACGGCATAATGACTGGGCATGTCGCGGATCGTGCAAGCGTCCTGTCTGGGAATACGGAGATGCGGAGCTGGTTTGTCTCTGACGGGCCAGTTCCGCTTGATAGGGACGGCGAGGCTCACGCCGCACACGGCCTGTGTCACAGGCGTAGCTGCACCGCATGCTGACGGGACGGCGAACGGCCTGCCGATCCGTTCGCTCTGTGCCTCTCCAATGGGCGATGAAATAGTTGCGCCGTGGCCTTTCACAGATAGCGAAGGGGTGCGGCGAAAGCCTTGCATGCATTTAATACCCACTTCGATCGTGCCGTTAGCTTCCGGCGGCAAGGACGGTGGGGTGGCGGGTGACTCTCAAGATCAACAACGTGACCTGGCTTTGTCAATGATCACGGGAATCTGGCTCTGCGCCATTCTCGATACTGATGGCGAAGTCCGGAGACCCTTGTAACGTTCGGTTTCCAAAGGTCAACCAGCGGAAGAAATAGCGGTTGGATCGCCTTCTGGCCGACGAACATCAGGGCGTTGATGCGCTATTAGCGACTTCGCCATCAGTATCATTCTCGGTGACGCTTATTTGGGGGCTTGGGTAGCCCTATGGGGGGAAAGACGGCTGTGGACCCTATATCTTGTGTCATAGCCGACGCACGCGGAGACCTATCCCGCTTTCTTTCATCCCCCAATGCTTGGCGACCTCAAGAGCCTTTTGAAGACGGGTGAATCGTGCTCAAACGGGGGGCTTTTCGGTCATTTTGGCTTCACCGAAAACGATCTTGCTGGCGAATCCTGGCAACCCTCGGCTTATTCGGCTCTTGACCACTTTGAGGCCATAAGCGACGAGGGAAAAGGGCTGCGAGGACACGCTAGTTCGGGCTTGTCGGCCGTTTTCTGATTTCGCCAGCAGTATCGAAAACGGCGCAGAGCCAAGATACCGTGATCATCGACAGGCAGCCGTGCCGAGAAGATGCAGCCAGTCGATAGCGTAAGAGAGCCAGATGGGCGTCACATCGGCGGCATGGCCGGACATCGCCACCAAGCGCATGTACGTCGCGGCGAGGAAGAGCAGCGCGCCAGGCATGAGGACCCAGAGCGGCGGGGGAAGGGCCGCCGCGGTGATGCCCAGCGCCAACGGCGCGCGGACGCTGTCACGTCCGCCGTCACTGGCACGCGCGTGGCAGCGGCAACCAGGAGCGCCAGTACGAGGAGGATGACGCGGGCCTGGAGCAGCCGACCGTTCTGCCCCGTGAGGATGCCGCCCAGGGTGGTGGGTGCGATGGCGCGGCCCCAATCGCCGCCCGTCCCCGCGAGCGCTAGGCTAAGCACCTCGTCGCCGAGGGCCACCAGCACGACCAGCAGGGCCACGCGCATCACCACCCATAACGGGCGCGGCGCAGCCGCAGCGAGGCGTCCCTCGGGCGTCTCGCCCGCGCGACGGGCCGGACCGACCACGGCCAGGTCGATCACCACTGCCCCCAGCCAGAGCGCCTGTACCATCAAGCCGAGCCAAGTGGCGAGCGCCACCACAACGGCGCCGCCCGGAAGTCCACCGACCCCGCCCGTGCCGTGTCCGCCTCCATAAATACCTCCCGCGGACCCCGTGACGGCGCCGACGCCGGACCTCCCGCCGGACGACGCGACGCGGAACGTGTAGAACGAACTCATGACATGCCCGTCGGTCGCCGACTCGGAGATCCAGATGACGCTGTACGTCCCGGGCCGCAGGGCTGGTAGCGGGAGATGCCATAGCTCGCCGTTATGCCCGGACGCGAGGTGCCCCGTCGTCGTGACCGGTGTGCCTGCGGCCACCCTGACGCGCGTGCGCGTCAGGGCTGGATTGAGCGGTTCGTCGAACACGAAGGTGGCGACGCGGAGCGCGGCGGCGATGACGCTGTCGGGTGCCGGGTCCGCCTGCACCAGGTGCGCGTGGATGGAGACTATCCCGCCGGAGCGCATCAGGAGCGCGGCCGAAGGCACAGGCTGCGGCGAGACGGCGCCAGGACGTCGGGATGCGCATCCGTGCGATCTCCTTCTCTCTCTGCGCTTGTCTCACGACACGAAGACGGGCGTCGGTGACGGCGCGCCGCCCTCACCTAGTTGGGTACGAAAACGTGTGCTGGATCAGGTAGCTCGGAGGCACAAGCACCTCGCGCCGTAGACGGCGTCGCGCATCGACCCACAGGTGCGCCCAGATGGATGAGCCAGGTAGGTAGAGCACGAGTTACGTCAGCCCGTCGCTGCTCGGCAGGCGGCGCACCTCGCTCACGCGCCCCGTGTAGGGTTCGCTGTCCATCAGCTTGGCTCCCGATTGATGGTAGACGCTGTGCGCGGTGGCGTGGGGTCCGCTGGTGATCTGCTCGCTCATCACCACGACCCGTTGCGCGCGCATCGTGGCGATGACCCGAGCCAGCAGCGCGGGATCGCGCGGCAAAGGCGGCCAGGGTACCGCCAGCGTGAGCGCGCCGCCGTCCCAATCGCGCGCTCCTATCTGTAGATGCACGCGTGTCGAGCCCCGCTGCCACGTCATAGGTGTGGTGAAGC
>JAABUZ0100006261.1_pt1 | contig 14967 bp, 16 predicted proteins | sample 5562091 | NCBI WGS metagenome assembly JAABUZ01 (sample SAMN12813069, study PRJNA571459) | rock metagenome | isolation source: Antarctica rocks | place: Antarctica: Victoria Land, Linnaeus Terrace sud | collected 2015-12-21 | reverse complement strand
ACTCGGCGGCCTCAACACATTGCCCTGTCTCGCGTTGCGCCGCCGTGCCGTCCGACTCACCTATGGTAACCGCGTCAGAAATCGTGCGCAACCCCTGTGCTTCTTGGGACTGCCTCGCCGCGTCCAACACGATCGCGAGACGGCGTCGCAACCTCCGACGCGGAACGGGGTCGCCCCCGACTGCAAGGGCGACCCCGTTCCAGTGCACCGTCTAGGACTCGAACCTAGAACCTACTGATTAAGAGTCAGCTGCTCTACCATTGAGCTAACGGTGCGAACGGACACGCAATGTAAAAAAGGCCGGCGACGCGCGCCAGGAGGGACTCGAACCCCCGACCAACAGCTTAGAAGGCTGCCGCTCTATCCACCTGAGCTACTGGCGCTCCGGACGGCGCCGAGGCAGAGATCGATCGCTGTCGCGCGAGCGCCGAGCCACACACCGTAGTCGGGGCGACTGGATTCGAACCAGCGACCTCCTGCTCCCAAAGCAGGCGCGATACCAGGCTACGCTACGCCCCGGACGTCGGCGCAGTGTAGGACCCGCGCCCGACATCGTCAACGGGCACCGGTGACGTTGGCCGGCGCGCCGGGTCCGAACGCAAATGTGCGACAAGCGCTGCGACCGCGCGCGCGCGGTGACTGACGTCGGCCTTCGCTGCGTCCGACGCGGCACCGAAACTTTGCTGGAGGTCGTCGCTCCAGAACACGGGATCGTACCCGAATCCGTTCGCACCGTGCGCGGCGTCGAGGATCCGCCCGGGAGTTCGGCCGAGCGTGACTACCTCGTCGACGCCGTCCACGTACGCGATCGCGCAAACGAACTCCGCCGATCGGTCGTGCACGCCCTCGAGCGCACGCAACAGCTGACGCGAGTTGGCGCCCGACACCACGCCCTCGCCCCCGACCGCGCCGGCATAGCGGCGGCTCCGGACGCCCGGGGCACCGTCAAGCGCGGTCACGCAGAGCCCCGAGTCGTCGGCGAGCACCGTGCGGCCCTCGCTCCGGGCGCGGAAATAGCGCGCCTTCGCGAGCGCGTTCGCTTCGAACGTCGCGCCATCCTCGATCTCGTTCTCGGCGGGGTCTACCGGAAAACCGGCGTCCCGGAGGTCGAGCACGCGGGCAAACGCGGGCGCCAATAGCGCGCGAAGCTCTGCGGCTTTCCCGGCGTTTCGTGTGGCGACGAGCAACTCGCGCGAGTGGCCGGCCAGCGGGGGCGTGTCGCTCACGAAATGGCGGCGTGCGCGAGCACGGCCGACTGCGCCGCCTCGAGCGTGCGGATTCCCTGCTCCGCAAGGCCGAGCAGCGCGTCAAGTTCGGCACGCGTGAACGTGCCGTGCTCGCCCGTCCCCTGGACCTCGACGAACCCGCCCGCGCTGGTCATCACGACGTTCATGTCGACCCCGGCGCGCACGTCCTCGGTGTAGTCGAGGTCGAGGCGCGGCTCGCCGTCGATCAGGCCGACGCTGACGGCGGCGACGCGACGCCTCACGGGCGATTCCGGCATGTGTCCCATCGTGACCGCGTGTGCGAAGGCGTCGACGACCGCGACGGCGGCACCCGTGATCGCGGCGGTGCGCGTTCCGCCGTCGGCCTGCAGCACGTCGCAATCGACGCGCACCGTGAACTCGCCGAATGCGAAGTCGTCGAGCATGGCGCGCACGCTGCGGCCGATCAGGCGTTGGATCTCTTGCGTGCGTCCGCCGACCTGGCCGCGTTCGCGCGGCGTACGGGTGGACGTCGCGCGCGGGAGCATGGCGTACTCCGCGGTGAGCCACCCCTGCCCCGACCCGCGGCGCCAGCCTGGGACGCCCTTTTCGACGGTCGCCGTGCAGAGCACGCGCGTCTTGCCGAACGAGACGAGGCACGAGCCCTCGGCGTACTCGGCGGTACCGCGCTCGAGCGACACAACGCGAAGCGCGTCGTTCGCGCGTCCGGCGCGCGGGGCGGCGACGTCCGCGCCGGTTGCGTTAGGCTCCACGGAGTTGCTCCACGATGCGGGTGGTCGACTGGCCGGGCGTGAGGGGGATGACGACGACGTCACCGCCGCGCGCGCGCACCTCGCGGGCGCCGACGATCGTGTCGGGCGCGTAGTCGCCGCCTTTCACGATGACGTCGGGGGCGAGCGCTTCGACGAGCGCGAGCGGTGTGTCGGCGTCGAACAGGACGACGGCGTCGACCGTCTCGAGGCCGGCGAGCACGTAGGCCCGCTCGGCCTCGCTTCGGACGGGGCGCGTCGGCCCCTTGAGTCGACGCACCGACGCGTCGGTGTTCAGGCCGACGACGAGCGCGTCGCCACACCGGCGCGCGCCGACGAGGACGTCGATGTGCCCGGGGTGCAGCAGGTCGAACACGCCGTTCGTGAACACGACGCGCCCGCCTTGGCGCGAGCGCCACGCCGCGGCCTGTTCGCGCGTCATCACCTTGCGGTCCGGAGCGAACGGCGGCACAGCGACCGCGGGCACCGGGCTCACCACTGCGACTGCGCGCCCTCGATCACGTCGGTGACGACTTGCTGCACGGCCTTCTGCCGGCCCGACACCTCGTCGCGCTCCGCGTAGTCGGCCTTCTCGGTCAGCGCCTTGCGTTCGAAGAGCGTGCGCCCCGACGACTGGTCGATGATCGCCACGTCGACGACGAGTTGCAGCTGTCGGCGCGCCTGCGTCGACTGTCCGCCGGCGGCGTACCCGATCGGGACGTCGGCGTCGTACTTGACGATCGCGCCGCGGACGATGGCGTCCGCCTTGTTCTCCGAGGCGTCGCGTACGTTGAGGCGTTGCTGCAGCTGGTTGCGCATCGCCTCGAACAGGAGCGTCTGGAGCTCGGGGATCGGCGTCTGGTTGTCGAACGGCAGGACGGCGATGGTGCGGATGTTGGGCGGGAGGCCGCCGCCCGCAAAATGATACGGGCTGAAGCGGCAGCTCGCGCCGAGCGCGGCCGCCGCGACGGCGAGGCCGCGGCCGATCGCCGCGCGGCGCGACGGATTCGACGGCGTAGATGACACGGGTGACTCTCCTAAAGGACGGACCGGATCACGGCGCGGTGAGCGGCGTATCGCGAATGACCGTGATGCGCAGCGACCGCCGCTCGACCTCGTGGCGGTACACGACGTCGCTGGCCGTGCGGTCGAGCCGTTCGGTGACGCGGCCGTTGTCGATCCGCTCCACGCTCCGGAGCGTGTCGCGGACGAGCGTGACGCGCCAGGTCGGCGCGTGCCCGACATCTCCCCGTAACGTATCGCCGGACTGGCGGAGGGTGGTGTCGGTCGCGGGCGGGAGCGCGAGGCGCCCGAGCGCTGCCCAGAGGAGCGGTGCGGCGGGCACCAACCGACGGAACGCTTCACGTTCGGGGAGTTCGAGGCGACCTCCGGTGAGTCGCGCCATGCCCGCGCCGAAGCCGCCCGCGAGAAAGAATTGAAGCTGCGCGGTGTCGGGCGGAACGATCCGGGCCACTCCCTCACCGCGCGCCGACGGACCGTCTTGCTCGTCGTAGCGCCACGTGAAGGTCACACGCCGCGCCCCCGGCGGGAGCGGCACGCGCGGAAGGCTGACCGTCGCTGCCGGTCGCGCGCCGACAAGCGGCGTCGCATGCGGCACGCAGGCGAACGCGCCGGCCGCGCACAGCGCCGCGGCGACGCGCGAGACAACTCGCGTGCCCAGTTCGGGCGTCTTCGGCGCACACGCGCACCGACGCTCGGCGCTCCTCACTCGTGCGCCACAGGTCGCGCCGTCGACGTTGGCGAACGGCTGCCTTTGTCCCAGGCGGACTCCAGGACACTGCGGACGGCGTTCGGCAGCGTCGTCGGCCTCCCGTCGCGGTCGACGGCGATCAGTCGCGTCGACGCCGTCACGAGCCGCGATCGCGTGTCGGCGTTTCGGACGGTGTAGTCGAACGCGACCGCGCGTGAGCGCACGTCGGTTAAGCGCGTCTCGACGCAGACGCGGTCGTCGTAGGTCGCGGACCCGTGGAAGCGCAACGACGCCTCGCTCACCGCGAGGCCGACGCCGAGCGCCTCCATCTCGCGGTAGCTCATGCCCGCCGCGCGGACGAACTCCGTGCGGCCGACCTCGCACCACGCGAGGTAGTTCGCGTGATAGACGACGCCCATCTGGTCGGTTTCGGCGTACCGGACGCGCAACTCGGTGACGTGCATGGTGTTCACGCCCGCAAGATCGCGGGCTCCGCGGGGCTTTGTCCAGCACGGACGTGACCGCTAGACTCTCGCCGCGTGCTGCCCGCGCCTTGCTACGTCATCTCGGATGCGCACCTCGGCGTCGCGGATGTCGCGACCGAGCGCGCGCTTCTCGCGTTCCTGCGATCGCTCCCAGGAGTGGCGGGTGCGCTCCTCGTGAACGGCGACCTGTTCGACTTCTGGTTCGAATGGCGGAGCGTGATGCCGCGGCGCGGGTATCGCGTGCTGGCCGCGCTCGCCGACCTGCGCGAACGTGGCGTCCCGGTGACGTGGATCGCCGGTAACCACGACTGTTGGGGCGGCGAGATCATCCGCGAAGACGTCGGCGCTGACTTCCACGTCGGCGCGTGGACCGGCTCGCTCGGCGGGTGGCGCGCGCTCGTCGAGCATGGGGACGGGCTCCGAGCGCGCGCGGACCGCCCGTATCGCGCGCTCCGGCGCGTGCTGCGGCACCCCGCGGCGATCCGCGCGTACCGGAGCCTGCATCCAGATTTTGCGACGCGGCTCGCGCTCCGCAGCTCGCACACGAGCCGGACGATGGGCCCCGGCGACGGCGGCCGCGGGCTGCGGGCCGTCGCACTCGAGGCGCTTGCTGCGGACCGGGCGCTCGAACTCGTGGTGTTCGGGCATTCGCACGTCCGGGCGCTGGAGCGCGCGCCGGGCGGTGGCGTGTTCGCGAACCCCGGCGCGTGGTTGATGGAGCCGACCTACCTGCGCATCGACTCCCACGCGGTCGCGCTGTGCCGCTGGGACGGGTCAGCCGAGGGTCAGCGTCTCGACGTGCTGGAGCGGCGCGCCTAGAAAGTGGCGGGCCGTGCGGGCGAAGTGGTCCGCCGCGTCGCTCACGATGTAGTGCGCCGCCCCGGCGCGGTCGGCGGGCGCGGCGAGGTTGCGTTCCCGGAGCACGGCGCCTGTCTCGGCCGCGGTCTCGTGCGCGCTGTCGATCAGACGGATATTCGGGCCGACGACGTCGGCGATGACGCGCTTGAGCAGCGGGTAGTGCGTACAGCCGAGGACGAGCGTGTTCACCGCGGCGTCGCGGAACGGCGCCAGATACTCCTCGGCGACGAGGCGCGTCGCGGGGTGGTCCGTCCACCCTTCCTCGACGAAGGGGACGAGGAGGGGACAGGCCCGTGCCGTGACGTTCGCGTGCGGGGCCAGTGCTGCAATCGCTCGTTCGTACGCGCCCGAGCGGACCGTGCCTGCCGTCCCAATCACGCCGATCCCGCCCGCCGCCGCCGCGCGCACGGCGGCCCGCGCGCCTGGCGCGACGACGCCGACGACGGGGACCGGGAGCTCGGCGTCGAGCATCGGCAGGGCGTGCGCGGTCGCGGTGTTGCACGCGACGACGATCGCCTTCACGTCGCGCGTCAGGAGGAAGCTCGCGATCTCGCGGCTGTAGCGCTGGACGGTTTCCGGGCTCTTCGGCCCGTACGGGACGCGGGCCGTGTCGCCGAAGTAGACGATGTCCTCGGCCGGTAGCTGGCGGCGCAGTTCACGGACGACCGTGAGGCCGCCGATGCCCGAGTCGAACACGCCGATCGGCGCGTCGGGGCGCGTCACGCCGGCCGACTCACCACGAGACGGAGAGGGCGACGAGCGTCCCCTGCGTGGACGGGCGCGCGCTGATCTGCGCGGGGAGGTCGTAGAGGTTGGCCGAGACGAACGCCTCCGCGCCGCTGATGAGGTGGTTGAAAATGAGCGCGGCGACCCAGTCCTCACGATGCAGGCGGCGAGCGCGGACGAGGTTCTCGTTCAGAGCGCCGGCCTGTGTGGGTGGCCTGGCGATGACCTTCCCGAGGCTGTCGAGCGGATAGCTGGTCGGCACGCTGTCGGCGCGGAACGCGTGCGCGCTGTGGAGGTCGGCGTTCGACTTGACGAGCATCGCGATCACGCCGAACTCGAGCCCGACGAACACCGCGCCCGCCGTCGGGCGTTGGAGGCGCGATTGCCCGAGCCCGGGCACGAGCAGCGACGAAAAGAACGCGCGCCCGGGGGTGATCGGCGGCAGCAAGCCCGCGCGCCTCGGGCCGGCCGGACGGGCGCGCGGCCCGCGCGTGGGTCGCGGCGCCGTATCAGGCGAGACCCGCGGGGCGGTGTCGCGCGCGGCGGGCACGCGCGGGACGGCGGTCGCCGGCGGGACGGTTTGCGCGCGCACAGGCTGCGCGACGCACGCCGCCGCGGCCGCGAACGCGACCACCGCCGCAGCGGCGCGTCGCGGAGTGCGCCCGCGGGTCGGCTCAGCCACCGACCGTCGCCACGACGTCGATCTCGACACGTGCGCCGCGGGGCAGGCCGGCGACGGCGACGGTCGAACGGGCGGGGCGCGCGCCGCCCAGGTGGCGGGCGTAGACCTCGTTCACGCGCGCGAAGTCGGCCATGTCGGCGAGGAAGATGGTCGTCTTCACGGCGTTCGCCCACGTCGCACCCGCGGCGGCGAGGACCGCGCCGAGGTTGCGGAGCACCTGGTCGGTCTGCTCGGCGACGTCGCCGGGCACGAGGTCCATCGTCGCCGGGTCGAGCGGGATCTGCCCGGCCGTGTAGACGAAGCCGTTTGCGACGACGGCCTGCGCGTACGGCCCGATGGCGGCGGGGGCGCGGTCGGTGTGGACGGGGTTAGGCATGTGCGGCGCGTCCGTTAGGCTGAAGTGATGCGGGTGCGGGCCGGGACGGGAAGCTCGAACAGGCGCCGCGCGTTCGCGACGGTCTGCGTGCCGAGCGCGTCGGCGTCGGTCCCGCGAAGCGAGGCGAGGTGCTCAACCGTGCGGGCGACCCACGCGGGCTCGTTGCGTTTGCCGCGATTCGGCACCGGCGCGAGATACGGGGCGTCGCTCTCCGCCAGCAGGCGGTCGAGCGGGACGGCGGCGAGCGCCGCGGCGTTGTCCCACCGTCTGAAGGTGACCACGCCGCTGAAGCTCACGTACCACCCCGCGGCGACGGCGGCGGCGGCGAGGTCCGCGGGCCCGGTGAAGCAGTGCAGCACGCCGACGACGCCGGCGTGCTCGGCGTCGCGGAGCAGCGCGCGCGTGTCTGCGTCCGCCCCGCGCGAATGGATGACGAGCGGGCGGCCGAGTTCCGCGGCGAGCGCGAGTTGCGCGTCGAGGACGCGCCGCTGGACTTCGCGCGGCGCGTGATCGTAGTGGTAGTCGAGGCCGCACTCGCCGACGGCGACCGCGCCTTCGGTGAGCAGCGCTCGGAGCCGAGGGAGGTCGCGGCCGCCGTCGAACGCGGCCGCGTCGTGCGGGTGGACGCCGGCCGTGAACGCGATGAAGCCGGGGTGCGCGGCCGCGATCGCGCGCGCGCGTCGCGCGGCGTCGATCGACTCGCCGATGCAGACGACGCCGGCCGCGCCCGCCGCGCGCGTGCGCTCGACCACGGCGCCACGATCGTCGTCGAACGCTGGGTCGGCGAGGTGCGCGTGGCTATCGAGGAACGGCGGCACGGCCGGGGCCGACTCGGCGCTGGGACGCGCGGGTCAGCTCGCGGCGAGCGTCCGGTCGGAGCGCACGGCGGGCCGCGCCGCGGGCGCGCGGCGCGCATCGACGACCGCGCGCGGGTAGCGGCGCTCGATCCAGATCAGGATCGACGACGCGACGTAGATCGAGCTGAACGTCCCCGTGAAGATCCCGAACGCCATGACCCAGGCGAACGGGCGGATCACCTCGCCCGCGAAGAAGAGCAGCGCGAGCGTGGCGCCGAGCGTGGTCGCGTGCGTGAGCACGGAGCGTGGCAGCGTCTCGTTGACGGAGAGGTTGACGAGGTCGTAGAGCGGCATCCCGCGGTGCTTGCGCAGGTTCTCGCGGACGCGGTCGAAGATGATGATCGTATCGTTCAGCGAATAACCGATCACCGTGAGGATGGCCGCGATGACGGTCAGCGACACCTCCAGCCGCATGAGGCTGATGAACGCGATCGTCGTCAGGATGTCGTGCGCGGTGGCGATCACGGCGGCGAGGCCGAAGCGCCACTCGAAGCGGAACCAGAGGTAGACGAGGGTGAGCGCGAACGAGACGAGGACGGCGATGATCGCGCCGCGCTGGAGCTCGTCGCCGACGCGCGGGCCGACGGCCTCGGTGCGCACGACCTGGAACGCGCCGGCGCCGAAGCGCTGCGTCAGCACGTTCTCGACGCGGCGCGCGACCGACTCGGCGCCGCGCGTGCCGGCCGTCGCGATCGCGGCCGCGTTCTGCGCGCGGACCGTGTACTCGCGGTCGGATCCGAACTGCGTGATCTCGGCGTCGTGCACGCCGCCCGCGTCGAGGGCCGACCGCAGCTGCCCGACGTCGGGACGCTGCTTGAAGGCGAGCTGCATCAGCGTGCCGCCCGTGAAGTCGATGCTCCGGTGCAGGCCGCCGGTGAAGAGCTCCGAGCCGAGCCCGAGCACGATGAACGTCGCGGTGGCGATGGCCATCGCGCGCCACCACTTGATGAAGTCGTACCGGGTGCCGTGAAAGATGCGCAGCATGGGGGTGCCGTCTCGGGGGCCGGCGCTCAGATGCTCAGCGCCTGCGGGGCGCGGCGGCGGCTGAGCCAGAGAAGGTAGAAGGTGCGCACCACGAAGATGGCCGTGACCATCGAGGCCGCGATGCCGGCGAGGAGGGTGACGGCGAACCCGCGGACGGGGCCGGTGCCGAATGAGTAGAGCACGAGCGCGGTGAGCGCGGTCGACACGTTCGAGTCGACGATTGCGGGCAGCGCGTGACGGAAGCCTTCGTCGATCGCGGTGCGCACGGTCTTGCCGGCGTCGAGCTCCTCGCGGATGCGCTCGAAGATGAGCACGTTCGCGTCGACCGCGATACCGATCGAGAGCACGAATCCGGCGAGGCCGGGCAGCGTGAGCGTCGCGTTGAACCCCGCGAGCGTCGCGGCCGTGTACAGGACGTAAAGGGCGAGGCCGCCAACGGCCAGCATGCCCGAGAAGCGGTAGTACGCCAGCATGATGACGACGACGAGGAGCACCGCGACGACGCCGGCGGCAATTCCCTTGTTGATCGAGTCGCGCCCGAGCGACGGACCGATCTCGCGCGTTTCGGCGACCTTGAGCGGAACCGGGAGCGCGCCGGCCTTGAGGACGATTGCGAGGTCCTGTGCCGCCTGCAACGTCCCGCCGCCCAACCGGATCTGCCCGTTCGTGCCGATCGCGCTCTCGATGATCGGCGCCGTGATCACGCGCTGGTCGAGCACCACGGCCATGTAATCCTTGATGTGGCGCGCCGTCTCCGTCTGGAACCGACGGCCGCCCTCGCGCGACAGCGTGAATTGAACCGTATTGCCCTCGGTCGGATCGCTGGCCGGACGCGCGTCGGCGAGGTACTCGCCCGTGATGATCGGGCGCGAGTCGAGCGCGTAGAGCGTGCGAAGGACCTGCGTGCCCTGCACGATGGTGTCGGCGCCCCAGCGCAGCACCTTGCCCGGCGGCATCGCGGCCTGCACTTCGGCCACGTCGAGCAGCGGCTGCAGCTTCAGATAGTCCGCCTCGGTCACGACGTACTCGCCCGGCAACCGGCCCGGAATGACGGCCTTGCTGAAGATGCCTTTCACCCCGGGCGACTTGGACGTGGTGTCGGCGGCTCCGCCGTGGGTCGTGCTGTCGTTCGTCGCACCCGCCGCGGCAACGGCCGCTGTCGTGTCGCGCTTGGAGCCGGTTGCGGCAGTCGTGGTCTTGCCCTTCCCCGCTCCGCGCGCCGAGTCGGCGACGTGTTTTTTTGCGGCCGTGTCGCCGCCCGGAGTAAACAGGCCGTTCAGGCCGTTCCCCGCGTTGGTAGGGCTGGCCGGCGTCGTCGACGCGACCGCGCCGCCAGCCGTTGCTGGCGTGCGCGCGGCGAGCGTCAGCAGCCGCTGCGCGGCCACGGCGTCGAGCTTGCCGAGCGAGCGGTCGAGCGCCTGCGTCTTGTCGGTGATCTGGAATTCGAGGAACGCGGCTTTCTGCACGACGGCCTGCGCACGCGCGGGGTCGTCGACGCCGGGTAGCTCGACGAGGATGCGGTCCTCGCCGGCCCGCTGCACGATGGGCTCGCTGACTCCCAGCTCGTCGATGCGGTTGCGCACGACGGTGAGCGCGCGCTCGACGGCGTCGGATTTATTCGCGATCGCGCCCTTGCTCTCGTCGACCTCGAGCGTGAGGTGCATGCCGCCCTGGAGGTCGAGGCCGCGGCGGAGCGGCACGCGCCGGACCGTGTCGGTGACGAACACGCCGTCGCGCTTCACGCGCTCGATCACGGTGCGCGGGAACAGCGCCCACAGCGACGCGAGGACGAGTGCGCCGATGACGAGCAGTCGGGACTTCAGGTTGGCCATGCGCCTGCGGAGGGGAGAAACGCGCGGACCCGTCGCGCCGCGCGAAGGGCGGAGCGGCGGGAATCGCGCAAGATGCGGTGTGGTCGGGTGTTACGGGCGGGCTCGAACGGGCGAACGTTACCGGTACCCCGCTAGGGGGTCAACGGAGCCGCGTCGCTCGGTCCGCCTCCGGCGTCGCCGAGCGCGCGCCGCGCGGCCGCGGCGTCACGGTCGAGTTGTGCGACGAGGGCCTGCACGCCATCGAACCGCTGGACGTCGCGCAGCCGCGCGAGGAACGTCACACCGACGGGCGCATCGTACCAGTCGCCCGACGCGTCGAACACGTGGACCTCGATCGAGCGGCCCGCGTCGCCGAAGGTCGGGCGGCCGCCGAGGTTCAGCATCCCGCCGCGCTCGGCGTCGGGGAGGAACACGCGCACGGCGTACACGCCGTCGGGCGGAAGCAGTTTGCGCGCGTCGAGCGGCCGGATGTTGAGTGTCGGGTAGCCGAGCAGCCGACCGCGTCGATCGCCGCGCACGACGTGGCCGCGCACTCCGTACGGGCGCCCGAGCTGCGCGGCGACCGCCGGAAGGTCGCCGCGGCGGACCGCGTCGCGCACGGTCGTCGAAGAAACCGGCGTACCGTCCGGGCCGGCCACGGGCGGGACGACGTCGACCGCGAAGCCGTGCACCGCCCCGAGCGCCTGGAGCGTCGCGACATCGCCGCTTCGACCGCGGCCGAACCCGTGGTCGTGGCCGACGAGCAGCTCGCGCATGTTGTAGCTCGCGCAGAGCACGTCGGCGACGAACTGTTCGGCGGAGAGTGCGGCGAGTGACGGCGTGAACGGTAGGCTCACGACGCGGTCGATCGCGGGGCCGATCGCGGCGAGCGCTTCGAGCTTCTCGACGCCCGGGGTGAGCAGCGGCGGCGCGTCATCCGGCCGCAGCGTCTCGAGTGGGTGCCCGGCGAAGGTGACGAGGACGCTTCGGAGCGCGCGGGTCCGGGCGCGGGCGTCGAGTTCACGAAGCACGTCCGCGTGGCCGCAGTGCACGCCGTCGAAGGTGCCGACGGTGATGACGGCGCCGAGCGGATCGCCAGTGCGCGGGTCAATCATGTAGCACGACGCGGGGTTGCCAGCGGTCGCCCGCGCGGACGGCCACGGCCGCGAGGCGGCCGCTCGTCGCATCGAGCAAGGCGGCGCGGTCACCGGGCGCGGTGGCCGCGACGGCGATGCCCGCGAAGACACGGCGCAAGTCTGCCGCGTCGAGCGCTTGCGCGGCGAACTCGGGGACGGCCTCGCGCGCGGGGCGAAGCTCGGGCGCAGCCGCGCGCAGCGTGTCGAGCGTGACCGCGTCGGCGACGTCGAACGCGCCGCTCCGGGTTCGGCGCAGCGCGCTCAGGTGCGCGGCGCTGTCCACGGCGCGGCCGAGGTCGCGGGCGAGCGCGCGGATGTAGGTGCCGGGGCCGCACGTGATGCGGACGTCGAGCTCGGCGGGCGTGTCGGCGTCGGCGCCGCGCCACGCGAGCAGGTCCCAGGCGTCGATGCGGACGCGGGCCGGCGCGAGGGGAACGTCCTCGCCTGCACGGGCGAGCGCGTATGCGCGCTTGCCGCCGACGCGCTTGGCGGAGTACGCGGGCGGCACCTGGTCGAGCGCGCCGGTGAGCTGCGGGACGGCGGCGCGGACGTCGGCCTCGCTCGGCGGCGCTGCCTCGCGGCTCGTGGCGCCGTGCGGGTCGTCGGTGTCGGTCTCCGCGCCGAAACGGAGTGTGGCGTCGTAGACCTTCGGGTCGCCGCTCACGTACGGGAGCAGGCGGGTGGCGCGGCCGACGAGGAGCACGAGCAGGCCGGTCGCGAACGGGTCGAGGGTGCCGGCGTGGCCGATTCGGCGTTCGCCTAACGCACGGCGCGCCGCGTTCACGACGTCGTGCGAGGTGACGCCGGCCGGCTTGTCGACCAGAAGGAGCCCCTCGCGCGGCATCGGCCGGGGGAACGCGCCGGGCGCTACGACGCGCGCTCGGGCGCGGGGTCCGGCGCCGTCTCCGGCTCCGACGCTCCGTCGCCTTCGCGCTCCTGGCGGACCTTTTCCAGGAGGGTCTCGATGCGGGCCGCGTAGGTGACGCTCTGATCGTATTTGAAGGCGATCTCGGGGGCGGAGCGCAGACGCAGCGCGCGTCCGATGTGGCCGCGCAGGTGGCCGGCCATCGCCTCGAGCCCGTCGAGCGTTTCGCGGCGGGCGGCCTCGTCGCCGAGGATGCTGACGAAGACCTTGGCGTGGCGGAGGTCGCGCGTGACGTCGACCCCGGTGACGGTGACGAGGCCGCGGACGCGCGGATCTTTGACGCCGTCGGTGAGAAAGGTGGCGACTTCTTCGCGGATCGCCTCGGACACGCGGTCGGGGCGGCGGTTATCGAACGGCATGAGACGGAGCTCGGGACGGCGGAAACGGTGGGGCGAAAATCACACGCGCCGCGCGCGATGAAGGTCAGCCGGCGGCCGCGGCGCTCGCCTGGAGCGTGCGGGCGATCTGCTCGGTGCGGTAGCACTCGATCACGTCGCCGAGCTTGAGGTCGTTGAAGTTCTCGACGCCGATGCCGCACTCGAAGCCCGCCTGCACTTCGCGGACGTCGTCCTTGAAGCGGCGGAGGGAGCCGAGGTTGCCGTCGTACACCTCGACGCCGTCGCGGATGACGCGCACCTTGGTGCCGCGGGTGAACGTGCCGCTCCGGACCGACGCGCCGGCGATGGTGCCGATGCGCGGGACCTTGAACAGCTCGCGCACCTCGGCCTCGCCGAGGATCGTCTCGCGCTGTTCGGGCGCGAGCAGACCTTCGAGCGCGGCGCGCACGTCGCTGACCGCCTCGTAGATGATGCGGTACAGCTTGATGTCGACGCCCTCGCGTTCGGCCGCCGTGCGCGCCTTGGTATCCGGGCGGACGTGGAAGCCGATGATGATCGCGCCCGACGCCTTGGCGAGCAGGATGTCGCCTTCGGTGATCGCGCCGACGCCGCGCTGCACGATCTCGACCGCGACTTCGCCGGTCGAGAGCTGGCCGAGTGCGTCGGCGAGCGCTTCCGCCGGACCGCCCTGGTCGGCCTTGATGAGGAGCTTGAGGTTCCGCTTCTCGCCGACGGGCGCCTCCTTCATGAACTCCTCGAGCGTGACCGCGGATTTGCTCGTGCGGCGGCTCTTGGCCTCGCGGTCGAGGCGCTCGCGCCGCTGGGCGATCTCGCGCGCCTGCGTCGCGTCTTCGACTTCGAGGAACTGATCGCCGGCCATCGGCACGCCGGTGAGCCCGAGCACCTGGACCGGGATCGCGGGCCCGGCCGACTTGACCGGCTTCCCGCGCTCGTCAAGCAGGGCGCGGACGCGGCCAGAGTACATGCCGCAGATGAAGTCGTTGCCGACACGGAGCGTGCCGTTCTGGACGAGCACGGTCGCGACCGGCCCCTTGCCCGGGTCGAGCTGGGCTTCGACGACGGCACCCGTCGCGCGGCGGTCGGGGTTGGCGCGCAGCTCGAGCAGGTCCGCCTGGAGGAGGATCTGTTCGAGCAGTTCGTCGACGTTCGTGCCGAGCTTCGCCGAGATCTCGGTCGAGAGGACCGTGCCGCCGAAGTCTTCGAGTACGACGTTCTGCTGCAGCAACTCCTGCTTGACGCGGAGCGCGTTCGCCTGCGGCAGGTCGATCTTGTTGATCGCGACGATCATCGGCACGCCCGCGTTGCGTGCGTGCGAAATCGCCTCGATCGTCTGCGGCATGAGACCGTCGTCCGCGGCGACGACGAGCACGACGATGTCGGTGACCTGCGCGCCGCGGGCGCGCATCGCCGTGAAGGCCTCGTGGCCCGGTGTGTCGAGGAACGTGATCAGGCGCTTGTTGGGCAGCGACACGTGGTACGCGCCGATGTGCTGCGTGATGCCACCCGCCTCGCCCGCGACGACGTTCGCCTTGCGGATGTAGTCGAGCAGCGAGGTCTTGCCGTGGTCGACGTGGCCCATGATGGTGACCACGGGCGGCCGCGTCGTCAGCTCCTCTTCGGTGTCGTCCGGCTGCGGCTCGGTGGCGAGGTCGGCGGCGTACTCCTCCTCGCGGACGGCCTGGAAGCCGAACTCCGACGCGATCAGGTCGATCTGGTCGAAGTCGAGCCGCTGGTTGATGGTGACCATCAACCCGAGGTTCTTGAGCGCGAAGCCGACGATTTGCGTCGGCGGCACTTTGAGAATGCCGGCGAGCTCGCTGACCGTGATGAACTCGTTGACGCGCACGGTCGTGCGCTCGCGCTGCGCCTCTGCGGCGCGCGCGGCCTCGAGCTCCTCGCGGCCCTCGTCGTCGCGACGGCGACCGCCGCGGGTCGGTGCGCCGCGCATGCCCTGCAGCGTGTTGCGGATATTGTCCGCGACGGCACCCTGGTCGACGCCGCGCTTGCCCTTCTTGCCACCACGGCCGCCGCGCGCGGCGGCCCCCGGTGCGCCGGGGGCACCCGCGAACGGGCTGCCAAAGG
>JAABUZ0100006258.1_pt1 | contig 14977 bp, 9 predicted proteins | sample 5562091 | NCBI WGS metagenome assembly JAABUZ01 (sample SAMN12813069, study PRJNA571459) | rock metagenome | isolation source: Antarctica rocks | place: Antarctica: Victoria Land, Linnaeus Terrace sud | collected 2015-12-21 | reverse complement strand
GAGGTGAGCGATCAGTGGGATGAACGGCTCGGAACGCTGCAGCGCATGCCCGGCACGTGAGCCAGGTCGGTATCTCGTCCCATCGCCAGGCGCCCGAGACGATAGCGATCGGCCACCGGAAGCGACCACGGGCAAGCCCCGCCGTAGAGGAACGCCGCGCGGTAGCCGGCGTCAGCGACCATGTCCTCGGTCCTCTGAGGATCGCGTCCGACGTCGCCGAACGGATAGGCGAATGCGCGCACGGGGCGTGCGAGACGATCTTCGAGGACGTGCTTGGGCCGACGCAGCTCGTCCGCAAGCGCCGCCCCTCCGAGCTTTGAGAACCGGCGGTGTGAGGCGCTGTGAGCCTCGATCGACACGCGGTGAGAGGCGAGCTCGCGCAGCTCGTCCCAACCGCAAATGCGCTCAGTCGGCTGATCGCCGGTATCGAACTCGTTCGCGCCTCCGATGAAGTCAGTAGCAACGAACACGACCGCTGGGAATCCGAAGTTGGTCAAGTGCGGGAGCGCCGTGGTGAACAGCGAGCGGTCGGCGTCGTCGAATGTGATCAGCGCGGACCGCGCGGGAATCGCGAGCGGGTCTTCTAGACCGGCGAGCAAGTGGTCGATGTCGATGACCGACCAGCCTTCGTCCGCCAGAAAACGAAGGTGGTCGGCAAAGGTCTTCTCGGGGACGTGGAACCAATCGTTCCAGTCGCCAGGTGGCGGATCGCCGATCTTGTGGTACGCGAGTACAGCAACGCGTTGCTCGGTTCCACTCGTTTGCACTCGCGTCATGGGCCGAGGGCGCGCTCGAGCACGCGCGCGGCGACCTTCGTCGCATCGAAGTGCTTCTCCGCGAGCCGGCGGGCTGCGCGCGAGTGTCGCGCATAGTCGGATTCGGCTTCCCGGAGCAGGCCGATCGCCTCGCTCGGCGTCCGGAAACGCAGGAGCCCCTCCGCGTCGGGCAAGATCCCGCTCGCGCCGGTGTCCTGAACGACGGCCGGCTTGCCGCTCGCGAGGTAACAGAGCGTGCGGTCGCTGATCCAGGCGTTTTCGAGCAGCATGCAGCTCGGCTTGGCGCAGCTGAACTCCCCTCGGGAGCGTTGAATGAAGCGCTGGTAATCCCACGGTGTCGACGCGTGCTCCCAGGCATCGGTCACGTCCCAGCCGTGCCCTCCCCAGAAAGCTCGCTCCTCGTCGATGACCTCTCCGGCACCCAAGGCCAATCCGAGCCGCTGCGGGATCTCGCTGGGCACGTCGAGGTACTGGAGGAACGATGTCCGCTTGTCGTTGTCGATCTCTTGTCCGTCAACCTGCTCGGTTCCTCCCCACCAGTGCGCAACGGTCGTGTACGGCGAGGCGAGGTCGGCTTCCGTGACCGGCCAGGCGGGCAGGAAGACCGCGGGCGGCGTGTAGTGCCATTCCAGCCCGCAGTCCGGAAAGCGCGCAGCGGCCGTGCCGACGGTCTCGCCGATGGTGAAGTACGCGTCGTGACGGGCGGGAACGGCGCGTCCCGCGGCCATCCACAGCTGTCGCAATCCCGGGTCGATGTCGATCAGCGCGCTGCGCCGGAACTGATCGACTTCCCGAGCGGGCAAGTAGTCCTGTAGATCGAGCAGCAGCTCGGACTCGCAAGCCACCTCGTCCGAACGCAGGCAGCCGAACTCGAGCTCGGCGGCTAGCGGCTCGTCGCCATCGGATGCGAGAGCCAGCTCCGATAGCCCATAGTGCGCGAGTCGTGACCTCAGCTCTGGCACCAGAACGCGCAGCTTGTCGGCGGTGCTCTGCGGCCCGACGATCTCGACCCAGATGACGCGGCAGCCAAGCTCGCGCAGCCCGAGCGCCCAGTTCAGGAATACCAGAAGTGCCCGCCGCCTTGTGGATAGCCGAGTGCACTCGCAGCGAGACAGACGGTCGTGCTCACTGCATCGCCTCGGATGCAGTCGGCCGCCGGGCTTCGGCGATCGGTGTCCCCCGGCCTCGGGCCGACGACTTCACGGCCACCGGCCACGCCGACCGCCGCCCGAGGTCGATCCCGGGCTCGCCCTCGTGAAGCTCGACGGTCGGCCGGCACGCGAGCGCATCGACCAGCTGGCGGAAGTCGATGAACCGGCGAGCGCCGGCCGACTCCCACTCGATTAGGCGCTCGGCGAACCATCCAGCGTCCTCCACCGCAACGTCGTGCTCATGGAAGTAGCCCACCACCGGCAGGCCGGACGTGAACCACGACTTGTGCGCGCGTGTCAGGTAAGGCGAGCAGACGTGCTGTGACCACCACCACTCGCGGTCGATGCGGAGCGCGAGGTAGTAGCTGCAGACGAGGTCGAGCTCGAGCTCGAGCGCGCGACGCATCGTCTCCGCATTGAAGGCGTCCCCCGGCGGGATCAGCGTCGTCGGGCGGGTGCCCCAGTGGTGCTCGAAGCGCTCGACCGCGGGGCGCAGCAGGTCGAGACCCGGTTTCATCTCGTGCAGCTCGCGGTACCAGCCGAGCGCCTCGGACCGCTCCGGGTCGTGCGCCCACCGCTCCCGCTCGGGATGGACGTGCGTGAAGCCGTGCAGCTCGACTTCGGCCAGACCGCTTCGCCGGAGCGAGCAGATCGCGGCGAATTGTGTCGCGAGGTCGTGGACGCGACCGGGGGAGACGCCGGCGACGTCCGTGTAGCGGACCGCCGGCGAAGGATGGATCTTGCCCGGCACTCGGGGGACGGTCTGTCCGTCGATCTCGAGGCGGCCGTGGGCCTCGTCGCCGTCGTCGACCCAGCCGATCACGTAGCCGAGCGAGATCCGACCCCGGCGCCGGGCGAGCTGCTCGCCGATCTCCGCCCACCCGGCGGGGCCGAGCCGCGAGTGCGCCCATCCGCGGTGGTAGGCGGCCTCGGAGCTGCCGGGGTCGTCCATCCGCAGCACGACCGCCCCTTCGAAGTCGAGCCACGCGACCGGCGATCCCGCCCCGGCGACGAGCAGGCGCCGCAGCACCGCCGTCCCTGCCCCGTCGCAGTCCCGGGCGGCGCTGGGATGAAAAGCGAGTGCCGCGACCAGCCCACGTCCGAAACGCCGGACGGCGATCACCGGCTCTCGCTTGACCGTCGCCCACGTGCGCGCCCCGTCGCGCAGCGAGAGCCGGGCGGCATCGATCGGGTCCCCAGACCACCAGCGCTCCGGCGCTCCGGGCCCGGTCCAGCAAAGCGCCTGGCCGCGGTGTGTGCCGGCCCCGGTGCGCACCGCTCCGCTCAGCTTCGCAAGCGGAGCGCCGGACGACGGCGCTCGCGTTACCACGCACACAGGCTCGCGCTCCAGGCGGTCGGCGATCACCTCCACGGACCGCTCGTCGAGATCGTCGGGATCGCACGCGATCACGAGCCAGGTGTCACCGCGGCCGTCGGGGGTCGCGTCGACGCTCACCTCCCACCCGGACAGGCGCGCGAGCGTCGCCCAGTCGAGGGCCTCGCGTTCCTCGGGCGCAAGCCATCCTCCGTTGCCCCACTCGCCTGGCCCGCGGGGCGGCGCGACGATTGCCATCGAGCTCATCTAAAGAATCGCCTCGAACGCCTCGCGCAGCTGTTCGCCGACGACGGCCGGCGAGACCCGCCGCTCGGCGAGCCGGCGGGCGCGCGGACGCATCGCCGCCAGCGCCCCCGAGTCGGAGAGCCGCTGTTCGAGCGCGGCGCGATCGCCTGGCTCGAACAGCCAGCCGCTCTCGCCGTCGACAACGAGCTCCGAGACGCCACCCACGCGGGAAGCCAGCACCGGCGTCCCGCATGCCGTCGCCTCACCGACCACGGCCGGGAATCCCTCCCGGCTCGACGCGAGCACGAGGCAGTCGGCGGCGTTGTATAGGTTCGCGAGCCGCTCGGGGGAAGTCCAGCCAACGAACCGGATCCGAGCAGGCGCAAGTGCGGCGGCCCTCGCCCGTAGCTGCGGTCCGAGCGGCCCGTCGCCGGCGATCACGAGTTCGGCGTCGGGCCCGGCGGCGCGGGCAAACGCCTCGAGCAAGGGTCCGACGCCCTTCTCGGGGGACAGCCGGCCGACGTACAAGAACCGGCGGCGAGCGGGATCGAGCCCGGTCACAGCGCACGCCTGCTCGCGCGCGATCGGGCGAAACGCGTCGGTGTCGATCGGCGTGAGGATCACCCGCACCCGCTCCGGAGCCACCCCGAAGCGGTCGACGAGCAGGTCGCGCTCGGCCTCGCTCGACGCGATCAGCAGGTCCGCGTGCGGGAGTGTGCGGCGGCGGACCGGCGCGGCCAGATAGCCGGCCGGCGAGCCGCCCGCGTGGTAGGCGACCAGGGGCGCCCCGAGGCGTCGAGCGAGCACGAGCAGCACGTCGAAGCGGCCGCTCGAATAGCTCTGGGCGAACATCACGTCCGGCGGCCTTCGCCTTAGCTCACGCCACAGGGGCCGGGAGAGCGGCGCCGCGTACGACGCGGGAGTGGCGTAATGGCGGTACGCGCCGCGCCATCGCCACGACCAGCGCGGCCCGTAGTAGGTCTGCCACATCAGCCGGTGAAGGGCCGAGGAACGGAGGATCTGCACCTCGAAGCCGAGGGCGTGCCGCACGGGGCGGTCAAGCTCCGCCTTCAGCGCCAGCGCGTACCAGCGTACGTCTCCGACCCGGTCCTGGAGCACGCGCAGGATCGCGTGGTTGCTGGTTCCCGCCCAGCTGCTGCCGAACATCCGCTGGTCTATCCCGTAGTGCGGGTAGAAGTCCTCAAAGACATCGGGGAAGTCGAAGAAGGCGATCCGCGGCCGGGTGGTCATCGAAGGCCTCCGGAGGCGAGCATGTCGGCGAGCACCGTGCGCGCCTCGAAGTGCTCCTTTGCGACCGCGCGCGCAGCCGTGGAGTGGCGAGCGTAGTCGCGCTCGAGCTGCTCGACCGCGTCGGCGGCCTCTTCGACCGTGGCGAACGGCATCACCCCGGCGGTCGCCGGCAGCCAGTCGGTGAAGCCGGTCTCCTGGTGAATCACCGGACGGCCGGCGGCGAGAAAGCAGGTGCTGCGGTCGCTGAACCAGCCACTCCTCGACGCCACGTACGCATGCTTTGCCACCCCGAAGTCGGCGAGCGAGTCCGACACGAATCCCATGAAGTCCTCGATCGACAGGCTGGCGGCGAGTGGGCTGCCGAGCCGCCAGCCGGCCTCCCGCAATTCGCCGCGCGGGACGTTGCCGCCCCCGGCCGCCAGTAGGAACCGTGCCTTCGCCACACGCCCGGGGAGGTCGGAGAACTTCGGGAACTCGCGGTCCTTGTGGCCGAAGACCTTGCCGTCATAGGCGATGTCGGATCCGGAGGTCCAGTGCATCAGCGCCGTGATCGGGGCATTGGCGGGGGGAGGGTTACTCTTCCAGATCGAGGTCGCGACGACCGGGCGCGCAGGGAGCCACCGGCGCCCGGCGGTCGGGATTGCGCAGTCGGCCTCCCCGATGCGCGTCCCGTAGCTGAACATGACGGTGTAGTGCTTCGGCGGGTCCGCTCGCGGACCGACCCCGGTTGCCATAGCCACCTGAGTGAACATCGGATCGCCGTCGACGTACCCGCGCCGGGGGCAGCGCTCGAGCTCGTCGAACCAGGTTGGGTTCGCGATCGTGAGGACGAATTCCGCGCGGTCCAGCACTCCTTCGAGCTTCGGCCAGCCAGAGCCGTGGCACGTGCCCTGCCGGTCGATGAAGCTGAACTGGTGCTCGTCGATCGAGAACCGCGACAGCACGCGCCGCAGGTACTCGAGCGCGTAGGACGGGTCATCGCCCATCTTGTCGGTGCGCGGGTCGTAGCACTCTTCGGGCCGGTTCTGCCGCTCGAGGTAGTGAACCTCGTAACCGAGCTCCTGAAGCCCAACGAGGTGGTGCAGGATTCCCAGCCCATAGCCCGCGAGTGCCAGCTTGCCCACACCGCCGACCAGGACCGCCAGCGGCCGGGCCCGGCGCTCAGCCACCACCGACCTCGTCAAGCAGGCGGCCGAGCACGGCGCGGGCGTCGAACAGTTCGCACGCGAGCTCGCGCGCGGCACGGGCGTGCCGCTGGTAATCGGACTCGATTGCCTCGATCGCCTGCGCGGCAGCATCGACGTCACCGACGGCGAACAGACCGTCGCCGCACGGAAGATGGGCGCTGAAGCCCGTTTCCTGCACGATCGCCGGCCTGCCTGAAGCGAGGTAGGCGGCCGTGCGGTCGCTGAACCAACCCGTGTTCAGCGACACGAACACATTCTTGCAGGCGCTGAACTCGGCGCGTGAGGACCGCACGTAGTCCCAGTAGGAGTCGCAGCTCGCGGTTACCTCGTGGCCGTCTCGCACGGCCCACCCGTGCTCGGCCAGACGCTCGCGCGGCGCGGCCCCGCCGACCGCGACCTCGAGCGGCACGCTGACCGACCGGGGCAGATCCAAGAAGCGCTCGAATTCCGCGTCCTTCTGTCCGTATACGCGCCCGTCGTACTCGACCTCCTGATGTGCCCTCCATGCCATCACCGTGGTCACCTTGCCACCCGGGTGGTCGGGGATGGGTCGCAGGTGCTCCGTAGCGACCGGAGGAAGCATGTGCTTCCAGCTCCGCAACGCGGTCGGCGTCGGACTTCGATCGGTGCCGACATTCAGCCCGACGGTGACGTAATGGTCGTATGCGGGCAGCGTCTCACCCCGCGCGATTCGCTCCTGCATCTGGATCTGTCTCCAACCTGGGTCGGGGTCGATCAGCAGGCTCGCGCCCGCGTGCGCGGCCTCCTCGTTCCAGCTTCCGTGGGCCCCCCGGTCGATGAACAGGTCGGCGCTGGCGATTACGCGCTCGACGGCCGTCCGAGACAGGCCGTGGTATCGGCCCTCGGCGTCGACGTAGCAGAGCCTCCCGGCAAGCCCGAAGCGCTCCAGCAAACGATCGACGACGCGAAAGCCGTGCTCGCAGTCGTCGCTCATCACCCCACGCACCGGATCGAAGCACGACCAGCGCCAGCCGCTCTTCTCGACCACGTAGACCTCGTGGCCGAGCGCCTCCAACCCGAGCAGCCATTGCAGCGCTGAGGAGAGCGCGCCCCCGAGCGGATAACGCACCATGTACGTCCCGAACACGATCCTCGCCATCGCGCCCGTTCAGCTCATGGCTTCGTCGACCAGCCGGCTCAATACCCGGCTTGAGTCGAAGTACTCCCGCGCGATCCCGCGGGCGGCCTCGCTGTGCCGGCCGTAGCGCGCGAGCACGTCGCCGAGCGCGCCGACGGCCCCCTCCGGATCCGAGAACGTAACGATCCCCTCGCCGGTCGGAACGACGCCGCGCAAACCGGTGTCCTGCACGACAACCGGCCGCCCCGCCGCCAGGTAGCAGGCAGAGCGACAGCTGAACCAGCCTGGCTGTCCGGCGACGTAGCCGCCCTTGGCGACGCTCCACTCGGCTTTCGACGAGCGCACGTAGTCGCGGTAGCTGTCGAGCCCCGCGCACGCGCGCCCGGCGTCGACGAGCCGCCAGCCGGATCGCCGCAGGACGTCGGATGGTTCGCCGCCCCAGGTGCTGGTCTGCCAGTTCTTGTGGTGCACCGAGCCGAGCGCGACCTCGAGCTGCGCGCGCGGCACGGTTCCGGCGAGGGCCACATAGCGGCTGAACTCGAGATCCTTCTGCCCGTAGGTGCGGCCATGGAAGCGAAGCGGACGGTAGCTCGTCAGACTCATGACTGTCGTGAACGCCTCCCGTCGGTCGCGCGTTGGGAGCCATTCCGAGAGCACGATCGGCTGGCGCGTGGCATGCCATCGGTATCGAGTCTTGGGAACGCTGTCGCCGAGGCTCTCGCCGAAGCTGAAGTGGACGTCGTGCGCGGCGACGCGTCGCTGGAATTTCAGCTGGCCGCGCGGAAGGCTGAGTTTGACCTGCGTGAACACCGGATCCGAGTCCACGTAGGCAAGGCGCGGGATCTGCCGGTACTCGAGCGGTCGCTTGAGCGTTCCAGAGATGTTGAGCAGCAGGTCCGCCGTGCTGAGCACCTCGCGCCGCCTCCGGGCCGAGAGGCCGTACCAGCGAGGCTTGATCGGGAACTGGTACAGCCAGCGGTCACCGAGCCCGAAGCGCTCCATCACAGATGCCAGATGCTTGACGTTGGGCGTCGGATCCCACGCGATGAACGTCCCGTCCGACGAGCTGTCGTCATCGGTGTACGGCCACTCGCCCGAGTCCTCGAGGTAGTAGACGTCGTGGCCGAGCCGCGCGAGGCCGAGAGGGTACTGGAGATAGTCCCACGCGACACCTCCGAGGCGAGGATGCTGGGCAATCAACCCTGTGACGATGATTCGGAGCGAGCTCATCCCGCCATCGTTAGCGCCGACGTCCCGGAGCCGACAAGCCGGCCCTCGCGGAGCTCGAGGCCGATGTCACACGACTCGAGCGTGGAGAGGCGATGGGCGACCATGAACGTGGTTCGTCCTGCCATCAATCTGCTCATCGCATCGAGGATTCCCGCCTCGGTCTTTGTGTCGACCGAGCTCGTCGGCTCGTCGAGCATCAGGATCGGCGCGTCCTTCAGGAACGCTCGCGCAATCGAGATCCGCTGGCGCTCACCGCCCGAGAGGCTGACGCCGCGTTCGGAGACAACGGTCTCGTACCCGTCGGGCAGCCGATCGATGAAGCCGCGGACGTTGGCCGCCTCGGCGGCGGCGACCACATCGTCTAACGGAGCGTCGGGCCGGCCATAGCTGATGTTCTCGCGGATCGTCGTCGCGAACAGCACCGGCTCTTGGAGGACGATCGCGAACTGCCGGCGCAGATCGGCCAGCCGGTAGTCGCGGAGGTCGCGGCCGTCGAGCAGGATCTGACCCGACGTCGGGTCATACAACCGCATCAGCAGGTTGAGGATCGTCGTCTTGCCGGCTCCCGTCGGGCCGAAGATCCCGACCCTGGCGGCAGGCGGGACCTCAAACGAGACGTCCTGCAGGATCGTCCGGTCTCGCTCATATGCGAACTCAACGCCGCAGAACGAGATCTGGCCGGTCGCGCGAGCTAGTGGCAGCGCGCCCGGCCGTTCACGGATCTCCATCTGCTCGTCAAGGAGCGAGAAGGCCCGGTCGGCGCTGGCGAGATGCATCTGAAGGCTCCCGACCTGGCGACTCATCGTCTTCAGCGGCTCGTAGAGCCGGGTCAGATATCCGATGATCAAGATCAAGCTCCCGAGGGTCAGGGCGCCGGCTTGGACGTGATCGAGTCCCACATATAAGACCGCGCCGCTCCCCAGCCCGAGGATCAACGCGGTTCCGACGGAGTACGAGCCCTCAGTGAGCGCCTGGCGAATCCGCGCCGCCATGCCGTCGTGGGATGTGCGGACGAATCGTTCATGCTCCCGCGGCTCCTGGCCGAATGCCTTGACGACGCGGAGCGTCGAGAGGACCTCCTGAATCACGCCGAGAGCCGAGCTCTCTAGGCCCTTAATTTCGTGCGCCTGCGTGCGAAGGCGTGATCGGGAGGCTTGCACCATGACGAACAAGAGAGGAGAGATGGCGAGCGCGACGAGCCCCAGCTGCCAGTCAAGCTGGAAGGTGACGTACAGCATCGAGCCGACCGTCATGGCCGACGCGAGGAACGGGATCAGCCCGTCAACCACCAAGTACTGAATCGACGGTGCGTCCCACTCGATCCGGTACGCGGAATCGGAGGTTCCCTTCCTGTCGTGGTACGCCAGCGATAGCCGCTGTGCATGTGCGAACAGATCGCTTCGAAAGCGCAGCGTCATCCGCTCGCCCGTGTACTCGCCGGCCAACCATGCCGCCAGCCACTGCGCCTCGGTCAAGACGACGATCAAGACCATCAGCGCAGTTGCCAGAACGAGCACCGCCACGTGTGAATGGGCAAGCCCGCCGGGGAGCGCCCAGCTGAGGTAGCCAGGCAACGGGTGCTTGCCGATCACATTGTCGACGGCGATCTTCAGGGGAACCGGTGTAAGCAGCGTCAGCGGGGTCGCCAACAGCCAGAACAGGCTAGTCGCCGCAAGCTGGCGCCAATAGGGACGCGCCTGTCCGAACAGCCGCCGGTAGAGGACCTTGTCGCTGTAACGCCGAGCGCTCTGTGCCGCATCCGCGCTCTCTTCCGGGCTCGCGTATTCCGCGCTGGAGGCAGACTGCCCGCTCCTCCCCGCGAGCGTGAGCGGCCGGGTGCCCGACGAACCCTCGGGCGTGCCGCAGTCGATCCGCTGCTGGAGCGACTGCAGGTCAGCACGCAACCGATCGGTGGCTGCCGCGACCCGCCTTCCGATCCCGTCGATCGGCGTCGTCATCGCCTCTGGCGCCGGGATCGAGGCGTCGTCGACGTTCAGTGCCCGCCGCTCCGCGCTGGCGCGCTCGACCGCCTGCGCTCTGATCCGAGCGATCTCCCGGGCTGCGAGCTCGTGTCGGCCGAGCTCGGTTCGAAGGCGCCTGAGCTGGCGCGCGTTCCGTTTTGTCTCCGTGAGCGCCGATCGCCCCGGCAGCCATTCACCGGCCCGTTCGTCGCGACCGCGCGCAGCCTGCGCCTCGAGCCGCCAGCAGATGCGCGCCGCTTCCCGCTCGGCGGATGCGAAGATCGCCCGCACCGCATCGGCCGAGTCGACGATCCGTCGAAGGGACTCGCTTCCGATCTCCTCTGGCCAGAGATCCAAGCTCACTCGTCTCCGCCCGCGGGAACGACAGCCCACAGGCGCGCCAGCGCAACTGCGCACTGGCCGGCCATCGCGGCGAGGATCACGACTCCTACGATTGCGAACACCGCGGCCGTCGCGGGGCTGTGCCCTGTACCACTGAGGACCGCCACCGTGAGGCACGCCGCTGCGATCCAGCCCGCCGGCTTCGACGGTCGGGGCCAGGCTCGGAAGCGGAGATACTGATTGCCGGAGCCGTTGTCCTCGAATGCCACAAGGAGCCGCGCGGCACCCAGACGGCCGGCTCTGACCTGGAGGTCCCAACCGTCGTATTCGCGTCCGATGCAGACACCACCGCCTTCGCTCTTGAGCGCCTCGAGCATGCCTTGCAGCCATGCGGCCGGCTCGTGCCAGGTTTCGGACCAGTGAGCGGACAGACGCGGCCCCATCCGCCGCAAGCCTCGGAGGGCCAGCCAGAGATTCGCCGAGCGCGCCTTGGTTCGGGCTTTGATCCGCCCCCGCAGTCGCGCCAACGGCTGAAGGACGAACAGCGCCATGGTCAGGGCACGGAGGCGGCGCGCGGACCGGGAGTACGAGCCGTGACCGGCACCGATCGCCGCCTGCTTCAGCATCACCGCGCATGACAGGACGGCGAATGGAGCCGCGATCAGCAAGGGATGCCAGAGGAGTCCGAGTGCGCTGATTACGGTGAGCGCCGCCACCAACAGCCGCCACTCGGCCGCCGCCGCCAGCACTCCGATGGAGTCAGCGTCGCGCTCATACAGCGACTGGAACGGGGCGGTCCCCCACGGGCCGTGATAGATGACCGCTCGCCGCCGCAGGCCTCGCACGCGTGCGGGCCCGTAGACGCGGCCGGACCACGTCAAATGACCGGCGTCGTTATGGCGGTCAGGCCACTTCTCCTCCAGCTGGGTTTCCGCCGCTCCGTACCCGACCTGCTGTCGCCAGAAGGCACGCAGCGAGTTGCGCCGGTGATGCCAAACCACCGCGGCGGGCGAGAAGCCGATCGTCCCACCGGCGTCTTGAATGCGCCAGCAGGCATCGACGTCATCGCCCGCGACTCGGAAGCGCCGGTCGAACCCCTCGATCGCGATCAGCGCATCGCGGCGGACGGCCATGTTGCAGCCGGGGATGTGCTCGGCGACCCGATCGGAAAGCATCACGTGGGTCGGGTTGCCGGGAGCATTCGAGATGCATTCGGCGATCTCACCGTCACCGGGCGGCGCGATGTTCGGCCCTCCGACCGCGGCGAATTCCCCGTCGTCAAAAGCGGCAGCGATGTGCTGGAGCCAGTGAGCGTCGGGCCGCGCATCGGCATCGATGTAGGCCACGATCTCGCCGGTGGACTCCCACAGGCCGGTGTTGCGCGCCTCGGATAGGCCCCGATTGGGGGTGCTGATCAGCCGGAAGTCGTAGGCACGGGCGATCTGTTCGGTGTCGTCGGAGGAACCGTCGTTGACGACGATCACCTCGTAGTCGGGATATGCGAGCTCCTTCAGTCCGTCGAGGCAATCCGCGAGCTTTGAGGCGGCGTTGTACGCACAGACCACCACCGACACGCGCGGCCAGCTGCGCTTGGTCTCGAACGGCACGTGCGCGCACGCCTCACGCACGGCAGGCAGCGCCGGCTTGGGCCTTCGCGCCTCGTCGGTCAGGCCGAACGCCCAGTCATGGACGTCCTCCCCCCCGCGGTGCCATTCATCCGTCCACGAGAAAACGAAAGCGCCCGCACAGCCGGACTCGAACGTCGTACAAATTTGCTCCTTTAGCGAGCGGGCCTGCTCCTCCACGCCATTACGAAAGCTGTCGAGCCCGATCTCGCTCATCAGCAGCGGACGGTCGCCGGCTAGATGATGGAGGCGCGCCAGATACGCAGCGAAGCGGTCGCGGTCCTCCAGGTAGACGTTGAACGCCAGCAGGTCGAGGAAGTCGAGCCGCAGGTATTCCGTGGACGGGTAGTTGACATAGGCGACGATGCCCTCGGGATCCTCTTGCTTGACCGCCGCATAGAGCCGCTTGAGGTAGCGCTCGAGCCGCTTGGCTCCGAGCCAGCGGGCAACCGAGGCCGGGATCTCATTCCCAAGCGCGTAGCAAAGGAGTGCCGGATGCGACGCGCAGCGACGCACCTTCTCGCGGATTGCACCCTCGATGTCGGGCGCCTTGCGACGGTCGGTGAGGTAGCCGATGTACTGCTCGCATGAAAGACCCACCATCACCCACAGACCCTGCCGGAGCGCGATGTCGAGGAGCTCGCGCGGCGGCATCGTGTGCGGGATGCGTACCGCGTTGAAGCCGTGCGCCGCCATCTGGGCGAAATCTCGCTCGACGCGCGCCAGATCGGTGTACTCGCGGCCAGACGCATCGGGGCGGAACGCTCCGTAGGTGACGCCGCGAACGTAGAGCTTGTGCTCTCCAACGAACACGAACTTGCCCTGCACCCGCGGTCTGGCGCCACCCCCCGGCGAAGCCGGATCAAGCGCGTTGTGGGCGCCGTTCGCAAGTCTCGGTCCGCCGGCATGCTCGTCTGCTCGCGGCTCAGCAGCCGGCGGTCCGCCGCTGGCTTCAGATCCCGGAATTGTTGGCGATCTCTGTCTCGAGCAGGAACCCGCCGGTGACGGTCGCGGGCCGTAGCCGCTGATCGCCCGCGTAGGCGATCGCGAGCGTCCAGCGGTCCCCGCGCTCGTGCTGACGGCCCGGAAGCCTCACCGTGACGCTGAAGCGGCCGTCGCGCACGCGCGCATGAACAACGATCACCACATGGCGACCGCCGACGTTCGCGCGCAGCTTGATCGTGATCCGCTCCCCGTCCGCACGAGCATCGATCCTCCCAGTGAGCCTCACCAGCGCCACGGTGCAGTCACCGTCGCTCAGCTGCGCGGCCCGCGCGATCCGCGAGCGCTCGACCATGCACCCCTTACGCGCCGCCCGCGCGCTGAGCGAATCCAGCCGCAGCCCTGCCGGCGCGCGCGAGGAATGACCGCCGCCGCCAGGCTTGGTCGTGAACGTCTGATCCGCGCCGTAGGTCGTGCCCGCCGAGCTGCTCGCGACCACCCGGCAGTGATAGACCGTGTTCGATTTCAAGCCGCTCAGCGTCGCGGAGATCGTGTGAGCCTGGGAATCAGAGCCGAGCTGCTGAGCGGCGCTCTGGCTGCCGTAGCCGGTGCTCGTGCCGTACTGGAAGAACGCGCTCGTCGCCTGCCCATTGGGATCAACGGACCCGGAAAGCGTCGCGCCGCTGCGGGAGACCAACGAGGCCCGACAGCTCTGCTGCACCGTCGGCGCCAACACCACCACAGCCGACAGGGTCGTGAACGTCTGATCAGCACCATAAGTCGTGCCCGCCGAGCTGGTCGCGACCACCCGGCAGTGATACGTCGTCCCCGGCTGCAGGCCACTGACCGTCGCGGACACCGTGTGGTTCTGGGAATCGGAGCCGACCGGCTGCTCCGGTGTCGAGGAGCCGTACGCGGTGCTGGTGCCGTAATCGAAGTGATACGTGGTGGCAACGCCGTTGGGGTCGACCGTCGCCGACAGCGTCGCGCCGGACCGGGAGATCGCCGAGGCCTGACAGCTCTGCGCCACCGTCGGCGCCGGCTGGCGGGTGAACGTGGCGGTCACCGACCGCGCCTGATCAACCCTCACCATGCAGCTCACCGCCGCGCCGGCCGCCCCGGCCGCCACCGCACAATCACCCGACAAGCTCGCAGTGCTCTGTCCGTCCGGGGTCGCGGTCAACCGCACCACCGTCCCCGACGTGAACGAGTGCGAGCACGTCCCCTGATCGTCCAGACCGCCCGAGCGCGCGCAACTGATCCCACCCGAATCCGAGACCACCGTCCCCGACGCCTGCGCCGCCGCACCACCCGCCCCCTGAGTGCGCACCGACAAGCCAAACGACGCCGCGGCGGGCGGCAGCAGCTTCGCCACGAACGCGTCGAAGACGCCGCCGCGGTTCGTCGCCTGCAGCGGGCCTTGGGTCGGGAAATCGGTCGAGCCGGTGGAACCGGTGACATACGCGGCACCGGAGGCATCGACGGCGATCCCTAAGCCCTGGTCGGAGCCGCTGCCGCCCAGGTATGTGGAGTAGACCAGCGCGCTCCCATCCGCGCTCAGCTTCGTCACGAACGCGTCGCCCCTTCCTTTGTTGGCGGGCTGCTCGGGGTTCTTGGTCGGAAAATCGGTCGAATTCGTGAAGCCGGTGACGTACGCGCTGCCCGCCGAGTCCACCGCGATCCCGCGGCCGCCGTCGCTGCCGCTGCCGCCGAGGTAGGTGGAGTAGACCAGCGCGGAGCCGGACGGATTGAGCTTTGACACGAACGCGTTGCTGTTGCCGCCGAGCTTGGCCTGCAGCGGGTTCTGGGTCGGGAAGTCCGTCGAGCTGGTTTGGCCGATGACGTACGCGCT